>ENA-ORSO01000557-ORSO01000557.1-human-gut-metagenome-genome-assembly--contig:-NODE-557-length-31004-cov-3.787328_pt1 | contig 31004 bp, 16 predicted proteins | sample MGYA00241902_ERZ509168 | MGnify/ENA primary metagenome ERZ509168 (study PRJEB26280, sample SAMEA2338806) | human gut metagenome | biome: human gut; feature: human-associated habitat; material: faeces... | reverse complement strand
GGGGGGGGGGGGGGGGGGGGGGGGGGTACAGGATGATTTGCAGCGTCCCCTAATCATTGTTGACTAGGGTTCTTAAGGAAAAGAAGTTCCTTGGAAAGACTTGCTCCCTGAATAAAGATGACAAGCCCAAATAGAAACTTCGCCTCCTGACAAAAGACCTGCTCGACCCCCTTGAGCAGGATACTTCATTGCTCACATAAGGCTCTGAAAAATGAAAAAGACACTTGCTGCTCTCGCCGTTCTTGGCGCATTTGCGGGTTCTGCTATGGCTGCCGACGTCACGCTGTACGGCTTGGTCGACTACGGCTTCTCGTATGAACATCTCGATGGCGATTCGTCTGCGTATGATGCACAAGACACATTCCAGATGAAATCTGGCCAGAACTCTGGCTCCCGCTTCGGCTTGAAAGGCACGGAAGACCTCGGCAACGGCATGAAGGTCTCCTTCGTTCTGGAAAACGGTTTTTCGGCTGATACGGGTGCGCTGTCCACCTCCAATACGCTCTTTGATCGTCAGGCTACTTTAGCTTTGTCCGGTGCTTTCGGTGAAGTTGCATTCGGCCGTACGGGTCAGCTCGCCAGTTCGCTCGGCTCCTATGGTCTTCTCGGCGGCATTTCGCCGTTCTCCACCGGCTGGGGTGACTTTTCCGGCGTGAAATATGTGCAGGCTAAAGGCCATACACGCTACAACAACATGGTCACCTACAAGACGCCGTCTTTTGCCGGCGTCACGGCTTTTGCTCAGTACTCTTTTGGCGATTCGAACACCGATAAGGGATACACGGAAGGCAAGGCTACGGCCGACCGCTATTATGGCCTCGGTGTGACCTACAAGAATCAAGACCTCTACCTTGTTGGTACGATCGACTCCGTCAACTACGGTTCTGTGCAGACACCCGCCAGCAAAACCTCGCTGGATGACTCCTTGACGGTGACATTGGGCGGCAACTACAACTTTGGCGTTTTAACTGCCTACGGCTCATTCCAGTACTTTGACAACGCCCTGTCCGTTGGTCAGAAATATGTGACCGATGAAGGTGGAGTAGATACTGCTGACGCTACGCACTTCGCCAACGGCGCTGAAGGCTGGAGCGTTGGTCTCGGCGTCGGTGTCCCGCTCTTCGGCGGCACGGCCAAGGCTGCTGCAGGTTATGTCTCCGCTGAAGATACTGAAGTCAGCTCAACCAAGCTTGATCTTTGGAACGTGACGGTCGGCTACGATTATTCACTCTCCAAGCGCACGAGCGTCTATACGGCTGCGACGTATTTGGAGGATACGTATAAAAAGGCTAATGAAGACGATCACAAGCCCAATGCCTGTGAAGTCATGGTTGGTTTGATCCACAAGTTCTAATCGGCCTATCGATCTAGAAGGTTCCTAATCGACAAGTTTGCCAGAGCCTTCCTGTCGATTTAGGAATCCTACTAGTCTGCCCCCGCAATCTTTGGACGGCTTGCGGGGGCTTTGCTTTTTGCGGGAACACAAAACAGGCAGCAGCTCCGGCCGGCTCATGCCACAGTTCTTTCGGTTCAATAGGACCATTCTTCTCGACAAGAGCTTGAGCTTACGCAAGCACCCTCTGCGGCATATTTTCAGAATATCGTGCGCTTATAAACACATCGGCCGATCTGCAAGCAGACCGGCCGATGCATATGGCTTTGCGGCGTTTCGCCTTAAAGCTTTCTGCGCCGAAGCATGATGAGCTTCCAAGCCGCGGGAATAACGAAGAGCGAAAGGAGCGGCGCCGTTACCATGCCGCCCACCATCGGCGCAGCGATGCGGCTCATCACCTCACTGCCGGCGCCTGTTCCCACCAAAATCGGAATCAGACCGGCGAGCACCACAGCCACCGTCATGGTCTTCGGACGAACTCGAAGCGCCGCGCCATGCTCAATAGCTCGGTCAAGCGCCTCCACCGTAAAGGTCTTGGGATCGGCCAAGGACTTATCGTTCTGCACGGCATGCCGCAGGTAAACGATCATCACCACACCGAACTCTGCCGCGAGACCCGCCAAGGCAATGAAGCCCGTACCCACGGCCACTGACAGTCGGTCGCCCAATAGATAAAGGAGCCAAATGCCGCCCGTAAGTGCGAAAGGCAGACTGCCCAAAATAAGGAGCGACTCTGCAAAACGGCGGAACGCCAGATAAAGAAGCACAAAGATGATGAGGATGGTCATCGGCACCATCAGCGTCAGGCGATCCTTGGCGCGCTCCATCAATTCGTACTGCCCCGAGAAGGCCACGGAAACGCCCGGCTTCAGAGACACCGACTTGGCAATGGCTTCACGAAGATCCCCCACTACCGACGCCATGTCGCGATCACGGGCATCGACAAAGACCCAGGCAGCCGGCCGGGCATTTTCCGTACGCAGCATCGAGGGACCGAGAGACGTGCGGATTTCAGCCACATCCCCCAAAGTCAGACTCTGACCGGACCCGGAAATGATCGGCAGATTGCGGAGCGCTTCAGGCGAATCACGCCAGCTCTGCGGGAAGCGGATCGTGATCGGATAACGCGCGATCCCGTCGACGACGTCGCCCGCCATCTCTCCGCCCACGGCGGACTTGACGTAGCTCTGCACGCCGGCAACGGTGAGCCCCCAGCGGGCAGCCTTGAGACGATCAACGCTGACTTCAACGTAGCGTCCGCCCGTCAGACGTTCAGCAATAGCCGACACAACGCCCGGAACCGTCTTGGCGGCCTCTTCAATCTGCTCGGCAGCGCCGTCGATGTCGGCAAGCGACTGTCCGGACACCTTAATGCCGATGGGGCTCTTCACACCGGTGGAGAGCATGTCGATACGGTTTCGAATCGGCATCACCCACAAGTTGGCCAAACCCGGGAGACGAACGGTCTTATCGAGCTCGTCGATAATCTTTTCCATCGTCATGCCGGGGCGCCATTCACTTTCGGGTTTGAGCTGAATGGTGGTTTCAATCATCTCCAAAGGCGCCGAGTCAGTTGCCGTATCGGCGCGGCCGGCCTTGCCGAAGACCGTAGCGACTTCAGGCACAGTACGGATGAGCTTGTCTGTCTTTTGCAGCATGGCTGCTGCTTCAGATGAAGACACCCCCGGGAGCGTAGACGGCATATAAAGAATATCGCCCTCGGCAATCTGGGGCAGAAATTCGCCGCCCAGCTTTTCCACCGGATAGAGGCCGCCGATAAGCACCAAGAGCGCCGCAAAGAGCGTTGTCTTCGGCCGGCGCAGCACGCCCATGAGGAGCGGCTGATAAAGACGCACAAGCCAGCGGTTCAGGGGATTTTTGTCTTCGGGCGGAATCTTGCCGCGAATCCAAAGTCCCATCAGCACCGGCACGAGCACTACTGCCAGGAAGGCCGAAGCGGCCATCGACCACGTCTTCGTCCAGGCGAGCGGCCCGAAGAGACGCCCTTCCTGACCTTCGAGCGTGAAGATCGGAATGAAGGAAAGCGTGATGATAAGGAGGCTCATAAAGAGCGCCGGTCCCACCTCCACCGCAGCTTCCGTGATGACCTGCCAGCGCTCCGCGCCGGCAAGATCTGCCCCAGGATGCGCCTCCTCCCAAGCTTCAATATGCTTGTGGGCGTTCTCAATCATGACGATGGCCGCATCAACCATGGCGCCCACGGCAATTGCAATGCCGCCGAGGCTCATGATGTTGGCGTTAAGCCCCTGGAAATGCATCGCTATGAAAGCGAGCGCGAGGCCGAGCGGCAGTGTGATCACCGCCACCAGTGCACTGCGCACATGCCAGAGGAAAATGGCGCAGACGAGCGCAACGACGATGAATTCTTCAATAAGCTTATGCGTGAGGTTTTGGATGGCACGGTCAATGAGTGAGCTTCGGTCATAGACCGGCACAATTTCCACACCTTCGGGAAGCGCACTCTTAAGTTCCTCAAGGCGCGTCTTCACAGCACCAATGACTTCACGGGCGTTGCCGCCGGTACGGAGCAAAATAATGCCGCCCGCGACTTCACCCTCGCCGTCAAGCTCCGCGATGCCGCGGCGCATTTCCGGCCCCAGGCGGACCTGAGCGACGTCGCCCAAAACCGTCGGCGTTCCCGAAGCATTTGTTTTGAGCACGATGGAGCGGAAGTCATCAAGCGTCTTCAGATACCCCTGAGCGCGCACCATGAATTCGCTTTCGCCCATTTCGATGGAACCGCCGCCCGCTTCCTGATTCGAAGCGGAAAGCGCCGTCTTGATGTCGCCCACCGTAACGCCGTACTGCTCGAGCTTCACTGGATCCGGAATGATCTGATATTCCTTCACGGCGCCGCCCACGCTCGCCACTTCGGCTACGCCCGGGATGGTCTTGAGTTCATATTTGAGGAACCAGTCCTGAAGCGCCCGCAGGCTTTCCAAATCGTTCTTTCCGGATTTGTCCACCAAAGCGTACTGATAGATCCAGCCCACACCGGTGGCGTCCGGACCGAGTTCGGGCGTGACGCCGCTCGGGAGTTTCCCGGCAGCCGAATTAAGCGACTCCAGCACGCGCGAACGCGCCCAGTAAAGATCCGTTCCGTCCTCAAAAAGAACGTAGACAAAAGAGGTGCCGAAGAGTGAAAAGCCGCGCACGGTCGAAGCGCCCGGCACGGAGAGCATCGTCGTGCTGATGGGATACGTCACCTCGTTCTCAACAATCTCCGGCGCCTGTCCCGAGTAATCGGTCTTAATGATGACCTGAACGTCGGAAAGGTCGGGAAGCGCATCCACGGGCGTCTTCAGCACCGCAACGATGCCGGCGATCGCGAGCAAAAGCGCGCCGAAAAGAACGAGTACGCGATTTTCAACCGAGGCGCGGATGACGCGTTCAATCATTTCGCGGCTCCTTGGGATTGTTTTGCCGCCGAGGGCGCCGGGCTGCTGAGGTCGAGCACCGTCTGAGGCTTGGACGCAGTTCCGAGCGACTCATCCGGCGCTCCGTGCCTCATGCCCTGCGGCATGCTGCTCTTGGACTCGATCTGAGCTGCATCCGGCGAAGCCGGTTTCATAGGATCTGCGGGCATCGTCATGGGGGCTGCCGAGCCCTCATTGGCGCTCTGGCCATCGCTAGCCGGCTGCATGCGGGCAAGCGCCCCTTCAATATTGGCTTCGCTGTCGATCAGGAAGACGCCCGATACCACCACGTCTTCGCCGGGCTGAACACCCGAGGCAAGCGCTGTCTGTCCGGACGATTCACCGAGGATGCGCACGGACTTTGGAATGAAGCGCGTGCCTTCACGCACGATCACGCGGGGATTTCGCCCGTCGTCAATCACCGCCTGCGAGGGCACGAGAATGCCTTGGGCCCCCGGCGCCGCAAGCAGAAGCTTGGCCGTCATCCCCGGGCGCAGTTCAAGATTGGGGTTGTCGACCGAAAACCGCAGCTTCAGCGTACGCGTAGCCGCTTCGCCCTCGGGCAGCACTGTCGGCGCAGAGGCCTCCCAAGTGCGGCCGGGGAAAGCGTCGACGGTGAGCTTAAAGTTCGCTTGGGAGAGATACGGCGCATAGCGCTCCGGCACCGAAGCCGTTACCCAGAGCGGATCGAGTCCTTCAACCGCCGCTACCGCATCGCTCTTCGTGACGTTCATGCCGTTTTTCAGCGCGAAAGCGGTCAGCACGCCGTCAATCGGAGCGGCAATATGAAAGCTCGTGCGGACTTTCTTCGTACGGCGAAGCGCTTCAATGTCGGCATCGGGCATGCCGGCAAGCTTGAGGCGCAAAAGCACAGCGTCGAGCTCAGCGCGGCTGCGCTTTAATTCAACGAGCACCAGATATTCACTCTGCATCTCCACCCATGACGGGATGGTCAGCTGAGCGAGCGGCTGCCCTTTTTTGACAAAGTCACCGACCGTCACCGGCGCGACAGACTCCACAAACCCCTCTGCCCGAGCCTGCACCTGAGCCGTATGGTGGCCGTTGACGAGCACTTCCGCCGGGAACCAGCGCGAAAGCGAAAGCTGCCCCGGCTCGGCCTTTGCCGTCTTCAGACCCAGATTGGCTGTGAGCGTCGGATCAATGACAACGCCCTGAGGCTCAAGATTTTCATCCTCGCCGCCCGATAAATCGGCTTGGGAAGCGTACTTCGGCACCAGATCCATGTCCATGAAGGGCGACGGACCGGATTTTTCAAAGTGCACGTCGGGCTTCATCGGATCGTACCAATAGAGCACGGGCTTGCCGTCAGCATCCGGTTCGGCGAGCTTCACCTTGGCTTTGGGCTTTGCCGCGGCTGCGCCCACGGGGGCGTATTTCGGCACGAGGTCCATATCCATGAAGGGCGAAGGACCGGGTTTGTCGAAATGCACGTCAGGCTTCATCGGGTCGTACCAATAAAGCACGGGTTTGCCGTCGGCATCGGGCTGTGCGAGCTTAAGGCCGGCGGGCATCTGCGGGGCTGCTGAGGCCGAATGCGCTCCGGATGCTGATGTCGATTCAAGGAGCCCGAGCCGCTGCGCGAAATGTTCGAGTGAAGACTGGTGACGCCAAACGGCATATCCGCCGGCAGCAGCGCCGGCGGCCAAAGCGACAACCACAGCAAGCACCGTGAGCACCGGACTGCGGCCGGTCTGAGTCGATGGGGAAGATGAGGTGGACGGGGAAGGCGACGTCATGGGAACGGTCCGTCAGTCATTTTGTCGATGCAGCGATTGGGCGGCTGACAAAAAAGGGGTAATACGAGGAGAGCCGTCGTCCCGGAGAGGGATGACGGCTTGAGGGTCGGGCAAGCAGAAACTTGCGGGCAGAAGCAATGCGGACTGGAGCGCTGCGCTTTGACCAGAAGCCCGAGGGAGCGGCGGATCAGTGCGCGGCAGAGTCCGGCAGTGCTTGGAGCGATCAGCGTTCGATGCTCTGGAGGACCGAGAGCTGACCTTCCTGCGTAAAGGTGAAGTGAATCTTGTCGCCCGCCTTCAGACCTTCAACGAGCTTGGGGTCCTTGAAAGTAAAGCGCATCGTCATGGCCGGCCACTGCAGGGCAGCAATGGGTTCATGCTCAATCGTGACCTTGCCGTTGGCTGCATCAATAGCCTTGACAACACCGACAGCCTGAACGGCCGGGCTCTGTGCGGCCATATGCATGGAATGGTCCCCCATCATCATGTGATGTTCATGGCCGGACATATCCATATTCATATCGGCAGCCTGAACGGCACCGACAGTCAAAAGAGCAGCAAGAGCGGCAAACGTGCGAATCATGGTGATCTCCTTTATTGCGTTTTGCATCTGCGGGCGATCCCTGCCGTCTCAGGAAGATGGTCAAAAATCAGGGATAACCCTCAACGGACTGCAAATATACAACCAATACGGAAGATGTAGGGGATTGTCCTATCATGGCGGAAATTTGCCGAAAATATCATCGTCGGCCGAAATTCCCTCTGCCGCAGTCTTTTGCAGGATTTCAATCAGCTTTTCCGCATTTTGTCTTTGCGATTGGTTGCAATTCTCATTGCAGGGATGCTGATCGTCTTCTGCGTTCTGGGCTCCCAAACATCAGGCGCAGACTATCTGTTATATAAGGAACGGCTTACGCTGTCTATCCCCCTACTGCCGCAGCGGATTTCATTATTTATACGTCTACCGGCCTAATTCCTTCGAATCAATTCCTGAAGGCTGAATTTTTCCCAAGTTTATAAAGATTTGCGGCTTGAACTTCTCAGACGTGCAATCGGAAGATACAATTCCGCTCCAAAGAGCTAAGGGATAACGTGAGTACAGTCTGCCAAGCTCTTCAGCCCCAACCACCTGCACCTATTCGTAAAGCTATATCAAGGTGCAAGCCATGAAGATCTAGGAGAAGTTCGTGGCCAGACTATCCGTTCATTCCATCCCTGTGACTGATGCGCGCAACGAAGAAACCATGCATGGTTTTGCTCGGCGCATCGAAGCCACGCCTCCGGGTCAGTGCGCGCTTGCGCTGCAGCTGAGCCTCCTTGAAGCGAGTGCGCTGCAGACCTGCGGCAAATGTGTGCCGTGCCGGGACGGCCTTCCTCAGCTCGCCAAGCTTATGCGCCGCATCGTGGACTGCGAAGCTCGGCCTGAAGATCTCGGCCGGCTCAAGACACTCGCGGAATTCATCCGCTTGGGCTCGGACTGCGCCATCGGCTACGACGCAGCGCAGATGGTGCTCGAGAGCCTCACCCGCTTTGCCGACGAATTTAAGCACCATACCGAAGAGCAGAGCTGCCAGAAAGGCATCGCTCAGTCCGTGCCCTGCGAAACCTTCTGCCCTGCGCACGTTGACGTGCCGGGCTACATCGCGCTCGTGGCCGAAGGCCGCAGCGCCGAAGCCGTTGCACTGATCCGCAAAGACAATCCTTTTCCGACTGCCTGCGGCTATGTGTGCGAGCATCCCTGCGAAAAGCGCTGCCGCCGCACGCTCATTGATGCGCCAATCAATATCCGCGCCATCAAAAAGTTCGCCTGCGATCAGGCGGCTGCCGACACCGTTCCGACCCCGAAGCGTCAGCCCGATACCGGGCGCACGATCGCCGTCATCGGGGGCGGCCCCGCCGGCCTTACCTGCGCCTATTTCCTCGCGCTCATGGGGCACACGGTGGAGCTCTATGAAGAAAAGAAGCGCTTGGGCGGCATGATGCGCTACGGCATTCCTGCCTACCGTTTTCCGCGCGAGCGTCTGGACGAAGACATCCGGGCCATTCTCGGCGTGGGCAACATCCATGTCCATCTCGAGAGCCCCGTCGGCACCGACGAAATGAAGGCGCTTTCGGAAACTTGCGTTGATGTCTTCATCGCCATCGGCGCACATGCGGCTAAAAAGCTTCGTCTGCCCGGGATAGACGCCAAGGGCGTCATTTCCGCCGTGGATATGCTGCGCACTATCGGCGACGGCGTCTACCCGGACTACCGCGGCAAAAAGATTGCCGTTATCGGCGGCGGCAATGTCGCTATGGACTGCGTTCGCACCGCGGTGCGCGCGGGAGCCGCCGAGGTGAATCTGGTCTATCGCCGCCGCATTGAAGACATGACGGCGCTCAAGGAAGAAATCGAAAGCGCCGTTGCTGAGGGCGTCGAGATGCTCCCGCTTCAGGCGCCGGTTTCCATTGAAGTCGATGCATCCGGCGCCTGCACGGCGCTCCTGATGCAGCCGCAGATGATCAGCGCCTACTCGCGCGGCCGCCCCGGCGTCGTCAATGCGCAAAAGCCCGTTGAGCGTCTTGAGGCAGACCTTATCGTGGCGGCTGTCGGTCAGGATGTGGTTTCGTCGCCCTTTGAAGCCTTCGGCATGAAGACGCACTGGGGCGCGTTTACGACGGACGAATTCCTCGCTGCCGAAGGTTTTTCCAATGTCTTTGTCGGCGGCGACTGCCAAAGCGGTCCCACCACCGTCATCAAAGCCGTGGGCGCCGGCAAGGTCGCCGCCCGCAACATTGATGAAATGCTCGGCTTTCACCATTACCTCGACTGCGGCGTTTCGGCGCCGCCTCCGCGCATGAATGACCGCACGCCCAAAGGGCGCGTCAATCTGATCGAACGGCCGGTCAAATTCAGAAAGCGCGACTTCAATGAAGTCGAAATCGGCATGAGCAGTGAAGAAGTACAGCAAGAATGCGGTCGCTGCCTGCGCTGCGACTGTTTCGGTGCAGGTGCGTCCTGCGGCGGGAGAATCCAATATGTTTGACTTTACGATCGACGGCAGGATTGTCTCCGTCAAAGAAGGCACCACCATTCTCGAAGCTGCGCGCAGCGCCGGTCTTCATATTCCGACGCTGTGCTACCTGAAGAATGTGAGCTCCATTGGCTCCTGCCGGCTCTGCGTGGTTGAGGTCGAAGGCACCGCCGGTCTTGTATCCTCCTGCAACACCCTCGTCAAGCCCGGCATGGTTGTGCACACCAATTCGGATGCGATCACTGCGGCACGCCGCACGGCACTCCAGCTCATCATCGCCGACCACGGACTCAACACCACCCAGTACTGTTTCAGCTGTCCGAAAAACGGCAGCTGCGAACTGCAGGACCGCTGCCGAGAGCTCGGCGTTGAAACGACGCCCTTTGACGTTAAGCCCGCCGGGGGACCGATCCTCGACTCGAACCCCTTCATTGCCTTTAATCCCGCGCTCTGCATTCGCTGCCAGCGCTGCGTAGGCGCCTGCAACAACGCTGCGGGCAACCACACCCTGATCACCGGCCGCAGGGGCGTGCGCACCTCCATTCTTGCGCCTTTCGCCGAAGACTGGAAAAGCACGAACTGCGAGTCCTGCGGCAACTGCGCAGGGGCCTGCCCAACAGGCGCCATCACCATGAAGCGCCGCCGCGAATACCGTTCTTGGGAAATTCAGCGCGTACGGACGACCTGTCCGCACTGCGCTACCGGATGCCAATATAACCTCGTGGTGAAAAACGGCCGCATTGTCGACACTGAAGCTCTGGACGGCCCATCCAATCACGGGCTTCTCTGCGTGAAGGGACGGTCGGCGAGCTTTGACTTCGTTCACTCGCCTCAGCGCCTGACGACGCCCCTCATCCGCAGCAAAATCACCGGCGAACTTGAACCCGCCTCCTGGGATGAGGCGCTCGATCTGGTTGCGCGGCGCTTCGGCGAAATCAAGGCACGGCACGGCGGGAGCGCCATCGCAGCTTTTGCCTGCGCGCGTTCGGCCAATGAAGACATCTACATGCTCCAGAAGATGGCGCGCACGGTTTTTGAGACCAACAACGTCGACAACTGTGCCCGCGTCTGCCACGGACCATCGGTTGCCGGCCTGCAGCGCACGCTCGGCTCCGGCGCGATGACCAACCCCATTTCCGATATCTGCGAAAACGCTCAGGTGATCCTGCTCGTGGGCTCCAACCCCGAAGAGGCGCACCCGGTGATCGGCATGCAGCTTCGCGCTGCGGTCGCCCGCGGCACCCGGCTCATTGTCGTTGACCCCCGCGATATCGGACTGTCCAAAACGGCCGACCTGCACATCAAACTCAAGCCCGGCACGAACGTCGCCTTTGCCAACGGCATCGTCCGTCAGCTTATTCATGACGACTTGATCGACCACGCGTTCATTAAGTCCCGCACGGAAGGTTTCGCAGACCTCAAAGCGATGGTCGAGGCGTACACACCGGAGCGCGTCGCTCAAATCTGCGCGATTGACCCGCGCGACCTCATTGCCGCCGCGCGTCTTTACGGCCGCGCGGACCGCGCCGCGATTGTCTACTGCTTAGGCGTCACCGAGCACTCTTCGGGCACCGAAGGCGTGATGTCGCTCTCCAACATCGCCATGGTGACCGGCAAATACGGCCGTCCCGGCTGCGGCATCAATCCGCTTCGCGGCCAGAACAACGTTCAGGGCGCCTGCGACATGGGGGCATCTCCGGGCGATCTTACGGGCTACCAGAAAATCGCAGCCCCCGGCATCGTTGAGAAATTTGAAAAAGCATGGGGAACTCAGCTCCCGAGATTCAAAGGGCTCTATGCCACGGACTGCTTCCCCAAGATGATAGAGGGCGAAGTGAAGGGACTCTTCATTTTCGGCGAAGACCCCGTGCGCACCGACCCGGACACGCATCACGTCATCAAGGCCCTCAAGAACCTTGAATTCCTGGTGGTGGATGAACTCTTCCTCACGGAAACGGCAAAGTATGCCGACGTTGTGCTCCCGGGACGCAGCTATGCCGAAAAAGAAGGCACCTTCAGCAACACCGAACGCCGCGTGCAGCGCATCCGCAAAGCCGTGGAAATCCCCGGAACACGCGCCGACACGGATATCTTCACCGATATCATGAATCGGATGGGCTACCCTCAGCCGCATCTCACGCCCGCTCAGATCATGGACGAAATTGCTTCGGTTACCCCGTCCTTTGCCGGCATCAGCCATGCGCGTCTCGACGGCGCCGAAAACGCCGGTCAGGGACTGCAGTGGCCCTGCACGGGTCCGGATCATCCGGGTACGCCGATTCTCCACGTTGGTAAGTTCACCCGAGGTCTCGGCCGCTACTCGACCGCGCAGTACCGTGATCCGAGCGAACTGCCCGACAGCGAATATCCGCTGATGCTCACCACCGGCCGAGTGCTCTATCAGTACAACGCCTGCGCCATGACCGACAAAACGGAAGGCATCAACGAGATTTCGGGGCGCTCCTTCATTGAGCTCAACACGAAGGATGCTGAACGTCTCGGCATCAGCAACGGCGACCGCGTGAAGGTCACTTCAAGGCGCGGCGCTATCGATTCGGTCGCTCATGTGTCCGACAAAACCAATGTCGGCGAAAGCTGGATGCCCTTCCATTTTCAGGACGGCAACTGCAACTGGCTCACCAAAGCGGCACTCGACAATATCTGCAGTACGCCGGAATACAAGGTGTGCGCCGTAAGAGTTGAAAAGCTCGGCGCATCGGCCTAAAAACGAACGGCAGCTCTGCTGCGGCTAGGCGCTCTGAATCCCTCTGGGAATCAGAGCGCTTTTTCTTCTTTGTGCCCCAACTGTATTTGTTTCTGACGCCACTCAGAGCTGAATTTTCGGTTTAAGTAAACAATGTGTTTGCTTTAGCCAACATTTTTTATTTTCTCCAGCAGCTTATCATTGGCTTAACATACTGATTTATAAATAATATTAGGCCGGATAAGGGTAACCCCTCCCCCCCTATCGTTACAACGCTTTACTTTTGAAAAGACTCGCTCAATCCGAGTTGGTTAACTGTGAAATAGGAAAAGTAAAGATGGGCAAACTCTCTACGACAAGATTGGCTTTTCTCGCTGTTGCTGTTGCAGCAGCCTTCCCCGTACTCGCACAAGCTGCAGATGCAGCGACGGTTGATCAGGAAACCTTGGAAAAAGGTTTTAGTCAGTCAATCGGCGGGAACTCGACATTCGAAGATACGAATGTTGCGCTAAAGTTAAATAATCAAGTGTCTGTCGGCACTTCTACGAAAGCCAAAATTTACTTGAAGGGAGAGACTGAAAATATCTCCTCTCTTTCAATTAAGTCTAATTCTATTCATTTCGGCAGCAATGCCGAAATCACTTCCAGCGGTTCAACCATAAATCCCGGAGAAGGTCTCAACAATTTTGCAGCCTGGCAAGATGGGAACTCTTCGCTGACGATTGAAACGAATAAGCTGACGATTGGTGATAATGAAAAATCTGCTGATCGTGGATTCCAAATGAAGGGAGCCAACAATCATTTGACGATTTTGGCAAATGAAATCGTTGCTTACGTAGGTGACGGCTTCATTAATGCTCAAGGTACAGATGGATCAAGCAAAGTTTTGATCGGCACCGAAACCAATCGAATCAAACACTTTGAAGCCCATACCACTTACGGCAAAGATGATTACGGCGTTGCCCTGCTTCAGGCCAATGAAGGAAACACGGTGTCTCTTTATGCCGATGAAGCTATTCTTGATGGCTCTACAGGTCCCGTGGGCGGTGTAATTGGTTCCGGCGGCTGGGGTACCGTCATTGTTGATGCCAACAAACTCACCATCGACGGCAATATTTGCGGTACTTATGGGGAAATATCCAGACCCGGCAAAGAGCTGACTTTGAGCGTCAAAGCCGGAACGCTGGATATGACCGGGAGTATCAATGTTGGCAACGAAGGCGCAGGTCACAGCAATTTTGACCGCAATACATCCGTAAAAATTGAAGCCGATGTGCTTAATCTTAAAGGCGACATTAACGTAGCCAACAAAAAAGCGGTTGACACTTCGACCACCACATTTAAGGGCGGCAATGACTCTTCAGTAAATCTAATTGTTAACAAAACGGCCAACATCACCGGTACGATTATTGCCTCGCAAACGGATGGAACATCTACTGTCACCTTGGGCGGCGCCGGGGATGCGACGGCTTCCTCCGGCAAGTACAAAGCGGAATTGGGCGGCAGCATTATTTTTAAGGGTTCCGGTTCATGGGTGATCAACAAATGGGACGGCACTGACGGGAAACTTGAAGCATCAGAGTCCGTTAAAGTTGATGTCAATGGTGAAGTAACAACGACCTCCACTACACTCAACGACACATCTACACTCACGCTTAACGACGGCGCAAAAATTACTAGCGCCACACTCGAAGGCTCGGGCGGCACTTTCCTCATTAATACTGCTGATAAACAGATAATCAACATTGATAACTACGAGAATACCAATGCCCAAGCCGTTCTTTCTGGCAGCCAGAACGACAAGTATGCGTCAGCTGACGATGCAGTGAACGCTCTGAAAGCCTCTGTCGGCTCCACAACCGGCCTAAGCCTCTCCGCCGCTGAAGGTGCGGTCGCTGACAGCTGGAAGGTTGTTGTCAACGATGATGGATCGTCTTCAGTGATAACTCAAGCCAACCAAAAGCTTGAGGGATACAACACGATTAATTCGCTTGCTGTTTTCTCCTGGCGTCACGAGCTCAACAACCTGCAAAAGCGCATGGGTGAACTCCGCGATCTGAACGGCAATATCGGTGCTTGGGCACGCGTCTTCGGATCTGAACAGAAGTACGGCGATGCCGGACAGGTCAATATGAACACCACGATCCAAGTCGGTGCTGATGTTAAGGTGGCTGACGCCTGGACAATCGGCGGCGCATTCAGCTATACCGACGGTTCAGTTGAAGCGACCGGCATTTCCGGCGACAACAAAACCTACGCTTTTACGGCTTACGGCGTGTGGCAGCATGAAAATGGATCCTACCTGGATTTGACGGCACGTTATGCTCGGCTCGACGCTGACTTTACCGCTCAGACGATGACAGGTTCCTACAACAACAATGCCTACGCTGTCACTGCTGAAGTAGGACACAAGTTCAATCTTTCCGAGCTCGCCTTTATTGAACCGCAGGCGGAAGTGATCTACGGCCGCGTCGTTGGTGACGATTTCACAGCATCTAACGGCACCCGCTTCTCCCAAAAAGACTATGACTCTCTGATCGGACGCTTGGGTGCTCGTGCAGGGTTCAGCTTCCCGGAAAACAAGGGCAATATCTACGCTCGCTTCTCGGTTGTTCACGACTTCCAAGGTGAAGTTGAAACGACAGCCTTAAACAACACCTCCCGCACGGTCAAAGATGATTTAGGCGGCACCTGGGTTGAATACGGCGTCGGCGGCAACTTCCGGCTCAGCGATACTGCCAACGTTTACGTGGACCTGGAACGTACTTCCGGCGGCGAAATTCAGGAGAATTGGCGCTGGACCATCGGTGCACGCAAAGTCTTCTAAAAACACCTTTATTTCATAATGCCCTGAAGCCCGAAGAATCATGATTCTTCGGGCTTCAAAATAATGGAAGAAACTGTATTCACTTATTTCGTAAACTTTATTTCGCTGCCGCTGAGGGAATTCCCGCAGAATGAGCATTCTTCATAAAGCGTGATGCAAAAATGTTCATAATAGATATCACCTTTATAATTTTAAAAAACAATGCCTCAGCAGTCCGCCCCTTCCGATGAGATTATTCCCGCCGCCCCAGCTTCGGTCATACACGAGCTCAAATACATAGACCTTCTGCTCCTCAAAACCCTTGCCGAAACCGAATCTCTCACGAAGACGAGTGCCCGCATAGGCATCAGCGTGGCCAAAGCTTCGCGCATGCTTTCATCGCTTCGCAAACTTTTCAATAATGAACTCGTCCAGCGATGCGGCCCGCGCATGATCGCAACGCCCGAACTTGAGCGTTTGCTTCCGGACATCAGAGCTTCAATCAGAAGTCTTGGAAAACTGTTCGAGCATCCGCTCGCCTTTCATCCTGCAGACATTGAAAGCCGGCTCGTCTTCGCCTGCACGGACAACGCTTATCTGGCGCTCCTCGCTCCGGCATTAAAGCGCCTGGCCGAAGAGGCGCCCCGTCTGCAGATTTCCGTTTCCGAACTTGACGACCAAACACTAAGCAAACTTTCTTCCGGCGACATCGATTTCATTCTTGGTCAGGATTTCTTAGCGCGCAAAAATGACCGATTTCGTCATCAGCGGCTGCTCACCTGTCCGCACTGCGTTGTCGTACGCCGAGATCATCCAATGGCGCTCGCGCATCCGGACGGCCGAATTACCGCCGGTGATCTGCGGGGTTTCCGCCAAGTGCTCCCCATTATTCACCGTCCATCGGGTTTTGAAAGTCCTATGCGGCTCTCTATGAATCTGGCAACTGCTGAAGCCATCCGGCTTCCGTACTTTATTGCCGGATTCTTCACCATTTTGCAAAACGACTGTTTTTTGGCCGCTCCGCTTGCCGTTGCGCAAAGGCTCTCGAACTGGCTGCCCATAGAACTGCTCCATTTTGATGAAGGCAGTCAATTTCTCTGGACGCCGGAAATTCTTTGGCATGAACGCACGGACGCGAATCCCCTTCATCAATGGGTGCGTTCCATTGTCTGTTCGGCGGCAGCCGCGGCAAACACCCCTTAGCGAAAATAATGAGAGCCGCAGCACAGACGTACTGCGGCTCTCAGCGCTTTATGGTCTAGAGCGGATCAAACCCAGGTTAGTTGTCCGTGAAGGCCTTCTTCACGCTGATCGGGAAGGCTTGATAACCGAAGACATCGGTAAACTTCAGCGCAACTGCCGGCTGAGTTTCACCCCAACGGTACTCATAGAGATACGGATGCGGCGAGGTGGCTGCTGCGGCCGTTCCCTTCTTCTTCTGGAAGCTCAATCCAGCCGTCGAATAGAAGACCGTCACAGAATTCTTGTCGGCCTCATAGCCGCAGAGTCCCGTCACCGGACTGTAGTACTCGTGTCCGAGATCTTTGCCCACTTCCCAGATCTGTTCGACCGTCATCTTCTTCTGATCGATCTTGTAGATCACGCCGCGCGTGTATTTATCTTCGGCCAATGCGGGCTGCTCCATGCCGCGGGCATCACCGTTGTCGAATACCGTAATGTAGACCGTGTCTTTGTCGGACTTTTCGTCAATACGCCAGGCCGTATGCTGCGTCCAGCTCCAGTCGAAGCTGCCTTCGCACTTGCTGCCTTCGCACTTAATGGGCTTGCCGTCCTTATCCACCGGCGTCAGGACTTTTTCAGCCCAGCCTTTGCGCCAGCCTTCGGGAGAAGAAAGAATCCATTTGACCTTCTTGTCGCGGCCGATCTTGATAACGGCAGACTGGTGACGCGACGAAATGATGATGGAATCGTCAGTCGGATCGTAGTCAACCGAATTGACATGCGCCCAGTTGCGGCCCGGTCCCACGCCGGCGACGTCACCGAAGACGCCTTCCTGCTCCTGTTTGGCAAGATCTTCGGCCGAAAGGGTCTGACCGGCCTTGGAAGCATCAATATTGAGGCATACCGCACCCTGATCGAGCGCCTTAATGACGTTGGAACGATACGGATCGAGAATTTCAGCCAGACGCCAATCATCGACCACACCGCCATTCGGGTCAATTTCAACGATCACGTCACGCACCGTGTGAACGCGCTTATTGTCGGCGCGGCGGTAGTCGAACGCTGCGACGCGAAGGAGACTGTTGCCGTTCTGGGCATTGTCAAACGAATGGCTGAAGTCGCTGTAGCCCGAGGGGAGCCGGCGATTGAAGATCTCGCGTCCCATGAGGTCGTATTTGACATACCGCTGACCGAAGCCCCAGGTGAGCGCACCGTCTTTGGTCTGCTGGAAGCCCATAAAGTAGCCCGAGTACCACGGATTTTCCGGATCGCCAATCAGCGTATCAAAGAGCCACCAGCGAACTTCGCCGGCCGTATCGACGATGCCGACATTCGTGTTGTAAGCCCATTCCAGCGCACCGCCCGAGGGATTATTCCAGGTGAAGCGGGCGCCCTGCGGTGCAACGCTGTTCAACTGTGCGTCAACGAGATAGAGACGGTCTGCAAATTCCGGATCTACCTTCTGAACTTCGACCGTAAAGGGACGCCGCTGATTCGGCATGCCGTTTGAACGGGTATAAATGGACGGCGCATAGAACTGATAGCGGTCTGTGAACTTCTCAGCCTTGCCCTGGAAGGTTCGCGTATAGCTCACTTCCACCGTGTTGAGGTAGTCCTGATACAGACCGAACACCGGAACGCCTGCATGCGTTTTAAGCTGGCGTTTGGAGACTTTGTATTCGATCGTGCGGCCGTTGGGTTTCGGAAGAATTTTGACGGTGACGTCATCGAGCTTATAACCGCCGTCGCGGATCACGGCCGTCAAAGGCGCAACGTTATAGGGATTAACAATGACTTCGCCGATATGACCTTGGACGGGATAAGTTACGGCCGGACCGCTCGGGCCGCCGCTGGCGGCAACGGCTGCCGAAAATCCCAGAAACGCGGCAAATGCCGCAATTTTGCTGAGCTTCATTGATTTCATGATTTTCTCCTTTGGGCTGGATGTTTTTCAGCTGTGACAATCATGAAATCTGAGCGCTTTTCTCGCCATGCGCAGATTTAGCATTTTTTTGCCGGCGAACGCAAAGGGTCTTTGCATATTCTGCAACGGCAGGCCGGGACAAGCCGCGTTCAAACGCTTGGCGGAGGACTTTTGCCTTTGATGCGCCGCTCAGGCGCCTTGCGCTGAAACGAACAGCGCACTGCCGTCATTTGTGAGCTGTCCAATTAGGGAAAAAGCCAGAGAGCCGTCACCGCGAGAGACGCACAAGATCAAGGCCGGCCTTATGCATCTCCCGCTTGATTGGGAAGCCGCCGCAGCAGCTTCCCAATCGCCGAGCGTTCATTATTTAGCTTCGACTTCCTTAGCGGCCTCCGTACCGGCCAGTCGGCCGAGCACCACGGCAATCGTGACGCCAGAACCAAACTGGCTCGCCGTTTCGCCCGCGACATAAAGCCCAGGAATCACCGAGCCGTCAGCCCGAAGGGCACGGCTCTTCGCATCACGCATGACGCCGCCATAGGTCGTCTGCGAGGCGGGCGATATTTTTTGTCCGTAATAAGGCGCAGTGTCAATTCGCGTGAAGATGGAATCCTTCCGCCCGAAGACGGGATCCTGCTTGGTGTCATAAACCGTATGCCACTCCGTAACGGTTGCGCCCAATGCCTGCGGATTGATGCCTAGTTTGGCTGCAAGATCCGTCAGGTTCGGCGCTTCAACAAAGTATCCGCGCGCTTTGTAGGCCTGCATCAGCGCCGCATGATCAACAGCCTTCTGATCGAAAATCAGGTAGGCAGCGCCGCCCGTCTGCTTGGTGATCGCCGAAGCGAGCGCGGCCGTCTGTCCGAGCTCATTGGCAAAGCGCTTGCCCTCTTGGTTAACGAGAATGGCGCCGTTGTAGCGGACGTTGGTGAGCGACACCGCACCGTGACCCGTGTCATAAGCCACCGTCTGCGGCCCGGTCAGATCCATTTGCGAGAGTGCTGCACCAGCCTTTTCCGCCATGATGATGCCGTCCCCCGTCGCGCCGACGCTCGCCGTCGACGGATATCCGGCCAACTGCGGGCTGAAGCGCTTCACGAGATCTGGGTTCGAAGCAAAGCCGCCAGTCGCCAAAATCACCGCTTTTGCGTGAATCTCATAAGAGCCCTTGGGCGTCGTCACCCGAACGCCGGACACGCGGCCGTCTGTGCCGACGATCAAATCGGTCGCCTTCGTATCGGTTCGCGTTTCGATGCCGAGCGCATCCACACGTGCCTTCATGACGGGCACCAGGTTCGGGCCGAGCGCGCCGCCGTCTTTGGGCGTGTGCTGGGAGCCGTTAATCACGCGGGATAGGTCCGCACCCATGCCGATTAGCCAATCCGCAGTGGGTCCGGAAAGATCAGCGAGCTGCTTCACGTTGGCAAGTTCCTGACCCCGTGCGCCTTTTTCAAGTTTGGCGTAATAATCCGCGGCGGTATAGGGTTTGGCGGAGCTCATCTGCACTTTGGACCCGCCAGCGTTGAAGGCCGTTGAAGCCAAGAGCGTTGTGCCGCCGACGAGCGGCAGTTTTTCAATCAGGAGCACCTTCGCTCCGGCTTCCTTGGCTGCAATTGCGGCCCCCATGCCGGCGCCGCCAGCGCCCACCACCAATACATCCGTCGAATTATTGGTGGGCAGCGCAGCATCCGTCTTATGCGTCTTTTTCAGATCTGCAGCGGTTCCGCCCGCTTTTTGGAGTGCCGCATCGACCGCTGCCGTCACAGCCCGCGAGGAATTCGTCGCACCCGAGACCGCATCGACGGCCGTCGTTTGCCGGGCAATAATTTCCTTAGAGATCATGGCAATGGCCTCAACACCCAGGCCAGGCGTCTCTTCACCGCGCACCACTTTGATGGATTTAATCGCCTGCCCTTGGATTTCAACCGAGAAGACGACGGGTCCGTTATTGCCTTTGGCAGATACTTCATAGGTCCCGTCCTGAAGCGCGGCCTGAACCGAACCAGCCAAACCTAAAGCCGCAAGAAATCCAATTGTGAAGAGCTTCCGCATATCTTTCTCCGCATCCAAACTTTCAGACAAGGATCCCTGTAACCTTGTCACTGCGTTCCATTATCTGCGTCATTTAAATCCTGCGGACTTATGAAAAACACGAATATGTAGGTGTAATACGTTTTCACTCCTGTTGCCGCAAAGCGTTAACAGACCCCCATTTTCTGCCGCTAAAAGTTCTATCGCCGATTGTTACGGTTTTAATGCTTTGCGGCCATTTCAATGCTTGGAGAACCGCCCGTTCGAGCTTTAGACTTTGGCCGCTCGCCCGCAGTCTTCGGAGGCCAGCCAACGACTGCGGCACAAGTTCATATCAAAAAAGGAGGAAACCATGAATAATCTCTCACGCCGCTCGCTTATCCGCGGCGCCGCCGTGCTCCCTGCTGCCGGATTGGGTCTTGTCAGCACCGCCGATGCATCGTCCTCGTCAAAGCCAAAATTTGACGAAATCTATGATGTAGTGATCATTGGTTCCGGTTTTTCCGGGCTTGCTGCAGCCCTGGCTGCGCGCGAAGCGGGCGCTTCAGCTGCCGTATTTGAAAAAATGGCTTTCGTGGGCGGCAACTCCTCGCTTTCGGGCGGCATGTTCGCCGTTCCGGGCTCGAGCGTGCAGAAAGAGCAGGGCATCAAGGACTCTCCCGAAGCACTGATGGCCGACATGGAGCGCATTGGTCTGGGTCTGGGCGATCCTCAGCATATTCGGTTCGTCTGTGAACACGCCGCAGAAACTTTTGAATGGACACGCAGCTATATCGGTGTGGACTGGAATCCAACGCTTACCGGCAAGGGCGGCCACTCCGCCGAGCGCTGTCTCATCACACGGCAGGGCACGGGCCAAGGCATTATTGTGCCGGCTGTTAAAAAGCTCGCTTCGCTCGGCGTCAAGCCCCGTACGGGCTGCTTCATGGAGAAGATCCTGCGAAGCCCCGAAGGACGCGTTCAAGGCGTTGAGATCCGTGAAGGCTATGTCTTCGGAAAGCCTGCCGCGGGCACCGTGAAGCGTATCGGCGCCCGGCGCGCCGTAGTGCTCGCCTGCGGCGGCTTCGGCGCTGACGTGAAGTATCGTCAGAAGCTCGACCCCAAGCTGGGCGCTCAGTTTCTCACCACGAACCAGCCCGGCGCCACGTCGGAAAGCTGGCGCGAAGTCTCCCGCATTGGCGCGCGCGTCATTCAGGCCGATTGGATTCAGTGTCTGCCGTCCTGCTCTCCGCTCGAAAAAGGCATGGGGAAAGCCACGCACTTTGCCTCTATTTCCGGCTCGCTCTTCGGCTTCTGGCTTTCGAGCCTTACCGGAGAACGCTTCGTCAATGAATTCGGCGACCGCAAAGTCTGCACGGACGCCATTCTCACCGTCATCAATAAAGGCGGACACGCACTTGCTTTGAGCGACAGCGACGGCGTCGCACATCTCGAAAAGCTCCGCCCGGGCTTGTTCGACCAAATGATTGCAGAGAAGACCGTCGTCAAGTATGAAGATGCCGAAGCGCTCGCCAAAGCCTACAAAATGGATCCGGAAGTTCTGAAAAAGACCATTGCGCAATATAACGATGATCTTGCCAAACAGAGCGATCCGAAGTTCGGCCGCCGGTTCGACCGTTCGGCCAAGCCCATCGGCTCGGGCCCCTACTTTGTCTCAGAAATGAGTCCCAAAGTACACCACTGCATGGGCGGCGTGGCTACCGCCGTTGACACGGCGGTACTCGACGTCATGACCGACAAGCCGATTCCCGGCCTCTTTGCGGCGGGCGAATTCGTGGGCGGCATTCACGGCGCCGTGCGCATCGGGGCGTGCGCGGTGATGGACTGTCTCGTCAATGGGCGTGAAGCCGGCCGCATGGCTGCCCAGTCCAAAGCCTGGTTCTAAAGTCGTTCATTAACCATTGACCGGCCTGGAAGCGGCGCAAAGCTCAAACCGGCTTTGCGCCGAGCTTAGGTCTCTATTCCAAAGAAAACAAGATGTTCACGCCTGCCTTTCGACGCTTCGTATGGGCTGGCTGCGCCCTCTTCGCCGCAGCCGGCACCCCTGCCTGCACGCTCTTTGGCGCCGTAGGCGAAGGCATGGTCGAGGGCGGCGGAACGCTCGCCGCTAAAACCCGGGACGAACACCCCGGACCCCAGCGCTTTGACATCGCAGTGCCTTCAAAGGGCTATGCCTATCTGGGACTCTTCACGGGCGACAAGCACCGCTTCAACATGGGCTTCAATGAGAAGGGGCTCTTTCTCGCCCGTTCAACTTCAGGGAGCCTTCCGCGCAAAGAGCGGCTGGCATTGCCGCGCTTCTTTAAGCACCGCTTGAGCGCAACCGACTGGATCATGCAGCATTACGCCTCAGTCGACGAAGTGCTCGCACACAGGGAAGTTTTTGTCGAGCCGGTGAACTACCTTCTGGCAGACCGCACCAAAATCGCCGTCGTTGAGGTGATGCCGGGCGGTCAAACCACTGTCCGCATCACGGAACACGGAACGGCCGCCCACACCAACCACTTCATCGAACCGGAATCCGAAGCACTCAACCAAAAAATCGGCTCGAGCAGCGCACGCCGGCTCGAGCGCATTCGGGAGCTTCTCGCCGCTGCGGATAAACCCCTTAAGATCACGGACATGGCGGCCATGACCCGCGATCGGCATGACGGTCCCGTCCGCAGCATTTGGCGCACCGGCACCAAGCCCGACGGCGTTCAGACGCTGGCAGCCATTGCCGTGAGTCTCCCCTCAAGCGGAAATCCATCCCTGAACCTTACCTGGCGAACCGATCCGAACAATTCTCGTGCCATGGACTCGCTCGTCTGCAGCGTTGCGCCCGAAGATTTCAAAATGGGCACTGCCGCCTTCCGAAAGAAATGTTCCGCTATGGAAGACGATCATTGATTCGCTTCATACAACGGCCGGCTGTTCAAAAAGAAATCCGCCGGCCGTCATCGCTCAGAGTGATGGAGCAGACCGCAGGCATCAGCTGATAAAGAAGAGGAATGCAAGCGTACAGATCTGCACCGGTGCGGAACGCTTAATCACCTCCATCGGACTCACGCCCGCAATGCCCGAAATCACGATTACGCCGGCAGCCAGGGGCGAAGAGACGCGGCCGAACGTAGCGGCAACGCTTGCGAGGTAGCCGAGGTCGGGGATCGTCATGCCGAACGAGGCGGCGTGCGGCGTAACGGCTTCATTAAAGGCAAAGGCTGCGGCATCGCCCGAACCCGTCATGACGCCCAGCACATAGGGACCGACGGCCGCGCCGAGTTTGGCGAGGTCGGACGAACCTTTAAGCGCCTCGACGAAAACGTCAATGACGCCGCAGGAACGCAGGCCGGCGGCGAAAACGCCGGCGGCAATGATGAGCCCCAGAATGCTGCCGTAGCCCTGCCCCATGCCGTCAAAGAACCGCTTTGTCAGATCCGCCGGACTGACGCGCGTCACGATCATGGTGTAGATCACGCCGATCAGCATAGCTGTCGCCACGGAAACCTTCACCTGCGGGAACCCGATGGCCACCACAAAAAGCAGTATGACCGGCAGGAGCGGCGCAAAAGCCCAGAGCAGATTAGCCTTTTCGGGCAGCTCCACTTGGTTTGCCGCGTCGTGAACGCCGTCGTTCTCGAAGCCCCCTTTCTTGTAGTCGCCAAAGAGCAGACAGGCCGCAACCATCACGATGATGCAGACAATGGAAATCAGCAGCGTGCGCGTGCCCGTATAGGTGAGGTATTCCATGATCGGCCAGTCCGCGATCTTTGCTACGAACCCATTATGCGAAGACCCGGGCGACCAAAAGGACGGCAGCGTCGAAGCAATCACCGTACAGGCGGCCATTGCCGGCCGAAAACCCGCGCGAATCATGAGCGCGCAGATCGTCGGACCGATGGCCGCACACATGCCGGCCAAAGACGAAATCGCAATGGATACAACGCCCGTCACAATCATGCAGCAAGGCAGGAGCGCAATGCCCAGGCGGTTGAGCGGCTTCGTAAGGAGCCTCACCAGATGCAGGTCGCACCCGGTGATGTTCATCACTCGGGCGAAACCCATCGCCGAACAGACCACGACGATGAGTGAGGCATTGGTCATCGACTTATCGAACTGCTTGAAAGCAGCAATCGGATCGAGTGCGAGCAGACACATTGCGAAACCGGAAGTGAGGAGCACCAAACGTGTCTCCCAGCGTTTGAGCAGTCCGTATACCGTGATGCAGACGACAGCTAATGCTGCCCATATTTCAAAAGTCATGAGTTTCGCTTCCTTGGATGGTATTCATCGTTTTTTTTATGCTTTTCGCCTCTAGGCGAAATGGCGTATTTTAGAAAGCAAAATGTCATACTCAATTAGCGGTATTACCTATTACCTAAAACCGTTTGAGCTGGCATACCGGACATAAACCGACGTTTTCTTTTCAGACTGCCGACATCGCAAAACGCTTCCGATATGCGTATCCATCCTGCGCAATCTGCAGGTTTTATGGTCCAGGTTGTAATACCTGAGGCCGCTTGGGCCATCGCCCTCCTTAGACTCATTGCGGGGATGTGAAGAGCCCCGTGAGCGAGCCTCTCAATACGCTCGATCAGCCCGCCGTCTCTTTGAGACTTCTCGATTTTCCATACGGAGCACTTCCGCGATGCCAGTCATTCTGCCCAACGGGCTTCCTGCCAATGAGCGCCTCCTTGACGAAAACATCTTCGTCATGTCGCCCGACCGAGCGCGCACACAGGACATCAGACCGCTTCGAATTTTGGCGCTCAACTTGATGCCGACCAAAATCACGACGGAAACACAGATTGCGAGGCTCCTTGCTAATTCGCCGCTGCAGGTAGAGCTCACGCTGCTTCAGACCGCCTCTCACCGCGGCAGGCACGTCTCGGGCGACCATCTCGATGCTTTCTATAAGACCTTCGATGAGGTCGAAAACGAACGCTTTGACGGCATGATCATTACCGGCGCGCCCGTGGAACAGCTCGATTTTCACGAAGTGAATTATTGGGAAGAGCTCAAAGGCATCTTCGACTGGAGTCTCACTCATGCATATTCCACGCTTCATGTGTGCTGGGGCGCATTTGCCGCGCTCTGGCATCACTACGGCATCCGCAAGCGCCCGCTGGCCGAAAAGCTTTTCGGCATCTTTGAGCATGAAGTGCTTCGTCCTTCCAACCCGCTCGTGCGCGGCTTCGATGACCGCTTTTTCGTCCCGCACTCCCGCCATACGGGCCTCAATCTAAAGGATCTTGCCGCAGTTCCCGCTCTGAGAGTGCTTGCTTCGGGCCGCCGCACCGGTCCCTGCCTGCTTTCCACGGAAAACGGGCGGCAAATTTTTGTGACCGGACATCCCGAATACGACCTCTTCACACTCGACGCGGAGTATCGCCGGGACCTTGAAAAAGGACTCGAGATTTCTGTTCCTGAAAACTATTACCCGTCCGACGATCCGGCGCAGCGTCCGATCAACCGCTGGCGCTCTCACGCGCACCTCCTCTACCACAACTGGCTCAACTACTACGTCTATCAAACGACGCCCTATGACCTTGAGGAACTTTCTCCCCTTGCCGGCGAGCTGCGCTGAGTTGAGCTCAAGCCTTCAGTGTCTTCCGTCGTTAACACCTACGATGACTTCCCAGGGCTATAGGCAAGAAGTTGTAGGCAACCCGAATCGGCGTCATTATTTCTCTCGGCGGCTCTCAAAAAACCTTGCAAAGTTTGGCTGAGCGAGTAAATTGATTCTCAAGCACTTCGCTTTCATTTCTCCTTTACACCGATTTCGAAATGAACACCGTCCTTCATGCATCGTCCTTTTATTACGCGTTTTGGCGATTTACGCACAAGACGCGTTTGACTGCATAAAAGGTTTCGGCAAGCGAAAACACAAAACCTGCGGTCTCAAACGCCGCAGGTTTTTTGTTGCTCCTTCCTCTCCCGCACCGCACCAAAGATACGACGGGATCCCAGCAAGGCCAAGCAGCACTCTCCGGCGGCAAAGAGATCGAGCCCAGACACTCGAATCCACCCCAATACCCGAATTTATTCTTCCGGAGAGAAACCATGATCATCATCATGAAGGCCACCGCCACAACGACCGACATCACCGATCTTAAGGACCGTCTTGAATCCCGAGGGCTTCGCGCTGTCGTCATGCAGGGGCAGGAAAAAACAGCCGTCGGCGTCATCGGCGAAACCCGCCTGCATCTGCCCGCCGACCAAATTCTGGCCCTTCCGTCGGTTGAATCCATTCGCCGCGTAAGTGACCCCTGCAAGCTCGCCAACCGCCTCTTCCATCCGGAGGACACGATCGTCAAAGCGGGCAGCGCCAAGGTGGGCGGCGGCAACTTCGCCATGATTGCCGGTCCCTGCTCGATTGAATCCGAAGAGCAGATCGTCGGCATCGCCAAAGCCGTGAAGGCCGCTGGCGCCACGATGCTCCGCGGCGGCGCCTTCAAGCCGCGTACGTCGCCCTACGATTTCCAGGGGCTCAGAAGCGAAGGGCTTGACCTGCTCCTCAAGGCCCGCAAAGCCACGGGGCTGCCCATCGTCACTGAAATCATGAGCATCACCCATCTGCCGCTCTTCGAAGACGTCGACGTCATTCAGGTCGGTGCCCGCAGCATGCAGAATTTCGAAATGCTCAAGGAACTCGGCCGCACCAATAAGCCCATTTTGCTTAAGCGCGGTCTGGCCAACACCATCAAAGAACTCCTGATGGCTGCCGAATACATCATGGCAAGCGGCAACGATCAGATTATTCTTTGCGAACGTGGCATCCGCACCTACGAAACCGCCACCCGCAATACGCTTGACCTCTCTGCCGTGCCGGTGCTTCACGAAAAAACGCACCTCCCGGTGGTAATCGATCCCTCGCACGCCACGGGCGTCGCCCGCTATGTTCCGTCCATGGCAGCCGCAGCAGCGGCCTGCGGCGCCGACGGCCTGATGATCGAAGTGCACAACAACCCCGCCGCCGCGCTCTGCGACGGTCCGCAGTCGATCACGCCTGAAGAATTCGAGCGCGTCGTGAAGACTGTGAACGCCGTGCGCGCCGCTGTGAATCTTCACAACATGGCCGCCCCTTCCGCCGTCCGTACGGCTGAAGATGTGATCCGCGTGTGTGCGTCATGAGCTGCTGCGAACGCTCTCGCCTTCTGCATGTCTCAACGGGACGCCCCTACGATGTAGAGGCGCTCCCGGGCCTGCTCCATGCCCACGGACACGACGCGCTGAAGGCGCGCCTTCAGGCACTGGTTCCCGAACGAGCGGTCATCGTCTCAGACACAAACGTTGCGCCGCTTTATGCCCGCGCGGCGGCAGATGCACTCGGCCCAAAATGTGCCGGCATTCACGTGATTCCCGCGGGCGAAGCGTCCAAAACGCCCGCCGAACTCGTCCGCGCGCTTGAAGCCTTTGCTGCGCTCGGGCTCACGCGAAGCTCTGCGGTGATTGCGCTCGGGGGCGGCGTGATCGGCGACCTCGCCGGTCTGGCTGCCGCGCTTTGGATGCGCGGCATCGACTGCGTGCAGATCCCTACTTCGCTCCTCGCAATGGTCGATTCGAGCGTAGGCGGCAAAACCGCCGTGGATCTTCCTGCCGGCAAAAACCTGATGGGCGTCTTCTCGCAGCCTAAGGCCGTGCTGATCGATCCGCTGGCGCTTGACACGCTGCCCGAGCGGGAACGCGCCTGCGGCTGGGGAGAGATGATCAAATATGCGGGCATTGACGCCCGCATGAACCAGCTCGTCCATGAGGCGCTTGCCGGCATTGAGCCCGGGTCGCCCGCGCCCCTTCCGACGGTTGACCTCATACTGGCCGCCATTGACGTCAAGCGCCGCATCGTCGAAGCCGACGAACGCGAAGCGGGTGAAAGAAGACTCTTAAACCTTGGCCACACCGTCGGGCATGCCATCGAAGCGGCGGCGCACTGGGAGCTTTCTCACGGCGCCTCTGTCGCTATCGGCATGGCAATTCTCACGCGGGCATTGGTTCGCGAAGGACGTTTACCCGATGAAATGCGCGTTGATCTCGAGATGCTCCTCTCGAAAACGGGGCTCCCATCGGCCGTTCCCGCGGCTTTAAGAGCCCGCAGCGACCTCGATTTTTCACCCGAATCGCTCCTTAAGCTCTGCCAGCACGACAAAAAGGCCGGGGCCGCCGATGTCGCGCTGGTATTGCCTGTTTCACCCGGCTGCGCCCGGATCGAGCGCACGTCCTGGGCGAAACTCCTCGAGAGGATCCGCGCAGGACTCTGAAGACAAATACGGGCGGCCGGAGCGCCGCGCCAACTTGAAGCCACTCCTCATGCAGCAGACCGTTTCCCCGCAGCCGCTTTCCGGCACGATTGCCGCCATTCCATCAAAGTCCTGGGCTCACCGCGAACTGATTGCCGCCGCGCTGGGCGCCCCCGATCATGCCGTGCTCGTGCGCTTTCGGGGCAGCTCCAACGACATTGAAGCCACTTGCCGCGCCCTGCGGGGGCTCGGCGCCAAAATCGAACGACTCCCCGGAACGGGCGCGCGGGTAGAGGGCATCAGCCGCGCAGCACTGAACACCCGCACGGAAACGCCGGTGCTCGACTGCGGCGAATCGGGCACCACGCTGCGCTATCTTCTGCCCGTCGCTGCTGCCCTCAGCGGACCGGCCGGCGTCATCTTTACGGGTTCCGGCCGTCTCCCCGCCAGACCGCAGGAGCCGCTCGCCGGCGAACTAGAGCGCCACGGCATTACGCTCGACTATGCCGAGGCTTCTCCTGGGGCGCTCCTTCCCGTGCGGCTCACCGGGAGGCTTCTCCCCAGCGCTTATGCGCTTTCGGGCGCCGTATCGTCGCAGTTTCTCGGCGGACTCCTCTATGCGCTCTCTATTCTTGACGGACCAAGCACGCTCGCCGTCAAGGATCGGCTCGAAAGCGAACCCTATGTGCGCATGACGCTCTCCGCACTTAAGCAATGCGGCGTTGAAATTGCCGAATCACGCACCGACCAAGGACTGCCGCTCTGGACCATTGCCGGCCAAAGTGCCCTCACGCCGCCCGATGATGTTCAGGTCGAGGGCGACTGGTCCAATGCCGCCTTCTGGCTCTGCGCCGGGGCACTCACGCAAAATCCCGAGGGCATCGCCGTGGAGGGGCTCAGCCTCGCGTCGCTGCAAGGCGACCGCGCCGTCGTCGACATCTTGTCGCGCTTCGGCGCGCAGGTTCAATCGTCCTCCGAGGGCCGTATCGGAACCGTGCGGGTCAAACCCCCGAAAAACGGCGCCGCGCTTCGCGGGCAAACGATTGATGCCCGGCAGATTCCGGACTTGGTGCCGATTCTCGCCGTAGCGGCCGGCGCCGCCGAGGGCGAAACTCGGTTCACCCATGCCGAACGGCTCCGCATCAAAGAAAGCGATCGGCTGCAGAGCACGGCTCAGCTCCTTCGTCTGCTCGGCGTCCCGCATGAAGAGCTCCCCGACGGACTGGTGGTGCACGGCATCGGCAGCGCGCGAAATTTTTCGGGCGGGCGCATTTCAAGCTTCAAAGATCACCGCATTGTCATGGCGGCCGCCGTGGCCGGCGCCTCCGGCGGCGCCCCTATAGTTATTGACGGCGCAGAGGATGCGGCTAAGTCCTATCCTCACTTTTTCGAGGATTTGGAGCGGCTGAAGGGCTCTGCGGCCCCTGCCGATCTCAAGACCCGCAACTGAATTCAAAACGATTGACTCCATTATGAACACCACTTTCGGCACTTATCTGCGCACCACCGTCTGGGGACAAAGCCATGCGGCGGCCATTGGCTGCACCGTTGAAGGGCTCCCTGCGGGCGAAGCCGTTGACGAAGAGGCGCTTTGCGCCTTTATGGGACGCCGGGCGCCGGGCGGCCGGCTTTCGACGCAGCGCCGCGAAACGGATCAGCCTGAAATTCTCTGCGGTCTCATGAACGGCGTCACCTGCGGCGCGCCGCTCACTGCCCTTATCCGCAATACCGATCAGCGCTCGAAAGACTACAAGGCCATTGCTGACCGCCCTCGTCCGTCGCACGCGGATCTTCCCGCGCAGGTGCGTTATCAGGGCTTTCAGGATGTTCGCGGCGGCGGCGCCTTCTCCGGGCGCCTGACGGCTCCCATCTGCTGTGCGGGCGGCATTGCCCTGCAGATTCTTGCCCGCCGCGGCATTCGGGTTGCGGCTCACTTGGCCGCAGTCGGCACCGTTGAAGACCGGCCTTTCAGCCCCATGGGCGAAAGCGATGCGGTGCTGCAGGCGCGGCTGGAGCGCGAACTCCCAGTGCTCACCGATGAAGCCGACGAAGCCATGGCCGCTGCCGTCGCTGCCGCCCGGAAATCGGGCGACAGCATCGGCGCGGTGATCGAAGGCATGATCACGGGACTCCCGATGGGCTTGGGCGGCCCGCTCTTTGAGGGTTTTGACGGCGCGCTCGCCTTCGGACTTTTTGGCATTCCAGGGGTCAAAGGCGTGGAGTTCGGCGACGGCTTTGCGGCCGCACGCCGTTCGGGCTCGGCTGAGAACGACCCCTGGGAGCCTCAGCTCTCAGCTCCGGGCGCCGCGCCAGCGGCCAATCACTCGGGCGGCATTGCGGGCGGGATGACCACCTCTGCACCGATTCTCTTTCGCGCAGCCATGAAACCCACGCCCTCCATTGCGCTCCGCCAGCAGACGGTCTCGCTCGAAGCGGGGACTGCCGCAGAGCTGATTGTCACCGGCCGGCACGATCCCTGCATCGGCATCCGCGCGGTGCCGGTCGTAGAGGCCGTTGCGGCGCTCGCTGCCCTGGACCTC
>ENA-ORSO01000553-ORSO01000553.1-human-gut-metagenome-genome-assembly--contig:-NODE-553-length-31274-cov-5.122169_pt1 | contig 31274 bp, 19 predicted proteins | sample MGYA00241902_ERZ509168 | MGnify/ENA primary metagenome ERZ509168 (study PRJEB26280, sample SAMEA2338806) | human gut metagenome | biome: human gut; feature: human-associated habitat; material: faeces... | reverse complement strand
GCCGAGACCAAAGGCAGAGTACATTACATTTAAGAAAACAGATGTTTCAGGAAAGGTACTCCAGGGGGCAGAATTTACATTTTATGACCAGACGGGCCGTGTAATCGGCACCTCTGTCAGCGACAGTACAGGAATATTCCGCATAAGAAGGCCTGACAATGGTACATACACCTTCCGGGAAACAAAGGCGCCGGACGGTTATGCATTAAATCCCGGCATATTCAGTTTTACCGTCAATGGAAGTGATGTCATAAGGGGCGCATATGAAGTTGTGGACAAGGAATTGGAGTTTACGGTTACAAAGCTGGATGGAGACAGCGGTCTGCCTCTTATGGGAGCCAGGTTCAGGATAGGGAAGGGAGAAAACCGCGTCTGGGACCAGGAGCCGGAGAATATGGGCAAGGGGACAAACGGATCTGCGGCTGGAACTATAACCGAAGCCGTAACCGGAGCAGATGGTACATTTACCTGCCGTTTGGCAACACCGGGCCTGTATGTCATTCGTGAGACAGAAGCCCCTTTGGGGTATGAGAGGTCTGATAAGGTATATGAGTTTACGCTGGATGCAGAGGGGAGAATACAGGGCGAAGCAGTGACGCAGGGAAGCGTAACCATATATAATTGGAAGGAAAAACCGCCGGTCAGGAAAATTGGAAGCATTACTGCTGTGTATCAAGTTGGCAGCCGGTTTGGAAAAGGGACATATCATTTTGGATCCGGCCCCAGGGATACAGTAAGGACCGGAGACGACCTGCCCGTGGCAGCGGCCGCCGCAATGGCAGTTTTATGTATGGCGGGCTTCAGTATGTGTCTGTGTATGAAACGGAAGAGGGAATGGAGTAAGGGCAGAAAATGGGTGATATTTATTCTGGTTTTGATACCCGTAACAATTTATCTGGCTTTTGATGTGCTGGCGGAGGAAACAGATAGTATATCTGTCTCAGGGAAAATAGTATATTCCTCCATGGAAAACATAGAACCTGTCCCTCAAACCGCCTGGGTACTGGCCAGGGACGATATATCGGGAAAGGAGCGTAATGTCCTTCTGCCTCTTGTGAGTTATCATTTTTCTGATAAGCATTGGGAGGACGGATTTCGGCTGGATTTAACGGTGAGGGATTATGATGCAGGTTTTTATGAAGTTGGCGGTGTAAGGATTGAAACACAGAAGGAGGAGATTAGGGAGAGCCTGATGGACTATGAGGCAGAAATTTTAGGACAGGCAGGTCTGGATTCGGAAGCGTATAGAATTGACCAATTCCAGTGGGATGGCGGGGTATATGAAAGTGATGGAGTGTTATGCCGGAATTTGACAGCAATTGGACGCAAAATGGTCGCGGACTGCACTGCTGTTTATGGAGGGGAGGTAAGCCGGAATGTATTTTTGAATGACAGCGAAGGGGATGAAGAGAGCGGACAGATTGGAGATTCGGGGATTGATGAGAGGTATGTTACTAAAAGTAATGTGCAGCCATTCTTTTCCCTGGGAGTAACTGTGCCTGCGGCCGGGATTTGTTTTGTGGTATTGATTGCAGCTATGGTTCTGGCTATGATAAAGAATACCAGACCTTATGGTATGGCGGCGGTCATGTTCATGTTTTTTGCGGGCGTTGTGTTCAGCATGCATTTGCTGGTGAAGATGGGAATGGATTATGCTGATGGGCGCCGAATATATGGTATGGTGCAGGACGAAGCATATGGAAGGGGGCAGGAAGGAGAAGCTGGTGAGGGGAGAGAGGCTGGTGAGGAGAGAGAGGCTGGTGAGGAAAGAGAAGCTGGAGAGGGGAGAGAAGCTGGTGAGGAGAGAGATGTTGATGAGGGGAGAGGTGCTGGCGGAGGGAGAAATTCTGACGCAGAGAAAAAAACGGATGAGGAAAGTCCTGATGGGAAATCTCCTTTAAATGAAGAAGCCCTTGCTTCCATCAATCCGGAATACCAGTTCTGGCTGGCTGTACCTGGAACTAACATTGATTACCCGGTGGTGAGGCATGAAAATAATGAGTATTATCTGAATCATAACTTTTATCAGGAACAGCATATAACAGGCTGTGTTTTTGCCGATTCCTCGGCTGTTCCCCTGGCTGTGGACAATACGGTGCTGTACGGACATAATATGAAGGACGGAAGCATGTTTGCAGGTTTGAAACAATATGGTGAGGAAGCTTTTTTCCGGGAAAACCCTGTTATACAGATATTTTACAGGGGAAAGTGGGTGGAATGTCCTGTTTTTTCATGTCAGATCCGCCATCAGAGCGATGCCGGAGCCTACGGCACTAACTTTATGGAAGAAGAGTGGCTGCCTTATCTTGAGAAGATGGGGGCAGCGTCCCTCTATGAAACAGGAATCACTCCCGGAGGGGATGAGAAGCTTATAACGCTTTCCACCTGCTATGGCAAAGACCAATATCTGATTGTGCAGGCGCTGTTGTACGGTATGTGATACCTTTTCGCTGAAAGCAAAAGACGTATACGCGTATACTGACTGTCCTCCTGACTGTTATGCATATTGCATATAAAGCAGATAAATAGTATAGTAATAGAAGCTTTATGCAAATACGATGACAGTAGGTGACATTAGTGAAAAAGAATATAGACTTACTAAATGGAAATATACTTACATCTCTGACGGAGCTGGCCCTTCCTATTATGGCCACGTCTCTGGTCCAGACTGCGTATAATCTGACGGATATGGCCTGGATTGGTATGGTGGGAAGTGATGCGGTGGCAGCGGTTGGTGCGGCAGCCATGTATACCTGGCTGTCCTCCGGCGTTGCAACCCTGGCCAGGATGGGAGGCCAGGTGAAGTCTGCCCATGCATATGGAGAAGGAAACCGCAAGGAGGCGGTCCAGTACGGAAAGGGAGCCCTGCAGCTGGCTTTGGTGCTGGCGGCTGTGTATGGAATCATAACCAATCTTTTTGCAGGGCCTCTGATAGACTTTTTCCATCTTAATTCAAACCTGGTGGTGGAAAATGCAATTGTGTATCTGAGAATTGCATGCGGCCTTATTCTCTTTGCATTTATTGGACAGACACTGACGGGCCTTTATACGGCTTCCGGCAACAGCAGAACGCCTTTTGTGGCCAACTGTATCGGCATGGGAGCCAATATTGTGTTGGATCCGCTGCTTATCTTCGGCCTGGGGCCAATTCCCGGAATGGGAGTGGCCGGTGCAGCCATTGCAACGGTGACAGCCCAGTTCATTGTGGCTCTGGTCCTGGTTATTTCTATGAGAAGGGACCCTGTGCTGGCATCCCAGATGCGGGTTTGGATTCCCACTCCTCTATCCAATATTAAAACCATGGTGAGGATTGGATTTCCGGCAGCAATTCAGAGTATGCTGTACTGCGGAATCTCTATGGTCCTTACCAGGTTCGTCACTGCATGGGGGGATACGGCGGTTGCAGTCCAGAGAGTAGGCGGACAGATTGAATCCATATCCTGGATGACAGCAGATGGTTTTGGGACAGCTATCAATGCATTTGTCGGGCAGAACTATGGCGCGGGAAACCTGAAGCGGGTAAAGAAAGGTTACATGACAGCATCTGTCATCATGTTTATATGGGGCATTTTTACCACCTGCCTTCTCATATTTGGAGCGGCGCCTATATTCAGCCTGTTTATTCATGAGGCAGAGGTTATACCGGCCGGAGCTGATTATCTTCGGATTATTGGTTTTTCGGAAATGTTCATGTGTGTGGAACTGATGACTGTGGGAGCCCTGTCCGGTATGGGAAAGACAATGGAGGCGTCTGTCATAACCATTATTCTCACAACGGCGCGCATTCCGCTTGCCGTGATACTGGGTGGAACGGCCCTGGGCCTGAATGGCATTTGGTGGGCCCTGACTATTTCAAGCATTGTAAAAGGAATTATTTTCTTTGGGTATTATCTTCATATTATGAAGAGGATGAAGGCATAGGTACCGCGGCTGATATGCTGTGGCTTGACAGCCTTGCTGTACCGGATGAATCTTTAATAAACAAAATACCAGATTATAAAATTGGTAAAAATGATACTAAATCATGTCGAAAATATAAGGAATACCAGAGAATAAACCACTTGCATAATGTCGGATTTTGTGAGAGAATAGAACCAAGTATGATGTGATAAATTTAACGAATGGGCACTGTACTTGATCAAATTCATTTTTGAAAGGAGTTTTAACACATGATTTATTCACATGAAGTAGAAGAGATGTGCACAGTTGCACAGGGCGTTCATCATGGCGCTGCTCCAATTCCGGAAGAAGCAAAATGGGTAAAATCAAAAGAAGTCAAAGACATTTCCGGCCTGACCCACGGCGTAGGCTGGTGTGCTCCTCAGCAGGGTGCCTGCAAGCTGACACTGAATGTAAAGGAAGGAATCATCCAGGAAGCCCTGGTTGAGACCATCGGATGTTCAGGCATGACACACTCCGCCGCTATGGCAGCAGAGATTCTGCCGGGCCGTACTGTGTTAGAAGCTTTAAATACAGACCTGGTATGTGACGCTATCAATACAGCTATGAGAGAACTGTTCCTTCAGATTGTTTACGGAAGAACACAGAGTGCATTCTCTGAGGATGGACTTCCTGTAGGAGCTGGTCTGGAAGATTTAGGAAAGGGCCTCCGTTCCCAGGTTGGAACCATGTACGGAACCCTGAAGAAAGGTCCCCGCTATTTGGAGATGGCTGAAGGTTATGTAACCGGTATTGCACTGGATGCAGACGATCAGATCATTGGTTATCAGTTCGTAAGCCTTGGCAAGATGACTGATTTCATCAAGAAGGGCGACGATCCTAACACAGCATGGGAGAAGGCACAGGGCCAGTACGGCCGCGTTGCTGACGCTGTTAAGATTATCGATCCACGTAAAGAATGATGAAGACCGAATAGGAGGAATAAGAAGATGGCATTATTTGAATCATATGAGAGAAGAATTGACAAAATCAATTCTGTATTAAACAGCTATGGCATTGCTTCCATTGAAGAAGCTGAGAAGATTACGAAAGATGCAGGCCTGGACATTTATGATCAGGTTAAGAAAATCCAGCCAATCTGTTTTGAGAACGCCTGTTGGGCATACATAGTAGGTGCTGCTATTGCTATTAAAAAGGATTGCAGAAGGGCAGCTGATGCAGCTGCAGCTATCGGCGAGGGCCTTCAGTCATTCTGTATTCCGGGTTCTGTTGCTGACCAGCGTAAGGTTGGTTTAGGACACGGCAACCTGGGCAAGATGCTTTTGGAAGAAGAGACTGACTGTTTCTGCTTCCTGGCAGGCCATGAGTCCTTTGCCGCCGCTGAGGGCGCTATCGGTATCGCTGAGAAGGCAAACAAGGTTCGCCAGAAACCACTGCGCGTTATCCTGAACGGTTTAGGAAAGGATGCTGCACAGATTATCTCCAGAATCAACGGATTTACTTATGTGGAGACAGAGATGGATTACTATACAGGCGAGGTTAAAGAGCTGTGGAGAAAGTCTTACTCCGAGGGACTTCGCGCAAAGGTTAACTGCTACGGCGCTAATGACGTAACAGAAGGCGTTGCTATCATGTGGAAGGAAGGCGTTGATGTTTCCATTACCGGTAACTCCACCAATCCAACCAGATTCCAGCACCCGGTTGCGGGAACCTATAAGAAGGAATGCGTAGAGAAGGGCAAGAAGTACTTCTCCGTTGCATCCGGCGGTGGTACAGGCCGTACTCTGCATCCGGACAACATGGCAGCTGGTCCTGCTTCCTACGGCATGACCGATACCATGGGACGTATGCATTCTGACGCTCAGTTCGCGGGTTCTTCTTCCGTACCTGCACATGTTGAGATGATGGGGCTTATCGGCGCTGGTAATAACCCAATGGTTGGTATGACAGTGGCGATTGCGGTTAGCATCGAGGAAGCGGCGAAGGCTGGGAAATTCTAGGAACCTCCTTGTAAATAGTTGGTTTAATAAGGAAAAAGAATTTTCTGTGGTTGGAACAGAAAAATTGATGTAAGTTATCTTATTGACATTTATGATTATATGACGTAATATAATATTAGCAGAGAAAAGCGAATGTGTTTCAATGGTGCACAGACGAATCCCCAGGGAGTTGCAGCTCCCTGGGGATTCTATTTTCCTTTTGAAGAGGAGTAACTTAGGCTGACTGTTGGTTATTTGTCTCCATCTGGCTGCTTTCGGTTTGCGTTTCCGGTCTGCTGCTGGTTTACGCAAATCACCAATATACGCGGATAATATTTTATAGTATAATATAACCAGGATTAACCAAATACGGTAAAACGGAAATCGGGGATTGTCAGATGAAATATAAAGATACTTTATTATGGAAGAAACTGGAAGGAAATATAAGCGTAAAGAATCAGCATGCCATGGAATCCTTATGCGACGCGGCGATTACCATGTTAAAAACAGTACGGGATACATTTCCCACCTATACCCTGCATGACGAAGTACATGTTGTCAACGTTATACACGCAATAGAAAATTTACTGGGAGAAGAGGGAATCGGGAAGTTAACTGAAGGGGAAACCGAACTTCTCTTATTGGCGGCATGTTATCATGATATAGGCATGTGTTACTCAAAACAGGAAAAACAGTCGGAATTAAACAGTATCCGATTCAAACGGTATTTGGAACAGCATCCGTCTGCGGATGTCCTAATGTTTGAAAATGAGGGGGAAATACCGGCAAAGATTCAGGTTGATTTTTTCAGGAGCATTCACCATGAGAGAATTGCAAAGATTCTGAAAGACTCCCTGGATGTTTCCAATGTCCGCAGGGACAGGCTGATTAAAGTATGCCAAAGCCATGGAGAGAATATCGAAAGGGTAAAAGAAATACCATACGACAATTTCAACGAGATTGATTACTGCTTCTGTGCCGTGTTGCTGCGGTTGGGGGACATATTGGATTTCGACGTGACCAGAAGTCCGGAAATTCTATATGAATACCAGAAAATCGAAGATGCCCAGGACCGTCAGTCTGTAATTGAGTGGAGGAAGCATCAGTCGTCACTGGGATTCAGGTATCCCAAACAGGCTAGCAGGGACGCCCTTGCGTTTAGAGCCGTGAGCAACAGCATGCAGACAGAACACTTTATTCATATGTTCCTGGACTATATAGATTTAGAGCTGAGGAATTGTTCCGAGGTAATAAGCAATAACTGCTCTGACAGATGGAGAAACCTTGCCCTGCCAATCCAGATTGACAGAAGCGGAATTGAGAGTAATGGATATCGGACCGGGGAATACCACTTAACCATGGATTCTGAGCGGGTTCTTGAGCTTTTGGTGGGAAATGATTTATATACCCATTCAGCGGTGTTTATCCGTGAATTGCTGCAGAATTCTCTGGATGCCATTGGTACCCGCAGAATGCTTGACAGGAATTACGGTTTTGACAGTTGGATGAAGGAAAAGCCGTCTGTTGTAATTACCACATGGATGGATCCGGATGGGAATGATTGGCTGAGGGTGGACGATAATGGGATTGGTATGACTGAGAAGATAATTCTGGATTATTTTTTAAAGGTTGGCCGCTCTTACTATACATCTCCTGAATTTTATCAGGGGTATTACAGAAATAAGGATTACTATGACTATAAACCAATCAGCCAGTTTGGTATCGGAATCCTGTCGTGTTTCTTATGCGGAGACAGGATAGAGGTAAGCACAAGACACTATAAGGAGGGCCACGGAATCCGTTTCGGTATGATTGGCACCAGCGGGTATTATAGCCTTGCAGATGAGGAAAATGGAGATACCGGGGAAATGATGCCATCCATGGATGAATCCGGGCGGGAGCCGTTCCGTCAGACACCGGGAACATCCATTGCGGTTAGGATGAATTTATTTCGTCACGGGAATAGCGGCAGCGTAAAGAACATCGTGAAGGATTATGTGCTTTTCCCGGACGTGCCCATTGTGTATAAGGACAGCTATGAGACGATTTATTTTCCTATGGCGGAGGAACTGATTGAGGACATAAAAGCAAACCAGGTGATTCGGATTCCGTTTACAGATGAGGAGATAGATTATATAAGCCGGAGTTTCAAAGAGATATGCTGGGTTAAAAGGCCGGAAATTGTCCTGGAATGCAGGAATATTCAGGACTATGTACCTGTTCCTTCTATAAGGGGCGGCACCTTTCTGATTACGGTTGATGGAGAGCTTGCGCATGACCTGGATTTCAGGATAGGAGATATCCGGGTGGGACGTTCTCTGAACCAGGAGATAAGTTTTGAGAATAAAATGCTGCATATACTTATGTCATATGAAATGCACTGGGATGGTGTCAGTGACAGCGGCTTGAATGTAGGCGGCCTTGAGTCAGTTGTAAAAGAAATGTTTCAGAAATATAAAGATATAAGCCATATCCACAGACAATGCGGAGAAATGCTTCAGACGAAGAAATACAGCAAAGAACAGCTGCTGCAGGAATTGAACGGCAATGACGGGGATGTTGCATCAGATGAACTGGAGGAAATAGTAAACAGAGGGCTGGAGATATATAATGGGTTAGAGAGGACAGAACTTTCAAATCGCAGCACAGTAAACATTTCGGTTCCCCTGGAGAGAAATCCTCAGCTGAAAAGGTTAGCTGAAAAATATATGTATCACTATATGGAGGGCAGGGAAAGGGGCATAAACGGGGTGTCCGTCACAGCCTATAACGGAATTAAAGTTAACTGGAATTGGTCAGACTACAGCTGGTTGAGACAATGGGTTAATTATACAATCGTACTTTTACAGGGAAGGTTTAAACCGATGTTGAATATGAGCAGGGAACGTGTTAAGCACTTTTCCGTGGAGACCATGGGATACCTGTCTGTATTGGAACGCCGGCTTCCGGGAACAGAACTGGATTATGGACAGATAGGATATTATGATAACTGTCCTTTAAGTGAGTATTTGATATTATTGAATAATGCTGAGTTTTCCAAGGCGGCGGAATCGGTTTATCTGTGCGGGATAAATCTGACAATTGAAAAATTAAAGACCATGCTTAAGGAGAACGATGAAGATAATGGCATATGCTTAAACACCGGTTCACTGTCTCACAGTAATTCTTTTGAAATTGAAAACAGACCGGATGAAAACATAGTTCGGGCATTGGTCCAAAAGAATTGCAGACTGAAGTGTAAAATGAGCAGTAACGGATGCAGTATGTCTTTGTACGCCATAGGGTTGAGGGAAGATGGATTCACGGAAAGCGAACTTGTATTTCCTCCTCTGTTATTTGCGGAGTCAGATGAGGCGGACAGCCGCATTTTGACGGAAGAAAACAGCATAGGCCGAAATATAATCAATGCCAGCCATCCATTTTCACGATGGCTGACAGATAATGCCATAGAATTAGAAAGGAGTTACAGGGGAAGTCTGAATGCAATTATTAAATGCCTGCGGGAGGAGGATGGGGATATAATGACAGCAGAAATTAATAAAATATTACAGAATTTAAGAATGATATCAAGGTGTAAGGTGAGGGTGCCCAATGATATTGACTTAAAGGGCAGTGATTTTTTGAGAATTGAGTGATATCTGATATGAAAATGAAATATTACATGGCGCCCATGGAGGGCCTCACCGGCTATATATACCGCAACGCATACCACGCCTGCTATCATCCCATGGACAAGTACTTCACTCCCTTCCTGTCCCCAAAGGCCAACAGCAGTCTAAGCTTTCGGGAGTTAAACGACATTCTGCCAGAACACAACCAGGGCATGTACGTAGTCCCTCAGATACTCACAAACCAGGCAGAGGATTTTATACGAACGGCAAAGGAATTACAGGAATACGGATATTCTGAGATAAACCTGAATCTGGGCTGCCCATCCGGTACCGTGGTGTCCAAGTATAAAGGAGCCGGTTTCCTGGGGCTGCCGGACAGCCTGGACCGGTTTCTGGACGAGGTATGCGGGAAGATGGAAGGGATGGGTATGGAATTGTCTGTTAAAACGAGGCTGGGGTTGGTATCGCCGGATGAATTCACGGGCCTTTTAGAAATCTACAACCGCTATCCGCTGAAGGAATTAATTCTCCATCCCAGAGTCCGTACGGATTACTATAAAAACACCCCGAACATGCCGGCATTTGGCAGCGGGTTTGACGGCAGCCGGGCTCCGGTGTGTTATAATGGGGATATATTTACTGTATCTGGTTACGAGACATTGTGCGGAGATTATCCGGAATTGGATAGAGTCATGCTGGGCCGTGGAATCATATCCAATCCCGGACTGCTGGACAGAATTGCGGCAGGGGCAGATTCCGGTGAGGCGGGAACCGGCAAAGAAACCTTAAGGAAATTCCACCAGATGATATACGAAGGCTACCGAACAATCATGTCCGGGGACAGAAATGTCCTGTTTAAGATGAAGGAGCTGTGGACCTGTATGATTCAGATTTTTTCCGACAATGGGAAATACATTAAGAGAATAAAGAAATCACAGAGATTGGAAGAATACGAGGCAGCGGCGGCAGCTGTGTTCCGGGATCTGGATATTATGGAAGGTGCCGGATTCCGCACGTATTAATGGCGGTATCCGGTACTTTCTGTCTGTAATTTGTTCTGCTGCATTTCCTGGGTATTTTTGTGAAAACTGTAGGGATGATATTTTCCTGCCATTGTGCTATACTTTTAGATAATCCGCTTTTTCAATGACACCGCATCCGATTTTTGTTCCGGAGTTTCCGGCGGGCTGGGATGTAAAGTCGTCGGCATGGCTGTGAATAACTACAGATCTGCCGATAATGTCGTCTGTGGAGAAGCGCTTGTCATAGAAGGAAAGCCAGGCATAACCTTCGTTTCCAAGAAGGGGAAGCAGGTCGCCTGCATGGTCCGGATGAGGCTTGCCGGATGGATTGTAGTGGTCCCCTGTTTTGGCGAAGTCATCAGAACAGTCACCGTTCTGGTGGATGTGCATAGCATAAAAGTCTGTGGAGCCGGGTACCTGTTTGTTTGGCAGATTGAAGATTTCGGCTTCCACCAGTACGCCACCGTAAGGAGTCTGGTAGAATTTTACCAGGCCGCTTAGGTTGGGCGCGGCACTTCCGCCTCTGACCCAGGCAATGGCGGCAGGGGCCCGAAAGCGCAGCAAATCGGCAAAGATGTCAGCAGGAGTGACGGATTGGTTGGTCATATGGTGTCTCCTGTAAAAATGATTTCTTTATAGCATATGCGCATAAAAAAATAAGTTTACCTGAATCGGTAAACTTATCTTTCATTTGGAGGGGACCGGCAGAAGGGGAGCTGCCGGTCATAGGTATGAAAAAGTGTTTTCCTGTATAGTAAAAGGTCTATCGCCTTACAAATATTACTATACAGGGAAAATATGGCCAAAGTTTGAGCACACGCTAAAGAATCAATAAAGAAACTAAAGGGAAAATAAACAATTTATAAAAGCAGGAGACAGGATTATGGTAAGACGATTCGGCGGGGGAGAGACAGACATGAAGCAATCGGATACGAAGCAATCGGATATGAAACAATCAAACATAGGCCGGTCCGTGGTAAGATTGCTGGCAGCGGCATCTGCGGCAGCCCTTTTATTATCCGCTACTGTCTATGCGGGAACCTGGTCCCAGGTGGGACCGGACGGGGCGTGGACGGTTGGAGGATGGGAAGCGTCCTATGATGCCAACTACCCCCTGAAGGATTATATGGACCAGGCCGGGCTTCAGTATGTGGATGTAATCATGGGATGGAATGCAAAAGGTGAACCGGTGATGGAAAGACGCCTGCGTCAGGATTATAATTATGGGCTGTATAATTATTTTGGGCTTTCCGACGACCTGTGCAAGGCATTGTACGGAGAAAGCGATCAGATAGGAACCGGGGAAATGGCTGTGGATGGCGACAGCCTTCTGGTGCTTGGCCAGGTGGCTCTGTATCAGGACAATGTGGGAAGCGATACCTACAGGCAGCAGCGCAATGCCCTGGCCCTGGTGGTCCGGGATTATCTGAACAGTTACCGTTGGAGGGACGCCAGCGAACTGGAACGGGCAAAGCATGCGGCTCTTTTCATTGCTTCCAGCTGTACTTATGATAAGGGATTGTATTCCAGGTTCGTTAACGGAGAGGATACCTCTGGGGATCCCTCATTTACCGCCTATGGCTGCCTGGTAAATCATAAAGCGGTCTGCGAGGGCATTTCCGTGGCATATCAGATGTTAACCAGGGCCATGGGCCTTAATTGCTTCTGTGCACCGGATGACAATGATAAGGACCATATGTTTGTTTACGTGGAAGCGGGAGGCAGCTGGTATAAGGTGGATCTGTCCGTGACCGGTCTGATGCCTCAGACCCTGGCGGACCGGTGTTTTAAGACCACGACAAATCAGGACGTAGAGCGTATTTTTGCCGCTTACTATAATAAGGCCAATCCATATATTGCCCATGTGGATTATGGAAATTTGGCTCCCGGAAAGGTGTATGACTTAAGTGCCGGCGGACAGCTTCGGACATATCCGTAGAACGGCTGTATGAAGGCACAGACGGGAATTCCGGAAAAGAAAGGACAGGGAACAATATAATGTATGATAATCTGACAGCCAGTGATATAAAGAAAATGCAGGAAGAAATAGAATACCGTAAATTAGTGGTCCGCAAGGAAGCTCTGGAGGCAGTGAAGGAAGCCAGGGCCCATGGGGATTTAAGTGAGAATTTTGAATATAAGGCAGCCAAGCAGGATAAGAACAGGAATGAGAGCAGGATTCGTTATCTGGAGAAAATGATAAAAACCGCCAGAATTATATCTGATAACTCCAGGGAAGGGGAAGTTGGCCTGGGAGATACGGTAGAGGTCTATATTCCCGATGATGATGAGACGGAACGGTATAAACTTGTAACCACTGTCAGAGGTAATTCACTTCAGGGGTTAATCAGTATTGACTCGCCTCTGGGAAAGGCCATAAGGGGCCGCAAGGCAGGGGATAAGGTCTATGTAAAGGTGAATGACCGTTTTGGATATGATGTGGAGATTCGATCCATTGATAAGACCACGGAAGAGGAGGAAGATAAGCTGCGCAGTTATTAACAGAATACCATTCACATTCTATTCCACATGGATTCAGGCCCGGCAGAAGGTTGAAAGGATTCAGAAGGTCTTGCCGGGCCTTTTCCTGGGATAAAGGTATTTATATATAAAATGAGGGACAGAAGGAGAACCATATGGCGGCAGTTAACATGACGGAAGGCGGAATCACAAAACATCTGGTGGGTTATTCCATTCCCCTGATTCTGGGCAATATGTTCCAGCTCACCTACAATGCGGTGGACTCCATTATAGCCGGCAGATTCATTGGAAAGGAGGCGCTGGCAGCGGAAGGTACGGCAAGTCCGGTGATGAATATTGTCATACTCGGAATATCGGGCATCTGTATGGGGGCGTCCGTACTGATGAGCGAGTTTTATGGAGCCGGCCAGAAAGAAAAGCTGAAACGGGAAATGTCCACCACAGTCATATTTGGCTGCTATTTTTCAGTGTTAATAGCCATACTTGGAGGATTTTTCTCAAAACCTCTTCTCGGAGTGCTGGGAGTGCCGGATGAGATACTGGGCAAGGCGGCTTCTTACCTGTCCATCATTTTTCTGGGCGCGCCGTTCACTTATTTTTATAATGCAGTATCGGCTGCCCTTAAGAGTGTGGGGGATTCTAAAACGCCGCTCAAGTTTTTAGCTTTTTCTTCTATATTAAATGCGGTTTTGGATTTGATTTTTATTGGGGGGATGGGATTCGGCATTGTATGTTCTGCTGTTACCACGGTGGTGGCGGAGGCGGCTTCGGCCTTTCTATGCATAACGTATGTATACAGAAAAATTCCCATGCTGCAGTTAAGGCGGGGAGAGTTTAACATGGACAGACAGCTTCTCAGGCAGACACTGCGTTACGGCAGCATTACAGCCTTGCAGCAATCCTGCCAGCCCATCGGAAAGCTGTTGATTCAGGGTGCTGTCAATCCCCTGGGCGTGGATATGATTGCGGCCTTCAACGCGGTTAACCGAATTGATGATTTTGCGTTTACGCCTGAGCAGAGCATTTCACATGGAATTACCACATTTGTGGCGCAGAACAGAGGGGCGGGCAGGAAGGAGCGCATCCAAAAGGGATTCAGGAGAGGGCTCATGCTGGAAGCATGTTACTGGGTGTTTATCTGCATAACCATTACATTGTTCAGAAGGCCGCTTATGGGGCTGTTTGTAACGGCGGGAAATGAAGGAATTGTGGCATTGGGCAGCAGTTACCTGGGACTGATGGCGTTATTTTATGTGTTTCCTGCATTTACCAATGGGATTCAGGGATTTTTCAGGGGAATGGGAAACATGAGCGTGACACTGTTGGGAACCTTTGTCCAGACCAGCCTGCGAGTGGTATTTGTATACCTGCTGACGCCCGGAATCGGACTAATGGGGGTTGCATATGCCTGCGCCATAGGCTGGAGTGTCATGCTTTTGGTTGAGGTCCCTTACTATTTTTGGTTTATGAAGGATAAATAATGGAAAAATAAAGAGATCTGTAGTAAAATGTGTTATATGTTAAATAACGCTTTGCTACAAGGGGGATACAAATGAAGGAGGAAGGTACATATTATCCGGCCAGAGACGGGGAAGGCCTGACCGTCTTTATGATGGGAAGCATCATGCTGGAATATAACAGAAAGCCCCTGCAGATTCCCGGAGGACCTTCGGGAAAGGTACTGCAGCTGGTACTTATATTGCTGTATTCAGGAGAGGAGGGCGTACACAGGGAGGAGCTTCTGGATATGCTCTACGGAAATGGTGAATGCTCCAATCCTTCGGGAAGTTTACGGGCCGCGGTATTCCGGCTCCGCAAGCTTTTGGAGGGCAGTGAACTGCCGCCCCGCGAGTATATCCGCACAGACGGAGGAATCTACAGGTGGGACAGCGGAGAGCTGCCGGTGTATATTGATGCCAGGGATTTCGAGAATACGGCAAAGGAGGCCCTGCGTACCCATGATGAGGCACTCTTAAAGCGGGCCTGCGGTCTGTATCAGGGAGAGTTTCTGGCCCAGCTTGCCGGCGAGAAATGGGTATCAGTGGTAGGAGTGCGCTATCAGGAGCTGTACTTTAGCTGCCTGCGGGCTGCCAGCAGTCTCATGAAGAAAAACCGGGAATATAACGGCCTTCTGGAGATATGTAATTATGCCTGCGAGCTGTATCCGTATGAGGAATGCCAGATTATGAAAATTGACTGCCTCATTGCCATGAAGCGCTTCAAGGAAGCCATGCAGGTGTATGACGCCGCAGTTTCCCAGTATTTTGAGGAACAGGGACTTCCTCCTTCCGAGAAGATGCTGGAACGGTTCCGCATTATGAGCGGACAGATTCGTTATACATCGGATACGCTTAAGGATATAAGGGACAGCCTTCATGAGAGGGACCGGATTAACGGCCCTTATTACTGTGCATATCCGGCATTTATCGACTGTTACCGGCTTTTGGCCCGCATGGCTGAGAGAGTGGATTTTTCCAGTGTGCTTCTGTGCTGTACCTTGCTGGATGCCAGGGGAAAACCTCTGGATACAGGCGGGGAGCTTTTAAAGACCGCGTCAGAAAAGCTTCACGATGCCATCGCCAAGTCCCTCAGAAAAGGCGATTTATTTACCTGCTATAATCCAAGCCAATATCTGGTCATGCTAAACGGCACGTCCAATGAGTATTGCCTGCGGATTTATGAGAGGATAGACAGGAACCTGCATCTCTGGGATGGGGGCAGGAAGGTGAAACTCAATTACCAGGTGATGCCGGAGAGTTTGATATAGGAAGAATAAGGGGAAGCTGACAGAAAGATTAGTAATAGAACAGACTGGTTGGGATTAGATAAGCCGCCGCAGAAGAGTGAATCTGCGGCGGCTTTGTTATTATATAGAAAGAATACGGTATCCGGATTTTGGAATGTAATAATTAAACGCGTTCTAGGCATGTATATTGGGCATGGCACCATAACGGCCTTCCAGATACTGCTTTCCATAGGCCTCATCATTACGCGGGATGAGGCCATTTTCTTTTTTGTAACTGGACAGAGGGTATAATTCCGTATCATGCCCTTCCTGACGGCAGCAGAGCCATATTTCATCCCGGCGCATCTGCGTTGGCTGTAAAATGGCAGTGTTATGGGCGGTGAATAGCAGTTGCGCATTGTGAGGATTTTTCTCGTGATTGGCATAGAGCGCAATCAGATAACGGAGTGCGTGAGGGTGAAGAATACAGTCGAGGTCATCTGCCATCATCAGGCTTCCGTCATCCAGACTGGCCAGGACTGAAGGCAGCAGTGAGAGCAGTTTTTTTGTGCCCATGGATTCCTCTTCCCACGGCAGTTCAAAGGTGCAGCCTTCATAAGGACTGTGAACAAGGAATGCAGCAGGGGATTTGTGGTCTGAGTCCGGTATGATACTGTAATTCGTTATATCAAGTCCCAAATCCTTAAGGATACCGCACAGTCTCCGCCGGGTATCCATGTCGGAAGGAAGTTCCCTGGGACTGTTTCCCTGTATTCTGCTGAACCAGGAATAGGCGGCCCTGGCATGTATGGAATCCGTATAGGCATTGAGCCATGACAGCAAAGTTACGGATGGAGGTACGGCCTTAAGGGAGAAGGAGATGAGTTCACGTCCGGGATGGATGACGGATTCTTTCCTATTAAAAAGAATACCCGTATCACTTCCGCCCAGACTGCCGTAGAACAGATTCTCCTCAGCAATGATTCCCTTTAAGAACTGGAGCTGATAGCGGAACAGAAATCCCTGGCTGCGGAATAACACGTCAAACTGAGTGGGAATATCCTTACAATCTGCCGAAAACAGACAATGCATGTCTCTGATTCTGGTTGGTACGGTTACAGATGCTGTGACCAGAGAGGAGAGACAGGATAAAGCATCGAGGACCGTGGACTTACCGCTGCTGTTGGGGCCATAGATTCCGATAAGGGGAAGTATGCGTTCACCGTCAGCCGGATCCTTCAACAGGGTGTTTTTATGTTCATTGATGGAGGCAGGTAGGAAATCCAACAAAACTTCCTCTTTGAATGCTTTGAAATTTTTAAAACTGAACTGCATTAGCATAATAGCACCTCAAAATGTGAGAAAAAATCTCAAAAATATGCATCTTTTGTATCTGTAACCATTTTATCATATTATTGGTAATAATACAATTAAAAATGAGGTTTTTTCTCATTTGTTCGATAGTTTCTTAAAATTTTATAAATGGAAATGTGTGAATACAAATACATGGAAGGGTTATAAAAAACAGGCTAAATTTTAATGATCTAAATAAAAAGTAACGAAAAAACAGGGGTAAATAACGCTTTGTATAACGCCCTCTTTGCTATGATTATAGCGAGGGAATCTATAATTACATAATTGATTTAAGAAAAATTTTAAACTTTCTCAAATTGTAACCAGATTGTAACTGTGGTTTGCTATACTAGTTTCAGACAGTTGGATTTATCTGGAATTATGTAGAAAGAAAAAATTATGAGAGGAGTGTAAGTATGGAAGGACGAAAAAGGTCTGGCATGTTAAAGAAATCAGTTTATAACATGCGGAAACGTCTGGTGGCCTTCGCGTTAGCGGCAGCCATGGTATGTACCAATGTTGGTGCGGACCTGAACGCAGCTTATGGGGCTACATCGTCGTCAGAGTCTGTCACATTCGAAATGACGGGTTCCCAATTGGTGACAGCTATCGAAGAAGCAATCGAAAACGGCAATGTAATATCACCGGGCGATCTCGACTTTACCAATGGAGACATTGCTAAATTCGAGAGTTTGTTTTACGGAGAGGGGAAAGTATTAGAAGTATACCCGGATCCGGACGGCGGCAGTATGGATGCGGAACTGAGAGTATTTGTTCGACTGCCGGAAGATGCCGATGACATGTATATGGTAACCGGCGATGAGGAGATTATCTTCTTATATGTGAATAATGGGGAAGATACTATCAGCTGCTCCACAAACATCACAAGGATGGAGAATGGCGTAGAAAAGGTTAAAAAGACCAAGAGAATTACTGTAAAGAGCTTTGAAGCGGCATATGGTGATGAGGAGATTAATTACATTTCCAAGCCAGTGGAGGAGACTACAGCCACTGCACCGGAAGATGTCAATGGACCAGGCACTGAGGAAACCATAGCTCCTGATACCACAGTACCAACCGTAGAAGGAACGGTAGATGAAACCACCACAGTTGTTCCGGGTGAGAGTGAGTCTACGGATGCGCCAAGAGAGGAACAGACGACTGCTCCGGAAGAGGGAAGCACGGCTCCGACAGAAGGTGTGACTGAGACATCTACAGAAGCGGCTGCCACAGAGGAAGCGACGACAGAAGAAGCAACGGATGCTCCGGAAACAACTGAGGAAAAAACTCAGGAGGCTGCAGAAGCAGATGCACCTGAACCGGAAGCAGCCGAGCCAGAAGCGGCAACAGGTGAGCCAGTGGCATCCATCATCCGTCATTATGCGCCGGTAGTAGCTGATAATGAGGAAGGTAATGCTGAAGAAGCTCCAAAAGTTGAAGAAGCTAAGGAACCTGAGGCTGAGCCGGAAGAAAAGACAGAAGCTGTTAAGGAAACAGAGGCTCCGACAGAAAAAGAGACAGAGCCGGTAGCCCCAGCAGAGACTGAAAGTACTACGGAAGCACAGGAAGGAAACCAGGAAGAATCCCCAGCGGCTGCATCGGATGAAACTACTGCCGAGGCAGGGGAGAGCACAGACCCGAGTGAAACAACCACAGAGGGAACTACAGCTGCTCCGTCAGAGGGTGACGAGACTACGACTCCTGAGACTACGACAGATGCAGCGGAAACACCCGCTGCAACCGAAGAAGTTCAGGTAGGAACCCCTTCCGATGTTACGAAACCGGAGGTTAAGCCGGAAGAGACAGTTAATAAAGCATCAACAACTGATTTGGTTGGTATGGGGTATTGCAGTACTGCAAAGGTTTATACCACTACGATTAATCAGTTGAAGGCTTTGGATGACTTTGATGGTTACAAAATTACTTACTCCATTAATCCGGGAGCTAGTGCACGTATCGTGGATGGCGCCAGAGGTGTGGAAGAAGGAGAGAGTTTAACCTTTGGAGTTAAGAATCAGATTGGATTTGCGGTTGAGAGTGTTACGGCTAATGGAGAAGTATTGGAAGCTGACTCGATAGCTGATAATGAGGATGGTTCGCAGACTGCGTGGTATACTGTTCCAGAAGTTTATGAGGAGCAGGAGGTTGAAGTCTATACGGTGGAAACTGATATACATCCGGCTTTTGATGCAGAGCTTGTGATGGATGACGGAATGGTAATCCACATAGTGGCGGAAGAAGGGGTGTTGCCAGCAGGAGTAAGAGCTACAGCTGTACGCGTCAATGATAATGTAGAAACAGCTGTTCAGGAGATAATCAGTGCTGATACCAAAAGGAATGTATCTTCAGTCATGGCTTATGATATTAATCTGTGGCTTGGAGACAAACTTCTTGATGCTGAGATGTGGAGTGGAAGTCGGCTTGTAAATGTTACATTCACAGGTAAGCCGATTATAGAACAGAGTGCAGAGGCCGATGTTGTTGAGGTTGTATGTGTTGAAACCGTGCAGGATAGTAATAAGGAAGAGAAAGAAAAGGCAGCCGCCCAGGAAAGTGAAATTGCTCCAGAAGATATAGTAAAGGTTGAGACTGTAAGCGATACAGTGGATGTTCCAGGAGAACAGACAGTTGGCGAGATTTCCTTTGAGGCTGAGCATTTTACTATTTATGCGGTTGTGAGCGGTAATAAACAGTATGATTCGACCACTATTGCCGTTGGTGAAAAATTAACTCTTTATAATGAGAATAATAAAAATACGCTGTTAAATGCTGATTGGAGCGTTACTTCAGGTTCCGATGTTATTAGCTTTATAAGCGGCAGTACTCAGAAGAGGAATAGTATTGAGATAGTTGGACTTAAGCCAGGAACAGCCATGGTAAGGGCAGCTAGTAGTTGGGGGCGAAACTATTCCTATACAATAATAGTGACAGATACATCTGGCATTAATGCAGAGTATTGGATTACTAATCGTGAAGTTACAGGTTCGGACGGACAGCAGTCAAAGAATATCAGCAGTACAGACCTGTCACAGTATGGAGACAACGGTGTGCCGGTAGACGAGGTTGCTCCATCTACAGGAACAAGAGAGAATGATGAACTTATTTTTTGGCATGCCAGAGTGCTTCCAGCAAACTATCATCAAACGAATAATGCAGGCATTAACCGTGTAGAAAATGGGCAAAGAATCGAAAGGTTAAGGTTTTTTAACGAAAATATCCAATATTATACATCTTCTGGAAGTTGGAAAGACTTTGCCGCAACTGATCAATTAGTTTTTTATTACCTACAGAGAACAGAATTGGCGAAGCAGGTTGAAATTGCTGTGTCCGATTGGTGGGAGAATAGTAATGACAATACAAGAAAAATTGAATATGAATTAATTGATGAACTAAGCGGAAATAGTATGGGATCATCATTGACGAGTTATCATGATAAACATCCGGGAGTAAGCGGTATATATATTACGCCTAATTTGGATAACGCATATTCCGTTTCTAAGGTAACTGTCGACAATGTTGAAATTAATTGGGAAAATGGGTTTAGCGTTGGATGGACCAAATCAAGTCAGACGGTAACAGTAAGAATTTATATTAAACCGAATGAAGCGAATTTGCAGATACAGTATTTAACTGAAGATGGTCAGCCTTTGACAGGAGAGTTGGAGAGTTCTACGTTAGGCGTACTTACAAGAGAAGGAACTGATTTTAACGGGTATGTACGTAATGGAAATCTGCAAAATACAAAGATAGAGGGGTATTATGGTGAAACATATATCATATATACCGATCTGAAGAGTGTATCAAGTCTTAAAGAATATGCATTAAATTATGAGTATTCGAGCGCGGCAGTTAGTGATAATAATACTGTATTAAAATTGTATTACAGGAGTGTCTCCCATGAATATACGGTGAACTACTACAAGGACAGCATAAGCGACCGTAATTTCCTTGGAGAAGTTGAGGGAACAGGTTCTGTTGGAGATACAATCCCGGCAGATTTAACACTGTTCGCCCCGGCAGGCTACGCAGTACCCGGAGCCAGGAGCGGAGCGGAGAATATCAGCGCGGATGGCGGAGACGTCGTAAACGTGGTATACAGCAAGAAGACGAACCTGAGCTACACGGTGAACTACTACAAGGACAGCATAGAAGAAGGAAACTACCTTGACAAGGTGGAAGGAACAGGAACCTTTGGAGATGCAATCCCAGCCGATTTAACAAAGTTCGCCCCGGCGGGTTACGCAGTACCCGGAACCAGGAGCGGAGCGGAGAAGATCAGCGCGGATGGCGGAGACGTCGTAAACGTGGTATACAGCAAGGATACTTTCAAGTACAGTGTGCATTACTTCTATGATGAAGTAGAGGATGAACAGGCATTGGAGCAAGGTATCGGAGAATTCGAGAGCCAAGTAACGACTTATAAAGTAAAGCCAAGAACAAAGTATGCACTTGATTATGTGGAGAACTTACCACTGACTATTGGAACTGATGTGTCGAAGAACGTCATTAATGTTTATTATGCATTAGATGACAATGAGGACGAAATCCCGGATAAATACCAGATTCTGTTCACCTATGTGAGTGCAGGAAATGGTAGCGTAGACGGAGAGATAAAAGAGGTTCATACATTTAGAGATGATAATGACAATTATATTAAGCCTACACCTACAAGTCCAAAAGCTAATATAACTGTAAATGCAGATGATAAGTATGCATTTGATTATTGGACGGTAGATGGAAGCAGCAAAGATTATCATATCAATATGGACACCTTTAAAACAAATACCTATTTAGAGAATACCACCTTTACAGTATACTTTGATAAGGATGAAATAGGAACTAATCTAGAAAATCCGGATAATCCAGATGGAATCCCAGATAAGTATCAGGTAGTATTTGAATATAGGTCTGAGGACACAAACCGTGGTACTGTTTATGGAACTGTCAAGGAAGTAGTAACCAGGCCACAGAATGAAGATGGAAGCTACAATATGGAAGCACCTGTATATCCATCAGCTAACGTAACAGTATCCGGCATTGGAAGTTATTCTTTCAATAACTGGACAGATGGAAGCAGGAGCTATGCTAACGCAGATGAAATCAAAGCTGCGGGGTTCACACAGAGCACAACCTTTACCGCACAGTTTAATTATAACGGCGGTGGAGGCGGAACCGGCGGCGGTGGAGGCGGAACCAGTGGTGGCACCACAGGCAATAGACGCTACACAAGTACACCTGGTGGCCCAGGCTTTACAACCATCACCCCGGAAGATGTGCCGTTAGCACCTCTTCCAGAATCACCAGTAGATGTAACTTTAATCGATGACGGTGAAGTACCGTTGGCACCACTGCCAAAGACAGGTCAGACATCTATGAGAACCACATTGACCATGATGTTATCAGGAATCTTCGTTGCGGTAACAGCGTTAAGCAGGAAACGTAAAGAAGAGGATTCATAACGGTCCATTACAGTCAATGTAAAAACAAAATAGCAGTATAACAGGAACCCCTGGCCAATATGGTCAGGGGTTCTTTTACAATCAAATTTGCAGTCAAATTAAATAACTCAAACTTCCCATAGCTAAAATGGGATTGCTCCTTGAAAACTCAATACTTTAGAACACAAAATAGCTTTCAGGCAGCCGACTGAGCATCAGAAAGCGCATCCTGCATGTATTTTGGAAGATGCCCGATAAAGCTGGATGTGATTCTTCCAGCTGTGCCGGCTTAAATCTACAGACTTTCCCCGTTCGTCTCAATCACTTTCTTATACCAGTCAAAGGAATCTTTCTTACTGCGCTTCAGCGTACCCTTTCCTTCGTTGTCCTTGTCCGCATAGATGAATCCGTAGCGCTTCTTCATCTCGCCGGTGCTGGCGCTTACCAGATCAATACAACCCCAAACCGTATAGCCCAAAAGCTCCACTCCATCCTCATTGACCGCATCCTTCATGGCCTGAATATGCGCCCTTAAATAGTCAATGCGGTAATCGTCATGGATCGCTCCGTTCTCGTCCGGCGTGTCCACCGCGCCCAGGCCGTTCTCTACGATGAACAGCGGCTTCTGGTAGCGGTCGTACAGACTGTTCATGGTGATGCGAAGGCCCAGCGGATCAATCTGCCATCCCCACTCGCTCATTTTCAGGTACGGATTGCGCATGGAGGCCATCACGTTGCCCGCGGTCTGCTTACTCAGCTCCGGATTGGCGCTGGTCAGACGGGATGCGTAGTAGGAAAATGAGATAAAGTCCACTGTGTTTTCCTTGAGAACAGAAAGGTCTTCCGGCCCCATAACAAGCTCCACTCCCGCTTTTTCCATGCGTTTTCTCGCAAAGGGCGGGTATTCGCCGCGGGACTGTACATCGATAAAGAAGTAGTTGTCCCGATCCCGTCCCATGGCCGCCCACACATCCTCCGGGGCGCAGCTGTAGGGATAAAAGCTTCCTGCCGCCAGCATACAGCCTACCATGCAGCCCGGCATCATCTCGTGAGCCATCCTGGTTGCCAGGGCGCTTGCCAGCAGTTCATGATGAGCCGCCTGGTACTTCACCTGGGTCTCGTTCTCTCCCGGCTCAAACACAAGACCTGCGCCCATAAAGGGTAGGTGAAGCAGCATGTTGATCTCATTGAAGGTCAGCCAGTATTTTACCTTCCCTTTCAATCTGGTAAACAGGGCGCGGCAGAAATTCAGGTAGAAATCCACCAGCCTCCGGTTTCTCCAGGAACCGTACTCCGTTACCAGGTGCATGGGCACATCAAAGTGACAGATAGTGACCAGCGGTTCAATGTTGTACTTAAGGCAGGTGTCAATCAGCTTCTCATAGAAATCCAGTCCCTTTTCATTAGGCTGTTCCTCGTCCCCCATGGGGAATATCCTGGACCAGGCAATGGAAAAACGATAGCATTTGAATCCCATCTCCGCAAACAGACGGATATCTTCTTCATAGTGATGGTACATATCAATGGCTTCATGGGAGGGATAGTAATGGTCGCTGTCACAGGCCAGCATCTTCATCCTGCCGCTCATGACCGCACGCCTGTCTGCCCCTGCCGGAAGCACATCCACGTTAGCAATTCCTCTTCCGTCCAGGTCGAATCCGCCTTCACATTGGTTTGCCGCCGTAGCGCCTCCCCACAAAAATCCTTCTGGCATTTTGCTCATGATGATTTCCTCCTTCCATATCTCTTTTACATAACTACAAGCAGTTCATCCGCCACATCCACCGTTCCAGAAGCGCTGGTTACAATGTCCGCAAACTGATTGGTGTTGGTGATGATGACAGGAGTAACCAGGGAATATCCTGCTTTCTGGACAGCGTCCATATCAAATTCCACCAGGATCTGTCCTCTCGTTACCTTGTCTCCTTCTTTCACCTTCTTATCAAAGCCCCGGCCTTCCATCTTCACCGTATCCATGCCGATATGAATCAGAACCTCCACACCGTCATTGCTGGTGACTCCTACCGCATGTCCGGTGGGGAAGATTGCGGAAACCACTCCATCGCATGGGCTGCATACCTTGCCCTCTGTGGGAATGATTGCCATGCCTTTTCCCATCACTCCGCTGGCGAATGCCTGGTCGTCTACCTGATCTAGCGGGATTACTTCGCCTTTTACCGGAGCAAACACGGATTTGGGAGCGTCCTCATCCACCGAAGCCTTTTTTGCCAGAGTGGTTTTTTTTGCCTTCGGCTCATCATCTGTATAGGTAGCTATTGTCATTACAAAGGCTAAAACCATCGCCTCCGCCACTGCGATCACAGCCCAGATTACATTGGACATAGGCTCGCCGTCTTTGACAAATGACATGAATCCGAAGAAGCCCAACGCGCCGGACTGATATCGTAAAACCTTGGCTCCGCCCAGGATACCGCCGCCCACTGCTGCCGCGATACAGGAGATAATGAACGGTTTTTTCTTAGGAAGTGTAATACCGTAAATACAGGGTTCCGTAACACCGAACAGACCGGAAACCAGGGCTGGGAGCGCCATTGTCTTCATATTCTTATCTTTAGTCTTAATATAAATAGCCGCAACTACCATAGACTGCGCGAACGAAGCCGCAAAGTAAGGAGTCATGAATAAATCGCTTCCATATGTACTGATATTGGCAATTCCGATCGGGATAACCGCCCAGTGCAGACCGAAGATAACCAAGATCTGCCACAGCGCGCCAATCAGGATACCGGTTACCACGCCGCCCAGCACCGGAATCGCAAAGATCGCCTGGAAAAACGCGTTCAGCAGGTTGGTAAGGATGCCGGCCACCGGACCAATCACAATAAAAGTCAGCGGAACAATGATAATCACCGTCAAAAACGGTACGAAGAACAGTTTTAAGGTATCCGGAACAATCTTCTTAAAGTATTTTTCAAGCTTCGCTCCCACTCCGGTGGCCACCAGGATTGGAACTACGGATGAGGCGTATCCTGACTTGGGATATACCACCGGGATTCCCAGAAAGGTGGTCTTATAATCCAGAGCCATCAGGGTGCCCTCAAACAGGGTGCCGGTGGTCTCCAGGCCAACCATGGCCGGATACAAAAGGGCAGCCGCGATGCTCATGCCCAGATATGGGTTACATTTAAACTTCTTTGCGCAGGATGCCGCAATGATCATGGGAAGGAAGTAGTAAAATCCATCTCCAATGGCATACATCATCTGGTAAAATCCGCTGTCCTTCACCGATGCTCCGGCAACGAACACCAGCACGGCCAAAAGACCTTTTACAATACCGGCCGCTGCCAAAAATCCCAAGATCGGCTGGAAGGTTCCGGACAGCAGATCCAGCATCCAGGCCCCCCAGGCCATATTTTTGTCGCCTTCTGCTTCTTCGGATTGCGCGCCGGATATATGTGCTTTTTCGCAAACCACCTCATATACCTGCGGCACATGATTGCCGATCACCACCTGATACTGTCCTCCTGACCGCATGACCGTAACGATCCCGTCGGTTGATTTTAACACCTCCGTGTTGGCCTTTGACTCGTCCCTCAGCTGGAAACGCAGCCTGGTAATACAGTGCGTCAGACTTACAATATTTTCCTTTCCACCCACGTTCTGAATGATTATGCGGGCCAGTGCGTCATACTTACTTGCCATGTTCTCTCCTCCTATAGCTTAAGTTCATTTGTCTCGCATGGCTCTGTTGATATTCAAAGTCATGTAAGCAATTTCCTCCATGTTGGGCTGTACCTTCATCTGCTGTAAGATGAATTTTGCAATTTTAGCGCTGCAATCATATGCCGCCGGAAATTTTGTACAAATCAGCGCGCAGATCTCCTCATCCTCACCATGGTGCATCTGATTGGTGATGATTCTTCGCAGCATATGTTTGATATAGACCATCAGTTCCTCAAACGCAAATGACCTGTGGTCCAGATCTTTTTGGAAATGATACTGGATGATATTGATGATATCTTTTGTCATGACAACGATGTCGTAGCCCCTTGAATTGAAATTCCCCATCTCCGCATTGACGATGTGGATGGCGATAAATCCTGCTTCGTCTTCCGAGAGGACTATGTTCAGCTTTTCCACAATAATACTGAGGGCTTCGATTCCCACAGCGTATTCTTCCGGATAGTAATTCTTGATTTCCCACAGCGTATTCTTCCGGATAGTAATTCTTGATTTCCCACAGAAGCGCATTGGGCAATTCAATGCCCTGATTTTTCCGCTCCACAGCACAGCAAAGGTGCTCTGTCAGTCCGATGTGAATGCTGCGATCCAGCCTGTGACGCAGCTTTTTGTGGGCAATGCTGATAATCTCCTCTGCCGTCTGAATGTACCCATAGGGAATCCCAGCCGCAATTCCGGCAAATTTGGATACTGCTTCTGAGTCCTCCAGGTGAAACTTCTTCTGGATTATGCTTTCATCAAACACGCCTTCGGTTTTGTAGTGAAAACCGATTCCGGTTCCGATCCAGATGGTTTCCCGCCCGCTCTCATCCAATCCACTGACCACATTGTTATTAATGATCTTTGTTATCTCCATAACCAGTCCCTTTTCCCAAAACAAAAGACCGGCATTATCCCAGACTGCTGCATTGTATATACAACAGAATAGGATAACCCAGTCTTGCCTGCTTTACCAGTGACACCTTACGGCTATACCTGACCTTTTGTTTAAATTATATAGTAATATTACCATGCGCGGAGGGGTTGGTCAACTTGTTTTTTGGCAATTTTACTTTTTCGTGGTAGACTTCCCCCGTTTTTTTGACTTATGTTACATGTCTTCAAATTTTGTAAACCCGACTCTACTTCCACTGTTTTTTCAGTAGCCCTTATGAACGGCATGTAGACGATGAGCTGAAGCACAACATAGCAGTTGTCTTTGATTAGAAAGGCGGAACACTGAATGATTCTACGGACCCGCTGCTGACCTACAGCCTGCAGAAATATGGGGTGATTACAGACAACCTGATTCCTTCACTGGAGGGAAGCGGATTCAGCGGCTGGAAGGTCGTGGAATCCTCGGATGCAGGTTTTAAACCAGATCAGTTATATCAGGCATCAGAAATCAACAACCATGAGTTTACCGGCAATGTTGCCTTTGAAGCGGTTTGGGATATCAATATGTATACTGTAAATGTGGAGATGGTAGACAAGGAAGTTCCGGCGAATGTGCTTGACAGTAAGCTCTGGAGCAGGTGCCCTTTGGGACGGGATCCGGAAGCGGACGGCAGGCTGAACGGACTGATTCCTGAATCAATCGACGGGACAGACGGAAACCATTATATCTATACCGGAATGATGTACAAGTCCTATGAGCCTGTACAGGGTGTTAGGAAAAATGGAACCGCGGTAACACTCCGGATATCAGAGGAAACAGCGGTGAGGTTCTGGCGGAAGCGGCGGCTCAGGAGGCGGATCCGGCAGAAGGTATGTATCCGCAGATGCAGGTCCAGGAGTAGTTGCCTTGGAGGAAACCCTGTTCCGCTGGCCGAGGCCCCGGAGAACAGGTATGGCAGTTATTGATGACGGATTAAATAAGCCTCATTAAATAAAGCATAATAAATAAGGCATAATATAAACCATAAAGTGAGGGGACACAGCAGTATGGAGGAATTCTGTACTGCTGTGTTTTTTATGAAATTTTAATAATTTTTTCACAATCAGACGTGGTGGAAATACCTTTGTATTTGGGATATAATAACCCCACCAAATAACAGGAGGCAATTCATACATGAAACAATTTTATCCCAACCGTTTTAAAGATAAGGTAATCATTCTGACTGGCGCGGCCAGGGGTATCGGTGAGGCCACAGCCATCCGGGCGGCGAAGGAAGGAGCGAAGCTGGTGCTGGCTGACCGGCTGAAGGAGGAGGGAGAGCGTGTACTCAATGCTGTCAGGGCAGAAGGAGGCACAGCCATTTTCCTGAATCTGGATCTGTCCGCGGAGGAGCATGCAGAACAGATGGTGGATGCGGCAGTGAAGACTTATGGACATCTGGACATTGCCATTAACAACGCGGGCGTCATGGGAAATCCCAGTCCGCTCCATGAGTTAGAGCAGGAGCAGATGGACTACACCATGGCGAACAACTTTTATTCCGTATTTTTCTGCTGCAAGCACGAAATCAGGGAATTCATGAAGGAAGGGAATGGGGGCGTCATTGTCAACAATGCATCCATTGCCGGGCTCACAGGCCTTCCGGGCAATCCTGCCTATGTGGCGTCCAAACATGCGGTCAACGGACTGACTAAGAACCTGGCCCTTGATTACGCCAGATACGGAATCCGCATAAACTCAGTCAATCCCGCAGGCACCACCACGCCCATGGTAGCCGAGGCATATGAATATGTGAAGAACCATAGAGAGGCAGCCATCAAAGCCGGTATGGACCCTGCAAAGGCCCAGTCCATGGCCGGACAGAAGCTCACCTCCATGCTGGAACGGGAGGCCACGGCAGAGGAGCAGGCGGCATCCATCCTGTTTTTGGTATCAGATGACGCCACCCACATGACAGGGGCCACGGTACAGACAGACGGAGGATGGACGTCCTTTTAGGAATGCCTGATATATGCTATAATATCCTTATATTTATATATATATGATAAGATGATATTGGAGAAAACAGCAGCAAATCGGAGGTATAGTAAAGATGCAAAGCGATATGCAAACTCAGGTGTCCCAATCCCAGGCGGCCCAGTCTCAGGCGACCCAATCCCCGGTTCCTCAGTCCCCGGCTCCCCAGTCCCGGACTCCCCAGCCCAAGACAATGAAAGCCGCCGTCTATCAAGAAAATGGTATCATAACCCTGGAAGACCGGCCTGTCCCCAGGCTGAAAGATCCGCAGGATGCCATTATAAAGGTGACCCTTACCACCATCTGTTCCAGCGATATCCATATTAAACACGGCGCTGTCCCAAGGGCTGTGCCGGGAACCATACTGGGACACGAGTTTGTGGGCATAGTGGAGCAGACCGGGGAGGCGGTAAGAAGGTTTAAGCCCGGAGACAGGGTGGCTGTGAATGTGGAGACATTTTGCGGGGAGTGCTATTTCTGCAAGCGGGGCTATGTCAACAACTGTACCCATGAGCACGGAGGGTGGGCGCTGGGGTGCAGGATTGACGGCGGTCAGGCCGGGTATGTCAGGGTTCCATTTGCTGACAACGGACTAACAAGGATACCCGGTGAGGTGACGGACGAGGCGGCGCTGTTTACAGGGGATATCCTTTCCACCGGTTACTGGGGAGCGTCCCTGGCGGAAATCAAACCGGCGGATACGGTAGCTGTGATTGGCGCAGGTCCTACCGGGCTGTGTACCCTGATGTGCGCAAGGCTCTACGGTCCCGGCACGGTCATTGCCATTGATACATCCAATGAGCGGCTGGAGCTGGCTAAGGAACAGGGACTGGCAGATGTCATTATCAACCCGTTAAAGCAGGATGTGGAACAGGAGATAAAGAAGCTGACCCTTGGACGCGGCGCGGATGCCGTATTGGAAGTGGCAGGAGGCAGGGATACTTTCCGGATGGCATGGAAGATTGCCAGGCCCAATGCAGTGGTCTGTGTAGTGGCTTTATATGAAGAACCGCAGATGCTCCCCTTACCGGACATGTACGGGAAGAATCTGGTTTTTAAAACAGGAGGAGTGGACGCTTCCTGCTGTGAGGAAATCATGAAACTGATAAAGGCCGGAAAACTGGATACCAGCTGTCTGATTACCCACAGGGCAAAGCTTGAAAACATTATGGAAGCCTATGATGTGTTTGAGAATAAGAGAAACCATGTGATAAAGTACGCAATTGAGGTATCGTAAGGCAGATGGATGTCCTGCGTAATTTGAGGACATTTGCAGACATATAAGAAAGACATATAGGAAAGATATATAAGAAAGAAGGAATGAGTATGGGCAGGAACTGTTGTATTACCATTGAGCGTCAGTACGGAAGCGGAGGAAGGGAGGTGGCCCGTATCCTGTCGGAGCGCCTGGGGATACCCTGTTATGGGCGGGAGCTTCTGGCAGTGACGGCGAAGGACAATGGAATCAGCATTGAGGAACTGAAAAAGCTGGATGAAAAGCGGACGGGAAGCCTGCTTCATGATTTGGTGCTGTATGCCTTCCGGTTTCAGAATTACAACAGGATGCAGGAGCCCTTTGATATCAATAAGGAGGTATCTGACACTATCCGCAGGCTGGCCCGGAAGGGACCATGTATCTTTATCGGAAGATGCGCTGATTTTGCCCTGGACGGAGAATGCGACGTACTTAAACTGTTTATCTACGCTTCATCCATGGAGAAGCGCAAACGCCGTATATGCGAGGTGGATGACATAGCCTTTGAGAAGGCGGAGGAAGAATTACAGAAGAGGGACAGCCAGAGAAGTGACTATTATCACTATTTTACCGGAAAAAACTGGGGGGATATGGAAAATTATGATGCCTGTCTGAATACCTCTGTATTGGGATATGAGGGCTGCGCGGACCTGATTATGAAAATGATGGAATGAGATTGTTGAATGTCATCAAAGGAAGTATAAAAACATTATATGAAAACGCTGCGAAAACGCCGTGATAATGCCGTGAATCAGCCGGATTCCAAAACAGGAAACCAGCTTCTTCACGGCATTTTTCTTCCTCCGCGCCCTGTCAGAAGAACCATCCCGTCAAATAAACGGAGAAATAATAAAAGTTGAGCCGTAATTTTGTGAAAAAAAAACGGGTTGATTTTCATTTGCAAAATGCATATAA
>ENA-ORSO01000549-ORSO01000549.1-human-gut-metagenome-genome-assembly--contig:-NODE-549-length-31530-cov-147.062335_pt1 | contig 31530 bp, 30 predicted proteins | sample MGYA00241902_ERZ509168 | MGnify/ENA primary metagenome ERZ509168 (study PRJEB26280, sample SAMEA2338806) | human gut metagenome | biome: human gut; feature: human-associated habitat; material: faeces... | reverse complement strand
AATGACCACACTGGTCAGACTGGATTCAAAATATGCCCCTTTTTAAAGTGGGCTCAATTCTAAAAATTTGAAGAAAGCGGTCAATATAGTCGCTTCTTCTTCGCCTGTCATAAATGCAATTTCGCAAGCTACTGACATTGTAGATAAGTCTATGGATGTAATAGACAAAAATCTAAATGGAGGAAAAAACTGGAACTTCTCGGAGGCACCAATTGACGAAGTGGCTAAAGCCTTTATGAATGGTGTAAGAGGCAAGCATATAGTTTGTATGATGACAAACATTTCTGATACAGCTAAGGCTTCTATTCGTGGTAATTTCAATTTGGATATAGATGAACAAATCTTGTTCTTTAATGATACTTCATTCTTTGGAAACAAAAATCAAGGCATAGTTATTACCAATAAAAAGCTTGCTTGGATTCCTGATAATGATGAGGGAGACGTATATTCTTTTGCATTTAATGACATTGAGAGAGTTGAATATCGTGAGATGCAAATCTATCTGTGGGGATATGGAAATGACGAGGATAATGTACGTTTGCCATTGGATCATTTCTTTAGTTTTAATGGAGAGACTTCTGCCGTTAAAGCTGATGCTCAAAAAATAGCTGCCGTGTTAAACAAGATGGTTACAGTCGCAGGGCATGAAGAAGAGACAACCCCATTGGAAGAAATAGAATCCTATTTGGATAATAATGAAGCGGATAAGGCAATTCAAGGAATAAATGAAATGTTGTCATCTACCGATTTTACGGATGATGATGAGACTAAATCGATTTATTATTATTATTTGGGACTGGCGTATGCACAAAAAATGACAGAACAATTAGATGTTGATATCGCAGCTGGCTTGGAGCAAATATCAGAAGAAGTACAACGTTATGATGGTGCTATGAACAGTGCGTTTAGAGAGGCGCTTGTACTTTGTACAGATGATGAATTCCGTTGTAAAATATATTATCTTAATGCTTTGTATTGCTTAAATCAATTCCAAGGAAGACAAATGGCGTTAGCAGCTATGGAATCACCAGATTTTGAGATTAAGCAAGAAGCTAAGGATATATATATGAAAATAACTAAAGATCTTGTAGAAGATCCTGCTTTTTTCAGCAAGATACCCTATAATACAAGAAAATTTATATTTGTCCTTGGAACAGAGAAACAACTACCAGGTTGCTATGATAAAGAAGGAAACATACAATTCGTGTTTACATTAAACGATCTTCCGACATCAATTCAATTCCCTGTTGGACATCCACAAGCCAACACTTTATACATAGGTCATCCGTTCAAACCAGCAACGTATCTTCCATTTGAGAATGCGACAGAGCAGTTGTTTATGGAAAGAGTACATGAACTTTGTTATTTAGGACAATGTCTTGGGGCTAATGAAATAAGAATTAAAAGATTACGTGGGTTAGATACAGCTTCTTCTCAAGCAAAGCAGTTGGATGTATCCGGAGAATTAGATGTTAAAGCCGTTAATGTGGGGGGAAGTTTTGGTAGAAATACTGCTGCTCAAAATAGTTATTCATCCAAGGATGGAATGGAGATGGTTCAGACGTATTTACCAACAAAGCAGCCATATTGCCCAGACGATTTGGTTTGGTTAGACTCTGAAACTTCTTGGCAAGCTTTGGTAAAGCAAAGATTGAATGGAAATATCTTGTCATATTCTTTGCATCTGTCTTCTTCGGAGTCTGTAAGCATGACTTCAAGTAAAGTCCTGTCTGTCAAGGCATCTTTTGAATACCTTGTCACAAAGGTAAGTGGAACTTATGATGCCAAAACAGACAAGACCTTTAGTAAGACAGAAGAGATAGAATGGGAGATAGATATGCAGTTCAAGCCTTTGCAGGATTTTGAGGACGATAATGTTAATGCCCCTAATGGTCAGGCAGTTGCTCAGATTGCTCAAACACAGAAATCTGAATTGTCAGAGGACGACTTGGCATATAAGGAAGAAGTAGAGTTCTGTTTGGAAGATGCGTCTGAAATAGATGCTCATTCTCGTAAGTTCTTGGAACGTAAACGTCAGAAACTCGGATTGTCAGAGACGAGAGCGCAAGAGATTGAGGACATGGTAAAGGCTTCTTTGGTATCTTTTACCGATGAAGAAAAAGAGTACATGGAAGCTCTTGATGATGTTATTGAAGATGGAGTAATTCCTGATAATGTCCGTAGATTATTGGAGCGTGAAAGAAAATCATTGGGAATCTCTGAGGAACGTGCCAAAGAATTGGAAAAAATAAAATGTAAAGCATAATTCTGATAACTCAATTAGTTGTGATAAGATTTTCACAACTAATTGGGTTTCATATAACATAATAGACTATGAGTTAAGTATTTCAAATAATGCCTAAGCGCATCAAGCGCTCTAATGGCACAGTCCTCACTCCCGATATGGTAGTGACAGTAACAACCATGCAGCATACGTATTTGTTTTAATACTATAATCCTTATGAACGAAAAAGTGATTTGTGAATTAATGGACAAGATACCTACTTTTGAAGGATCAAAGTCTATATATAATCCTATGGAGACTTTTGTGGAATATGTTTCGCAAAAAGAGATATGCCACTCATCAATATTGGCAGATTTGCTAAATCCATTAGGACGACATGGTCTTGGGCGTTCTTTTTTAGATGTTTTTCTTAAAGAAATAGGATGTGAGTCTTTTAAAGACGTTACAATACGAACTGAAATGCCTGTTCTGAGGATTTTAACAGATGGATATGGACCAAGAAAGATTGATATTTGTATCATAAATAATAATGATGTAGTCATTATTGAGAATAAGCTCAATAATGCTCAAGAACAACAATGTCAACTTGCAGACTATAAGGCAGGATTAAAACATGAAGGATTTAATGTTGTAAAGACTGTTTGTTTACAGGGAAGCAACCTCAATGACATTGGGGCCGATATTGATTTATCTATAATGCATCTTGCAAGTCTTTTAGATAAAGTATGTGGTAATTGTTTTGAGTTAAAATCGTATATAGCATTATTGAAGAACATGGGACGTAAAGAAAGAATGAAAGAGGAAGTAGAAAAACTACTTTCTTTAGATAACGAGACCTTTGATAAAGTTAGAGACCTATCTAGATTGTTTTACAATGATGAAGTTTCTGAATATTGCTTTAATGAAATCGTTTCAAAAATGAAAGAAAAATCTAAATATGATTTAGAATTGTCTTTCTCTAAAAAACGCAGATATCTACAAATTTGGAATGATGAAGGTTATAAAAATGGTACAAATTATGGCTATTGGATAGAATTGTGGTTCCGTGATTATGATAGGTTCGAAATATGGATTCGCTGTGATTCTGAAAACGAGCAAAAGCTAAAAGGTTATGTTCAGGATGAAACTGATCGTGATTATTATAAACATAGAAATGGTGTAAAATCCTTTCCTTTTCCTGGTGATAATTGGAATACTACTATGACTACTGTGATAGATGAGATTTGGAATTTAATCAAAGAGTTGTATTCCGATATGATTAAACCATAATTTATCAGTTAAAGTCTTTCAGATACCAATAATCGAAACAATGGATAAAATAGAATATAAAAAGATAGCATATTTGTTAGGATGCTATATGGTAATAGTTGATAAGGAAATCAATCAGATGGAGGTTGATGTCCTTGATAACTATCTGCCATTATCTAAGGAAGATGAACTTTATCATCAGAGGACGCAAATCTTCTCTGATGATGAAGAGCGCACGAAGCTAAAAGATATACTTGACAAGTTGGTTATGGCTAATTATTCTGTTGCTCAGAAAACGGAAATAGTCACCCTTCTTGCTCGAATAGCTTATGGTGATGATTATATGGCAAGTTCAGAATTGGAATTGCTTATTAAGGTTGGTAAACTTTTAAAACTCGATATTGACCAAATCATTGAAGAAACACAGTCTGAGTCAAATAAAAGAATTGCCTCTTCTCAAATCTCTTCTTTAAAACGTTTTGTAGGAAAAATGGAGAATACTATCTATCAGAATTTTGCCAATTCTGATAAGAAAAGTGTTGTCGATATGATGTTGGGTGGTCTTGGTTATTCTGCATCCATAGCGCAAATTACTGAAGATGCTGAGAAGGATCTTGCTCGTGTTACAAGAATAATAGATGATTTGAATGGTATGTTGAATGAAGAATACAATCATTTAGCTACAATCAAACCTTCTTCGAAGAAAGTTTCTAAGGAAGTTTTGAAGATAGAAGAAATTATTCAAGGAATTAGAGGCAGTTTTAATGAAATAATAGATAACAGTTTGACTAGTAATAGAGAAGTATTGGATAAGAAAAGAAGGAATATTCGATACTTTACTATTGCTTTTATGGGTAGAACAAAGGCAGGAAAAAGTTCTCTTCATAAGGTTATCACTCAACAGGAAAATGATGATATTGGAGTAGGCAAATTACGTACTACACGATATAATAGAAGTTGGTATTGGAACAAACTTCGTATTGTTGATACTCCTGGTATAGGTGCGCCTGGTGGAGAAGCTGATACCGATATAGCCAAGTCTATTATAGATGAAGCTGACGTGGTTTGCTATGTTGTGACGAGTGACTCTATTCAAGAAACAGAGTTCGATTTCTTTTCAACTATAAAGGAAAGAAATAAGCCGTTATACATAATCTTAAATGTCAAAAGCAATCTTAATCAAGCTATTCGTTTAAAAAGGTTTATTGCAAATCCGGATGATTGGAGACTTGGTGACGGTCCTCAATCTATTAAGGGGCATATAGAGCGCATTCATGATAAACTTGATGGTAAGTATAACATGGATGCCGTTCGTATTATTCCTATTCATCTGTTAGCTGCGCAAATAGCCCTTTCTGGAGAGCAGGATTCTAAGACTTCTAAAATACTATTTGATGCTTCAAATATATCTGAGTTTACAAATTCAGTAAAAAAGAAGTGCAGTTATCAGGTAGTTTGAAGAAAAGTTTGAGCGTTATTGATGGTACTTCTTACCAGATAAATACAATATGGCATAAGGTTTACGCTGACTTGAAAAGCCTAAAGGAAGGTAATGAGGTGTTGAAGAAGAAACAAGCGAAAAATTATACCTTTTTCAAGAATGAGTTAACTCAAGTCGAACAATACTTAAAGACCATTTTCCAAGGAACAAGAGATGATCTTCATAATCGAGCTTCTGCTTTTGCAAGTGAGCATTATGATGACGAAAAAGCAGGGAAAGCATGGAGTAAGGATATGGTTGTAAAGTCTATAAACAAAAGGCTTGAACAACAAATACAGGAGAGATTTAATGATTTGAATGAAAAAATAAAATCAGAATTGGAAGAGCTGATTATGGACATGCGTATATCTCTTGCTACAAATAATATCGGTTCTAATGTTTCTGGTGAGTCTGTAACCAATACACGGTTAGCGGCAGGTGTGTTTGTTGGTATAATGACAGCTGTTGCTCCAATAATAATTTCAAACATATGGAATCCTGTTGGATGGGTTACTGCTGTAGGTAGTTTTATTGTTGGAATTATTGGTTCTTTATTTACGAGTCTATTTACGTCAAAGTCAGAAAAGATTAGAAAGGCTACAGAAAATTTGCGTAAGCAATTATGTGATAGTATTGATTCGGGTATTGATAAGAATTTAAAACAAGTTCTTGAGAATACCAGAAAGTCAATAAATGATACTTATAAATCTATTGATTCGGTGTTGAAAGCTTATACTAAAAATGCTGACGATATAATAACGGATATGGATAGACTTGTTAAGCAAGTTCAAGAAAAAGAGAATGCGATCAATTCTTTGGTAAGTCTTCGAATTCTTGATTTTGTTGGCAAGAATCCTGTAAAAGAAATAAGTATAAATGAAATGAGTAACCAAGTGTTATGTGATGGATATCCTGTTGAAAGAGATTGGCAAAAGCAATCTATTAAGTTCCTATATAACACAGGGCTTACAGATAAGAATATTCAAAAGATAGAAAAAGCAACTCAGATGACAATAAAAACAAAATAATATGGCACAACAATTTAATTATGCAGTCTACCAAGAAAGACTTAGTAGATTGGAAGCTAAAACTCGAGCGTTGTTGAAAGAAACCAACAATACAGAGTTGACTCGTAAGATGGACTCGGAACTTGCTGGCTTGCAAGATCGTAAAGAATTACGCTTAGCATTTGTAGGACAGTATAGTTCTGGCAAATCTACCATTATTTCTGCATTGACAGGTAGAAAGGATATCAAGATAGATGCAAATGTCGCTACAGATAGTGTATCGGAATATAAATGGAACAACATTGTTCTTATGGATACTCCGGGCATTCTTGCAGGTAAAGTAGAATCGCATGATGAGAGTACTAAGGCAGCTTTAAAAGAATGTGACTTGATATTTTATGTCTTGACCTCCCAACTTTTCGATGATGTATTATTCAATAATTTCATCGATTTGGCTTACAATCAGCATTTTGCTGATAAGATGTTTATTGTTGTCAACAAGATGGGTATGGAGTCAGGAGAGTTTGACCAGCTTGTAGACAACTATACTGTATCGTTGGAAAAAATATTCTCAGAAAGAGGCTATGAATTGAAGAACTTTCCTATTGCTTTTATTGATGCGGCAGACTATATGGACGGTCTTGATGAAAACGACAATGAGTTCGTCCAATTAAGCAACTTTGAACATTTCATAGATATGCTCAATGTCTTTGTCGCTCGCAAGGGAATGATAAAAAAGCAATTTGATACTCCTGTTAGAGTCTTTCAAAGCTATCTTAAGGATATCGCTGTTACTGCCGTAGACAAGACTTTATCTGACTTTTTTAATCAGTTTGAGCAGAAATTACGTCATAGTCTGTCTGACCTAAAGCGAGATACAAGAAACGATTTGTCTTCGTTTGCTTCTATGGCTATGAGTAAAGTCATTTCTTTATCTAATGATATTGGAGGCATTGACGAAAATGACTGGAAATATAGACAAGAGGCATTGAATTCTGAATTGCAGAGCATTATATCTAATACTTCTGCTAAGATAGAAGACACAATCAACTCAAATTATGAGCGATTGATGAATGACGTCAATGATTTCTGTGGTAAGGATTCGCTTGTTAAATACTCAGGAGAAATCGATAGGAAATTGGCTTCACCCAATATCAGCATAGAGGAGCAGAAGAATCTATCTATGCAGAAAAAGGCTTTAAATCTTTTAAAGCAGGGAGGGGTGCAGATTGGAAATATGGCTCCTAATGTAACTAAATTAGCAGGTGGTATTAGCCAAGCTTCAGGGTCTGCGCTTCATAAAATGGTGTTAGATGTCGGACATTTCTTTGGAAAGTCCTTCGGACCTTGGCAAGCTGTAAGATGGGCAAGTAATATTGCTAAGGTTGCAAAGTTTGGAATACCGGTAGTTTCTGCTGGTATTGAGATTTGGATGCAGTTTAGAGAAGATTCTAAAGAAAACAAGCGCTTGGAGCAGATAAAAAGCTCAAAGAATCAGTTCGTCTCTACTTATCAGGCAGAGGTAAATAAGGTGGTAGAACATTTTGAAAAATATTTATCACAGGTCTTTGACAATTATAACAATAAATTGGAAGAGACAGATCGATCTAAGACGGAGTTGATAGAAGCTTCTAAGAAGAATGATATTACGATAAAGAAGATTAGTGAGTTGGATGCAGAATATGCAGACTTTATTGAAGCTATAGAGGTAGATGAGTAATTATGTTCAAGTATAATTATTATGGCAAAGAAGGAAAGTAAATTATTAGAGGAGTTGAGACGAAGAGGCAAGATTTATGAAGATCCTGCTCCTGAAATCGGAGGCTTTACTGGCTGGTTGATAAGCTTGTTTACCAAGAAAAAGTAAGCCTCATATACTTTTTTCTTGAGCCTCTGTCACCATTTGACACACCTATATAGTTATTTTGCAGCCGAAATCAAATATATAACTATATAAGGTAATGTAACAATGGAAAAGAACATCAGGAAAAGAGTATGTAGGTTGGCATTGGTAGTGATTGCCGTACTGGTAGTGTTTTTTAATTTTTTGTCATATTTTTGTCTTTGCAGTTAAAAAGTTCCGGAAAATTTGGTGGTTATCTTGATAATTACTACATTTGCAGAAGGATACTCCACCTCATCTTATCGTGAGTTGGGTATTTCCTTAGTTAAATAAAAAAGAGTATGGAATATCAAGAAATAGAGGCACTTATAGCCTTAAAAGAAAGTAGAAATTTGGAGTTTAAAGAATCGACAGGTCAATTGGACCGTTCGATGGAAACTTTATGTGCCTTTCTTAATGGCGATGGTGGTATTGTACTTTATGGAGTAAAGGACAATGGAAATGTAGTAGGTCAAGACGTTTCTGATAGTACAAAACGTGCTATTGCTGAGGCGATTAATCGTATCGAACCTTTTGTGTCTTTGGAAATAAACTATGTCCGGATTCCAAATTCCGATAAGTTTGTTATAATTGTCAATGCGGAAAAACAACGTTTTATGCGTCCTTTCGCTTACAAAGGTAGGGCTTATCTTCGTATAGAAAGTACTACTACGGTAATGCCGCAAGAGCAATATAACCATTTGTTGATGCAACGTGGTGGAAAATATGGTTGGGAAGCAATGGTCAATCCCGATTTGAAAATATCGGACCTTGATGAGAATGCTATTCTTGGTGCAGTACGTGAGGGTATAAGAAATGGTCGTCTTCCAGAAGTGACTATTCGGGAAGAAATACCAACGATTCTTAGGAAGTTTGGTTTGCTTCGTGATGGAAATTTGAATAATGCGGCAGCTGTGTTGTTTGGCGTGGATTTCTATGACTATCCGCAATGTCTTTTGCGAATGGCACGTTTTAAGGGAACTACCAAAGAAGAGTTTATTGATAACCAAAGAGCGCAAGGTAATATTTATATCTTGCTTGATGCAGCAATGGCTTTTTTCTTTAAGCATCTTTCTTTGTCTGGGAAGATAAATGGACTTTATCGAGAAGAAGAATTGAGTATTCCTTATAAAGCATTACGCGAATGTTGTATCAATTCACTTTGCCATCGTTCGTACCATCATCCTGGTAGTTCTGTCAGCATAGCTATTTATGATGATAGGGTAGAGATTACCAATACAGGAACATTTCCGGCAGATTTGCCAGTTGAGCGATTGGTGCAAGAGCATGACTCTAAACCTCAAAATCCAATTATCGCCAATGTGCTTTATAAGAGCAAAATTCTTGAAAGTTGGGGACGTGGTATTGGTACAATGGTAGATGAATGTAAACGGGTTGGATTACCTGCGCCAGAATTCAAAACAGATGGTAATTTCGTGACTGTAGTCTTTAAATATAACTGTGATGGTGTTGATCTACAGTTGGTAAATAGCAATCCAACAAGCACCCAACAAGTACCCAACAAGTACCCAACAAGCACCCAACAAGTATTGGAACTGGTCGGAATATTAAAGGATGGAGAGTATTCTGTTAGAGAAATCATGTCGTCTTTAAAGTTGAAGGATAGGGTGAATTTCTTGTATAAATACTTAACTCCAGCATTGGAAGAAGGATTGGTTTCCATGAAATATCCTGATAATCCAAAGCACCCAAAGCAGAAGTATATGCTAACAGAAAAAGGACGAAAGATATTGGAAAAATAGAATGAATAGCAGTAATCTGTGTGTTTAATACTTTTTTCTTGATGTTCTGCCACCATTTGACATATCTATATAGTTATTTCGCAGCCGAAATCAAATGTATAACTATATAAGGTAATGTAACAATGGAAAAGAATATCAAGAAAAGAGTGTGTTGGTTGGCATTGGTATTGAGTGCCGTGCTGGTAGTATTATTTGGCTATTGGTTCTTCTTGAACCCTCATGGCTATTGGCAAAAGAAGAAGGAGGCTGAGAAGAATGAATATATGGATAGGAGGATGCTTTGGCGGAAGTCGGAGAAAATGACCATGCAACAGATGTTGTCGGACATGACGCTAATGGCTAAGGGGGATTCGGTCCTGGTTTGTTGGCTAACTGGTCTCTCGTTTCCCGTTTATCGTGACTTCATTCATGGTACTGCGCAACCTACAAGGAATGCTTGGGCTGAGACGAGATATTGGTATATGTCTTCTCTCGCTAAAGGCAGAGAATGGATGGAGGAACGTGCCAAGACGAGGATTCACAAGAGCCTGATCTTTGTGGAAACGAGTAGATTTCAGGTGCAGAAGGATTCCTTGAAGGATTATCGTAAAGAGAAACTTACTCCAACTGAGATTAGAAACAACAAGATGTATCTAAAAGATAATTGTCTGTATAGATGAAATCATAGCATAAATAAAGTATAACGAAAAATGAATAAAATTATAGGGCTTCTTGTAATGGCTTTCCTATTCCTGTCCTGGCGACCAATCGTTGCAATAGTGGCAGCAGTATTGTTTGTCAACATCAATGGTACGGAATTGTATGGATGGCAAGCTGGATTGGCGCATGGATTGTTCTTCCTGCCTAATCTGGTGAGGCATCTCTTTGATGGCGATGTCCTTTTCAAGGCTACCAATTGTACTACAGGTTATTATGTTGCCTGGTGGATAGCTACAGTCGGTTCGTGTATCGGTTGGCTCGTTGATGCAACCTTCTCTTTTATGAAGGCATCTGTATTTGTGGGTAGTGATAAAGAATAAATAAATATAAATACGATGAATAGTATGGCTGATAATCAAAAAGTATATGTGGCAATCAAGACGATTGCTGATGAACTCTGCAAGGAGAACAAGACGTATCTTCGTGCAGATTTGGCTTTTGAACTGAAGAAGTATGGTATAGCTTCCGATTCCTCGGAGGTGAGTAAGCTGGTATTTGACGCCTACAGATATTTCCATGATAATGGCAATATCGCCATTGCTTTTGTTTCCAATAATTCACGTACAACCCTTGTGGCTGAATACAAGTTGAATGACAGCCTGGAACAGGGCAACAAGGAGGAGGCTTTGAAGATAGCTGAGACGGAACTGGCGTTGTCTTCATCTGCTTTGGAGCAGTTGAAAGAGCAAGTGGAATTGAACCTTAACCTGGTTCTTGCTAAGGGAACGTCGAAGATGGCTGATATTGTCATGGGTACGAATGGCGTGAAAGATGTAAGAAGTAAGGCTTCCACCATGTTTGACAAATACACCAAGATGGTGGAGGCTTATCACTATGCTGAGGATAGCGTTCGTGGAAACATCGAAGATTTTACTTCCTTGCGTAGTGAAATCGGGACGGTTTATCGTGACTATGCCCTGAAACTGATTGATATCTATGGTGACTCTATCAAGATGGTTTCACCTGATCTGTTCGACTTCAAGCGAATAGAGTGGCTGGATGTGGACGAGATGCTTAAGTATGTGGAGCTGGAATATAACAAGCTCACGGAAAAATGTGCAGCTTTGATTGGTGAGATTTCTGTTAGTTTCCGTACTTCTTTGCAGGGTTCCCTGCAGGCTTATAAGTCTTTGTCGAACGGCAACAAGTCCTTGGGCTTGGCGATGGCAGGATTGACGATGCTCGAACACTATATGGGAGCAAGTGAACGCGCTAATCGATTGAAGTCTGATTTATCTGTTTTCCAAATGAGCGTGAAGCATGATGCCACTCGCATCAAGGCTGATATGGGACGATTGTTGGTAATCTGCAAGACTCTCAATGATGTGGTAATCCCGAAGGCGAATGTATTCTTGCGTTATGGAGAAAAACTGTTGGCTTCTGACTTGAAGGCGACGCTTGATGCTTTGTATGCTGATGAGACTATTCGTCCATTGGAGGAGCAACGAAAATGTCTGCTTCAGCAGATGAAAGCACTGGACATGGAGATGAACGATCATCTTCAGAACATCGATGTCTATACCTCGCTGATTAATGACATCACCGCTACCTTGGAGTCGAAGCAGGGAAGTTATATGGAAGCGAAGGCGAAGAAGCCTTCCAAGCCTTTCTTCCTCGTCAACTGGATCACCTTTGGTATGGCCAACAAGAACTACTATCGTGACTTCGCCGAATGGAATGCAGTATGCTTCCCTCTGGTGAGAGAATACGAGAGCTATCAGGTAGATTTGAAATTGGATCAGGAGGAATTGGAATCTCATCGTGAGGAACAAACCCGTATCAAAAATGAATATGCCAAACTCTCCAGTGAACTGGATAAGGTTTCTAAGGAGATCAGAAGTAAGATAGTTTGCTCTGATGAATTGAAGCTGAAGATGCTGAAACATCTTCGTGATATGGTTACCATGCTGAAACTTGGACGTGAAATCATGGAAAGCAAGATAGATGAGAAGTTGGTGCATACGGTCGATATTCCTGATTATAGGGAGGCAGCCAAGCTTCCTGCTGATGTGGAGCAGAATCTCTCGCAGTTCACAGACTTTTTGGCAGATAATCTCCATGCAAATAAGGAAATGGCACGAAATCTGCTTGATGGTGTATCTGAATATACAAAGAATCAGAAGAAGATAGAGGGAAATGCTGCACAGCAAAAACCTGCTGAATATAGTGAGGAGGAGTTGATGCAGGTAACTGGTGCCATGGAACAATCCTTACAGAAAGGCATCGCCCTGTTTGACAGTTTCGCTAAGCTCAAAGCGCAGCAGCTCAGTGGTAGCTTGGCTTCGGCTGCATACGATAAGGAGTTGAAGAAACATGCAGATGAGTTTAAGCGTGAAATGGCTAAGATAGACAACAAGAGTGCTTATCTTCGTGAGGTGTTCAAGCGTATCAATCTGGCTGGTAGTGAGGAGGAGCGTAAGCAAGCTATGGAGTTGATGAGCGACTTGAGCGGTTTTTCTCTTTCGGAACAGGAGTTCACTGAATTTATCAATGGTAAGAAACAAATAGAATTATAAGGCGTATGGAAAGTTCAAGAAGACAGCAAGCCCAGGCTGATTTGGGCATGGATTTCGCTAAGGAAGACCAAAAGCGAGAGGCGGCTCTTGCCAAAGAACAGGCGAGGGCTGATAAAAAAGCTGCTAAGCGTGAGAAGATGATGAACATGCCGTCATATCGTCTGATGGTAGGTACGGCGAAGTATATGGACAAGTATTTCTTGGATCCTATCCTTGGTTTCGTTCTTCCTGCCGGTGTCGGTGATGCTTTGTCGAGCGTGTTTGCATTTCCATTCATCTACTACAGTCTTTGCGTGGTTAAGTCTATTCCGCTGACTTTGGCTGTCATCTATAATATCTTGATGGATCTGCTGATAGGTGCCATACCTTTCTATATAGGTGATGTGCTGGATGTATTCAAACGTTCGTATGTAGAAAACTTGAAGCTGATTACAGGCTATATCGAGGATGATAAGGGGATTATCAATAAGGTGAATAAGAAGGCATTCTGGACGGCTGTGTTCATCGTCGTGCTTTGCTGGTTGATTTATGTGGTAATTTCGTGGTCCATTCGCTTGGGAACTATGGCTTGGGATTGGATAGTTTCATTGTTCTAAAATATGAATAGCAATATTTTCTTTCAGCCCTTCGTTGGCAAGGATTATGCCAACGGGGGGATATTCGGCAAGCGAATCATGATATTGGGCGAGAGCCACTATTGTGATGAGAGTTGTGCGGATTGTGGCGACTGCCGTCTGCATCGCGAGTGTATGGGCTTTACACAGCAGGTGCTTGATGATTATCTCAATGAGAATAAGGAACGGCAGAACTGGATGCGGACTTTCTTGAAGTTTGAGCGTTCGTTGGTGGGTGAGGAGACAAATCAGGCAATGAGGCTGAAGATTTGGAACTCGGTCATCTTCTTCAACTATCTGCAAGTAGCGATGGGTGGTCCTCGTGAGGCTGGCACAGCCGAACAATATTACCAGGCTGGCAAGGCTTTCTTCGAGGTCATCGAAAAGTACCAACCTGAGTACATCATCGTATGGGGCAAGAGGCTTTGGAATAATCTTCCTAATGTAGGCTGGCAGGATGGCGACGACATCGTAGTGGATGGTTATCCTGTTGCTATGGGTTCTTATCTTCTGAGTAATGGCAAGCAGGTGAAAGTGATGGCGGTGAATCATCCTTCCGTAGGCTATTCCTGGGACTATTGGTACAAGGTAATACAAAGATTTTTGAGATAATTTTCTCGCTTGCGCCACGATTTGACACACCATACCATTATCTTTGCCGTCGTAAACATAAAACAAGATGATTATGGCACAGATTACAATCAATATCCAGACTTTGGACTGGACAATGGGGGAGACCGTAGGCTTCCACTTGATGCTGAAGAAAGGCAGCAAGGCAAGAATCGCTTGGGGCGATGGAAAGGTACAGGTCGTGACAGGTAAACAGGAACAGAATTCTGAGAAGTTGACTTGGGTGGAGGCAGGTCATGCCTATCCTGAGAAGGGCGTGTACTACACCATTACCATCTGTTCGGAAGAGGAGGATGCCATTATCGGATTTGATGGATGTGGCATGTTCGAGGTGAAAACCTTGGATGTGATTCTCACGGAATGTCCTAACTTGCGTATCTTGGGCTATTCTGGGTATGGTGGGGAATTGCTTGACGTAAGCAAGAATCCTTTGTTGGAGTTCATAGACTTCTGCGAGATAAGAAACGAGAAGTTGGATTTCTCTGCCAATCCACTCTTGGAGGAGTTGCATATTGATGGAGCCAAAGATTTGGTGTCTTTGAATTTGAGCAAGAACGACAAGTTGCGTCGCTTGGACATCTTCATGTGCCACAATCTTCAGCATCTCGCCCTGAGCAATCAGTCACAACTGAATGAGGTGGATTTCGCTCTCACTCATCTCCGTCCCAAGGACTTGGAGTATTTGGAGAAGACGTTGAAGCGAAACTCTCCTTACAAGGTACGGGGAGGAAGCTTCGGCGATGATAAGATAATAGAAGTTAGTAATGGTGAAATCGTAGGTGAAGATGAAGGAAAATTGGATTCAACTTATCGATACAATTGAGAAAGATCCGTTTGAAACGGAGGCTTTCTTCGCTTTGATGGAGTATGTGGGCGAAGCGTCGGATGAAGACAAGCGCAGAGTTGTACAAGAAGTAGAGCGTCGCATCAAGATGATTGCCCGTTATGATGCGGACAAGAGTTTCCGCTTCCGTAAGTTCAGTGAACAGGAGCGGGAGGTGCTTGATTCCCTTTGGAGTACTCGGGGAAAGATTCTCAATGTGATGATGCTTCATCCTACAGATGCTGAAATCGCACGACTGGGACATCAGAATGACAAACTCCGTGAGTTGTCGAAGGATGCTTTTGCGCAAGGGCGCAACCTATGGCAGTCTTTACTGCACTCACCGAGTTTGATGGCAAACGAGGATTATTATGATGTGGAGGAGCACGTTGATTTCAGTTGGAATGATGAGGATTCCGTCCTCAAGATGGATAATGATGACTATTATGGCTCAGACTTCGAGTATATGCTCCATTTTCATTGCAATTTTAGGGATAGTGGGCGGTATTCGTATGGGGAACCTTTAGTGGCTGATGATGGGACAAACTGGAATTTGGATTATCTCGACAATCTGGCTTTCGACAAGTTTTGCATCTGCCATCTCCTTCACTCGCTCCATAGTCATGAGCATTACTCTTTGCCTGACATCCTCCGTATGGATGATTTTTGGACGGATGTCAGCTTGAGATATGAGCGAGAGGTGTATCAATGGAAAAAAGGAAACGTAATCTTTAAAGAGGAAGTAAATGGAAAAGGAATGGATGAAACTGATAGATGATGTAGAGAACGACCGTAGCTATAATACTGATCCTATCTTCAATTTTTTTGACTTTATAAGAGAAAAGTCTACGATAGAGGATAAGCGTGCCATCGTGCAAGAGGTGGAACGTCGTATCAAGAAGGTGGTGAATCGTGAGGATAATAATCCAGATGGGTTCTTCCGTAACTTCAGTGATACGGAGCGGGATTTGCTGGACGATTTGCTCGGGCTTCGTGAGGTGACGCTCGACGAGATGATGCTTCATCCTACTGCTGCCGAGGTGGAACGATTGAGCAAGTTGAACGACAAACTCTACAAGCTCACCTTGGAGTGTTTTGAGCAGTGCCGTAACCTTTGGCTTACGCTCTACCGTTCGCCATACAAGGTGGACGACCGTTTCTGCTACGACTTGGACAGTACGCTTCGATTCGAGTATGCTGACAAAGACTCGGTCTTGCATCTGGAGAATGATGACTATTACGGTTCCGACTTCGACTATATGATTCATCTGACAGATGAGTTGCTCAGTACAGGACATTGCAAGATGGATACCATCGTGAATGGTGCGTCTGCCAACTTTTTCGGCAACGAAGAGGATACGTTGAGAGAGTTGACTGATACGCTCGACGATGGCACGTCGTGGGCGGAAGGCTATCTGCACAACAAGGCGTACGACCATTTGTGTATCTGTTATGCGATGCATGCCTTGCATACTCATGAGCCTTGGTGCCTGCCAGATATTCTTCGTATGGATGACTTCACGGTGAGCGTGGAACTGAAATACGACCGCAATATATCCGAACAGCGAGATATTCGTTATGCTGATGATGGAAATGAAACCGACCCTCATTGGCCTGAGGATGTGCCTTGCTTGGGTAGAACACAAAAAGGCTGAGACCTTGACATAATAAAACAAGAAGTTTAACGTCATATATAAAAAATAGAAGATTATGAAGTTAGCAGAAGCATTGAGCATCAGAGCCGACTTGCAGAAGAAAGTGGCTCAACTGAAAGAACGTATCAAGGAAAGCGCCAAAGTGCAGGAGGGCGATGAACCTTGCGATAACGTGGAGGAATTGTACAAGGAACTGGATGAAGCTCTCGTTCAGTTGGAAGATCTGGTTTATCGTATTAACATCACCAACGTTCAGATAGTTCAAGGTGGAGACTCCTTGACTCGATTGATAGCCAAGAGAGACGTCTTGTCGTTGCGGGTAAAAACCTTGCAGGAGGTGGTAAGACACGTTTCTGCCAACGATACTCGCTATGGTAGAAACGAACTGAAATATGTTAGAACCATAGATATAAAGGTTCTTCGCAAGGAGGCTGATACCTATGCCAAGCAGTATCGGGAGCTCGACCTGAAAATTCAGAGTTTGAACTGGACTGTAGATTTGGTGGATTTGCAAGACTTGCCCCGATAATGGAGCGAGGATTGAAATTTTCATTAAGTAGATTAAAACTTTCGGAGAAAAGATAGAGGCAGCAAGAGGCTGACATCAGGCAATAGGTCTGTGTTAGCATTATTAAAAATTCATGTGTTTCATGCAAAGAGACGAGTTTGTTCACAGTTCATTTCAAGCATCGGGCACAAGCGTATCGCGCATTGGTATATGACAAAAGTCAGAAACGCCAGCATTTAGCATTACCATTTTGTTGGCTATCTTTTCTCCTCTTTTTAGGCATTTCTTGTAAATATTCATTAGATATTTAGAGATTATGGACAATCGTGTAAAATTCTATAGTTGGCTGATAGGCCTCTTGGATCGTAAGCATCTTACCTTTGAGGAGATTGCTAATGAGTGGCGTGATGCCAACGCTAATCAGGATGAGGATGAGCTGGACAAACGTACCTTTCATCGTTATCGTGAAAATATCCAGTCGCAGTTTGGCATTACTGTGGAATGCAACAAGAGCGATGGCTATCGGTATTATCTGAAGCGTGACCCCGTGGAGAATGACGATGTGACGGAATGGATGCTGAGTTCCCTGCGGTTGGCTTCGTTAGGTGATATGCTGAAGTTTCACAATAAGGTGATGCTCGATACGCCGCCATACAACACGGAATATCTGGATGATATTCTTGCAGCGATAGATAAGCAATATCTGCTGAAGTTTAAGTATGTTTCGGGTTTCGGAGCAGAGAGTGATATCGTGTTACAACCGGCTTTTGTGAGATATTTCAAACAACGGTGGTACGTTGTGGGAGTTAAGAATTCAGGTGCTGAACAGGATGAGAAGAAGCTCGTTCGCTGTCTTCCTTTAGACCGTATCAGTTTCCTGAAGCTTATTTGCGAGAAGCATCCGTTGCCTGCAAAGTTGAAGAAGTTTCTGACTCCAGAGAATTATTATGAAGATTGCTTTGGCATCTATCGGATGGAAGATGTGCCTGTGGAGAAAATCCGCATCCGTGCCTTCTATCCGGAATACAACTACATCGAGGAGGTTCCGCTACACGAGAGTCAGCAGCGGGTGAAGGAGTCGAAAGACGGAATGTATCGGGAATATACCCTCACCATTCGCCCCAGCCGTGATTTCCTTCAGGAACTGTTGTGGCATGGCAGAAATATCATCGTACTGAAGCCTGAGAGCTTGAGGCAGGAGATGATTGGTATCTTAAAGGATATGACGAAGAGTTATGAGACGGGCGAATGTCAGAATGGGGAGGAATAAGGACTTTATGTTTCTCTCCAGGAAAATGGGAAATTCAAGGGTCTAAGCTACATTACTAAAAATCCCGGCAAGAGAATAGCTGCATGCTATCTCCTGCCGGGATTTATTATTTTATGAATCAATCTTTCCCTATTTATGCTTCTGGTAATAAGCAATGCCACGCTTTACATTTTCCTTTACTGCTTTGCTGGAGAAGGTGGCACCCGTAACGCCATCTACCTGGACAGTAGCCGCCTTGCTGGCTTTCATGCCTTTCCATTTGTTGAGCAAACCCTGTTTTACTTTATTGAAGTAGTTGGGAGTCTCCTTGTTGGCAAGCGGCTTGATCTCTACTATTTTTCCTTTCTTGATATAGATAGAAAGGGGCGTATTGCCACGAAATCCTTTTACGTCTTTACACAGGGTGGTGGTATTGATGATGTAAGTACCGTCAGCTTCCTTGGTCATTACCTCAGAGTGTGAGCTTCTGGTTGTTGCAATCATGCTACTAATTATTCCCAGACTTAGTATTACCGCTAAAAACAATGTTCGTTTCTTCATAATTGTATTTATTGTATCCTATAATAATATGGCACAAAATTACAAAATTATTCTGTAATAAGCAAAGTGGCATTTGAAAATCATCATTTTTAGGTATGCGCTAATTCGGTATTCCGTAGGTAATCTTCTTGGTATCCCATTTATCTTTTGGCTGCTCCGGCTCGTCAGGATAACCGATGATGATGCCATTCAGCGGAATCAGATTGCCAGGCAAATTCAATGTTCTGGAAATGCCATTCACTTTCTTCTGGATAGGATAGATGGTAGTCCAGCAGGCTCCCAATCCCATGGCATGGGCTGCCAGGAGAATATTCTCGGAAACTGCCGACAAATCCTGTATCCAAAGTTCCTTGCCCTGTCCCTCTGCCATGCGGGTGGTATCAGCGCAGACAAAGATGAAGAGAGGTGTCCCTAGAAATGATGATTTTATTTTTGAAAGTTCATACCAAGTAAAAACCGGCCGTCAGAATGCATCGTTTATATGCGTTCTACTGACTGGTTTATTTTTATTTCTTTTTCTTTAAAATAGAATATTGACTGTATTTCAAGAGCGAACCTGTAGGACAGACAAAGCGACAGTATGGTCGCATGATTACCGTTGAGAGTGCCACGAAGGTTATGGCGATGGCTATGACCACCCATGATGCCGACTGGAATACAAAGGCTGAGAAGGGCTCATAATCAATCCAATCGAACCATATACCCGTCCACAAACACAGCATGAGTATGGCCCACAGAATCTGGCGGAACATATCCAGTCGTCTGGCTGTCGTTGGTTTCATTCTGATTTTATATCCTACGCATTTCCCTGCAAGTTCCTGCAAAGAACCGAAGGGACACACATGCGTACAATAGTATGATTTCTTGCCGAAGAGAGGATATACGAATGCCGTGATTAGCATGATGACCGGCACTATCAATGCCACTACGTTCATGCCATTTGACATATAGCTGATGATTGATGTATAGTTCAGAAAAGAACCGCACCAGAATCCAAGCACTATGACATTCAGAATTTGCTGAGCTATCCTATATCGTCTGTTCTTAATGAAAAGCGGTACGATGGCTGCCATGAGCACAACAATCAGTCCGGCTATAGCCTTGGCAGAGAAATCAAACTCTGACCATACTGAAGTCTTTACAGGATTCTTGGCTGCATACTGAAGTCCTCGCTGCACGTTTCCGATGATAGCCTTTGATGAGAACGTTGCACCTGACACAGCGTCCACCTTCATCTTCTGTGCATCTTCTATCGTCTTGCCATTCCATTTAGAGAGAAGCGCAGAAGCCTCCTTAAAGAAATCGGGAGACTCTGAATTGGCAAGTGCTCTGATACTCTTTACCCTACCATCCTGCAAGGTAATCTCCAATGGCACTATGCCTCCGTAGCCTACAATGTCTTTTCCAAGTTCTGTAGTATTCAATTGCACGGAACCATCCTCAAGTACAGCCATTGGCTCTGTCTTTGGCGAGACCGTCTGTGGCTGATTCACATAGCGTCCTGCCACCTTGCCATCTCTACGGATACTGACGGCCACTACCATCAGCACACATATCAGCAAACAAAGCAGTTGTTGTAGTTTTCCTGAATAATTACCCATCATTTTTTTCATCGGATTATCTCTTGTTATTCTTAATTTCTTAATTTACATATCCAACAAGTATGACACTTAAAATGGAGTTAATTCAACACGAAGAGAGTCATGGTTTCTACCAAAACCATCATTTGGACTTCTAAAATTTGAGATGGTTTATTGTATTAACGGTATTTAACAACAAAAAACAGAATGACATTGTTCGCGAATTCAACAAGCAAGTGCAGAATTTCTGCATTATTCGGTAAATACCATTTATAATTATCGTGCCAAGGTAAAGAATGGAGCCATCTGTGAAAGAGATGAATTTGAAACAAAGGTAAAGCAAATCGGAATGAGATGATATTCGGTATAAGTTTAGTGCAAACTTATACTGGGTACAAAAATAAAAGGTTCCTTGATGGAGTTTGATAATCTCCAAAGGAACCTTTTTTTGTTTTATTTCAGTTCAAACGCCTTTTTGAGTTTCAGCTGATCGGAAGCATTTCCGATCAGCGCCTCAAACTTGCCTGCTTCAGCCTTCCAAGATGCAGCTGTTTCATCATAGAAGCTGAGTGCCTGCTTATTGATGGTGATGTTTACATCCTTGCTCTCTCCCGGCTGCAGGTAAACCTTCTGGAATCCCTTCAATTCCTTGTAAGGACGATCAACCGAAGCCTTTACATCATGGATATAGAGCTGGATGGTTTCTGCACCGGCACGTTTGCCAGTGTTCTTTACATTCACGGTAAAGGTGATAGAGTCATTCTGATTCATCAGATTCTTGTCACAGCGGAGATTAGAGATGGCAAACTGGGTGTAGCTCAATCCATGTCCAAAGGCGAATGCTGGCTTGATGTTTTTCTTATCAGTCCAACGATAACCTACGTAGATGCCTTCCTTATACTCCTCATCAATGATGTTGCCCTCAGTCTTGGCTCCACCTTCCTTGCGCCAGGTACCTGGATAGGTGTTTAATGCGTGGGCACCCACTTCCTGCAATGAGTTTACCCATGTGAATGGTAATTTGCCGCTAGGATTCTTGTCGCCGGTGAGGATAGAAGCCAGAGCTTCACCGCTTTCACTACCGATAAACCATCCCTGTACGATACCTGCTACCTTCTCTTTCCAAGGCATAGCCACAGCATTACCCGAGATATTCACATAGATGAAGTTCTTATTGGCTTTAGCTAATGCCTCTATGAGCTTGTCTTGAGCGTATGGCAATTCAAGCTGTTTGCGGTCGTGACCTTCGCAATCCTGATAATCGCTCTTGTTCAAGCCGCCAAACATCACCACGTAATCAGCATGCTTGGCCTTTTCTACGGCTTCGGCTATCAGCTCAGTCTCGCTGCGTTTGTCCTCCAGATTCTGTCCGGTAGTTACGCCATTGTAATTTCCGCTGACATCGCCTACATAACCTCTGGCAAACTCCACTTCCACATTATCTTTTTCCAGTCGTGATTTTAATCCTTCGAGTGGCGAAATCTCCCGCTGTACCTTGAGAGAAGAGCTGCCTCCACCCACGGTCATCATCTTCACGGCATTTTCTCCTACTACCAAAACACGTTGTGCCTTCTGGGTCTTGATAGGAAGCACATGGTTCTTGTTCTGGAGCAGTACGATGCCTTCTTCGGCAATCTGTCTGGCTGCTGCATAGTGGCTGTCAGAACAGAGGAAACCGTGAGGACGGTTCGGATTCATGGTGGTGCGATAGAAGAGGCGTAATACGCGGCGCACCTTTTCATCCAATTCCTTGGTGGTGTATTTACCTTCCTGGATACCTTTTATATATGGTACGGCAAGGTAGTAATTATCGTAGGCATTGCTGGCACCCATAGTCAATCCATTCGTCCATGTTCCGAACTCTATGTCGAGCCCGTTCTTCACGGCTTGGTCAGTATCGTGTGCGCCTCCCCAGTCGCTTACCACTACGCCGTCATATTTCCAGTCGCCCTTCAGAATCTTGTTCAGAGTCCACTGGTTGTGGCAGTTGTGTTCGTTCTTGTAGAGATTGTATGCACCCATGATTCCCCAAGTCTTTCCTTTCTCTACAGCAGCCTTGAAGGCTGGGAGATAGATTTCATGGAGGGCACGGTCGCTCACGATGACGTTTACCTGATGACGGTATTCCTCGTCGTTATTGAGGCAGTAATGCTTTACGCAGGCTGATACTCCCTTTGACTGTAATCCCTGGATATAAGGTACAACCATAATGCTTGCCAGGTAAGGATCTTCACCCATATATTCGAAGTTGCGTCCGTTCAATGGGGTGCGATAGATGTTCACGCCAGGACCTAAGATCATGTCTTTTCCTCGATACAAAGCCTCTTCGCCTAATGATTCTCCATAGATTCTGCTCATCTGTGGGTTCCAGGATGCTGCCAGGCAGGTGAGGGCAGGGAAGGCTACGCAGGAGTCATTGGTTTGGCCAGCCTGCTCCCATTCGTCCCACAATACATCAGGGCGAACACCATGAGGACCGTCATCTGTCCAGAAATCAGGAAATCCCAAACGGGGAACTCCTGCAGAAGAAAACTTACTCTGTGCATGAATGATGCGAATCTTCTCTTGAAGTGTCATTCGGGCAATGGCATCGTCGATGCGTTGCTCTACTGGTTTGGTGGTGTCGAGGTAGACGGGCAACTGACCAGTTTGTTGTGCGCTGGAGGTGGCTATAGTCGCCATCGACAGTGCGCAGGATAGAATGAAGTGTTTCATGTTTCTTGTGAATATTATTTCTTATGAATATTAAATTGTTAGTTATGAAAATGCGTATCTGTCATTTTTGGATGCAAAGTTACTAAATAATTAGACATAAACCGAGTTCTTGCAAAGAAAAAGTGGAAAAATATTATTGGTGATTTTTATAGGTACCTGATAAAGAGAGTTATATGAAAAATGAAAATGTGGCTAAAAGTGGAAGAAAATGAAAAGAAAGCGTTGTAGAAATAATTGATGGATAAGAAGGGCGCAAAATATGATACTAATATCAAAAATAGTACTCTAATTAATAGAGCTTGGTGGCAAGGATGAGAACGGCAATGGTTCAACCTCGATAGTCCGTAGGCCGCACGCCAAGGTTATGCGAAACGTAACGGCTAAAATAGGCTGGTGATGAGAATCCGAACATGTCGGAGATTTGCACAAAGGTGAGTGACTTGTCGCGCAACAGACGAGAGATGTCGAGCACCGTGTAGCGGTTGATCCAAAAGTTAGCGGCATAGCCACTGACAGACTTCGACACTTCTGACAGATACTTTGATGTTACACACAACTTATCTGCATACCAAGTCACTTCCCGGTGAGTGCGATATTCGCCGTTTTCAAGCAAGGAAAGAAAACGGCTCATGAGTGTGGCATATTGTGTGGAAACGTCCTGTTCCTGATAGAGAGAGGCATGGAAATCAAAAAAGTCGATGATGAGCGACTGCACTATATTTATCAACATATCATGATAGAAATGGTGGGCAGTCTGAGCAATGCGTATCTGCAAGTTGTCAAAATTGCGGCGACATTGCTCAAACTGCTCCTCACTAAGGTGCATGATGGGATTTAGGAACAAGGCCAACTGTCCTTTCATGCCATAGTTGCATTGCGGTGTGCATACTTCTATGAATGGTGCAGCAATATAAATCATTGTCACACGGAAGCTACTGTCTGCCTTGACCGACTGAACCAGTCTGCCTTGACGCACAATCAACAGGTCGCCACGTTTCATCTCAAGCCCCTTGCCGTTGAACATAATATGACACCTGCCTTCAAGACATAGCGCATGTCCCAGATAACCTTTATAGGCTTCTGTTCCTATTCCCGACAACGTATCGGTAATGATAATGTTCTTTTTCTGTTCCATAACGCATTCAGATGATTGTTCCTACTATATATAACGATAAACACGCGTATTTATTGTGCTTTGTCGACAATTCTCGAACCGCCAAACACCTCGCTCATCTCCATGGTAGAGAGGAGCTTGTCGATAGCCGCCACCTCCTCTTGCGAGAAACTGATGTCGGCAGCTCCGATATTCTCCTTCAGTCGGCACAGGCAGCGTGTGCCTGGTATTGGCACAATCCAAGGTTTCTTGCTCATCATCCATGCCAACGATATTTGCGCAGGAGTGGCATGCTTCTCCATGGCAAGTTGTTCTATCATTTCAAAAAGACATTTGTTCTTCTCGAAACTGTCCTTTTGATACTGAGGCATTACTGCACGATAGTCAGTCTGCGTGTCAAACATCGACTCGGTGTTGTAACACTTCGAGAGCAAGCCGTTGGCAAGTGGCGAGAAAGCCACAAACCCCACACCAAGTTTCTCGCACACGGGGAAAAGGCTCTCATGCCAGCGTGCCATCATTGAATAGCGATTCTGCACGGCTGCCACAGGGCATACCCTGTGGGCACGTCGCAGGTATTCCGCTGTTGCTTCTGATATACCCCAATGTAGAATCTTGCCCTCTTTGATAAGCTCACTCATGGTGTCTGCCACTATTTCGGGTTCAACATTCTTGTCAATACGGTGCTGATAGTAGAGGTCAATGTGGTCGGTACGCAGCCGCCTCAGGGAACTTTCCACCGATTCCCTTATCGCCTCAGGGCAAGAGTCGGTGATGAGCGAATGGTTGCCAGGCAGTTCGGGATGGTCGAAACGTATGCCAAACTTGGTAGCTATCACCACTCTGTCGCAATAGACCTTTAGGGCCTCACCCACCATCTCCTCGTTGAGGTGTGGATTATCAGGCGTACCATATACCTCGGCCGTGTCGAAGAAGGTATACCCCATGTTCACGGCATCCGCCAGCAGCGACATAAACTCATTTTTTTTGACGGGAGTTCCATAGGCATGACTCAGCCCCATACATCCCAATCCTAAGGCAGACACACGAAGTCCGCTCATACCTAATGTTCTGAATTTCATTTTGTTTTTATTCGTTGTTTTGATATTTTATTTACCGTTTGGAACAATCTTACGAGTGTTATCTCCTTGCCAGACGACAAATACGTCTCAGTCGCACCTGCCTTTGGCAGGTTGTCGCCACCGAATGCCGTCGTGCCCATCGTTTTGAGTGCGGCGACTCATCTTTTTATCCATATATATTATTATATAGCAATATCACATGTCACACATCAGTCGTCCATTTTCCAGTTGAGCACAAACTTCTCAGCCTGTTTGTAGTCCATGTTGAAGAAACGCTTCTCTTTGTTAAGACTGCGCATCTGTGCCATTTCCTCATCGGTCAGATAGAAGTCGAACACGCTGATGTTCTCCTTTATGTAGTCGTGACGTGTGGCACCTGGAATTACAGAAAATCCTTCCTGTATGTGCCAGCGGATTATTATCTGCGCCGGAGACTTACCGTGAACCTTGGCTATCTTCTGAATGGTAGGATCTTTGAACAACGCACCATTCGACATCTCGCCACCCAATGGGAACCAGCACTCGAGCTGTATGTTGTGCTGCCGGGTCTTCTGTTGCCACTCCTTGCGCTGTGCATACGGATGGCACTCTATCTGCATCACAGCAGGCTTAATCTCGGCAAACTCCATGATGTCGTTGAAAAGCGAATCGGAAGTATCAAAATTGCTGATGCCGAGCGAGCGCACCTTGCCCTGCTTGACCGCCTTCTCCATATCGCGCCACGCTCCGCGATAGTCACCCATAGGCTGATGCACATAAAGAAGGTCTATATAGTCGGTCTGCAAGCGTTCGAGCATCTTGTCGATAGCTTCCATCGTCTTGCCCTCGCCATATTCGGAAGGCCATAGTTTGCTAGTAATCCAGATTTCGCTACGTGGAATGCCACTTTCCTTTACAGCCTTGCCCACTCCGCGCTCCACACGGTAGGCGTGGGCGGTGTCTATGTGGCGGTAACCGCATTTTAGAGCATAAGCCACGGCATCCTCAGCCACACTGTCTCCCGGCACGTTGTATGTGCCGATGCCAAAGCGCGGCATCCACTGTCCGTTGTTCAATTGTACATAAGGTAGTCCGTTCACTTCTTTCTCTGTTGCATTAATTGTTGTCGTACCCATTAAAAAGGCCATGATGATGGATAAAATTCTTGAAATTTTCATATGCTTTGTTTTTTTTAGATAAGCACAGATTGCATTATCGGAGTCATTGACTCCAAACACAACCTGTACTTATGTATATATATGAAATGATTATGAAAAAATTATAGTTTCTCTTTCAGTTTCCTTGCCTGACTTTTACCGTTCGCCATACCCTCATAGGTGAAGCCGTACATTCCGGCAAAGCGGCTCATGGTGTACTCGCCGTCGTCAATCATCATCTTTGTAGGTGCGGCACCTTGATAGAGGAAGAAGAGTTTCTTGCCCTTGAACGAGCCTGGCTCTATTGGTCCGTAGAAGCGTTCGAGCAGCACGCGCACCGATGCGCAGATGTTGTGCCAATACACTGGCGAACCCATCACCACAATGTCAGCATCCTTCATTTTCTTGTACACCTCGTCAAACTGGTCTCCGTCCAGGGTCTGACCATATACGTTGATGCGGTAGTCGGTGAGGTTAAGCGTCTCATACTCCTTGCCTTCAAGCAGCACCTTGGCGAGGGCAGCTGTGTTGCCTTCGCGGTTGGGACTTCCGTTGATGAAGAGAATCTTCTCTTGTTTGTCAATCTGATTGTTCATACTCTTGTTGTTTCTCTTGCATGATGCGCCTGCCACAAGCATGAGCAGCATAGCGCAAAGTGTCAAAATTCTTTTCATTACCAATTGATTTATCACATAACTTCTTTCAGTATCTCAAATATCTCGTCGCGTGACATCTGTCGGCAGCAGCCGGGAGTGATGAAGCAGGTGTCGGCAGCGGCACGGAGCATCCGTTCGTCGGTGATGCCCATTTCGCTCCAACGTGTCGGCAAGCCTATCTCCTTGATGAAAGCTTCGAGGGCATCAATGCCAAGAGCGGCTGTCTCGGCTTGCGTAATACCCTTCACGCTCCATACCTCTTCTGCCATGCGTGCAAGTTTCTCCTTGCCGGCATCAAGTAAGTGGCGATAGACAGCTGGATGGATTACCGCTAGACCCTGTCCGTGGTTGCAGTCGGTATAGGCTCCTACGGCATGTTCTATCATGTGGCATTGGAAGTCGGTCTGTTTGCCGAGCTTCAGTAGGCTATTCTCAGCCAACGCCGAAGCCCACATCAGTTCATCGCGCGCGAAATCGTCGTTTGGATTTGCTATCAGGCGGCGTAGGTTCTTGATAACGTTGCGCATGACAGCCTCGTTTATCTCGTCGGTGAGATTGGTAGTTTGCGGCTTTCCCATATATGTCTCCATACAATGCGACAGCGTGTCGAAAGCACCGCTGACGACCTGTTTCATGGGCAGAGTCTTGGTCAGGTCGCTGTCGAGCACGGCAAAGGAGTGGAATGCTCCGAAGAGCGGCTGCTTGAGTTTCTTCTCCTCGTGGGTAATTACGGCTCCATTATTCTGCTCGGCTCCTGTGCCCGATGCCGTTACGACGGCTCCCATTGGTATGAACTTGGTTGGCATGCGATGGTCATTGTACCAAGCATCCCATACATCCTCATCCATCATGGCTTGAGCCGACACTATCTTGCAGCAGTCGATGACGGAACCACCGCCCACAGCAAGAATAAAGTCAACCTGCTCCGAGCGTGCTATCCGTGCGCCCTCCTGCACCTTGGCGTAGGTAGGGTTGGGCATGATGCCGCCGAATTCTATCACCGTTTTGCCCGACTCCTCAAGCCATACCTTTACTTTGTCATAGAGTCCAGTGCGCTTCAGTGAAGCACCACCATATGCGAGCATTACGCATTTGGCCTCTACACGTTTCATTTCTTCCTTGATTGCGCTCTCTGCGCATCCCTTACCAAAATGCTGGCGGACTGGGTATTCATAATTGAAACTGTTCATTGTTCTATATCCTTTCTTCTTGTTATTTTGTTACTTCTTCCAACACCTTTCTCAAAGGTTCTGAAGACATCTTACCCAAATTTATTTCCACAATATTGAGTAACGCCGTGAGTTGCTCTTTGGTGATGCCAAGATGCAAACAGATGCCTATGTGTCCTGCCGCCATCGGCTCCACCCCTCCAACACCAGCAAGAAATGAAACCGTTGCCAACTCACGATCACGGTATGATAGCAAACCACGCTCGAAAATGTCGGCAAAGAGATGCTCTTTCAGGAACTGGTCGATGGCAGGAGCAAATGCCCCATAACCGCTCTTGGGGTGTGCCGAATTGATTCCTGAGAGCGTCTGAAGAATGGCAGCACCACGGTTGTACTTGTTGTCCTCTTGCTTTGCAGATGTTGCTTCCTTGCCCATTGTATCGTTGATGCCTCGCGCCTTACGGTCATCAAGCACTTTCATAAAAGTCTGTATGGCACGCAGGCTTCGAGGAAAACCACAATAGGCATAGGCCTGTATGAGAATTTCCTTCATCTCATTCACAGTCAAGCCTGTTTCCAATCCTTCCGCAAGAGCTGACGGCAGATGCTCCAAATCGCCTTTGCCCGTATAGGAAGCGATGGCTACAATAGCTTGCTCGCGTGCGCTCAACGCATGGTTATCATAACCAGATTTCGTGGTATAGACGGCTGATGTATATTCCTCATCGGTTACGGACTGCAACCATGTAGGCTTGTTGATGTTCGGGTTGCAAGAGATGGCAATGTGCGCAAACCAACTGTCGGGCGCAGCACCATGCCAATGTTCCACTCCAGGCGCAATCTCCACTATGTCGCCTGGGAAAAGGCGACGTGCAGCCTTGCCACGTTCCTGATAATAACCGATGCCAGCTGTGGCTATTAAAATTTGTCCTCCCGTATGCGAGTGCCAGCTGTTGCGGCAACCTGGGGCAAAGGTTACGTTTGCCATCGGTACGTTGAGTTCTTTTTCCTTGGTTACAGCCGACAACCATACGTCGCCCGTGAAGTTTGGATTGGGCGAGAGTTTTGAGCCTAACGGATATGGTTGCTTGAATGATTCGGCTGTCTGTGCCGTTGCAAATGCAGAAAACGTAACGGCAACAACTGCTGTTAAAATTTTATTCTTTATACACATTTTTAAAAAACATTTTTTAGAATTATCTGAAGCTATAGTTTGTTTTCAACAAGCCAATCGTTCAAAAGTTCTGCAAGCCGCTTGTTATTCAAATCCTGCATTAAGAAATGAGTGTTGCCGTAGATGCCAATTTTGGGCAACTCTATTAGGGTGGCATTTCCTCCGTGCCTATTAATGGTTTCCACAAACTTGCGAGCCATCTGAAGACGCACACGCCAGTTCTCGTCGCCAAGGTTCTTGCTAGGCTTTTCCGGAATGTAATCACCAAAATAGAGAACAATTGGAATTTGCGTTAACCGGCTGAAATCACTCGTTGATACTGGTATACCTGCACACCCGCCAGTCAAGCCGTCTATTTTCGGTGGAACCTCGCCTTCGGGGAAAACAAATCCTCCAGGCTCGTATGCTGCCACGGCTTTCACATTCTTATTTTGTATAGCCGCCAACCAACCAGGAAAGCCTCCTGCCGAGTGAGTGACGAGTACACACCTGCCAACTTTGTCGGCAAGAGCTTTGATGGCAGGTACATCCTGACGGTGATCGCTGAGGTCGGGAGTCATCTCACGGAAAAACTGCGACACACTCGCAGAGTCTTTCGGAAACTGTACACCCTTGTTCCACTTTGGATAAATACCCATACGCCAAATGTCGAACCAGAACATCTCATCAGCCAACGGTTTGACTGCAGATGTTGCGGATGTGCGACCAGCCCTGCCTCTGCCAGGCAAGTCCATCACATAACTGCTCCATCTATGACGTAGCATCAAAGTTGAGAACCCATCCCTACCATCGGGTGTCATCTCCCAACATACGCCAGAACCTCCATACCCATGCACATATACAAGAGGTGTACGATGAGGATTGACTGGAATTTGATAATCTACGAAAGCGTGGTTTACGCTAGCTTTTTGTCCTTCTTCTACCTGTGTCGCCCATCCGACAAACTTACTGTTGTCGTAAACGCCTTCATGCTGAATGACAGAACCGCCTACAGAGAAATGACCTTGTCGCTCAATAACTAGATTTTGTGCGATTACATTCAGAGCGCAGTTGGCAAGAATTGTTATCATTGAAATTATTTTTCTCATATAGCTTTTCAATTTATTATTTCAGTTTGTCTCCAAAGAACGCTGTCAGCTTCTTTACGACTTGTTCCACCTTTTTCTTTGCCTCCGCAGTACCGCATACAAGTGATGAGAGGCAAAATATTGTTGTCAGAATTTTGTTAATCATGCTCATATATTGCTATTACTTGGAAATCATATTTATCTGTTGCAGCCATGCCTTCACATTATCAGCCGAACTTGCCGAACGTTCACGCGACACGCTGAAGCCCGTTGCCATCGTTGCCTCTGGTTCCAACTGTGATATGACATTCAGCGAACCCGACCAACCGCTACCGCCATGAGACGAGAATGGAATGATGGTTTTGCCCTTGAAATCATATTTGTCGAAGAACGAGTACATCGCCATCGGCATCTGATACCACCAGATGGGATAGCCCACGAACACCACGTCGTAGTTGTCGAAATCCTCGATATTGGTTGACAACGCTGGATGTACATTGTTCTGACGCTCTTGGTTAGCCTGGTCGGCAAGGTCATCGAAATTGCCAGGATAAGAAGTAGCGGTCTGTATGCGTACCATGTCGCCACCCGTGTTCTGCCGAATCAATTGGGCGAGATACTCCACGCTACCCACCACATTGTCGTTAATCACAAGTCGGCTTGCCGAAGTACTGGCGTCAACACCATCGGGCAGTGGTTCAGAGAAGTAGGCGATGAGCACCTTGTGGTTATTGCCTGGTACAATCTCCTCCGTTCCATTGGGTGTATCGTTGTTGTTGTCGCTGGAACAAGCTGTGAAGCCAATAGCAAACACAGCGAGTATAGAAATAATGATGCTGGAACCTTTTTTCATAAACTTTTATTTTTTTGATTCCTAAGACATAACCAAATTTTTGAGCAGTTTTTTGTGTTAATAAACATAAAAGAGGTGTTTTGAAGCATACAGGCACTACCATA
>ENA-ORSO01000531-ORSO01000531.1-human-gut-metagenome-genome-assembly--contig:-NODE-531-length-32207-cov-4.561645_pt1 | contig 32207 bp, 30 predicted proteins | sample MGYA00241902_ERZ509168 | MGnify/ENA primary metagenome ERZ509168 (study PRJEB26280, sample SAMEA2338806) | human gut metagenome | biome: human gut; feature: human-associated habitat; material: faeces... | reverse complement strand
GACCCGTACACGCTGCGCGATCTTGCCACCCGTGCTGCCACGGCCTTCGGCAGCGACCCGCGTGTGTGGGGCGAAGCCGATCGCCCGTGCCGCACCGTCGCCATTTTGGGCGGCTCCCTGGGCGACTTTGGAGAGCTCGCCATCGCCGCGAGCGCGGACGTTGTCGTGACGGGCGAGGCGGGATACCACGTGGCGCAAGACCTTGCCTTGCGCGGGCTGTCGGTGATCTTGCTCGGCCACGACCGCTCCGAGGAACCGTTCGTTGATATATTGATGAACTCTGCAGTTGACGCCGGGGTCGACCCCCGTCATGCGATTAAAATACTGAACCCTTGCCAATGGTGGACTGTGACAAAAGGAGAGAACTTATGAGCGCCGGCGCTACGCTACTCAAGCTGCAACAGATCGATTTGGAGCTCGCCCGTAACAAGAGCGAACTTGCCAATATGCCGGAGCTCAAGGAGCTCGCTTCCAAGCGCAAGACCTATGTGAAGCTCAAGTCCGAGATGACCAAGCTCTACGCCCAGCGCAAGGATCTGGACATTGAGCTCGACGATCTCAACACCACCGAGATTCAGACTAACAACGCCATCGAGGCTGCCAAGAAGCGCCACGTCGACGGCTCCGACTACCGCGAGGTTCAGGACCTGGAGAACGAGCTCGCCACCCTGGCCAAGCGTCTGGACAAGATCGAGCACACCCGCAAGGACGTCGTTGTCGCCCATAAGGAGGCGCTCGACCGCGAGGCTCGCGCGCAGGCTATCATCGCCAAGTTCGAGGAGGGCGTGAAGGCAGATACCAAGGCTGCCCGCGCCAAGGCCGCCGACCTCCAGGCACAGATTGATGCCGCCATCAAGGAGCGCACCGCGCTTGCCGCCACACTGCCGACCGACGTGCTCACCGACTACGAGCGCCTGCTCAAGCAGTTCCGCGGCCTGGCCGTCGAGACCATCAAGGGCAACATCCCCACGGTCTGCCACACTGCGCTGCAGGCGTCGTCCATGAGCGACCTCAACCACGACGGTAGCGAGATTACGCACTGCCCGTACTGCCACCGCCTCCTGGTACTCCCGAGCAAGGAAGCTTAAACGATGGCGGCATCCAACAATTCAATGCAACTTGAGGGAAAAACGATCCTGCTGGGCATTACCGGCGGGATCGCCGCCTATAAGTCGTGCAATATCGTGCGCCTGCTGCAAAAGCGCGGTGCGCGCGTCAAGGTCGTTATGAGCGAGCATGCCACGGAGTTTGTGGGCCCGCTCACCTTCCGTGCGCTCACCAACGAGCCCGTTGCCGTGGGCCTATTCGACGATCCCTCCGACCCCATCCACCACATTTCGCTGGCGCAGGAACCCGACCTGGTGGTCGTGGCGCCCGCGACGGCCAATATCATCGCCAAGATGGCCACCGGCATCGCCGATGACCTTATCTCCACCACGCTGCTTGCAACGCCGCAACCCATCGTGATCGCACCCGCTATGAACAACGGCATGTGGAAGGCGCCGGCGACGCAGGCCAACATGGCCACGCTGCGCGAGCGCGGTGTCCATGTTGTGGGACCCGGCAGCGGCTACCTTGCCTGCGGCGACGTGGACACGGGACGCATGAGCGAGCCCGAGGACATCGTCGAGGCTGTCTGTGAGGTGCTCAAACCCGTGCCTCAGGACCTGGCAGGCAAGCGCGTCGTCATCACTGCCGGCCCCACGCACGAACCAATCGACCCGGTGCGATTCATTGGCAACCGCTCATCAGGCAAGATGGGCATCGCCCTGGCAGGGGAGGCCGCTCGCCGCGGTGCTGCGGTCAAGCTTGTGCTGGGACCGACATCGCTCAATGTCCCCCGCGGCGTGGAGTGCGTGCGCGTGCAGACCGCCGCTGAAATGCTGCAGGCAGCGCTCAGCGCCTTCCAGACGGCCGATGCGGCAATTTGTGCGGCCGCCGTCGCCGACTATACCCCCGCCACCCCTGCGGACCATAAGCTCAAAAAGGCCAACGAACGCCTGGATCGCATCGAGCTTGTCGAAACGGTCGATATTTTGGCCGAGCTCTCGCGCCAGAAGGGCGAGCGGTGCGTAATCGGATTTGCGGCCGAGACCGATAACGTTGTCGAGTACGCCGAGCGCAAATTGGCCCGCAAGGGCTGCGATGCCATTATCGCCAACGATGTCTCGCGCGCCGATTCGGGCTTTGGAACCGACACTAACAAGGCCTGGATTGTGAGCACAACGGGTACGCAAGAACTTCCCGTGCTAACAAAACCCCAGCTCGCAGATACAATTTTGGACTTGCTTCAAAATTTATAAAAAAGTTCTTGCACAAGTCTAAAGTTTCGGGTTAATATACTCCCTGTTGCGAGCGAGAGCAGAGCAACAAACATTAGCTTCGGGACGTGGCGCAGCTTGGTAGCGCACTTGACTGGGGGTCAAGGGGTCGCTGGTTCGAATCCAGTCGTCCCGACCAGAAGTTTGCAGGTCAGGCACCTAGTGCCTGACCTTTTTTGTTTTAATCACCATGATTATTTTGCTTAAAGCAACAACGTTCCCGCTCGATGTAATCACCGAATCAAAACGTGTACATCAGCCACCAAAATCGACATTTTTCGACATGTTTGGAGGCTGATGTACACGAATGCGAAATCCCCGCCGCCTAAAAGCGCCCTCCACATGTCTGGACTCTCTATGCTTACGCTGGATAGACATCGCCGGAACGGGTATAGTATCGAAAGTTTTGTCGTTAACCAGCGGGGGAGTCCTGTGGGCATCAAAAAGAAGATCAAAAAGGAGCTTATCGGCACTTCCGATTACCCGTCGAATAAGATCTTTACGATCTCCAATTTCATCACCTTTACGCGCCTGATCCTCACCCTGGTATTTCTGTACCTGTTTGTGACGGACAACAACCGCGTCATCGCCATCGTTATCTACGCCGTTGCCGCCTCCACCGACTGGATGGACGGCCAGATCGCCCGCATGACTAAGACGGTCTCGTGGCTCGGCAAGGTCATGGATCCCATTTGCGACCGTGCGCTGCTGTTCACCGGCGTACTTGGACTGGTGGTTCGCGGAGAGCTGCCCATCTGGGTCTGCGTGCTCATTATTGGCCGCGACATCTATCTGGGCATCGGCACGCTTATCGTTCGTCATTATCACCGTCGCCCCATCGATGTCGTCTTTCCCGGAAAGATTGCCACTGCGCTGCTCATGACCGGCTTCTCGCTCATGCTGCTCGGGTTCCCCGTTGTTGACGGCCTGCATCTTTTACCTTCAACCCTTACGGCCTTCCCGGGCCTCAACGGAAGCTCGGTGCCCCTCGGCATCTTCTTTGTGTACGGCGGCGTGATCTTCTCCATGCTCACGGCTGTCATCTATTCCATTAAGGGCGGAGCGGCCATTAAACAGGCTCTCGCGCATCCCGAGGACGAGGACATCGACTTTCTGAACCCCGAAATCGAAGACTAATTCGTTGGGGTATGATTACGTACGGTTCATTATTTGCGGCACGTCCGCGATAAGTTAGGGGTTGTCATGGACAACATGGTTAACAATATGCCTGAGAATGATAAGACTGCTGACGCTACCTGCGTATTCCGCGTGCCTTCAAGCGATGTCACCGTTCCCGACCTCATGGCTAACGTGCGCATCACCGCCCCCGTTCTGTCCATCGTCAAGGGTCCGCAGACGGGTGCCGCTTTTGAGCTCGAGGACGACGTGACCACCATCGGCCGCGATCCCGCGAACGGCATCTTCCTCAACGACATGACCGTTTCGCGCAGCCACGCGCGCATTATTCGCGAGGGCCGCGGCGCTCGCATCGAGGACCTGGGCTCGCTCAATGGCACCTGGGTCGACGGCGCCATCGTCAATGCAGCCCCGCTGCACGACGGTTCTTCCGTCCAGATCGGTACGTTTACGCTCATCTACCACGAGAGCACGCCGGAGCGCATCGAAACCGGTGAGTAGGGCATGGCCGAACGCAACTATCTGAGTATCGGCCAAGTCGTCAACCTACTTCGAGGCGCATACCCCGATCTTTCGAACTCAAAAATTAGATTTCTAGAGGATGAGGGGCTCATTACCCCTCATCGTACGCCAAAGGGATACCGTCAGTACTCCAAGGAGGACGTTGATCGCCTGGAGGTCATTCTGCATTTGCAGAAGACTCGCTACATGCCGCTCAACGTGATTAAGCAGCGCTTGGAAAACGCCACGGACCTGTCAACGCTCGCCTACGAGGTGGGCTTGCTGTCCGATGTTCCGCTCAAGACGGAGCCCAAGGAGACTAAGCAAAAGCTGCATCCCATCGAGACCATTCCCGATATGCTGGGCGTCGAGATTTCGTTTATCCGCTCGCTCGCCAAGAACGACCTCATTCGCATCATCAAGAGTCCGCAAAATCGTGAGCTCGTCGATGGTCGCGATTTCCCGATCATCCGCTACTGCTCCGAGCTGTCACGCTTCCATATCGAGCCGCGCAACCTGCGTCAGTACGTGTCTTCCGCCAACCGCGAGTCCTCGATGTTTGAGCAGGTGCTCGTGAGCATGCTCGGAATGGATACCTCCGATGACGAGCGCGACGCCAAGCTCGAGCGTGCGTTTAAGAAGCTTCACGACCTGACGGAAGGTGTGCACACTGCGCTGCTCAAGAACCGCGTTTTTGAGTCGCTCAACGCTGTGGTCGAGGACGCCGACATCGATGCACTCGATGAGGGAATTACTCGCTCCGAGTCCACCAAGGCCAAAAACGAAGAGACAGCCGCACCGGCTTCGCACGAGGATTCTCTCGTAAAGCCGCTCAAGGTCGTCGCCCCTTCGCAATCCGGCACCGCCACCGCGGGCAAATAACCGCTACCGAAATTTCGGCAACCCATTGAAAGGTCATGTAATGTACGACTTCGAATCTCAAATCGTCGACATCCCCGACTATCCCGAGCCCGGAGTCATCTTTAAAGACATCACGCCGCTCTTTGGCAATCCCGAGGCGCTCAAAGCCATGACCGATGCCCTCGCCGAGCACTTTGCCGGCATGGGAATCACCAAGGTCGTGGGTCCCGAGGCTCGCGGCTTTATGGTTGGCGTACCGGTGGCTGTAGCACTTGGCGCCGGCTTTGTTCCCGCACGTAAACCGGGCAAGCTGCCGCGCGAGACCGTAAGCCAGAGCTACGAGCTCGAGTACGGCACCGATTCAATTGAGATCCATGCCGACGCTATCAGCTCTAAAGATACCGTGTTGATTCTGGACGACTTGGTCGCGACGGGCGGAACCGTCGAGGCAACAGGTAAACTGGTGCGAGATATGGGCGCAAAGCTTGTCGGTTACGGTTGTATCCTTGAGCTTGCGTTTCTCAACCCGCGCGAGAAGCTCACGCCGTCTGATGACGATGTGGAGCTCTTTAGCCTGGTGACGGTGGACTAGCCGTTACCCTTAGTTACTGGAAAGGAAGCTACATGCGCACAGCAAACACGCACAAAAACATGGCACGCTGCGCTGCTACGGCAACCCTCGCTTGTGTTTTGGGCTTGGGCCTCGCGGCTCCTGCCTACGCCGATACCGCATCCGACCTTGCCGCTGCTCGTACTAAGCTCGAGCAGATCGGTACCCAAACTCAGCAGATTTACGATGAGCTCGCCACGCAGACGCAGGCGCTCGATCAGACTGCCGGCGAGATCACGCAAAAGCAGCAGGAGATCGCCGATGGTCAGGTCAAGCTCTCGACCTATGTCGCCGGCGAGTACAAAACCGGCGGTCTGAGCCTGCTTCAGGTTCTGACGGGTGTCGATGACCTGAGCGATATGCTCAACCGTCTGTTCTACTACGGCAAAGTTTCCGATAAGCAAGCTCAGACCATTCAAGAGGTCAAGGAGCTTAAGCAGCAGCTCACCGATAAGCAGGCCGAGCAGGAGAAGAACGTCGCCGCCACGCAAAAGAAGGTCGACGAGCTTAATGCCCAGCAGGCTGAAGCCCAGAACGTCGTAAACTCTCTGGATTCACAGCTGCAGGCCGAGCTTGCCGCCGAGGCCGAGGCCAACGCCGCGCTGCAGGCCGGCATCAACGCCAGCACCGCCGAGAAGGCCACGGTGAGCAACGAGACTGCCGGTACGACCGAGAACACCAACAACGGTGGCCAGACCAGCAATAACAACAACCAGGGCGGCAACACTCCGGCTCCTGCGCCGGCACCTGCTCCGACGCCGCAGCCCTCCACGCCCGCTCCGGCTCCGACGCCTTCTGCTCCGAGCCAGTCCGTCGACGGCGGTTCTGTTGTCTCGCGTGCATACAGCAAGCTTGGTTGCGCTTATTCCTGGGGCGGAATTGGCCCGAACAGCTTCGACTGCTCTGGTTTTGTTAGCTATTGCCTCACTGGTCGCTATTGCCGCCTGGGCACCACGGGCACCTTTATGGGCTGGACGCGTGTGTCCGATCCGCAGCCCGGTGACGTTGTGGTCAACTCGTACCACACCGGCATTTACATCGGTGGTGGTCAGATGATTCATGCTTCCGACTACAACACGGGAGTTATCATCAGCTCCGTTGCCGCCGGCATGAACAATAACTACATCTTCGTGCGCTATTAAGTCATCTTACACAGCGTGTGAATGTGGACCTCGTGGCTTTAAGTCGCGAGGTCCATTCTTTTGTCTTTCGTGCAGTCCGCTATCTAGTTTTGAATACTAGATAGCGGCCCAATCGGTCAGCAAGAAAGCTATAATTGTTGAAGAACAATTAGAAAGGACCCTCTATGAGCTGGGCACTTATCTCCGATTCAAGCTGCAACCTCCGCGATTGGCAACCGACCGCACCCCATACCACCTTTGCATTTGCGCCCCTCAAAATTCGAGTGGGGGAGCGTGAATTCGTCGATGACCTTTCGCTCGATGTTCATGAGCTTAACTGCGCTGTTATGGCGGAGACGAACGCTTCTTCGAGCGCTTGTCCCAGCGTAGGGGAGTGGGCCGAGCTCTTCAAATTGGCAGACAAGACCATCTGCATGCCGATCTCTGAGGGCGTGTCGGGCAGCTACAACGCGGCAGCCACGGCTCGCGATATGGTTCTTGCCAAGGAGCCCGACCGACAGATTCATCTAGTCAATTCACGCGCAGCTGGCGGCAAAATGGACCTCATTTTCTTGCTGTTCGACCGCTATCTTGCAAGCAATCCGGATGTCTCATTCGAGGACGCTTGCGCATACTTCGATAGTCTTGAACAGAACAGCAAAATCCTCTTCAGCTTGTGCAATTACGAAAATCTCGCCAAAGCCGGACGTATCCCTAAGGCAGCCGGCGTCATTGCCAACAAGCTCAATATACGCATTTTGGGCACGGCGAGTGAGGCCGGTAAAATCGAACTCGTGGGGCACACGCGAGGCGAAAAGAAGATGCTCAACAAGATCATCGACACTATGGAAGCCGAGGGCTTTACGGGCGGTGAGGTCATCATCGACCATGTGGAGAACGAGGCCGGCGCCCAGGCACTGGCCAGCCGCATTGTGGAGCACTGGCCCGGCTCCAAGACCATCATCATGCCCTGCAACGGCCTGGATTCCTATTACGCCGAGATGCACGGCCTCATCATCGGCTACGGTATGGGGGTAGCTTCGGGCAAATAAAAGTCCAATCAAGCAAAATACGGGCGGGACAAAGCGACAGATGGCTCTTTGTCCCGCCCGTTTTATACGTCGGCTAGCTATTAAACCCATTGAACTTGAGATAGCTCATCAAGTACGCCTTCGAAACAAAGGACGATACGGCACTGCGCACAAGCAGCGACTCGCGTGTGACCTGATGCGCCGTATCGGGAACCGGCGTCTGCTCGACAGAAAACGCCGCGCGAATCGATGCCTCGAGCTGATCGACCACATAATCGAAGGCAGTCGGGGCATCGTAGCTCAAACGCTGGATATTGAAGAGCGCCTGAACCGCGGCAATGGGCAGCACTTGCTTAAAGATGCAGATAGCGATCAGGCGAGCAATCTGCTCGCGGCCATATTGCTTTTTGACCGGAGCAGGCACCAGGCCGATCTTCACATAGTTATTGATCATCGATGGCGTAATGACAGGCTGCTCCACGCAAATGGACAGTGGCTCCATCCACAGCGCGACATACTCAATGACCTGATCGCGGTAGAGCGTCACGTTGGGCAGCTGGTCATAGCGAGTCAGGCTCAATGTATTAAGTTTACGCACGATATCGGACTGAATAAATGCATCGGGCAGCACAGTGGGCTGAATATCCTCAGGCTTAATGCTGACCGACGAATCGGACATCGGGATAACGTGTTTGGCGTGGTTCATAAGAATCCTCCGTTCATTGGCTATATTGTATTCTAGGTTATCTAGTTTTGCATACCATATAGCCGGCAAGTAAAAGTGGCTGGACAGCACATTGGTGCACCGACCAGCCACTTTGTTTAAAGATAGCAACCTTACATAAGATATATTATCGTACTTATCCGCGGAGAAACGCATATGCGCTCGTTGCTGCTATGGCTCCGTCAGAAACGGCGGTCACAACCTGGCGTAAGCGCTTGGATCGGATGTCGCCAGCAGCAAATAGACCTGGCGTGCGGGTCGCCATGGATTCATCAGTCAGAATGCCGCCATCAGGCGCCAGATCGACTAGATGCTCAACAAGCTCGGTATGGGGTTGCGTGCCGGTAAAGACAAAAATGCCAAACGAGCCAGGCTCAAAGGTCTCGGCATGCGTCTTACCGCTTGCATTGTCCTTGAACGTAATTGTCGTGGGCATCGCTTCACCAGAAAGTTCAACAATACTAGTTTGGTACCTAACTGAAATATTATCTTTTGCAAGAACTTTTTGAACCACACCATCGGGGGCACGGAACTGATCGCGGCGCAAAACGATGGTCACGCTGCTGGCGATTTCTGACAAGAACAGAGCTTCCTCGCAGGCAGCATTGCCGCCGCCGATGACAAAGACCTGCTTGCCGCGAAAGAACATGCCGTCGCACGTCGCGCAATACGAAACGCCGCGACCGCGATACGTATCCTCGCCAACAAAACCAGCAGATCGCGGCGTGGCACCCATGCAAGCGATAACGCTCGAGGCCAACGTATCGCCCAAATCGTGATGCACCGTAAACAGCACTGTATCGGCATCGTAATCGATACCCGTAACCATGCTCCATGTAACCTGTGCTCCCAGGCCCTCTGCATGTTGCTGAAAACGCTCGCCGAGTTCGGCGCCGCTCAAGAGCGGAATGCCCGGATAGTTCTCGACCTCATTGGTTGTGGCGATTTGTCCTCCCGACATGCCCTGTTCAATCACGGTCGTCGTCAGGTTGGCACGCGCAGCGTAAATGGCGGCAGCATAGCCCGCGGGGCCTCCACCGATAATCGCAACATCAATCGGCTGATCGGTAGTCATGGAATCTCCTCTCGTCGATACATTGACGTTCTTTGCGCTCATACCCAAATTTACGTGAACATGACACTCATGCACTACAATAATAAATCGCGTAACAAAGCTGAAGGGGAGTTATCGATGGATCAAACGCAGACGGGCAAATACCGCTCCCCTGCCCATGCAAGCCACTCCCCAACCGGAGCAAATGACCGTTTCACCCGCACAAAACCCCTAGTAACCATTGTGCACGCATCGGTTGGATCGGGCCACAAAGCCGCCGCAAATGCGATTGCGCAGGCATTCGACCTTATCCGCGGCACTAATGGCATCCCCGAGGACGTTGAGATTGAAGTGCTCGATATCCTTGATTTTGGACGTATTAAATTCGACGGCAATAAGACCGCGGCTTCTTTTACAGGAGCCACGCGCCCCATTTACGACCTGACCTGGCGATATACGTTTACGGGACATCTGCTCTGGGGTGGCGGCACGGCATGGTCGCGCATTATGTTCCCCGCCTTCAACGAATATATTCGTAGCCGCAGGCCTATAGCCGTGGTCGCAACGCACATCACAGCAGCCAATGTTGCCGTGGGTGCCCGCGTAATTACGGGTATCGATTATCCGGTCATCTGCGTACCGACCGACTACGAAGTCGAAGGATTTTGGCCCCACAAGGACACCGACCTATTCTGCGTAGCCAACGAGTTTATGGCCGAAACGCTGCGGCCGCGCAAGGTTCCCGAGTCAAAGATCCGCATAACGGGCATCCCCATCCGAGCCGGTTTCGATTCAGATTACAAACGCGAGGATGAGCTGAGCAAGTTCAATCTCCCCATAGACAAAACCGTCGTATTGGTGATGGCCGGCGCCAGTTTACCCCAACCATACGTGCGTTTCCGTGCCGCGATGGACCACACGCTCCCCTTCTTACGCAGCTTTGAGGACATGCACTTTGTCTTTTTACCGGGCAAGGATAAGGAATACGCCACCCGACTCAAGACGCTCTTCGACACCATGAAACTCGACAACGTCACGGTTCTGGACTACGTGGACGACATGGCGGCCCTCATGCACGGCTGCGACCTGGCAATCCTCAAATCAGGCGGACTCACGGTCACCGAGTGCCTGTGCGCTCATCTGCCGATGATCCTGCTGGGCAAATCATACGGTCAGGAAAAGGCCAACACCACGATGCTTACCGGCATGGGCGCCAGCATGCACGTCACCACCGCACGCGAGCTCATCGTGACGCTTCGTCACCTGCACGACCACCCTGAGTCGCTCAAAGCGCTACTCATCAACGGCGAAGTACTACGCCGCCCCCACGCAGCCGAGGACATCGCCATCGCAACCATGGAGCTAGTAGGCAAACCCCAAAAGCGCAAACGAGCCTTCTGCCGCTTCTACTGGGGCGGAAAGCCCGCGCATATCCGCTAGTCGAATGTCCGCCGCTCTGCCGGAGCCGCCCTTATATCGTTCCACGCGCAGTTTCGCAGCGCAGCGAGAATGTTTGAGCATGGAATGATATAGGTAAGCCCCGGGCGGGAGGGATACGAGCGCCCCTAGGCGACGCCGCTGGAGCCGAAGCCTCCGTTGCCTCGGTCGGTTTCGTCTAGTTCTTCTACTTCTATGAGGTTGACCGTGGGGACTTCTTGGATGACGAGTTGGGCGATGCGGTCGCCTTTGTTGATTTGGATGTTGTTGGAGGGATCCAAGTTGATGAGGATAACCTTGAGTTCTCCTCGGTAGTGGGCGTCGATGAGGCCCGGCGTGTTGACTATAGACAGGCCCTGCTTGATGGCCAAGCCGCTGCGGGGCTGGACGAAGCCGGCGTAGCCATCGGGCAGGGCGATGGCCAGCCCGGTAGAGACCAGACGGCGTTCGAAGGGCTTCAGGACGCAGTCCTCGTTGGAGCGCAGATCCAAACCGGCATCGGTGGGATGGGCGTATTTGGGAAGCTCGACGGTGGGGTCGAGACGCTTTATGTTGACGGTAATGTTGGACATGGAATCACCTTAGCTTGTCGAGCTCTTGCAGAAACTCATCGACGTCTTTGAAATCGCGGTAGACCGAGGCAAAGCGGATGTACGCCACCTTGTCGATCTTGGCCAAGCGCTTGAGCACCATGTCGCCCAACTCATGGGACGTGACGGCCGTCAGCGTGCGAGAGCGCAGCTCGACCTCGATGTCGTCGATAATCTCATTGAGCTTCTTAGTGTCGATATCGCGCTTGATGGTGGCGCGCATCAAGCCGACGAGCAGCTTATTGCGATCGAACCGCTGCTTAGTTCCGTCCGACTTAATGACCTCGATTGGGTCTTCACATCGCTCGAACGTTGTAAAGCGGTAGTTACACGAGCAACATTCGCGACGACGCTTAATGGTGTTATTTGACTCCTGCATACGGGAATCAACGACGCGGGTATGTGCCTTGCCGCATTTGGGACAGCGCATGGTACCTCCTCTTAAACGATAACAAGGGTACCATGCGCAGCGCGATAATGATTACGAACGAGCAGGAACCTTAAGATGCGCACCGGCGGCGAGCGAACCATGCTCCAGATGATTGACGTTACGGATCATGTCGGAAGTCTCTTGCGTGGAAAGGCCATCGATTGGATATTCCTCGGCAAGCGACCAGAGAGAATCGCCAGGCTGAACGCGAACGGTCTCATAGGTAACGTTGGAAACGGACTCGGCATACGCGGCGTGACGAGCGCTAAAGACCGACATAGCGAGGACAAAGAAGAGCGTAAGCGCAACGGCAACGGCGACAATCGTCGGAACCTTCAGGGCAACGCGAGCCGGCGCGACTACAGCCTGCTGATTGCGAGCAGGCTTTACGGTCAAAGGCTGAAAGCCGGAGCGGCCACCCTGAACAACCGTAAAAGTGGGTTCTGCAGGCGTCTCGAGCTTAAGGGCGAGGTTTCCCTGGACCATATTCGTTGCGTTCATCATGTTCTCCTCTCGCGTGTTTTGCTGAGAACAGTTTTATCAAGCCGCGCGGACAAAAATGTCTAGCGCGAGAACGAATGTTCGGTTATTATTATCTTCGAACAGTTGTTCCTGTCAAGCAAAATTCGAACATTTGTTTGACATGGGTAGAGAGGATGCCCTGATGGCTCGCAAAATTACCAAGCGTCAGCAGCAAATTTACGACTTCATCAAGGAATATCAGCAGGAAAAGGGTTATCCACCCAGCGTGCGCGAGATGGCTTCTGCCGTGGGCCTTTCCTCCCCCAGCACCGTGCACGCCCATTTATCTGCCCTGGAGGCGCGCGGGCTACTCAAGCGCGATGCCACTAAACCGCGCGCCCTGGAACTCTTTAACGAGGACGGTTCCTCTGTCTCAATTTCTAAATCTGACGAGCCCACCGCACCTCGCGGAACGGTCTCGCTACCGCTCGTTGGTCGCGTCGCGGCTGGGATTCCCATTCTGGCCGAGCAGAATATCGAAGACACTTTTACTATCCCGACCGAAATCGCCACTGATCAGGGTTCCTTTATCCTTGAGGTGCATGGGAGCTCAATGATCAATGTCGGCATCTTCAATGGCGATTACATCATCGTCCGTGAACAAAAGAGTGCCATGAACGGCGAAATTGTCGTGGCCATGATTGATGGTTCAGCGACCGTCAAGACGTTCTACAAGGAACAGGGACGCGTACGCCTGCAGCCTGAGAATGACACCATGGAGCCTATCTATGCAACGAATCCCGTTATCCTGGGCAAAGTCGTCGGCTTGATGCGCCGGTTCTCGTAATGCAAAAACGCATCACCATCTTTGATACCGTCCGCGGGTTTACGATGATTTCAATGGCAGGTTTTCACGCTTGCTACGATCTCGCCTACCTGTACGGTTGGGATATGCCCTGGTTTACCCAGACTGTCTTTCAAGACATCTGGCGCGCTAGTATCAGCTGGGTATTTTTGTTTATCGCGGGTTGGATGTGCACGCTCTCACGCAACAATGCTAAACGAGCGGCCAAGTACGCTGCCGCGGCTTTGGTCGTCTGGATTGCAACAACGCTCGTATCTGTCGACGATTCAGTGAACTTTGGCATCATTTATTGCATGGCGGCGTGTACCGCTGTGGCAGCCGTAGCACGACCGATGCTTAAGAAAGTGCCCAGCACGTGGGGCATTGCGATATGCCTCGCCCTCTTCGCAGCGACATGGGGCATCCCGAAATCGACCTATTCATTCCCCTATTTGGCGTGGCTAGGATTTCCCGGCCCCTGGTTCGTTTCAGGCGACTATTATCCAATCATCCCGTTCATATTCATGTATCTCACAGGATACTTTGCTGCGTGTACCGCTCAAAGATGTGAACATCCCGCCCCAAGCTGGGCCTACGCCAATCCCGTCCCGGCGCTCGCCAGCCTTGGACGTCATGCACTCCCCTTTTATCTGCTGCATCAGCCCATCATTCTGGGCATTTTGGAGCTCGCCTACTCGGTGCGATAACGCTCGAGCCGCGGTGCAATACGGGCCGGCAGTTTCGCCACAATACGAACGCCGTCCTCAAGATATTCCTCGTGCAAAAGGGTTCCCTGCTCATGCACCAGCGTGATGAGGGCGCCCTCACGATACGGGATATCAGCAGAGAGCAACACATCGGTAGCAGCCGCCTCACGAGCAATACGGTCGACGAGATCGTCGAGTCCCTCGCCCGTCTGGGCCGAGAACAGCACGGCCTCGGGATAGCGACGACGGAAGCTCAATCGATCAACACTATCCAAAAGATCGATCTTATTGAATACGGTCAGCGTTAAACGCTCTCCAGCGCCGATCTCATCAAGCACGCGGTCGACAGCCTCCAGCTGTCGCTCATAGTCCTCGTCAGACGCATCTACGACTTTGAGAATTAAATCGGCACCCAACACCTCGGACAGCGTCGATTTAAAGGCATCGACCAAACCATGCGGCAGCTTTTGAATAAAGCCGACGGTATCGGTAATCGTCATGCCGCGACCGCCGGGCAGGCGATACGAACGCGTCGTCGGGTCGAGCGTAGCAAACAGCTTGTCCTGCGAAAGTACCGTAGAGCCGGTCAGGCGATTGAGCAACGTCGATTTACCGGCATTGGTATAACCGGCTAACGCGACGCGAAACGCCGGTGACTCAATGCGGCTCTTGGACTGGACATCGCGACGCTGTTCAACCTGCTTAAGCTCACGACGAAGCGCGGCAATCTTATTGCGAATGAGTCGACGGTCAACCTCGAGCTGGCTTTCACCCTGCCCAAAGCGCGAACCGATGCCGCCGCGCGTCTGTTCCTTGGCGAGATGGCTCCACATGCCACGCAGACGAGGCAACAAATATTGAAGCTGTGCCAGCTGTACCTGTAGACGTCCCTCGCGCGTCTGAGCATGCAGACCAAAGATATCCAAAATCAACGCCGTACGGTCAATAATCTTGACAGGTTCACCCACGGCTTTCTCAAGATAGGACTGCTGTGAGGGCGTCAGATCGTCATCGAAGATAACAACATCCGCATCCATGCGATGCACCAGGCCGCACAGCTCTTCAACCTTACCGGAACCGATAAACGATTTAGGATACGGCTTTACCAAACGCTGAGACAGGCGCGCCACGCACCGGGCACCAGCCGTATGGGCAAGGCGCTCCAGTTCATCAAGCGAGCGATCGAGCGGCCACGCATTGTCGCGCCACTCAACACCAACTAATATGGCACGCTCGGGCTCGGGTGCCGTAGGAACAAGGGGGAAACGGGCCATTAGGCAGCCTCAATACAATGCAGGATGTCCTCAACGACCTCATCGATCGTAAACTTGTCCATATCGAACCACACGATGCGATCATCGCGTTTAAACCACGAAAGCTGGCGTTTGGCATAGCGACGCGAACGCATCTTGATGAGTTCGCGAGCCTCATCCATAGAAATCACGCCATTGAAAGCATCGATAATCTCTTTATAGCCAATTGCCTGCATCGACGTCAGGGCATCTCCCAACCCCTGGTCCATAAGACCGCGAACCTCATCGACAAGACCCTGTTCAAACATCAGATCGACGCGCAGGTTAATGCGCTCGTAGAGCACCTCGCGATTACGCGTCAGACCAAACCATAGAGCATGATAATGCTCGCGCGGAACACTAAACTGACTTTTTTGCTGTGCATAGGAGATACCATCATCATGCATCTCGAGCGCACGAATCACACGGCGCACATTATGGGGATGAATAACAGCAGCCGATTCTGGGTCGCGCTCGGCAAGCAGGGCATGCAGTTCTTCCTCGCCAATGCGCTCGGCAAGCTCCTGATAGCCCGCACGGCGATCGTCCTCAAGTTCGCCCGAGGGAAAGTCCATCTCATCGAGGGCGGCCTTGAGATAGAACCCCGTACCTCCGCAAAAAACCGGCAGGCAACCCAAACCAAGGAGACGTTCAACATGCGCGCGAGCGTCAGCCTGATAAAGCGCAGCAGAATATGCCACACCCGGCTCTACAATGTCGACGAGACGCAGCGGCGCCGTACACTCATCGGGCGCCATCTTTGCGGTACCGATGTCCATGCCGCGATAGATTTGCATCGCATCGCACGACAGCACTTCGGACGAAAGACGAGCGGCCAAACGGTCGGCAACATCACTCTTACCAACCGCCGTCGGACCGACGATCGCAACGGCGGAAAGACCTGCCCCGGGAGAAACCATTAGCGCGGCTCGCCCACAACGGAGCCGGACAAATACCAGGTCTTGGCAACGTCAACGTCAACATCAACGATCTTGCCAACAAGCTGATCGATGCTGCAACCCTCGGGGATAGGCGCATGCACGGTCTGATTCTTGGGGCTCTTGCCCAGCAGGACCGCGTCGTTCTTTTTACTCGTTCCCTCAATGAGCGCCGGCACCACAGTATGAAGCTCACCCTGGTTATACTCGTGTGCCGTGGTCTCGATAACCTTAACCAGGCGGTTGAAACGCTCGAGAATAACCTCATGCGGCGTAGGATCGTCAATCTCGGCGGCCGGGGTACCGGCGCGCTTGGAATAGATGAAGGTATAGGCCTGGGCATAGCGGACCGTCTCGGCAAGCGAGAGCGTCTGCTCAAAGTCTTCTTCAGTCTCGCCCGGGAAGCCAACGATAATGTCGGTCGAGAGCGCGATATCGGGCATACGGTTGCGAATGCGATCGACCAGGCCCAAATAGTCCTCGCGTGTATAACGGCGATTCATCTCTTTGAGGATCCGAGTCGAACCTGACTGGACGGCCAAGTGCAGCTGCGGCATAACGGCAGGCGTCTCGGCCATAGCGTCGATGGTCTCGGGCAGTAGATCCTTGGGATGCGAAGACGTGAAGAAGATGCGCTCCACACCCGTATCGCCCACGGCACGTAGCAGATCGGCAAAACGCGGCTTGCCAAACAGATCGCGACCATATGAGTTAACGTTTTGGCCCAGCAGTGTAATCTCACGCACGCCCTGGCGCACCAAACCGGTCACCTCGTCGACAATTTCCTCGAAGGGGCGGCTCTTTTCGCGACCGCGCACGTACGGCACGATGCAATAGGTGCAGAAATTATTGCAGCCCGTCATGATGGGCACCCAGGCGTGATACTGGGTCTCGCGATGCCACGGCATGCTCATGGCATCCGTATCCTCATGCTCATTGGTGCGGATATGACGCTTGCCGTCAAGGAACGCCTCGGCAATGAGCTCGGCCACATGTGCGATAGAATGCGTGCCAAAGATGACATTGACGTTATCGACGTTGGTGAGAAGGCCCTCGCCATCACGCTGCGCGATGCAGCCGCCCACGGCAACCACACGCTTGCCCGAAGGCGAAGGCGGCAGGCTTTTGCAGGAATTGCACTGACCGTACAGGCGAGTATCGGCGGCCTCACGCACACAGCATGTCATGAAGACAACGATATCGGCATGCTCGGGATCGAGCGCCATGAGGCAACCATACGAATCGAGCAGACCGCTCACACGCTCGGAGTCGTGCTGATTCATCTGGCAGCCAAAGGTGCGGATAAAGTAGGTTTTACCGGCAAGAATATCGCGTACGGAACGCTGGTCCATGTGCATAAGTCCTAACGATGGAAGGGAGGCGAATCGAGGCAAGCAGAAGCTATGCCACAGGCTTAACATCATCCATGACGACGTTATCCATAGCAGCTCGATTGATCTGGTGAACGTAGATAGAAAGGCGGATGGCCGTGCGCGACTCCCCGTTAATGAGGATATCGGAGAACACGGGCGCGCAGGAAATATCAAAACCGGTTGGAATCAAAAAACCGCGCGCGATAGCCACGGCCTTAATGGCCTGGTTGACAGCACCGGCACCGACACACTGGATGTTGACGGGTACACCATCCTTGACCATGCCGGCGATGGCGCCGGCAACGGACGCGGGCGATGATTTGCTTGATACCTTCAGGCAATCCATGAAGAAACTCCTGCGTTTAAAAGTACGTTTTAACTGCAATAACTTTATCGTACCGAGTGGACTCGGTAAAGACACTATTCCTCTTTGGCAAGATCGAAGGTCACGGTGATTCGATCACGCGAAACGCGAATCTTTGGGTCGCCGCAAAGGTTGAGATAGTACCGGGCGGCAAGGTCATTAAAGTCGCGCTCCACAGCACGCGAAAACTGTGCTATGTCATCCTTGGCAATACGTAGCCCGCGACGATCCTTCGCGAGATCGACAGGAGCCGGCGCATGCGAAGACGAATCACGCTCGCGCAGCAGACGCGCGGTCACACCGCGAACGGGCTTAATCTGCCCTGCCAAAATGCGATGAGCCGTGCGCTCGGACATCTCAAGACCCAAACCCGAACAGATGCGGATAAAGTCCTCGGCATCGGAGGCAAGGCCTAAACGGTCGACAACCGGAAGCTCGCTCTCGTCGTCAATGAACAGGAGACGAGACGTATCGAGCCGACTTGTCGCCTGAGCATAAAGGGTCGCGGCAATCTCAGACGGAGAACCAAGATAAACATCGCAACCACGCAGCTCCTCGAGCGCAAACTCACAGGCAGCGCGAATAATATTATGCGGGCCGCGAGCACAGACATAACGTCCGTCCTCATCCTTGACGGCCTGGGGCCAGCTGGACTGATCGGCACGCTCGCTGAGGCGGTCGGCTGCAACGCTCACCTTAAAGGCTGAACCAAGATCGACGCCAGACGTGACCACACGGGCCTCGTCGGTGTTCTGCTTGATCGAAAACAATGCCATGCCACGACCGTGAACGCCCCAACGGTCCATCTTCATGCTCTCGAGCTTTGAGGTAACGCGAGCATCGAAGATTCGCTCTTGCATATCCTGCGGAACGCCCGAACCGTTATCCAGAAAGACAAGCGTGCGGACGCCATCTTCCTTGGTCGTGGCGAGATAGACCTTGTCGGCGCCGGCATCGCGAGCATTACGGAGCATTTCGATGACGATATCCTCGACATGCTGAATGTCGTGTTTTGCCTGGCGCCGCTCGGCCTCCGAAACGCGGAGGCGGACATACCCCTCGCCAAGGTTCTCCTCGACGCGAAGGTTGCCCTCCCCCGACATCGACGCGATAAATGAGATGAGCTCGTTCGCGTCGCTCATGTTATTTAGCGATATCGACAGCGCGGCTCTCGCGAATCACGACGACGCGCACCTGACCGGGATACTCCATCTCTTCCTCGATCTGATGGGCGATATCGTGAGCCAGGACCGTGGACTGGGCATCGGAGATCTTGTCCGGCTGAACCATGACGTGGACCTCGCGACCAGCCTGCATGGCATAGGTACGCTCGACGCCTTCATGGGAGTTGGCAATCTCCTCGAGCTTCTCAAGACGCTTGATGTAGTTCTCGGCAGACTCGCGACGGGCACCGGGGCGAGAGGCGGAGACGGCATCGGCGGCCTGTACCAGGACATCGAGCACCGTGTTGGGGTCGACATCGGCATGGTGAGCCTCGATAGCGTGAACGATAACGGGCTTCTCGCCATAACGGCGGGCAAGCTCGGCGCCGATGACGGCATGCGGGCCCTCGACGTCGTGGTCGATTGCCTTGCCCAGGTCGTGCAGCAGGCCGGCGCGCTTAGCGGTCACAACGTCCAGGCCAAGCTCGGAAGCCATCACGCCGCACAGATCAGAGACCTCGAGGGAGTGCTGAAGCACATTCTGACCAAACGAGGTACGGTAGCGCAGGGCACCAAGGGTCTTGACGATCTCGGGGTGCAGGTCGTGGATACCGGTATCAAAGGCAGCCTGCTCGCCAGCCTCGCGCACGCGCTGCTGAACCAGGTCGGCAGCCTTGTGATACATCTCCTCAATGCGGGCGGGGTGAATGCGGCCGTCGGCGATGAGGTTCTCGAGGGCAACACGGGCGGTCTCACGACGGACCGGGTCGAAGCTCGAAAGAACGACGGTCTCAGGCGTGTCATCGATCACGAGGTTGACGCCGGAAACCTGCTCGAAGGTCCGGATGTTGCGACCCTCGCGACCGATGATACGGCCCTTGAGGTCATCAGAGGGAATGTGCACGGAGGTAACGGTGACCTCGGCTGTGTGGTCGGCAGCGCAGCGCTGAATCGCCAGGGACAGAATCTCCTGGGCGGTCTTGTGGCACTCGGCGCGAACCTGCTGCTCGGACTCGCGAATGATCGTGGCAGCCTCGTGGGTGACCTCGCCGCGAACCTTATCGAGGAGCTCCTTGTGGGCGTCCTCACGGGTCAGGTCGGCGATACGCTCGAGCTCGGAGGTCTGCTTGGCGCAGAGCTCCTCAAGCTCGCGGGAGCGCTTCTCGACCTGACCGGCCTGGCTGGACAGCTGGTGCTCACGCTTGTCGAGAGCGTCGTTTCGGCGATCAAGGGACTCCTCGCGCTGCATCACACGGTTCTCGAGCGTACGAATCTCGCTCTTACGCTGCTTGTCCTCGGCCTCGGCGGCCTGCTTGTTCTTGATGATCTCCTCTTTAGCCTCGAGCAGAGCCTCTTTTTTGAGGGTCTCGGCCTGACGCTTAGCATCACCGATCAGGGACTCAGCCTGTGCGTGTGCCGACTGGATCTTTTCGTCGGCCTCGTGAAGACTACCCTGCTTGGCGGTGCGCATGTAGGCAATGGCGGCGATGGCACCCAAAACGATGCCAACGAGCGCTGCGATGATAGGCATGCTCACTCCTTTTTATGGATTCGTTACACAACAAAGCGAACCGTCCTTACGAACGGCTCGCGACATTTGAGTAATATGGGCGCAGCTTATGCGGGTCGGATACAGATAAACATATAAACAAACTCATCACAGATGAGCACATATCACAAAGCAAATGACAGTGTTTATCGTACGTTGAACCACAACAACTGTCAAATAAATGGCCCCGGCACGGCGGCTAAAACACGGTGAACGGCAGGGCCACAAAACGCATACGCCTAAACCGCACGTTCCTCGCGTTCGGCATCGAGACGTGACTTAACGGCATCGGCGGCGACGTGATACGAGAAGCCCCTCCCCATCAAAAACCGAACCAGTTTTTCGAATGCGCGCGTCTCTGGAACACGCCGCTTGGCGAGCAGGGCTGACGCACGCGCCAAATCGTCTTCGACGGCAAAATAATCCTCGGGATAACCGGGAATGTCATCGAGCACGACATGACGGCGCTTGAGCTCGGTCTCGATTTTGCGCTGTCCCCAACCGCGCCGCTTGCGCTCCTCGATAAAGTACGAGCAAAAGCGGCTCTCGTCTAAAAAACGATACTCGGTGGCGCGCTCGACGGCGAAATCGATCGCAGGCTGGTGAAAGCCGTAGCGAGCCAGCTTGTCACGGACCTCACCCGTCGCATGGTCGCGGCGCGATAACATCTCGGTCACCATGGTAAGTGCACATTTACGCTCAATGAGCTGCACCGCCTCACGGAAGTTGTCCCAATCACAGGGAAGATCGGGGCGGTTTTTGACATACAGCCGCGCGACCCGCACGGGAATCCAAATGGACCGCTCAAAACCGCCCTCAAGCTCACAATCGATATGTGCGCAAGGCTTTTTGGACGCATACCCGCTCGAGAACGAGGAGACCGCCTTCTTATCGGGAAAGACGACCGTGGCCTCGGTCACCGTATACGACATGAGCGTAACCGCTACTCGTCGTCATCATCGAGCATGGCGGAACCATCGATGGCGTAAAGCTCGTCAAACTCCTCAGGCGCAGGCTGATCGGTCAGCTCGACCTCGGACGGAGCATCGTCATCAAACTCAAGTCCACAGGCAAGGCGGACCTTATGCTCAATCTCGTCGGCACAATCGGGGTGTTCGCGCAGGAACGCCTTGGCGGCCTCGCGACCGTTGCCGAGCTTATCCTCGCCATAGGCAAACCAGGAGCCCATCTTCTTGCAAATGCCGCACTCGACAGCCATGTCCAGAATCGAGCCCTCCTTAGAGATGCCCGTACCGTACATGATGTCGAACTCAGCAGAACGGAACGGAGCTGCCACCTTGTTCTTAACGACCTTGGCGCGCACGCGGTTACCGATAACCTCGTCCTTAAGCTTAATGCTGTCGATGCGGCGAATGTCGATACGCACCGAAGAGAAGAACTTAAGGGCGCGGCCGCCCGTCGTGGTCTCGGGGTTGCCGAACATGACGCCGATCTTCTCACGCAGCTGGTTAATGAAGATGCACGTCGTGTTGGACTTGGACAGCGAGCCGGCGAGCTTGCGGAGCGCCTGGCTCATCAGGCGAGCCTGAAGACCGACCGTAGTGTCGCCGATTTCTCCCTCGATCTCGGCACGCGGGGTCAGCGCAGCGACGGAGTCAACGACGATGGCATCGATGGCGCCGGAACGCACGAGCATGTCAACGATCTCGAGCGCCTGCTCACCCGTATCGGGCTGGGAAATGAGCACCTCGTCGATATCCACGCCGATGCGTGCGGCATACGTGGGATCGAGCGCGTGCTCGGCATCGATAAATGCCACAACGCCACCCATTGCCTGGGCCTCGGCCAGGATCTCGAGCGAAAGCGTCGTCTTACCGGAGGACTCAGGACCGTAAATCTCGACGATACGGCCGCGCGGCACGCCGCCGATACCCAGCGCGGCATCGAGGGCCAGGGCGCCCGTGGGAATGGCCTCGACCTCGAGCTCGGGACCACCATCGCCGTACCTCATGATGGAACCCTGGCCGAATTTCTTCTCGATCTCGGCCTTGGTGGTGGCGATCATCTCATCGCGCTCTTTACCCGTCGTGCGAGCATGAACGGTACGTACGGGACCTGAATTCTTGGCCATGAATAGCCCTCCTCTTAACAACCTGCATCGATAATAAACGAACGGCTGTTCGTGGTCAACCGTTCAGATAAATCATATGCAGCCGACCTTTCCAAAACCCAACCAAACGCCGACCAAACACTGACCAAAATCTTGACCGCAGGCGAACCAAGAAAATCATGACGAGGAAAAATACGACAACTACCTGCACAAAGATAAAATTCGCCGGAGGTCCCTATCTCCACAATTAAGGGGCCCGGAGGCCCCTTAAAACACGTCTATTCCATAGGGTTGAGCACAAGGGCAATGCGACCCAATGCCTCCGTGACCGCATGGGCACGAACACACGAACGGTCGCCCTCATAGTGGCAGCGCACAGAGTCCACGACCGGCACTCCCCCATCGGCGGAACGATGTGCCCAGCCAATATAGAAAGTGCCAGCAGGATCGTCCTCAGTACCACCGCCGGGGCCGGCATAACCCGTTGCGCTCACTGCAATATCGCTCTGGTACAGCTCCAGCGAACCCGACGCCATCTCGCGCGCAGTTTGATGCGACACCGCGGTGTAGCGGTCGAGCGTCTCCTGCTCAACACCCAGCACGCGATGCTTAATCTCATCGCAGTAGGTCACCGCACCGCCACGCAGCACCGCCGAGGCGCCCGGGATATCCGCAATCGTCGAGGCGATCATACCCGCCGTCAGCGACTCAGCCGTCGAAACCGTCACACCCCGAGCGCTCGCGCGCTCGACGATATCGCGCGCCAGCTCCTCGTTATGTGCGGAAATCTGCTCAAAAGAGTCCGTCATACCCACCAGGACCTAGACCGAAAAGACGATCTTGCGGCAGTTCCAGAAGTACTGGGCGCCCGAGATAACGGTCAAGACAACGGCAACGGCATACAGGAAGCGCGACACCGAGTAGATGCCGAGCGTCAGCGCCACCGGGCCAAGGTGCAAGCCGGCCATAGCAAAAACGCACAGGTAACCGCAGATGGAGACCATCGTGGTCGCCGTCTTGTACTTGCCGAGCTTATCGGCCGCAACGACCACACCGGCCGCACTCGCGACCATGCGAAGGGCGCTCACCAGAAGCTCACGGAACAGGATAATGAACACGGACCACACGGTCACCGCGCCAAAATCCAAGAACAGCAGCAGGGCCGAAAACACGAGCAGCTTATCGGCGATGGGGTCCAAGAATTTACCGAAGTCGGTGATCTCGTTGCGCGAACGCGCCAGATAACCGTCGACCTTATCGGTGCACGACAGGATCACATACAGAATGAAGGCAGCGGCGGCGAGCGGGCCGTCGAAGGCGCTCCAATCCGTACCGGCAACACTCGTGTGAGAAAGCGCCGACACGATCATGAACACCGGGATAAAGACGATGCGAACGCACGTCACGATGTTGGCGGGCGTCCAAACACTCGTCAGTTCCTTATTGCTCTCGTTTGCCACGATGCTCTCCTACTCCACAACATGGCCGATAAGCTCATAGCAGAAGCTATCGGTAAACTCGACAGTCAGAATATTGCCCACAGATGCCTCGCTGGCATCCAGATGCACCGCGCCATCGGAATCGGGCGCCTGGAACCAGGCATGGCCGATCAGCTCGGCGCCGTCCTCGGTTTCTTCGATACCGTCGACGATCACCTGGGCGCGCTCGCCCACATGTGCGGCGGTGGCGGCAAAACCGAGCGACTCGGCCAGGTCCATGGCAACCTGGGCGCGCTCGAGCTTGACCTCTTCGTCGACCTGACCCTCCATCTTAGCGGCCAGGCTGCCCTCCTCCTGCGAGTAGGCAAAGACGCTCGTGTAGTCAAAGCCGACGGTGTCCATAAAGTCGATAAGGTCCCGGAACTCGTCGTCGGTCTCGGTCGGGAAGCCGACCATAGCCGTGGAACGGATCACGATGCCGGGGATACGCTCACGCAGATCGCGGAACAGGTCCTCGAGCTCCTGGCGCGAACCGGAACGGCGCATAGCCTTGAGGATGCGCGCGTCGCAGTGCTGCACGGGGATATCGATATAGGGCAGCACCTCGGGCGTATCGCGAATCGTATCGATAAGCTCATCGGTCATGCCCTCGGGCTGCAGATAGAGCACGCGGACCCAGACGTTGTGCGGGCGCACGGCCTCGGCGACGGCACGCAGCAGCTGCGCCAGATTGCGCGGCGAGCCCTCGGCGACATCCTCGTCAGTAAAGTCGGTGCCCCAAATACCCGTGTCCTGGCCGATCAGCACGATCTCGCGCACACCGCCGGCAACCAGGTCGCGTACCTCGGAGATAATGCTCTCGGCATTGCGCGAATGATAGCGACCGCGAATATAGGGGATCATGCAGAAGCTGCAGAAGCGGTTGCAGCCATCGGAAATCTTGACGTAAGCAACGGCGCCCTCGACGGTACGCTTGACCTGAGGGATATAGGCCGCGATCTCACGCTCGACACCCAGCACGCCATCGATGACCGCCACGATGCCGTCCTCCTCGTCGGCCTTCACAAAGGCAGCGACCTCGGGCAGCTCGTCAGGCAGGTCGTCGCCATAGCGCGACGGCACACAGCCGCACATAACGATGGGGCAAGAACGAACGCCGTCCTGAACCTCGTTGGCGAGCTCGAGCGTGGTCTCGATGCTCTCGGACGTTGCGGAGGCGAGGAACGAGCATGTATTGACGATGGCGATATCGGCATCCTGCGGGTCGAATGCCTCCTCGTAGCCCGCAGCAGTCAAAAGAGAACGCATGCGGTCGGTGTCGACCTCGTTCTTAGCGCACCCGAGGGTGATGTAGAGCACGGAGCCCAACGGTGTATCCATGTTGGAGAGCGGTCCTTTCGAATGATATTAGCGGTAGTTGGTGAACTGTAGCGGCTGGCCGTAGTCCTGGTCGCGCAGGAACTGGATTACGGTCTGCAACGCGTCCTTCGAAGCAGAGGAAACACGCAGCTTGTCGGCCTCGATGGTCACCTTGACCTTGAGCTTTTGGTCCTTGATGTCCTTGTTGATCTTCTTGGCGGTCGCCTGGTCGATACCCTCGACGATATGGCCGAGCACGCGCACGGTGCCGCCCGATGCCGCCTGAGGAGCATCCCACGAGACGGCCTTAAGATCAATGCCGCGCTTGATGAGCTTGGAGCTTAGCACGTCGACAATCTGCTTGGAGACAAAGTCGGCCGGGGCGTTGATCGTAAAGAGCTTGTCGCCCTTCGAAAGCTCGATCGTGGCGCCGGAATCCTTGAGGTCATAGCGCTGGGAAATCTCGCGCGTGGTCTGCTGAAAGGCGTTGTCGACCTCTTGCATGTTGACCTCGGACACGACGTCGAAGCTGGAATCTTTAGCCATGATGTTTCCTTTCGCGTACGAGCGGCTTAGTAGCTATCGTACGAATAGTCGGTAGAATCGGTGGGCGTCTGACCGTCAGTTGCGGTATCGGCGCCATCCGTGGACTGGGCATCGGTACCGTCGGTGGTATCAGTACCATCGGTGGTATCGGTACAATCGGTGGTGTCAGTACCATCAGAACTTTCACCATTCTCGGAATCAGTCGTCTCCTTCTTGGGAACGGTGATCGTCACACGCGCCACGCCGGAGGTCTTGGTATCGTAACGGACCTTTTCACCGTTCTTGGTAACGGTGACATCGGAAGGCTTGGACGTGGTGATCTCGATCGAGGACTCGGGCGTGTACTCCTGCTCAAAGGGGCCAGTCGCTTGGGCGCCATAGACCGACTTGCCGTCGACCTTGACCTCAATCCACGCGGTCTTTCCCTTGGCAACGGAGACTTTGACCTTCGTGACCTCGTTCTCTTCCTTCTTGGCCGTCGTCTTGGTAGCGTCCGAATCAGTCGACTCATCCGTCGCCTCATCGGTATCTTCGTCCTCGTCGACCGTTTCGGTCTTCTTAGAAGACTTCTTGGTCGTCGTCTTGGTAGCAGTGGGCGTCTCGGGCGTGGTCTCGGGCGCCGAAGATGCGCAGCCGCGCAGAAGCACCACGATGAGCACAATCAACAACAGCGCAACGGCACCGATGCCGGCGTAGACGATACGCGGATCGAGCCCGTTGTTTTGAGGAGTACGTGATCCGCCGCGTCCACGATTGGAACTGCTGCGGCCGCCTCCCTGAGGCATACGACCACGATTGCTATCGGAACGGCCGCGATAGCCACCCTGGCCCTGAAGGCTGCGCTGACCCGAGCGGGGCGCAAGTTCACCGCGGCCTTGATAGCCACGCTGGCCCGAACGCGGAGCCGAAGAGCGCTGGCCATACGGCTGTGATTGAGAGCGAAGACGCGGCGTCACCTGCGTGGTATCGGCATCCGCATAGCCACCGCGAGAGCGACCAGAAGAGACCCCACGGTAACCGCGATCGGAATAGCCGCCGTCGCCGTAGCCGGCACGAGGGTCACGAGCCACGCCGCGGGCAGCGGGAAGTGCACGGTCCTCGGGCATCGGCGTACTGCGGAACCGGTCACGCTGCGAACGAATCTCCTCGCCCGAACCCGTCTCGGTAATATAACCGGCCTGCTGAGGACGCTGTCCATAACGCGTCGAACGACCGCCCTGAACCATCAGGAAGCGCCCGTTATCGACCGAGGAACGCGAATTGACGTAGCCAGCGGCGTCCTGAAAACGACCGCCCTGCTGCGACGTCTCGCGCTCATATGCCATCAGATCGTCAAAGTAGGCATTGACGACCTCGCGCGGATTGAGGCCCAAAAAGCGAGCATAGCTCGAAATCATGCCCTGCGCATAGCCGCGCGGCGGCATCGAAGCAAAGTTACCAGTCTCGAAAAACTCGATGATCTGCGGCCTGATTTTGATGGTGTTGGCGACTTGCTGAATGGAAAGGCCCATTCGGCGACGCTGCTCGAGCAGCATGTCACCAAAGCGTGCAGCCATCAGAATCCTCCAAACTCACGATCTTCACGTGCCATCTCGGCGTCGACAGATTCCAGCGCGGCAAGCCCCTCCTCGTCCAGCAGGACCTCGCGCGGCTTGGAACCGTCGGGCGGACCGACGACACCCTTTTCTTCCAGCATGTCCATAATACGCCCGGCGCGCGCATAGCCAACCTTCAGACGACGTTGCAGGCAAGATGTGGAGCCAAGCTGCGATTCCACCACAATATGGGCGGCTTCCCAAATGAGAGGATCATCGTCTTGCGGCTCGGCGACTCCGGTGCGGACAATGCCGCCGCCACCCGCCATGGACATGGAAGCGGGCGCCACGGCAGACAGGATCTCCTCGTGGTAGTCGGGCTCGCTCTGCGACTTGACGAACTCGACAATCTCGTTGATTTCGTCATCCGAGACAAAGCAGCCCTGGATACGGCGAGGCTTGCCCCAGTCGACCTTTGAGAACAGCATGTCGCCCAAACCAGTGAGCTTTTCGGCGCCCATCTGATCAATGATGACGCGCGAGTCGATGCCCGTGGCGACATTAAAGGCGATGCGGTTGGTGATGTTGGCCTTGATAAGGCCCGTCACTACGTTGGAACTGGGGCGCTGCGTGGCCACGATAAGATGAATGCCGGCGGCACGGCCCAGCTGCGCAATACGCACAATCGAGGCCTCGACATCCTTACCGGCGACCATCATCAGGTCCGAGAGCTCGTCAATGATGATGACCAGGTAGGGCATCTTTTGCGGCGGGTTGTCGTAATGCTCAAACTCGCCGGCGGCCTGCTTTTCGTTGTAGGTCGAGATCTTACGCACGTTGAGACGCTCGAAGACCTTCAGGCGACGCTCCATCTCGGACACGGCCCATTGCAGAGCGCTCGCGGCCTGCTTGGGCTCGGTCACCACGGGCACATAGAGATGCGGCAAACCATTATAGCCCGCAAGCTCGACGCGCTTGGGGTCGACCATGATCAGGCGAACGTCCTCGGGAAGGGCGCGCATGAGCAAGGTCGTGATGATGGAGTTGATCATGACCGACTTACCGGAACCCGTGGTACCGGCGATCAGCAGGTGGGGCATCTTGGCAAGGTCGGCGACGACCGGCGTACCCTCGGCATCTCGACCGATGGCGAGCTCGAGCGGACCGCCCTTCACATAGGGAAGCACGTCGCCCAGGTTAACGTTCTGGCGCTTGCGATTGGGGATCTCGATACCCACAAGCGAGGTGCCGGGGATCGGGGCAAAGATACGCACGGACTGGGCAGCAAGCGATAGCGCGATATCGTCCTCGAGGCTCGAAATCTTGCTCACGCGCTCGCCCTCGCCAGGTTGCAGCTTAAAGGTCGTCACCGTGGGGCCGGCGATCCAGCCGACCACGCGGGCACTACGACCAAACTCCAGCAAGGTGGACTGAAGCGACTCGGCAGTCTGTTCCAGCTCCTTGTCAGAAGACGCGGAGGAAGCCGACTGCGGGTTGGCATGCAGAATCTCAAGTGGCGGAAGTTTGAGGCCGTCCTCTTCTTCGCCCTCGTTATCTGCGGCGCCGCCGTCCGCTCCCCCATCGCTAGCCGCAGCCGATTCGACAGCACTCAAGGCAGGCGCATCGGCAACCTTGGGATGCTTCAAGAAGTCGGGAATCTGAGGTGCTGCCGAGACAGGATTCACGGCAAACGGCGGCTCGGACTCGTCGATCTTATCGGAGTCGTCTTCCATCGAAAGCTGACCGGTTACCTGGTCGCGCTTTGCATGGCAACGCGGCAGCAAAGTTGTCTTTGCGGTCTCAATCGGAGCCTCGTCGTCCTCGTCATCGCCCTCGGTGAGCTCAATCTCGCTATCGGACCAAGACGGGTCGGGCTCGCTCGTGTTGAGTTTGGGCGCAGCCTTGCCCTTCTTGGCATGGCGGCGCGGCAACAGTGTGGTCTTGGCCCGCTCAGCTTCCACGGCCTCGGACACGATGACAAACGGGTCATCGTCCTCATCGTCATCGTCCAAAACCGGGTCCACATCGTTGCCCATAACCGTGGTCACGGCAGCATCGGAGCCCTTTTGACGAAGAATGCTCAAGTGCGGACGGGCAACGCCGGGCACCGACAGGGCTTCGTCGTCACCCCACGGGCTCGCGTTGACGTCGGAACGACGGCGCTCGGCAAAATCGGCCGCACGGTCGCGAGCAGAGCGCAGCACGCCACCCACCGAAAAGCCGATGATGACAAAACCAACGACGGCCAGACCCAACAGGACCACCATCGCGATAGGCTTACCCAGTGCATTCTGCAGCGCACTCGCAATAAACGCACCGATGTAGCCACCCGAGGCGGACAGATTTTGCGGCGTAAACATAAGGTCACACGAGTCGCTCGTACCCGGCACCATCAGCGAAAGAATGGAGACGACGGCGATAAAGACCACGGCTCCGCCCGCGACCGAGCGAATGTTGAGCGGCGAGTCCTCACCTAAAAAGAGCGTGGCGGCAAACAGCAAAATGACGATCGGCAGCACGTAGGCGCCCAGACCAAAGCCTAGGTGGTAGAAACCGGCAACCGCAGCCGTCACGGGTGCGGTCGCCGGCGAAATCACGGCAATGAAGGACGCAATCGCCAAAACGGCGATTGCCACGCCGGCGATATCGCGGTTGGCCGACGGCTCCACCAAGGGTTCAAAATCGTCGAAGTCCGCCTCGTGGCCCTTATTGGCACGCAGATGGGAACCGGCACCCTTAGCAGATGCCGGTTGGTTGTTGGCTTTATTGCCTTTGGCGTTTTGTGCAGATCCGCGCGCCAAACTAAACCTCCATGACGACCGGGATAATCATCGGACGGGTGCGCGTACGGCTCCAAATGAAGTTGGAGAGCGAATCGCGCACGGCCTTGCGAATGGCATCGGAACCGCTGCTCGTAAAGCTGAACTTACCCTTCTCGATCGTCTTCATAATGGACGCGGAGGCATCCTCGGAGAACTGGTCGTCGATGGCAAACGAGACGCCGCGGCCCGAGAACTCGATGGCCTCGATCTTCTTGTGCTTGAGCGAGACAATGGCAACAGCGGTAACCATACCGTCGTTGGCGAGCTTCTGACGATCGCGCAGGACGATGGGGTCGGTATCGCCGATACGCAGGCCGTCGACGTAGACGACGCCGGACTCGACGGGCGTACCACGCTTGACGATACCGCCGCGCATCTCGAGCGTGTCGCCGTTATCGAGGATAAAGATATGATCGTCCTTGATGCCCATCTTGCGGGCCAGCTGGGCATGGGCGCGCAGATGCACGGCCTCACCGTGAACCGGCATAAAGTACGTGGGCTTGGCCATGGCCATCAGGAGCTTGAGCTCCTCCTGGCTACCGTGACCGGAAACGTGAACGAGGGCGCGGTTCTTATCCCACACGTCGCAGCCGAGCTTGGCCAGGCTGTTGACGACCTGCTGGACGGCTTTCTCATTGCCGGGAACAGGAGTTGCCGAGAGGATAACGGTATCGCCCTCGTGGATGGAGAGCGTCTTGTGCTCGCCATTGGCCATGCGGGACAGGGCCGACAGCGGCTCGCCCTGCGAACCGGTGCACATGACAACAATCTTGTCGTCAGGCAGGTTATCAATGTCAAAGGCATCGATGATATCGGCGTCATCGATGTTGAGATAACCGAGCTCGCGCGCCACGCGGGTGTTAGTGAGCATGGAGCGACCGGTCACAACGACCTTACGGCCGCACTTGCGGGCGGCATCGCAGATCTGCTGCAGGCGATGGATGTGGCTCGAGAACGACGCGACGAACACACGGCCCGGGGCGTTCTTGATGGCGTGCAGCAGGTTGGGTCCAACCTCGGCCTCGGACTTGGTAAAGCCCGGAACCGTGGCGTTAGTGGAGTCGGAAAGCAGCAGGTCGATACCCTGCTTGGCAAAGCGGCTGATGGCGGCATAATCGGGCGTGACGCCATCGATGGGCGTCTGGTCGAGCTTAAAGTCACCGGTGTGCATAACGGTGCCCTGGTTGGTGCGAATGAACACGCCCAGAGCACCCGGAATGGAGTGCGTCATCGAGAAGAAGTCGAGCGAGATGCCACCGAGATTGACGTGGCTTCCGCCCTTGACCTCGCGGAACTTGGGCGCGCGGATGCGGAACTCGGAGAGCTTGCCCTCAATAAAGCCGAGCGTCAGCTTGCTCGAGAAGATGGGCACCTTATTGTTGAGGTCCTGCAGCAGGTACGGAAGCGAACCGGTGTGGTCCTCGTGGCCGTGGGTGACGATGATGCCGCGGAGCTTCTCCTCGTTCTCCAGGACATAAGTGTAGTCGGGAAGCACCAGGTCGATACCGGGCTGGGAATCGTCGGGGAACATGAGACCGGCGTCGACGAGCACCATGTCGTCGCCGCACTCGAAGACCGTCATGTTCTTGCCGATGCCGTCAAGGCCGCCGAGCGGAATGATCTTCAAGGGAGATGATTTTTTAGCTGCCATAGGTTCGTGTGGTTTCCTTTCTTCGAAACGGGTCTGGAACAACCGACGGGGCGCTTCTGGCAAACCGACCGCCGGGAACGTACAACAATGCATCGCAGAGTCGATGCAATAACCACAGTATGATACCCATTTGCACAACAACAGACCACCCATGCATCAAAGCCCCATCTGAACCTGTGTATCCCGCCGGTCTGGTCTCAGCGGGCCCGGCACGGGCTAAGTTTCCTGCTCTACAGTCCTGCTCACGACGGAGGCCACATTAAGTGGCCTCCTGT
>ENA-ORSO01000529-ORSO01000529.1-human-gut-metagenome-genome-assembly--contig:-NODE-529-length-32361-cov-21.405993_pt1 | contig 32361 bp, 16 predicted proteins | sample MGYA00241902_ERZ509168 | MGnify/ENA primary metagenome ERZ509168 (study PRJEB26280, sample SAMEA2338806) | human gut metagenome | biome: human gut; feature: human-associated habitat; material: faeces... | reverse complement strand
CCATCGCTCGACCTTTGGTCGCTTGCCAGAGCAAGAAGGGGAGGGGAAAGCCGCGTTGGCGCGGCGCGGGGGAGGGGCTGCTCACTTGCCCCTTCTCTCCAGCCTCTCTCTCGCACAAAAAGGTGGAAGGGTGGGGTGGGGGCTTGTCATAACTATTATTATCTTGTGCTTTTAACACGTTTTCAGCCTTTTTTCAAAAAAAGACTATGCTTTTAGCACTGCTTTCATAAAAAATGTTTAACTTTGCCCTATATTCTCTATATAGTAGGCGTAAAAACCTTTGTCACGCATCCCGACATTTGGTAAAAACCCTTCTCACCGTATCGGCTAACCGCTCACTAAACAGTAAGGCGTAGACCCGAACAAGATCTGTAAAATTCAAACAACTCAAATGACATCAGTTTTAAGAACAATAACCTTGTTTAAGAACAATAACAATGTGACATATTATTACTAACGTTGTAAATCGTACAAACCATATCATACTCTAAGTGTCATACCAAAAGTATCATACCCAAAGTATCATATAATCAGTATATTACAATCAGTATAATATAATCAGTGTAAGTATAACATATATAACTCAAATATTTTTAATATTAACCTCTTAACCAAACTAACATGAGTATAGTTACTTATTTCGTTAGCCGAAGAAAACATGGGTCTACAGCCCAATGTCTGACTATTCGGAAAACAGCATGCGCATGCCTGATGTTAGGTTTGCTGTCTTCAGCCCATGTGATGGCTGCCGATGGCAATACAGTCAGCAGCGCCGCCAGTACAGTGTATGCTACAAATGTTGTTCAGCAGTCGACCCGTACTGTGAAAGGTACTGTTACCGATTCCAACGGTGAGCCCCTCGTTGGTGTGACTGTTACCGAGAAAGGTACAAAGAACACGGTTATTACCGATATTGATGGTGTATTCACCATCTCGGTACATGCCAAAGCCCAATTGGAACTGAGCTACATTGGCTTCGTAGCCACAACGGTACAAGCCAAGCCCAACATGGCCATCAAGATGGTTGAGGATGGTAAAGAACTCAACGAAGTGGTGGTGGTAGGTTACGGTACGCAGAAGAAAGCCAACCTTACTGGCGCCGTTACCTCGGTAGACGTTAACAAGAACCTTTCAAGCCGTCCTATTGCCGACGCTGGCCGTGGCTTGCAGGGTGTTGTTCCTGGTATGAACGTTGTTGTTCCTACTGGTGAGGTAGGTTCTGACCCTCTGATTAAGATTCGTGGCCAGGTAGCCTCTATCAGTGGTAACAACAATCCGCTCATCTTGCTCGACAACGTAGAAATCCCCAGCATCCAGATGGTGAACCCCAACGACATCGAGTCGATCTCAGTATTGAAAGATGCCGCTGCGTCATCAATCTACGGTGCCAAGGCAGCCTTCGGTGTAGTGCTTATCACCTCGAAGAAGGGCGCTAAGACCGATAAGTTTGAGGTGAGCTACACCAACAACTTCTCGTTCCAGCATCTTGCCAACGATATCGACATGGCTGGCATCGACGGACTGCGTTATACCCTCGACGCACAGATCAACCGTGGTGGCGCTATGCCCGCTGGTGGTTTCTGGCGTATCGACGAGGATAGCTACGCCAAAGCCGTAGAGTGGCAGAAAAAGTATGGTGGCTCGGTGAAGTATAACGACCCCGTGGTTTACGGTCGCGACTGGTACTATGATGGCACCAACAAGTTTGGCTATCGTATCTACGACGGTGTGAAGGCCATGGTGCGCGACTGGGCTCCCTCATCACAGCACAACCTCTCTGTTAACGGCAAGAGCGGCAAGACCTCTTACAACATTGGTCTCGGCTTGCTGAACCAGGATGGTATGATGCGTGCCGCTAAGCACGACGACTTCCGCCGTTACAATGCCAAGGTAAACGTTTCATCAGAAATCAACAAGTATGTCACCCTGCGTGCTGGTGCCCTCTACTCTGACCGTAACAAACGTTACCCCGGTGTAGGTACCACCGTAGCCGACCCCTGGCTCTATCTTTACCGCTGGAGCCGCTTGATGCCCGAGGGCGTTCAAGACCAGTTTGGCAATGACCTGCGCGAGCCCGTATCAGAGGTAGCACAGAGCAATACCGACAACTTGCAAAACAAATATTTCAATGTAAACCTGGGTGCCACCTTTAACATTACAAAGGATTGGGATGTGCAGGTTGACTATATCTATGACCACCAGACCACCGATAGAAACAATTCGGTAATCGAATATAGCGGTGGACAAACATGGTATGCGCCTACCGCATGGGTAGACGAGACAGGCCAGCAGGTGTATGTAGATGCCAATGGTAACCCCGTAGCCGCCGACGCTGAGGGTGCTATGCCTGGCTATCGCTTCCCTGTTCAAAACTATTTCTCAAACAACACCATCAGCTCGGTTTCTAACTATAGCTATAAGGGCAACCAGAACACCCTTAACGCCTATACCACCTACCGTCTGCGTCTCGGTCAGGAAAAGGAACATGCCTTCAAGTTTATGCTGGGTATGAACCTTGTTACCAACGACTGGAGCTCGTACACAGGCAAGAAGACCAACCTGATTGACCCCACCAACCCCCAGTTCGCACTGGCATCGGGCGACCAGTTTATCAGTGCTGGTAAAAACTGGGACAGCCAGTTAGGCTTCTTCGGACGTTTAAACTACGCCTTCATGGACAAGTATCTGTTTGAGGCCAATATGCGTCGCGACGGTTCTTCTAAGTTCCCGAAAGACCTGCGCTGGACATGGTTCCCCTCATTCTCAGCAGGATGGGTGTTCACTGGCGAGAAGTTTATGAAACCTGTAGAGAAGGTGCTCAGCTTCGGTAAGCTGCGTGCATCATGGGGTTCTATCGGCGACCAGTCGGTAAGCAACAGCCTCTACAAGTCGACCCTCGGCAGCGGCCAGACCAACTGGATTGGTGCCGACGGCAAGCTGCGAACCTACTTTGGTACACCGTCACTCGTTGACGCCAACATCGGCTGGCAGCGCATCGAAACCCTCAACTTGGGTGTCGACCTCCGCTTCCTCAATAACGAGCTGGGTGCCTCGTTCGACTGGTACAACCGTCGCACCAAAGACATGATTATCCCGGGCGAGAGCATGCCAGGAACCCTTGGCGCCGACGTGCCCAAAGGCAACTATGGCGAGCTGGAGACCCGCGGATGGGAGTTCTCTATCGACTACCGTCATCGCTTCTCTAACGGATTGGGCATCAACGCCAACTTCCAGATCTCAGACGCTACCACCAAGACTGTTCGTGGTGCCGACTACCTCACACCGTGGAAAGACCGCTCATTGAACACCACCTTCTCTACTGGTCGTCGTTACGGCGACATCTACGGTTATGTTACCGACCGCCTGTATCAGAAGAGCGACTTCGTGTATGGCGAGGATGGCAAGATCAAGCAAACCACCGTTATCTATAAGGGTACCGCTCGCACCACACACGTGCAGAACACACCGTACCCCGTTTACCAGGTGGCCTTCGAGGATAACAACAAGCTGATGTGCGCTCCTGGCGACGTGAAGTTTGTTGACCTGAACGGCGACGGATATATCGACAATGGTAATAACACCAATGGCGACCACGGCGACCTCAAGGTTATTGGTAACTCTACACCGCGCTACGAGTATAGCTTCCGCATTGGTGCCGACTATAAGGGCTTCGATATCTCTATCTACTGCCAAGGCATTGGCAAGCGTAAGATTTGGGGTGCCGGTCAGCTCGCTATCCCTGGCTGGAACGCTAAGGAAGGCGCTATGCCTGAAACCTTCTGTAAAGACTACTGGAGAGAAGACAATACCGACGCCTTCTATCCCCGTGCTTGGGACCTCGGTGGCAGCAACACTGGCTACACCATGCAGAAGCAGAGCAAATATCTGTTGAACATGGCCTACCTGCGTGTGAAGAACATCAACCTGGGTTACACCTTCCCACAGAAGTGGATGAACAAGGCTTACATCAACAACCTGCGCGTGTATATGTCGCTTGAAAACTTCTTCACCTTCGACCACCTGCGCGGTCTGCCTATCGACCCCGAGGCTATCTCAGGCTACTCAATGTTCACTGATAGCAATAACTACAACCTCGGTCGCACAGGTACAGGTACACCTGTCTTCAAGTCGCTATCATTCGGTTTACAACTTTCATTCTAATCAAGATTAGTAATCATGAAACGAAATATATTTTCTATCATAGTGGTCGCCCTGACAAGCCTCATGGTCTTTACCAGCTGCGACGACATCCTTGATCGTCCTTCTAAGACAACGAAGGAGGATGACAACTATTGGGACAGCGAAGCCAAACTGCGCCTCTATGCCAACGGGTTCTACGACTATTACTTCCCAGGCTACGGCACAGGATGGACCGTATATTATGCCCCTGGTATAAACAATACAGGCTTCAGCGACGACGTTTTGTCAAACTCATCGCAGACCAACTTCACCCGTCAGGTGCCCCTCGCAAAGGGTAGCATGTACGCTACTACCCAAAACTACCAGAGCGAGTATCAAGGCCCGACCTGGAACTTTGCCTTCCTGCGTAAGATCAACATCATGCGCGACCGTATGGAAGACAAGATGAAGAACAAGCTCAGCACCGAGGCTTACAACCACTGGATGGGCTTTGCCCGTCTGTTCCACGGTATCGAGTATGCTCGCCTAGTGAACGTGTTTGGCGACGTGCCCTACTATGAGCACGAGCTTTCAAACCTCGACCGCGACGAGGTGTACAAAGACCGCACACCCCGCAACGAGGTGATGGATAAGGTGTATGACGACTTTATCTTCGCTCTTGACAACCTGCGCAAGAACGATGGCGCTGGCTACGTAAACCGCTACATCGCCGCAGGCCTGATCAGCCGCTATGCGCTGTATGAGGGCAGCTGGCAGAAATACTACTATAACGACAACGAACGTGCCAAGAAGTTCTTCGAACTGGCTAAGACCGCTGGCGACATCGTTATCAACAGTGGCAAGTATGCTATCGTTACCCCGTTCCGCGACCTCTTCTGCTCTACCGACCTTACCTCAGCTAAAGACGTGCTGCTGTATCGTAAGTATGACAGCTCGCTGGGCAAGACCCACTGCGTGGCTTCTTATTGTAACGTGAACGAGGCATTGGCACAAGGCGCCACCGCCGACCTGATAAAGGCTTTCAACTGTGTTGACGGTAAGAGCTATAAAAAGTCGACCGTGGCCAGCGCCAGCGACTTCCGTCTCGAGAAGCTTATCCAGACGCGCGACCCCCGCTTCGAGGCTACCTTCTACGACTCGCTTTCTAACAACTCACGCGCCAGCTTGCTGTATGTGGTGAAGTTTATCCCACGTTCTGCCCTCAGCTATCTGTCAGAAAAGGGTGGCACACCTGCTACCGAGTGGACAGGCACTAACAACACCACGGGCTTCCCCGTGCTGCGCTACTCAGAGGTGCTGCTCAACTGGATTGAGGCTAAGGCTGAACTCGAAACACTGGGTGGCCCTGCCGTTACACAAGACGATATCGACATTTCTATCAACGCCATCCGCAACCGTCCGCTCGACGCTGGACAGGAGGCCCTGGGTGTGAAGAAGACGGCTGCCATGCAGCTCGCCGATCTGGCTGACGACCCCGACCGCGATGCCGACGTGCCACAGCTCTTGTGGGAGATACGTCGTGAGCGCCGTATGGAGTTTGCTTTCGAACAAGGACGTATCATCGACCTGCGCCGTTGGCACAAGCTCAACTATATGGACACTACTGAGAACCCCGACTTGCTCTTCGGCGCATATGTCGACCTCAGCCGCAGAGGCAAGAACAGCATGCTGGGCGACATGAAAAACTATGTGGGCAAGCTGCGCGTGTACAACGAAACGAAGAATGAGTATGTGGTGTATGATGGCAACAACAACCGCCAGGTGAAGGGCTGGTTCCAGGCCGAAACAACCGAGCCACGTCAGCCGTTCTTGAATATGACCAATGTGAACCCCTATCTCTGTCCGATTGGTACCAACCAGATTAACGACTACCAGATACATGGTTACACACTGACCCAGACTCCGGGTTGGCCATCATCTAATAATTAATTTTTTTTAGTTGACGAGTTGACGAGTGACGAGTGATCAGGAGATTTGCCTTGTAAGTATTAAGTCTTTTAAGTATTAAATCTTTTAAGAATTAAAGTCTTTTAGGCTTCTTGGGTTTAGGCTTTAGGGCTGCATCCGTCACTTGTCTACTTGTAAAACTGAAAGCATGATAACAACATGCAAACATATATAAAGAATAAAATTATGTTGAAGATACATCATTTATTCATGATGTCGGCCTTGGCCGCCGGCTTCATGCTCGCTGGCTGCTCCGACGACTATCCATCGGCTAAGGAGAACCCCTATGCCAACGACCTGTTAAGCATCAAGATTTTGAATGCTGGACCCGAGGGCAACATTGAGGTGGAAGGTACCATCGACGAGGATGCCAAGACCATTAAGTTCCCCAAACTTGATAAAGAGTCAAACTTCAGTGGCCTGCAAATCAGCGCTACGCTGTCTGACGGTGCACACCTCGAACCTGAGACCAATGTGCTCGACTTCACAATGGACGACGCTACCACACAGGTAACAAAAACTATTCGCGTGAAGAACCACAACCGTTATAAAGACTACTTTATGACCGTGCGTAAGCGCGTGCCCGTGTTTGGTGCTAACTTTGAGAAGGGCACCGAGATTTGCAACTTCACTGGAACAAGCATGTACAAGTATATTGCCAGCGCTCAGACACGTTGCACTGCTTTTGATGGCAAGTATGTGCTCATTTGCTACCGCAACCCCACTGCCGATGATCCTACTGCACCCGGCGCTCACGTGCTGAAGGTGTCTGATCTGGAGCAGGGCATCGTTAAACCTATCAGCCTCTCGCTCGATGGCGTAAGCGGCGGTACCTTCCCCTACAACGCTGGTGCTTTGGCTGGTGGACATATCTATCTGGCAAGCCTCTCAGGCGCTCCCGCCTCTCCGCTCAAGATTTACTATTATGAGACTCCAGAGTCGACACCCGAGTGCATCGCCGATATTAATGTAAGCGAGATTGCTGGTGCTGCCAACCGTCACGGCGACGTTATGTCGATGAACCTCGACAAGGATGGCAACGGCTTCGTGTTCTTCCCTGCAAACGACTATTCTGAGGCATTACGTATCCCCATCTCTAACTTTAAGAACGTGGGCACACCTACCTCTATCGAGCTGCAGGCTGACAACAAGGCTGGTATGTGTATGCACATCAACCGCATTGAGGGCACCGACGACTACATCCTCAGCGGCGCTCGTGTAAACCTTTTGGGTAGCACAGGCAAGCTTAGCGGTATGAACCTGTCGCTCTGCGATGAGGGTCTGAACTCGAAGATTCGTCTGAACACCAACACGGTGGCTGCTGAGAGCGACGACGCTCGCCTCTTTACCTTCAACGGCGCTCGTTACCTGCTCACCGCTCCCATCGCCTTCGGTAGCTCAAGTACCGCTACTCCAGGTATGTATATTTACGACCTGACCAAGGGTGGCAACACGCAAGAGTCGTTCCAGCTGTTTAACGACGCTGAGAGCCACGAGGCTGCTTACCGCTTCCTCGTAGGCGGCAGCGGCATTAGCTCGCCGGGTATCAACACCAACTACTTTGTTGAGAAAGATGCCGACGGTAATGACAGCGTGCTGTGGCTGTATGTAGGACGTACTGAGAGCGGCTTCGCTATCATGAAGTTCCCTGCAGCTAAGGAAGATGATGAGTAAATAAAGTCCAGCCCCTCCCCTAAGCAGCAGCCCCTCCCCCGCGCCGCTTGCGCGGCTTTCCCCTCCCCGTTGGAGAGGGGAGTGAATGGCTTTGCTAATTATGGATTGATAATAAAAGCCCCTCCCTCGCGCCGCTCGCGCTGGGGAGGGGCTTCTGCTTGGTGGACGAACCTATTCAAGCAAGGCATATCATAGTAGGACGGTGGTCTCCGTGCCCCGTCCTCCAGCACCCATCCAAGTAGCAGCCCCTCCCCCGCGCCGCGCCCACGCGGCTTTCCCCTCCCCGTAAGGAGAGGGGAGTGAATAGTCTTGCAAACATATTGGGTGTTGGAGGACGGGGCGCGGAGACCACCGTCCTACTAACGATGACACAAAACCCACCAACAACCAACGTAAAGCAAAAAAAACGACAAGCCAGGCAAACTAAGTAGGACGAGGGCTTCCACGCCCCGTCCTCCATGAGATAACGGTCCCCATAATGATAACCATCCTCCATGATGATAACTAATCTTGGGTGTTGGAGGACGGGGCACGGAGGCCACCGTCCTACTAAAGTTTGCGATAGTGTAATTAATCCATTATTAGTAAAGCTATTCACTCCCCTCTCCTACGGGGAGGGGAAAGCCGCGTGAGCGCAGCGCGGGGAGGGGCTCCTGGATGGCGCGGGGGAGGGGCTAAAAAAAGGAGGTAAACCCCATTGCTGGAATTTACCTCCTTTGTATTTATCTCGCTACCACACGCTGTGTGTGGGCGTTAGTGGTTTTATTACTTGATAACCTTCACAACCTTCTGTGAACCGTCAGCATACTTTGTAACAACGATGTTCAGACCCTTAACGGCAGCCTTGTTAGCAACGCCAGCGGGTGTGTAGTAAGTGGTAGAAACAACCTGCGCGGGAGCGTTCTCAATGCCCTTAACGCCGCTGGTTGCAGGAGTGTCAGCGTCGCCGATAGCGATACCATACTCAGCAACGTAGCCACCGAGGAAATACTGATAGAGCTTAGCCTGCTTGTCGTTGAGAACCTCTACGTTCAGCCAGTTGCACTGACCTGTCATCTCTCTACTCAATGATGTGTCAGCCTCTTTTGTGTAAACAGTGGTCAGAGTCTTGTTGTCGGCACCAATCTCTGCGATGGTGAAGCCATCAAGATAGGTGGGGGTTGACTGGTTACCGTAAACAATAAACTTGCGGCTGCCCAGCACGAAGATTTCTCCACCGTTGCAAACGCCCTTGTTGGTGAGACGATCCTCGGGGTTGTAAGAGCGTGTCTGGTCGCCAAGCACTTCGCCTTCCTCGAATGTAACGTCGGTAAGTGCAGCTGAACGGTTTACATATAAGTAACGGTCAGTGCCATCTACATCTTTATAATAGTTGTAAGTAGCCCATGTGCCAGCGCCAATCTTCTGGTCGGCATCATATACGTTTGAATATTGCACGAGAGGAGTGTCGCCACCTGATGGGGTGAAAGTATAGCAAACGATACCTTTGTTTTCAAGGTCTTGAGCTGCACCACTTGCCAGCAGTGTAGCGCCTTCTTTACCAAACACGTTGCCTTTAGCCTTGCCCAAGTAGTCGCCACGGCCTTGGATGCTGCCTACTTTCTCGGTTGTACGCATTTCTTTGAGGTCGGCGCTGATAAGGGTAAATGTTGTTTCGCTTCCTACGGGATTGCTGCCAGCAAAGCCCCAGTTAGCAATGATAGCGTTACCAGCCTCGTCGTGGCCGAGTGCCTGGTTTGCACCAATCTCTTTCTGAGCAATCTCTTCGCCTGTACCAAGGTCAAACACGCGCAGCTGCTGTGCGCCACGGTCGGTCATGTAGAACTTGTCGCCGAAGCCATAGCCTGTACGACTAACGCCTTTGTCATAGTTAGTAATGTTCTTTACGGGCAGTTTTGCAATTTCTTTTACTTTGAAATCGCTCTGAGCATTTACTGACATTGCACCAGCCATGATGGCTGAAAGAAGTAAAATTTTCTTCATAAGTTTAAGTTAGTTAATTTGTTAATATTGTTTGTATCTAAATATAAATTTTGATGTCATTATGATTGCACAAAGATACTGATTATATTTTGATTATGTAGGTTTAATGCGTTAATATTTTTTAAATAATAACAAATAAAGAAAGCGTCCTCGAAGAGGGCGAACACACTTGTCAAAAAATCATTTTGATGATGTGTCGCCCTCTTCGAGGACGCTTATGTTTGTTTCATGTAGACCGTAGGTTCCTTCACTTCGTTCTGTCACCTACGGTTATGTTCATTCGCCGCCGTTGGCGACGGCAAGCGTCAGTGCTTATTGCTTCACAACCTTCTTACCAGGCAGCTGGTTTACCTTTACGAGGTAAACGCCACGACCCAGCTGTGAGGCATCAACAACGTCGGCATGTCCGCGAGCAACGAGCGTGCCATTTACCGCAAACACCTTCACGTCGGTAACGGCCTCGGGAGCCTCAATAATCAGGCTGTTGCCCTCGAAGCGCACTTGCAGTGCGTCGGCTTCGTCGGCATCAACACCGCCAATGCCTGTCTCGATATCCTTGACGATGGTGAGTGCTGCGGCAGCAGGTGTGATGGTTTCGTTGTTCTCGGTGGGGATAGCAAACACGCCGAGGCGGTTGCCCGTGCAGATGAGGTTGCCAGCATAGTCGAAGTGCATCTGATAGATGTAGTTATTGGTGTTGGCTACGCCCGACTTGAACGAGCCACGGTGCTTGAGCACGGGCTGTGTTTCGGTCTCCCATGTCACGTCGAAGAACTGCAGCACACCCTTCGAGTCGTTGATAACCAGTGTCTTGCCGTCGTTGCTTACCGCAAAGCCAGCGCCACCAGTAGCGTCGAACAGGTCGACGTTGTCGCCTTCGCCACTGTTGAAGGTAATCTTGCCTTCGCGTGTAACATATACCAGTGAGGGCACGCCCTTGCTGTTGTTACCGCTACCACGTATTTGCGATGCCCATGCGCCACCGTCGCGACCAGCCACGATGTTCATGTTGCCATTAAGCATGTAGTTGCCAATGCCTAAGGTGTAAGAAGGTGCCTTGTTCCACTCGTTCAGCAGTGTGCCGTCTTCCTGACCGATGTTGTAAACACAAACCTCGTTTTCAGGAGTCCAGTCTTCGTTGGCAATATATACCTTGGTGTCGGCACCTGTTCCGCCGAAGGCGATGCCCACAGTTGAAGAACCTACGTTGGCACCATCGTTGGTGAACAAGCCGCTTTTCTGGCGTGTGCCTACGAAGAACTGCTGATACTGGTAGCCCTCGTCGGCCATCTTGGCGGGATCGGCAATGTAAACGCCTGATGGTCCGTCAGACCATTCGGTCATCCAAACTTTACCCTCGGGGTCGGCAGCCATACGATAGTTGCTTGACGGTGCGTCGTAGCCACGGTAGGGCGCATTGTTTACGCGGTTGAAGGTCTGGTCGTAAGCATAGATGCCGTTGGCGGCATTGCCATAGCCTACGCGGTTGTTGACGTAGATGTATCCAAAGTAAGGCGACTCGGGTGCTGTGATGACAGCGTTTCCGCTTAAGAAGCCGCTGTATGCATCTTTGTCAGCATATACCTTAGTTATCTTTGTTATGGCTTCGCCACGTAAACGTACAGCCCAGTTGAGCGTTGTGCCTACGGTGCCAGGCAGCTCGTCTTGAGAGATGCTAAACTTGTTTTCGCCCTCTTTCACGTCGATGGTCTTGCTGCCCTTTTCGTTGCCCTCGGCATCGGTAAAGATGATGGCAGCATCGGTAGCATTATCATTGGCCTTGAAGGTCAGGGTGTAAGAGCCATCGCCCTCGCGCACGCTGCGCAGATCGTAAGCATAGATGTTCTTCACAACGGGCTGTGTAACGCCTTCGGTGGTGAAGGTGGTGAAGGTGTTGCCGTGCAACAGGTAGAGGCTGATGCCATTGGTGTTGGCCTTTGCGCCAGCCGCCATGGTGGTGGTGGCGTCGGCATCGGCCAGTGTGGTGGTTTCGCTCTTCACCAGTGTGGCCTTGTTCAGGCCCTCGGTAATATCGAACAGATGCACGCCACCCACCTTCTCGTCTTGCAAGAACGGTGTTACCATAAACTGGTGTTTAGCATACTTGAAGAACTGTATGCCGTGTGCTGCTGCATCTACTGCGTCGCCACTCTTGCTCACTACCTGAGCATCAGAAGCGGCAGCGCCCTCGGTCATGGTAAACTCTAAGGGGAGGCCTATCTCGCCATCGATCACAAAGTTGTCATCGGTGCGGGGCGATACCATCAGTTGTATGTCTTGTCCCTGACATTTACCGCCAAAGGTTTGGCCCTTAGATGAGCCACGGAAGCTGGTGGTAGAGAGCTTGCCTTCAGCCACGGTCATGATAAGGAAGCGCAGTGCCTTGCTTGAGCCTGATGTTACGCCTGTGGTAACCACTTGGCAATCGTCAGAAGCACCATTCACGGTCAGACCTTGACCCATATCGGCACGGTAGAAGTTGCACGAGTGCTGTGTGGTGAACCATGTCTTGGGTGCCTCGTCAAACGAGTTCCAGATATATACGTTCAGCTGCCCGCGCTTGTAGCCATCTTCAACCTTTGTATCGTCAAACTGTGTACGCACGCTGTTGATGCCTACCAGCTTGCCATCGGCCGTGAAGGCGATGTCGTTGAGGCTTGAGTAGAAGCCAAGGTCGTCGGCGCTGCCTTCGGCCAATCCCTCTACAGAAAGCTCTTTCTCAATGGCACGTGTCTTGTTATTAATAAGATAGAGGTGTGGCGTTTTAGCATCGTTGGTCAGCACAACGGTAGAGTCGCCACGCACCAGCATACGCTTCACGGTGCCCTCGAGGGTGAGTGTGGCCGATTCTTGTGCAAACTCGAGCTGTGTGGGAGCCAGCGTCATGCCATCAAGGGCGGGCTCATCGTAGTTGTGGTAGAGCACCACAGGAGGCTCATAGTTGGTAGCCTCGACGTGCAACTGTGCATACGATGTCTCGTTGGCCTTTACCTCAACGGTGATGTCGTCGTCGCCAAACAAGGGCTTGTAGCCCTCTTTCTCTACCTGGAAGGTGTACTTGCCAGGCTGGAGGTCGTTGAAGACGAAGATGCCGTTATAGTTGTCATCTACCTGATAGGTTTTCACTACGGTGCCATCTTTCAACAGGTTTACCTTGGCGCCATTGATGGGTAGCCACTGGTCGTCGGTCTTGGGAACGTAGTGGTAGAGGTTATGCACAATTTTTTCGTGCAGATCTTTCACGGTGCCCATGATGTAGCCTTTGGTTTCGGGCTTGAGGCCGAAATACTCGCATACGCCACGTGCCACGCGTATGCCTTCTTGTCGGCACCAGTCTTGGTTGAGCGCACGGTGGCGCGACGGCTGATAGGTGTGGAAGTAACCCTCGAGCAAGAAGCCCGGTACGCCATGCTTCAATACGCCCAGATAGCCCGTATAGTCGCCTTTGGTACCGTGGCGTGTGCTTGAACTACCGTAGAACGATATGTCGCCACGTATGTTGGGTTTGTCTATACCGTAGTAGCTCTGTGGGTCGAGCACACTTTCCCAGTGATGTTTCCAGTTGGTTGTGGCCATCGCTTTGCTACCAGGAGCGTAGTCTTCAGTATCGGTGCCACGATAGATGTAGACGGGATAGTTGGTGTTAGAGCCTTCAGAGGCTGCGTTAGAGTGGATAGAGATAAACATATCCATGTTGTTAACATCGGCCTCTTCGCAAATCTCTGACAGCGAGCGGTTATATTTATCCTCGTCAGCAGCGCCCTTTACATAAGGATACGGGCCATTCTTACGGCGCGAGAACATGATGTTTTCGCCTTTCACGCCCATACGCTCAAGGGTGCTACCCAGCTCGAGACACTTCCAGAGGTTGGTGTTTGTCTCGTAGAAGCCCAGCGTATCGGGGCGCCCCGTCTCAAGAGCGGGGTAAGGGATGGTGGCACAGGGGCGGTCGTTAGGCCCCCATGATCCGTGACCTGGGTTGATGTATACACGCAGTTGATCGGCAGTCTTCTTGCTTTGTGCCTGAACGTTGCCTACCGACATAAAGGTTGCAGCCATGGCCGCACCGAGAAGTAAGAATCTTTTCATGGTCATGACTATTTAGAAACGTTAATAATATAAGCTTTGCCCTCGGGGGTGGTGAAGACAATTTTGCCAGCCTGAGCGGCAGGCTTGGGAAATTGGGCTATCACCGAGTTGGTGGTAAGGGTTTGTGTAGCGCCGTCGAGGGTGGTGGCGATGATGGCCGAAGCGGTTACCACGGTGCCATCGTCTTCGTCGTTCATGCCCACCACGGTGTTGTTGTCGTACCATTTGGGTGCGCGCAAGATGCCTAAGCTCTTAACGTTTTGGCCGTTAAGGTCGCACACAAAAGCGCCTACGCCACAAACATAATACAGGGCTTTCTGGCCGTCGGGAGAGATTGAGGGCCAAATGTAGCTATACTCGGTGCCATTGGGTGAGAATACCTTGGTCTTGCCATTGGCGGTGAGCATAAGCTGCTGGTTGTTAATGCTAAGCACGGGCTGGGCTTTGGCCTTTTTGCCATTGATGGCCTTGGCACGCACCTTGCCTTTGTTGATCACGGTAGCGCCGTTGGCAGTGAGGCGCACGCCTTGCAGATTGCGTGTGGCAGCCTGTAGCTCAACCTTCTTTTGGGTGTTGAGGTCGATGCTGTGCAGCGATGTCATGCGCAGATGTTGACGTGTGTAAGAGGTCTCACGGAACAAGACGGCATCGCCACTGGACGTGAAACAGGCACCATAGCCGGCACCCTCGTTCTCGCTCAGTACAACGGTGTTGCCTGAAGTAAGGTTAAAACTTTTCAGCCCTCGGTTGTTGCCTGTGGTCAATAACAGGCTGTTGCCGTCAGGACTGATGTCGGCAACCATTTCACTGCCATTGGGCAATGTCACTTGCTCAACGTTCTGCACGTTGAAAACCTGTGCCATGACCGAGAGCGGTAGGAACAGGGCAAGCGTGAATAAAGGTTTTCTCATAGAGTAATTGTTTAAATTAAGTGAGAATAATTAAAAGTTAGAATAATATATTGTTAATGATGTCTTTAGATTGTGTATGTATAGATTTTAAGCACAAAAGTAGATAAAATATAAGATAGGAGAAAGGTTAAGGGAGATAAATTATAGATAAATTAAGGAAAATTAAGTAACGAGAGGATGTGTACACGCAAGAAGGACGTTGACGGACTTGGTTGCGGATTTGAGGTGTATAAAAGTTTGCATCGGATCATGAGCGATGTGGCAATGCTGCTCATGACCGATGCAAAGCTAATGATTTATAAAAATAATTCTGATCATCTACATAAAACCGTTGTTAGGTTTCCTTCTTATGCTTTTTTTGAGCGTTTTTATTTCATAATGTTCAGAAGCCCTTTCACGCCTTTCTTCACGATGTCGGAGCCTTTCTTCTTGGCTTTCTTTTTGCCTTCGCCCGCTATTTTCTTGGCGGCAGTGGTGCCTACGACAGCGTTTTTCATGTAGTCTTTGCCCATCTTCGCGCGTATGGGGTGCAGTGCTTGTGCATCGACATAGCAGCGTGAGCCGGTGAAAGGCTCTATTGTAGGCAGACTGTTGTACATTCCGTTCTTTACGCGCGACGCCCAGATGCGGTCGCCGTTGCCGAATGTTGATACGAAGGTATAGTGGTTGCGTTCGCCTGCGGCTGAGCAGAAGTCTTCCAATTCGCCGGGAGACACAGCCTGATACCAGCCTGTGCGGTGTGCCATGGTGGCGCGTTCTGCGGTGGTGAGTGCGAACTCAATGGTGCATACTTCGTTGGGTGCGAGTGTCGTTGCTGTCTTGGGGTCAATCACTTCCAGGGCGTTGCAGAACGCCATAGGCTCCTTTGCCCATTCCTTTATCTGCGCGCGGTCGGTGTATTTCGGCAGTCTCGACTCGTATTCGCTGTAAGCCAGTTCGGTGTTCTGTTCCAGGTAGAGCAGTGCGCGGTGTATGTATGTCGCCAGTTCCTGCCGTGTCACGCTGCCGCTCTGTGGCAGTGCGTCGTCGTCGAGTCCGATGGCACTGGCTGATGCGTCCTTTCCAGACATCTCCTTCACGAGCAGTGTCATGATGGAGCGCAGCTGTTTGCGGGTGACGGGTTTGGTGTAGTCGTTGCCGAGCACGGCATCGTCGATGAGGTTGTCGCACAGGGCGCGGTTCACGCCGTCTTGCGCCCACACGCTCATCTTGGCTTCCGACTTGCGTGGCAGTATGAACATCTCGTCGCTCGGCAGTTCCGTCTCCAACAGGCACATATTTTCCGTGCTCTTCATACTTTCGAGTTTTCCGAGTTTGAAATCTTCAAAAGAGCCTTCCATACCCATCATTTTCTGGTCTCTGGGTGTGAGGTGTTTCATGTGATAGCTGTGTGAAATGCCGCAATAGATGCAACTCTTCCAGTAGAGGTGCTCACCGGCTGCGTTCACGCCGATGTATGCCTGGTCGTTGGCTATGTCCTCGTTCATGTCGTGCCATTCCAGTACTTCGGCTGCCGGTCTGGCGCTGAAGGTGTGCGCTTTGTTTCGTTCGCACTTGCCGCAAACCTTGCATGAGTAGTACCATTTGAACGGTTGCTTGCATGTGTTGTACTGGCACACGCGGTCGGCAGCCTCTATCTTGGCTGTGAACACATGCTTGGTGCAGGTGAGAAGTTTGGTGGCTGCCACGCCAGCCTTCTGTGCCTCAAACACGTCGCCGCGGTATGTGCGTATGGTGTATGTCGGCTCGGTGGCGTCGAGCGCCAGAAAGTCGAGCACAGCCTTGCCTGCGTTCTCGGGGATGAACAATGTGCCCTTGGCGGTGTAGAGCTTTGTGCTCTGTTCCATATAATTGCGTCCCCATCCTGACAGCCGCTCGACGGTGGCCTCGTTGAGGTCTTTTACGTATTTCACGGCATCCACCTTGGGGCTAAGCCACACCTCTTTCAGATTGAATGTGGTGGAGAATGAGGCACCGAGTGTATTTGCGAATTCTGAGATGTTGTAGTTTTCCGCCCCGTTGCTTACGTCGATTATCAACTTGGTCATCAGCAGGGTGTTGTGATTTTTGTATGCATGTCCGCTCGACGAGATGTATTTCTCATGCATGAATTCGTAGAGCTGATCGATCTTGTCGACTACGAGCACATCCAGCGGGTGGTGGTGTGGATACACTTCGTCGGCTTCTTTGCGTGATATGTAGGGCAGGGTGGAGCGGTATTCCTTCTTCAGCACGTCGTAGTCGGTGGAATGGTCATCTTTCTCCAGCGGTCCGCCCTTGCCGCCAGGTATGGTGAATGTCACCTCCATAATGGGGAAGTAAGGGGCGCTTGTGAGCAGGCGTGCCGGTATTCCGTTCACCGTGGCCTTGAAGTTTTCGGTCGACAGTACCTCGGTGCCGTCTCTCTTTACACATTCGGTCTGGTAATCTCCGTCCGGGTCTATCACTATCTCAATTGTGGCTATGTAGGGGTATCCTGCCTTCAGTGTGGGGATGCCCTCCTTGTTCTCACCGAACTCGCCATCCCATGAGATGTCGCGCATTGTAATGACACCGCTCTTGAACAGGTCGCCGTAGGCGGTCTTCACCGATTTTAGGGCGAGTTTTTCGGCTTTCTCTAAGTCCATTCCAGGAGTAGGGGCGTCTATCGTTATCTCCACCGACTTTATTTTCTTCTTGGCGCTGTCGGCCCACAGCGTGGCGGGCAGCAGAAGCAGAGCCACTGCGAAGGTTAAAAACAGTTGTTTCATATTGTGATTAATTTGATTGTTCTATGTTAAATTGTTATTTATGGTGTCTGGTTACCGTTAGCTTTTGATGGACACAGGTAGTATTTGCAAAAATAAACAAGAGTATGCAAAGATAAACATGGCAAAAATATAAATTAAATTTGAGAAACTCACTCCTTTTAAAGGAATATTTTCGGGTCATGGGACAATTTTACTCCACATGGTCATCTTAATGTTAATTAACGTATGCCACACAGATGCTGTTAAATGTTTTTTGTAACTTTGCACATACTAATTCATACTTTTGATTTTTAATTATAATTCTTACTAATATTTAACCTGCGTATATTTTTACCCTTATGCAAAAAAAAACTATCCATTGGCTAAAGATGTGTGCCGTTATTATCGGTACCGTGTTGTTAGCAGCTTGTAGCGGCGATGACGAATTGTTGCCCGAGCCCTCAAATAAAAATCTACCCGCCATCTCTAATCCTTCAAAGACAGAGGTGAACGTAACCCCCACACTTCCACAAAAAGACTTCCGTGCCGTATGGGTGGCTACGGTTGATCATATCGACTGGCCCAACAGTATGGGCTCGACATCAAAAATAGCCGAGAGCCAGAAGAAATACTATCTGCGTATTCTTGACAGCTTGCAGGCACACAACATCAATGCTGTGATGTTCCAGATTAGACCTATGGCCGACGCCTTCTACGACTCGCCCTACGAGCCCTGGACAAAATATATCACTGGCCGCCGTGGTAAGAAGCCCAGTTGGGATCCGCTGCCCTGGCTCATCAGCGAGACACACAAGCGTGGCATACAGTTTCATGCTTGGATGAACCCCTATCGCATCTCTACACGTTCGGGTGCATCGGTCAGCTTCCCCGAACTGGAGAGCACCATTCCTGCCGAATGGGTGAAAGAGTATAACAAGGTGCGCATCTATAACCCCGCACTGCCTGAGGTGCGCCAGCGCATTGCCGACATTGTGGCCGACGTGCTGCATAAGTTTGATGTGGATGGCATACACTTCGACGACTACTTCTATCCGTCGCTCACCTCGGGCGAGTCGATGAACGACAATGCCGAGTATCAGAAGTATGGTACGGGCCAGGGCATTGCCAACTTCCGTCGTGCCAATGTTGACGCCATGATCACGAAGGTGCGGGAAACCATTCGCGCCATTCGTCCTAACTGCTTGTTCTCGGTGTCGCCCCAAGGCAACTATGATAACGACTACAACTCGATGTATTGCGATGTGAAGAAATGGTCGCAGAACGGAATGATTGACGTGCTCATCCCACAGATTTACTGGAGCACACAGAAATATTTTACACCCCGACTGAATCAGTTCTCTGCCTTCTGTACAAAGTCGCATTTTATGGTGGGATATGGTCTTTACCGTTTCAACGGTCAGTCTTCTGACCCTTATTATAAGACGAGCGACGACCTGAAGAAGCAGTTTAGCATTGCCTATGCCGACAAAAATGTGGAGGGCGCTATCTTCTATAGCACCCAATGGCTGATGAGCAACCCCGTGAAGACCAACGAGGTGATAAAGGAACAGTTTAACACGCTGTTGCTGCCCCCGTATCTCGGAGTGACGCCTATGGTGCAGCCTGAGGCTCCGCAGAACGTGAAGGCCGATGGCCTGAAGCTGTCGTGGGAGACGGTAAGCAATTGCTACTATGCCGTTTACCGCTGCAATGCTACCGATAACACGGCCTCGCTCGTGCAGATTACCTACGACAACGCAGTTGAGGTGCCTGAGAATGGCAACTACTTTGTTACTGCTGTGACAAAGGGCTTGAACGCTGAAAGCAAAATATCGACCATCGTCAACTGTGATAAGTCGACCTCGGGTATCCACGATATTACAATGTAATCTCTTCTCTCGCATCTCGTTTTCTGGCAATAGGCCGAAGACAAACGTTGCTTGAGAGATAAGATAATAACCTTTTAAAAATGATGATCACTGGGCACGGCCTCCTCAACACGAGGGTCGTGCCCTTTTTTGTAACAGAAGCCTGTCCAACAGAAGCCCCTCCCCCGCGCCGCTTGCGCGGCTTTCCCCTCCCCTTATGGAGGGGAGTAAATGGCCTTGCTAACTATGGATTAATAGCTCTATCTTCCTCGCGACGTGTTGTCGCACGGCTTTCCCTCTGTTTTGCATAAATATACAAAAACGAGGCGAAAAGTGAATATTTATACAAACATGGGTTTTAAGGTTTGTTTACATAATATTGTTTAAATATGTAATAGTTTGTAAGTAAAATAGGATGTGTGGCTTACAGTTTTCAAAGTTGATACTTCTCATTTGCAAAACCCTTGGTTTCAGGTCCTGAAACCCATGCTTTCACACCCTGAAACCCATGCTTTTACAGCCTAAAACCCATGCTTTCAGATTGTGATTTGATGCCTTTCTGAAAATGGGGGCAATAGTGTATAAATATACAAAAGCGCCTCCCCCCAAGCAGAAGCCCCTCCCCCGCGCCGCTTACGCGGCTTCCCCCTCCCCTTCTTGCTCTGGCAAGCGACCAAAGGTCGAGCGATGGAGGGGAGTGAATGGCCTTGCTAATGATGGATTGATAACAACATTGCAAACTATAGTAGGACGGTGGCCTCCGTGCCACGTCCTCCAACACCCAATATATGTTATTATCATGGAGGATGGTTATCATTATGGAGGACGGTTATCTCATGGAGGACGGGGCGCGGAGACCCTCGTCCTACTTAGTTTGCTTTGCTTGGCGTTTTTTTTGCTTTGCGTTGGTTGTTGGTGGGTTTGCGTTGCTTGTTGTTGGGTTTTGTGTCATCGTTAGTAGGACGGTGGCCTCCGTGCCACGTCCTCCAACAAGCAAAATAGGTGATCTTGGTGTTGTTGTGAAACAGCTTTTTGCTAACAAATAGTAGGCTAATATGTGAAAACTTGTTACAGGTGGTAAAATATTGGTACACAATATTGTGAGATTGTAGCAAAATGCTTAATTTTGCATGTATTTTAAAAGAAAAACGTCAATCGACGATACAGATAAAGAGAGAACTACAACAAGAATAGAGAGAAACAACGAAATTGTTGCACACCTTATTCATTATGTTACACGATGTACGAAAACGTATCACGCGCATAGCACGTGGGCGAACCAAGTCTCATTGTATATAATATATAAGGTGTAACCACATAGATTTTTTTATAAACCAATTGTTTTACATTCATTATTACGAGATGAAAAGATTTTTACTTTCCTTCTTCGCGATGTTCCTTTGCGTGCTCTCGCTGAGCGCTGAAGGCACTATCACCTTGAAAACAAGTAAGGCAAAAGGCGAGAATTTAACCATTCGTGCCTATTGTGCCACCAAAAACGAGTCGTTCACCATCGATTGGGGTGACGGCGAAGCTCAGTATTATTCAATCGACCCCAATGGCTGGACTTACTCACAGTATGCTCGTGGCGATGTGAAAGGCGATGTTATCACCATCAAGGGCGACATCGTGTTCTTTGAGTGCACCGACTCGCACCTGATATCGTTCACCACCAGCGGCATGACCAAGCTCGAGAACATTGACCTGTCGAACAACGACCTCACCAGCTTTGAGGCTACCGACCTCACTGCCCTGAAGCAGCTGAACCTGAAGGGCAACAAGCTGGGCACCACCGACGATGGCAAGTTCGACATCACGGCTGCTGTTCCCACCCTCGAGGTGTTGAACATCAACGATAACCACATTGGCTCAATGAGTCTGATAAAATGTGTGAACCTGACCCACTTCTATGCCAACAACAATGGCGACATGGGCGCGGTAGTGTTCCCCGATGGCAGCGAGAAACTGCAAACCATTGAGATGAACAACTGCGGTTTGGCACACTTCTATCCTATAAGTCTGCCCAACTTGAAGACTTTGTACATGAGCCAAAACCTCCTCATGGAGATAGAAGAGGGCGGCAGCTATCCCAGTCTGCAAGACTTTGATATAAGCAACAACTATCTTACTGAGCTGTATGTGACCAACTATCCCAAACTGGAGCGTCTTGACTGCTCAAACAACCAGCTCACCGTGCTGAACGTGTCGCAGAACGTGAATCTGAACTCGTTGAAGTGTGCTTCAAACAAAATAAAGTATCTCAACACCTCAAAGAACCCTGACCTCGTAACGCTGTATTGCAACGACAACTTGCTCACCGCTATCGACCTGGGTAAGAACTCGAAAATTAGTAAGCTGAACATCAGCGATAACGAAATAGCAACGCTGAACCTGGAGAACGCCTTCTTCCTTACCGAGCTGGAGGCTTCGAACACGCTGTGCTCATGGTTCAACTTCAACTTTGTGAACCCTGGCGGACAATTCCAGTATCTTGACATTCGCAATAATCCTAACATGACGGCGCTGTCGTTGAACGCTATGTTCAAGACCATGCCCCAGCATTATGGATACCGCACGCCCTCACTGCTCATCGATGGCTCAAACTATGAGACTGCCAACACCGATTTTATTACTTCAAACGATGCTAAATGGACCGTGGACAAGAAGGGCGATGGCAGCGCGAAAGACACTGAGGTGAACATTACTGTAAAGGCCGATAAGGCTGCTGAGAAGGTAACATATAAAGGCTACTTTGGTGGCGACATGGTTAACGAGCAGTCGGTAGACATGACACGCTATACCACCACCAATGGCTCGTTCGTAATAGGTCAGTGGAGCGGCGACGTGCTGCAGAAACTGGCCAATGTTGACGGCAAGGCTCAGGCTGGCGTGCCTATGTTTGTGATGGCTCAGCCCGCCGAAGGCTATCAGCTGAAGAGCATCACCGTAAACGATAAGGTGATGCCCGACACTTGCTTTGTGGTAAACGCTGATGCTAACATTGCGGTGACCTTTGCGAAAGAAGACCATGTAGTGGCTTTCACCACCACATCGGGCACATACCTGGCTTTCGAACTGCGTGCTGCTGAGGATGGCACACCATGTTCTATCGACTGGGGTGGCGGTTCTCCCGAGTCTGTTATTGTAAACAAGGGCGCCACCTTCTTTGACGGCACTGCTATGGGCACCGACCTGAAGATTTATGGCGACGTTACGTATGTTGACCTCGGCAGCTTCGAGGGCTTCGGCAACGAGAACGAGATTAGCGCTGTTGATGTGAGCGGCAACAACCTCATCACCGACCTGCTGGTGTTTATGAACCCCATCACCACACTCGACGTTAGCAACCTGAAGAACCTGAAGACCCTCGACTGTGCTTATTGCCAAATAGAGAAGCTCGACCTCTCGCACAACACAGCACTGCAGAAGCTTGATTGCAAGGGTAACAAGATTACTTCCCTCGACGTAACGGGCTGCGAAGGCCTCACCAGCTTGAAGGCTGGCAATAACCTGATTGCTGATATCAATCTGTATCACTGCCCCGAACTGGAGGAGGTAGACGTGGCTAACAACAAGCTCTCTGAGCTCGACGTTACCAACTTGCCGCTGCTGGCCGACCTTGCTGCCTCAAACAACAACCTCAGCACACTCGACGTGAAACAGAACGAGGTGCTCAAGAACCTTAGCGTGGGTGGCAACAAGCTTACACAGCTCGACCTCTCAGCCAACGAGACGCTGCGCACCCTTTACTTCCAGGATAACATGATACAATATCTGAACCTGAAGCATCTCACCAACCTCAGCACCATCAACTGTGGCGGTAACGGTATGACAGCTTGCGACCTCGACGCGTTCTTTGCAGGTCTGCCCGAGCGCAATGGCGAACTGACAGGTGGCACGCAGCAAGACGTGTCGTTGCGCCTGAATAACGGAGAAGAGGCTCGCCCCAACGATGCTGAAAATGCTGACACCAGCATCGCTACCTCGCGCAACTGGACGGTAAACGTTACGGGTAACGCTTCGGGCTGCCCCAATGCTATCATTGAACTGGTACCTGCCGAGGGCGGCACCGTGGTGGTGACCGACGAGCAGGGTAACGTGATCAAGAGTGGCGAGACTGTGAAGAAGGGCACCAAGGTTACACTTACCGCAACACCCGACTTTGGTTATGTGTTTGAAGGTGATATGATGGTAAACGGATCGGTAACGTTTAATGTGAAGACTCTTGTCATCACTAAGTTTACTCAGATTGAACCTATCTTCGAAGCCGACCCCACAGGCATTGACGACCTGAACACTAACAACGTGGCTGTGACCACCGCTAATGGCACCATCAGTGTGAAGGCTGCCGCTGGTACAAAGGTGGCCGTGGTGAGCACAAGCGGACAGCAGGTTGCTGTGAAGACTCTGACCGATGGCACTGCTACCTTCAGTGTAGCCGCTGGCGCTTATATCGTAAAAACTACTGGCGCACATGGCAATAGTGCTGTGAAGGTGCTGGTGAAGTAATTAAAGAGTAACCGTCGCCATGCTCGACGTAGTCTCTCACTCTGGGGCTAACGTCGCCAAAGGCGGCGAATGTACATAACCGTGGGCGACTGAACGAAATGAAGGAACCTACGGCCTAACCAAGACAAAATGAAGCGTCCTCAAAGAGGGAGAACATAACATAGATGGTTATTTCTAAGTGTGTTCGCCCTCTTTGAGGATGCTTCTTTTTGTTTAGATCATAGGTTATCTAAACAAATTCAATATTACCAACTACATAGATAACAATCGAACAACCTATACAACAATTGAACAACCTATACAACAATTGAACAACATAGACAATGTCGTCTTTTTATACCTTATATATAAAGGTTGTCATAGTTGCTCTTTGGTTGTTCAAAGTTGTTGGGTTTAGTTGTTCAAAGTTGTTGGGTTTAGTTGTTCAAAGTTGTTGAGTTAATAAACCAAAGTAGTTGAGTTCCTTCTCTTTCCTTCCTTCATATTTTTCCCCTCTTCGCCTCTCTTAAATCGTTAAGAAAGGAATAAACATTGTTTTGGGGGTTAAAAAAGTTTAAACTATTGCAACAAATCGGGCCCTACATACGTCTTATCAGTAACTTTGTCTTTTACAGAGGCATTGCCCTATAGAAATAAAAGATAATAAACAGATTTAGAAACAAGAAAAAAGAAACATTGCTATGAAAAAGAACTTATTAACTCTGTCGCTCTTTGCCGGACTCTTGGTATTTGCCAGCTGCGCCAGCAAGAAAGATCTTCAGAACTGCCAGCTCGAAAACAAAGAGCTGCTGAAGAACAATGAGAATGTAAAAGACCAGTTGGCCGACGTGCGTGCACAGCTGGCTGCTGCCAACGCTCGCGTTACCACCCTTAACGACCAGCTCGACCAGCAGAAGAGAGACTATGCCTCGCTGCAGCAGTCGCTCGACAAGAGCCTTACCAACGCTGGCTCAAACAACATCAATATCTCGAAGCTTGTCGACCAAATTAACGAGTCGAACCAGTATATCCGCCACCTGGTAGAGGTGAAGTCGAAGAGCGACTCGCTGAACATGGTGCTCACTAACAACCTCACTCGCTCGCTGAGCAAGGAAGAGATGAAAGAGGTTGACGTGCAGGTGCTGAAGGGTGTGGTTTACATTTCGCTGGCCGACAATATGCTGTATAAGAGCGGTAGCTACGAGATTAACGACCGCGCTGCCGAGACCTTGAGCAAGATTGCCAAGATTATTAAAGACTACAGCGACTATGAGGTGCTGATTGAGGGTAACACCGACAATGTGCCTGTAAACAATAACGCAGCTTCGATGAAAAACATTCGCAACAACTGGGACCTCTCGGCTCTGCGCGCATCAAGTGTGGTACAGGCTCTGCAGAACCAGTATGGCGTAGACCCCAAGCGTCTTACCGCTGGCGGCCGTGGCGAGTATAACCCCATCACCAGCAACGATACAGCTGTGGGCAAGCAGCGCAACCGTCGCACACAGATTATCATCACACCGAAGCTCGACCAGTTTATGGACTTGATCGACAAGGCTCCGGAAGAGAAGTAATCCGTCACTGATTGACGACACACTGATAAGCCGGAAGTTCTGTTGTGCATCATCGCACCGTCAGGGCTTCCGGCTCTTCTTTACCACTGGCTCTTCTTTTTTTGATTGCTATTTTACCCAAGCATTGCAATAACCCAAACACAGCAATACCAAACTTAGCATATACTATGCAAACAATACCCACCGCTACTAACGACGCCTTGCTGCGCCTGCGCGGCATCAACAAAACTTATCAGGGGGCACAGCCGCTACATGTGCTCAAAGGCATCGACCTCGATATTCATGAAGGCGAGTTTGTGTCGATTATGGGCGCATCGGGCTCGGGCAAGTCGACGCTGCTCAACATCCTGGGCATACTCGATAATTACGACTCGGGCGAATACATCCTCGACAACACCCTTATACGCGACCTCAGCGAGACACGTGCCGCCGAATATCGCAACCGCATGATAGGCTTCATCTTTCAGTCGTTCAACCTTATTCCCTTTAAGAACGCTGTTGAAAATGTTGAGTTGCCCCTCTTCTATCAGGGCGTGCCCCGCAAACGTAGGCGCCAAATGGCGATGGAATATCTTGACCGATTGGGGCTGGCCGACTGGGCGTTGCATTATCCTAACGAGATGTCGGGCGGACAGAAACAGCGCGTAGCCATTGCTCGCGCCATCGTTACTCAACCTAAAATTATCTTGGCCGATGAGCCTACGGGCGCCCTCGACTCGAAAACCAGTGTCGAGGTGATGCAACTGTTGCAACAACTCAACTCGGAACAGGGCATCACCATCGTGGTGGTGACGCACGAGAGCGGTGTGGCCAACGGCACCGACAAGATTATACATATTAAAGACGGACTGATAGAGCGCATTGAGCTTAACACCGACCACCATGCCTCACCCTTCGGCATGAATGGCATTATGAAGTAAGGGCATGACCGAATAATGGCATTAAGAAATTAAGACATAACGAAATAAAGATATATTATGAACGCCGACCTTTTAAACGAGATATGGGCCACCGCCCGCCGCAACAAGTTGCGCACCGCCCTCACGGGCTTTGCCGTGGCATGGGGCATCTTCATGATTATCTTTTTACTGGGCGCGGGCAATGGCCTTATCAATGCCATGAAGCATAACTCGGGCCAATTTCTTGACAACTCGATGGTGGTGTCGGGGGGCTGGACCACGATGCCGTATGACGGACTGAAGGAAGACCGCTCGATAGAACTTAACACCTGCGACATGGATGCCACCAACGAGGGCTTCAGCGATCATGTTGAAAACGTGGGCGCCAAGGTGTCGCAACAAGGTCTTGACGTGTCGAAGGGTGCCAACTATTTTAAAGGCGAGCTGTCGGGCGTTTATCCTAACGAAGCCATCATCAATAAACGGAAGATGCTGGCGGGCCGATTTATCAACGATATCGACATAGAACGCCGACGCAAAGTGGTGGTGATGGATGATAAACTGGCGCGCCAGTTGGTGTCTGACCCCGCATCGCTCATTGGCCAATATGTTCATGTAGGTCCCTTCGCCTTTCAGGTGGTGGGCCTCTATCAGGCCGATGAAAACTCAAGAAGCACTGAGGTTTACTCTGCCTTCACCACTGTGAGCACTATGTTTTCTAAGGGCAACCGCATCGATAATATCTCGTTTACGTTTCATGGCCTCGACACCAAAGAGCAGAACGAAGCCTTTGAAGACAGCTACCGCGCACGCATCAATCGTAACCACCGTGCCGACCCCACCGACAAGGGAGCGCTGTGGATATGGAACCGCTTTACACAGGCGCTGCAAATGAACACGGGCATTGATATTATGCACACTGCCCTGTGGATAATAGGTTTGTTTACCTTGCTTTCGGGTGTGGTGGGCGTGAGCAATATCATGCTCATTACGGTGAAAGAGCGCACCCGCGAGTTTGGCATACGTAAGGCCATTGGTGCGCGACCATCGTCTATCCTTTGGCTCATCATCAGCGAGAGCATTATCATCACCACCTTCTTCGGATATATCGGTATGCTGTGTGGCATTGGCGCCAACGCCTATATGGATGCCACCCTGGGGCACACCGTGATAAATTCGGGCTTGTTTCAGCTCACCATGTTTGTCAACCCCACCGTGGGTCTCGATGTTTGCTTGGGCGCCACCGCCGTGATGATTATTTCGGGTACGCTGGCTGGACTGCTTCCCGCACGACGCGCTGCTCGCATCCGACCCATTGAGGCGCTGAGGGCTGAATAGAATTTAACTTGTCTACTAAAAAAGCAAGCAACTTGTTAACTAAAAAAAGCAAGCAACTTGTTAACTAAAAAAAGCAAGCAACTTGTTAACTCGTCAACTTGTCAACTCGTCAACTAAAAATGAAATACTTCGATATAGACCGCTTTCGAGAAATTCTCGACACCTTAACGCGCAACAAGAGCCGCTCGTTGCTCACTGGCTTCGGCGTGTTTTGGGGCCTCTTCATGCTCGTGGCGCTGATAGGCGGCGGACAAGGCTTGAGGCAACTGTTGCAAAGCAACTTCGCAGGCTTTGCCACCAACTCGGCTCTCATCTTCCCACAGGCTACCACCAAGCCCTACGACGGCTTCAGAAAAGGCCGCGAGTGGGCATTGACCATGGACGATGTGCCACGCCTACGCAGCCAGGTGCCCGCCCTCGACGTGGTTACGCCGCTGGTTACGCGCTGGAGCGTTACTGCCGTGTCGGGCGACAAAAAGATGTCGTGCACACTGAAGGGCTTGCTGCCCGAATATGCAAAGGTGCAAGACCCCGACCTGCGCTACGGCCGCTTCATCAACGAGATGGATGTGCAACAGTGTCGTAAGGTGTGCGTCATTGGCAAGCGTGTGTATGAAAACCTTTTTCCTGATGGCGGCGACCCCTGTGGCCAGCTGGTACGCATCGACTCGGTTTACTATCGTGTGATAGGTGTCGATGTGTGTTCGGCATCAATGAGCATCAATGGCAGTTCTGACGAGAGTGTGGTGGCGCCCCTCAGCTTCATCTTAAAAGAATATAACCGCGGAAACATTGTCGATATGATGTGCCTCACGGGCCGACCTGGCGTGGTGATGACGCAACAAACCGAGCGCATACGCAGCGTGGTGGCACGTGCTCACCGCATCGACCCCACCGACGAAACGGGCGTTTCAATATTCAATACCGAGGTGATGTTTGGCATGATGGATAATTTGTTTTCGGGCGTCAACTTTCTGGTCTGGCTTGTGGGCATCGGCACCTTGCTGGCGGGCGCCATTGGCGTGTCGAACATCATGATGGTGACGGTGCGCGAGCGCACCACCGAGATAGGCATACGCCGCGCCATAGGTGCCACACCGCGCGTTATCTTATCGCAAATTATTACCGAGAGTGTGGTGCTGACGCTGGTGGCGGGCATGAGCGGCCTGCTCTTTGCCGTGGTGATACTGCAGATGCTGGAGCTGGGCACCACGACCAATGGCATTGCGTCGGCTCACTATCAGATAGACTTTTGGACGGCCATTGGTGCCGTGCTGCTCATCAGTTTGCTGGGCGTGTTGGCGGGTCTTGCTCCAGCCTTACGAGCCATGTCGGTGAAGCCTGTTGATGCAATGAGAGACGAGTAAGAAAGGGAAAAGTGAAAAGGGAAAAGTGAAAAGTGAAAAATCCTCTTGCTTTTACTTCTTTGTAAATACGATAAAATAAAAAAACAACGATATATGAAAAAGATGATCATTGCTGGCCTGGTGGCCATTGTGTTTATAGGCACCTTTGTTTTTCTATGGATAAAGGCGCAACCGCAACCTAAGGTGTACGACGAGTTTACGCCCACCGTGGCCGACCTGCGCAAGACAACCGTGCTGACGGGAAAAATTGAACCTCGAAACGAGGTGAACATCAAACCGCAGATAAGTGGCATCATTACCGAACTGATGAAAGAGGCAGGACAAACCGTACAGGCGGGCGAGGTGATAGCCAAGGTAAAGGTGATACCTGATATGGGACAGCTGTCGTCGGCACAGTCGCGTTTGCGCTTGGCCGAAATTAACCTGAAACAGGCGCGCACCGACTATGAACGCGAGAAGGTGCTGTTTGACAAGGGACTGGTGTCGGCCGACGAGTATGACAAGATACACCAAGCCTACAACCAGGCTCGCGAGGAGCGCAGTGCCGCACAAGATAACCTTGAGGTGGTGCGCGATGGCGTGTCGAGCAACAATGCCAACGCCAGTTCTACGCTGGTGCGCTCTACGGTGACGGGCGTCATCCTCGATGTGCCTGTGAAGGTGGGCAACTCGGTGATCCTCTCAAACACCTTTAACGATGGTACCACCATTGCCACTGTGGCAAACATGAACGACCTCATCTTCCGCGGCAATGTCGACGAAACCGAGGTGGGACAGGTAAATGTGGGCATGCCTATGACCATTACTGTGGGGGCACTGCAAGACCTGAAGTTTAATGCGCGTCTCGAATACATTTCGCCCAAAGCTGTTGAGGCTAATGGTGCCAACCAATTTGAGATAAAGGCTGCCGTACAGGTGCCTGAGAAGACGGGCGTGCGTAGCGGATATAGTGCCAACGCGCAGATAGTGCTGGCCGAGGCTCTGCATGTGCTCACCGTGCCCGAGAGCGCCATACATTTTGAGGGCAACAACACCTATGTATATCTGGTGCAAGGTAAAGGCAAAAATAAAACCTACCAACGACGCGACGTGAAGGTAGGCTTGAGTGATGGCGTTAATATACAGATAAAGAGCGGACTGACCACCAACGATCGAGTGCGTGGATTAGAAAGAGTGGAAGAAAACGACAATTAATAATTCATAATTCATAAGAGGGTGTGTCAAAATAGGAGTTAGAGGAAGTTAAGAAGAAGTTAATCCATCTACGATGGATGGAAGTTAACAGACAAATGCTTTATTTTCAGCAATTTATACATATGTCCGCTAACTTCTGTTAACTTCGGGCGAAGCCCAAACTTCTTTTAACTTCTATTTTGACACACCCTCTTATACAACGTGAATTATACAACGTGAATTGTTTTCTATCTTATCTTGCGTTGACAACAATCTTGCGACCATTGACAATATACATGCCAGCTGGTAGCGACAGGGTGGTAGGAATGTTTGCTGATAGATAAACATCACTTACCTTGCTACCGCTGATGTGATAGATGCTTAGATGGCGTGCATGATTACTCGTCACGGTTATTGCTCCATTTGCATTTTTTATTTCTATACCGCCATCGGCTGTCGTGTTTTCAATACTGTTCGTGTTACCTGTGCAATAAGCAATACATTCTCCGTAGTTGCGTTTAGCTTTAAGAGTTTGACCTCTGTCGTTAGTAAATTCCAAAGGCTCAAGAGCTGAATAAATTGAAATCGGGTTATAGGGACGTCCAGAGGTGTTTGTCGAGATGCTGACACCAAACAGACGTTCATATTGTAGAGAGAGGTCTATATCAAAAACAAACTTTCTTGTCTCACCTGCACCGAACTTCTCGTCTGCCAACTTTTTAATATATTCATTACCATTGGTGTCTATCCAACCATTATAATAATCCACATTACCTAACAGTAAGTAAAGGTAAGTGGTGCATGGTCCGCCTTGGTTTTGTATTTCGCAAGTGTAGGTTGTTTTAACATCGTCAATGCAATTGAAATAGAAGAAATCCCAATCAATTTCGCTACTTACATGGAATCCTTCTTCATGCTTCATCGTCTTGTCAACGTTGTTGAAGTCTGCTGAAATAATGGTGAGTCGTGGCTCTTTATAATCAACAATCGTTACTTCCTTGAAGGCTATAACGTTATTATTTTCGTCAATCACAGCTAAATATTCTTTTTGGGGTGTATATGGGGAATAAGAGAACTTTCTTGTTACGCTTTCACCTGGTTTCAGAGATAACATAAATTGGGTTATTTGAAATCCATTGCTGGGTTCTCTTGTACTATGAGTGAGTGTTAGCTTTTTGTCAATATCTTCATCGTCATTGTTGGTGAAGGTTATTGAGAAAGAGTTTTCTACCTTAGCGTATAACTCGTCAATAGCCCCAAATTCTATAGTGAGGTCTTGCGTTATTTCAGTAACTTCTGTCTCAGTCACTTTTATCTTATGTCTATTATAAGAGCCACGTATTATTTCCCAGTTGCCACCTTCCTTCCTTGATACAGGAACAATGGTGTAGGTGCCTGGTTGCAATTTCTTTTCTATGCTTACATAGTAATAGTCTTGATAGTAATATTGGTGTTCATTAGGCGCTCCGTCCATTTTAAAATAGTTGTCCTCACCACTTATTATATGGTATTCGCCGTTGGCATCTATATATGCAACTCCAATATTTCCTTTAAACTCTTCTAACGAGCGGTTGCCAATGTTGGTTATTGTTATTCCATCAAGGCGAGAGGTGTTGTCGTCGTTTGTCTTAAAATAAAGTTCTGATTTTGCAAATGTTAAGCCATGGTCGGTTACGAGAGGCTTGTCTTTCTTCTTATTGTCAGGAGCAATACCCACCATCATCAGCACCTCATGTGTGTAGTCGTTTTGAGTATAATCAGAATTGCTGGGGTTTAATATCGAGATATCATAATAGCCATTATAAGTGGCCCATCCCCAGTTGATATGATACAATCCGTTTTCGTCGCATCCGTCGCAAACGAAGGCGTGGCCTGCTCTATTTGCGTTTGCCGCAGCGTATAATATAGGACGTTTGTTGGCCAGCTCATTGTCTATCAGGGCTTTCCATTCCGTCACGTTATATCCGCTTCTGTATGGCATTGCAATGAGGTCGGGATCGTAGCCGAAATATTTTACGAGAGCTCGGGTTTGCGGGTGCGCTTCTGTAAGACTCACGCCATATTGTGCATTTATAGCCATACCAGCTGAAAGCATCAACGTAGCAACGGCTTTTTGTTGCAGCTCGTTATAGTATGCTCGGCATGAGCATTGTCTAACGGGTGGAAGTCCCGAGTAAGCCC
>ENA-ORSO01000524-ORSO01000524.1-human-gut-metagenome-genome-assembly--contig:-NODE-524-length-32665-cov-3.703312_pt1 | contig 32665 bp, 21 predicted proteins | sample MGYA00241902_ERZ509168 | MGnify/ENA primary metagenome ERZ509168 (study PRJEB26280, sample SAMEA2338806) | human gut metagenome | biome: human gut; feature: human-associated habitat; material: faeces... | reverse complement strand
GGACAACGGAAACCCCAAAGGAAAGGAGGAGCCCAGCGGTGACTATTCGCCGGCAGAGCTGCCGCAGAACAATCGTCAGCAGCCTTGGATTTACGGTGCAGTGGAGCGTGAGGAGGAAGCGTGTCACATCCAGAAGGTCACGCGCTGATTATCAGCACGATGGGTTCGGACAAAACCCGTTGCTTTGATCTCCTAATCTTTGGACGTTTCTGCGAAACGGTCTTCATCATTTGTTGAAAGAATGATCGGGATCGGCGCGGCGTCAGCATGACGCATTGGGGTTTCGCTGATAGTTAGAGAATCAACATGCTGACATGAAAACTGTATGAGTTTGCCGTATTGGTTGAGCCGATGTCGCTGAAAAGGGCTGAGAAAAATTAAGCGCTATTTTCTGAGAATTTTGGGTTTTGATGACGAGCTATATTCGGGTGTGACGCAAGAGGGGCCGTCCCGAAGGGACGACCCCTGTGCCTTAAGGCTTCTTGCGGATCATAATCCACAGCACGATTACGATAACGAGCGAGAGTCCATCAAGATGGACGCCGCCGTCAATCGCGATCGATAAGTGCTGTGGTATGATCAAACACGAAGCAAGGGTTTGGTGTGTCATGACCGTTCCTTGCATCATTGACTTAGCCCGCCTGCAAGCGGGCTTTGTCGTTTTTACACCCTTTGCAGGGGCTCCATCCACGGCTTGCGCCATGAATTCCTTGCCCGGCCGCGGTAGGTATGGATGGGCAGGTGGCGGCATGCATGCCACCATGCTTCGTGTCTACAGGATTATGCCATGTATCGAACATCCTATTGGCGGTTCGATCAGTGCAGAGCTTCATGGCAAATGGGATAACTTAACGTTCAGCCGCGTTTCATCACGCCTTGCTGCCGATGTGATATTTTTTTGAGAATTGCAAGCCTGTTGCAGCCTGCGGTTTTTCTGATCCCGATCCCCTACGTACTATCTTTGCTATTCTCGTAATAATTTCGTTTTTGTTTGGCGGTTCTGCTTTTTAGGATTGTCACTCGCCGCATGACTTTGGAGAAACTGCTTTGATTGACGGACAAACTGCTTATTGCTGGATTGCTGGGTCGTTGTCGTTATTTGGGATTATTCTCATGATTCTCTATGTATACGTATGCCGCAAAGAGAACCGGGAGGCTCAAAAGCACAAGGATCAATCAGCGAAATAAATCTAAAGGCAGGCACGTTCAGCTGAGTGCTCTGGATTAAGCGGTCTGAATAGGTCGAATGCACCATCTCATTCAAACACATTACGCATACGACAGTTAAACGGGTTTTCACGTTCGAAGTTTTTATGCTCAAGAGTCCGGTTGAGCAGGATGGACCGGATCGAGCGCGACGTGTCGTCTTAGTCTGTTCCTGCTGTCCCTACGGCTGCTGTCAAGAACGTTTCAAGACTGCAGTCGCTTGCCGACAACGTTATGTCTTTGGTTCACTGCGCAAGCAGTTTGTTCCTTTGCCAATGAGTTTGATAAAGTATTACGGAACGTCGTGATTGAAACTATCAAAAGGATGAGAAAGAAAAAAAAACGGGCGAAGCTCGAAGAGCGCAGGATGGCGCATTGTTCACCAAATGCACTGAACTGTTTGAGTCCGAGCGGAACTCTGCATTCAGGCTGAAAGTGCCAAAGCAAGCCATTCGTCAGATGGCACATAGGGGCGCTTTATATGAAGCATGTTTTTATTCCTCTGTGCTCACTGGAGTGGCTTCAGTGGCGGCAGAAGGGATTGCGGCAACTGAAGCCGCGGGTGACTGCGTTAATAGTGCATCGCCATTAACTGTTCCTATGAATGTCTGCGAGAGACTTTGCCGCTGATCATTTAGCCAAACTGCTCGTGTGTTTTTACTCGCAGCAATAGTCACAAATTTGTTTACGGAACATACCATTTTCCGTATCTTTGAGGACTCAACATGGGACTTAACACTACGGCCTTAGGGTATGTGGCATTGCTTTTTATCGTTATCGCTTCGGTCGCAATAGGCCTGAAGCTGGTATATGAGATGAAACACGAAACGTCTGACAGGTTAGGTTAACTTCTCATCTCGCAGAAGTCTGGCTGCGGCGACTTTTTTTTCTTGCCCCAGCCGTCCATCAGAGGGCTGACGCCGTTGCTGCTCGCACGTCCATCCTCACGCATCGCGCTCAGGGCGTCAACGTGTGGGCCAACTTCGAAAACAAAGATATTAGAGCTGGTCCGAAAGGACAATCCGATTGTCAGTGACGATTGAACCTCCAACAGGTGCATATAAATAAACCGCCGTTTTCCCTGGCATCTTCGTGTGTGCCCGTCTGCTTCAGGGCATCGAGGCCTGATCGTGTTAGATATCCCAAAGCTCCTATCTTCGGCAATTGCCAAGGATGACTTGGCATCAAAAGAACTGAGGAGGCTACTGATGTAGACATTCAGAACCATCTCAGCGCTGTTTTTACAGGACGCTAAAGTAAACGACAGTATTAAAACAGCAACAAAGTGATCGGAAGAGGGGTGATTCAGGATCGAATATGTTTGTTTTCATCAATGTAATCATATATAGGCGTTAGTATTTCTGTACGAATACAAATGTTTATTTATTGCTGAAATTCGACGGAGCACGTAGAGTTGCAAGTGGTTCGCTGTCAGAGGAAAACACTGCGCAAACAGAAACCGTGCAGGCGTTCTGACGAACTCTTTGCGGCTTGAAGACTGCGCCCTGCCGGGCGGTCTCTAAGTTCTTACTTTGAATGAGATTTGGAGCTGATTCGAATGAAGAAAACATACATTGCCATTTTGGTGGCTTCATTGATGACTGTCGGGGGGGGGGGGGAACGCCGCCAATGTAAGTACTACTACAAATAGTATTACTGAAGATACGACTTACTCAAAGACAGACAGATTTTGGTATACGGTAGGTTCAAACCAGATTTTAGAATTTGTTGGTGATGAAGCAAAGAGTTACGACCTAACGTTTGAGAATGAAACAAATACGACAGATGTTTTTTTGAAAGCTGAGGGATCCAATGCTTTAATCTCATTCAAGAATTTGAACTCTTTAGTTTTTAGTACGCCAGTTGAGTTCACCAATGTTAAGGACTCGAATAACAGTAATCACAGGAATCCTATCATTACAAGTAATGGAGGGTCTTTAGTTTTCGACAGCATCAATACGGTCCAGTTCGGTACTGAAGATGCGCCTTTGCAGGTTGACCAGATCATCCATCAGAATTGGAATGGTGGAGATGTTACATTTAAAAATATAGGAACGCTTAATGCTTATGCACAAAAAACAGCGTTCTTAATTCAGTCTCAACCTAATAATTTTGCGGCTTTGAATATTAACAATGTTGACGTTGTTAATATAAATGGTGGGGCGGATCGTAATGGTATTCAGATTTCTGCATCTGCCGAAACCAATCTTTCAGAAACCTATGAAGTCCTGCGCGTCAGTGGCGTTAAGAATTTTAATGTTCATGGGGGCGCTAATGCTATTGCTTTATCCGATATTTCTGGTGGAACTTACAAGGGGTATGCCAATTTTACGGCTTCAATCAAAGCTGAAAATATTAAACTAACAGCTAATTCGGGTTCTGGATTGTATGCTTATTATACTCAACCAACACAAGGCAAATTGAGTGTAGATCTATCGGCTACAAATTCAGTAGAAATATCTGGTGCCAATCCTCTGGCAGTAACGAATAGCCAAGAAAAGCAATCACCAAGCAATGTGACTGTTAGCATTGATGCTCCTACGGTAGCAATTTCATCTTCTACGTCTGGTGGAGCAGCGATTAAGAATACATCATCTACGTTGTCCATTACTTCGGACAACTTAATATTGGAAGGAACTAATGCTGTTTTGCTAAATGGTACAAACGGTGCCAATGTGACTCTGGGCGGCAGTTCTAAAGATTCCTCAGTTGTTCAGGCTAACGGTTTAATAAATGCTGGTGTTGGTACATCTTTGAATTTTGACAAAACAAAAGTTCAAATGGGTGATGGGGATAATGTCATTTCTCAGGGTTCTGTAAAGCTTAGCGAGGCTGTTGTTGAATTAAATGGAGGTCGCTTGAGTGTCAACGAACTGAACGGAAATAATGGCAGTATCGTTATCAACGAATTGACAACACAAGAAGGCTATAAGACAGTTACTGTGACTGATAATAAAGTTGCAGATTTACAAATCGCAGTCAGTTCAAATTTAAACGATACTTTTATATCGGCACAAGATGCTGCAAAAGCCGTATCTGAGAGCATTTCTATAACTGATCGATCGGGCAGTTCGCATGAAATCCTTGGTCAATCTGGTGCTCTTTCCGATGCCTGGACTGCTGACAGCGATGGCAATATCACCTCCCGCACGACAAACCAATCGTTGGATGCTCTTGGCAACTACAACGCTATGACGCTGGTCCAGTGGCGCAACGAAGTGAACCACATCAGCCAGCGCCTTGGCGACGTTCGTGATTCCTCGACAACAATTGGTGCATGGGCCCGCGTCTACGGCTACGACAGCTCCTATGACGACAATGTGTCGATTGACTTCAAAGCCAATTCGATTCAGGCGGGCGGTGACTACCGCATCAACAACACCTGGCTTGTGGGCGGCGCTTTCAGCTACACGGACGGTGAAGGCAAATTCTCGAACGGTTCTGCTGATTCCGACGGTTATTCGCTCGCAGCGTACCTCTCCGGGTTCTTTGACTGCGGTGGGTATGTTGACTTTGTGGGTCGTATTGGCCGTCTCTCAACGGACATCACTGCCTACAGCGATGCGAGCGAATTTAAGGGGTCCTACAACAACACGACGTTCGGACTTTCTGCTGAAGTGGGCTACCACTGGAAGCTCAACGACACGTTCTATGTTGAACCTCAGGCTGAACTCGCTTACGGCTTCGTAAAGGGTGATGATTTCACCGGCGCCAATGACGTGAGAGTTGAACAGGATGACTTCCAGACGCTGGTTGGTCGTCTCGGTGCACGTATCGGTGCGTCCTTCGCTGACGGTGCCGGTACGGTCTACGCTCATGCATCCGTCAATCACGATTTCCTGGGTGATGCAGACTACACGGCGTCGCTCGGCAGCGTTTCCCGCGATCTCAGCGTTGACATCGGCGGAACTTGGGTTTCCTACGGTATCGGCGCTCAGTTCAACACGTCGAAGAACCTTAATTTCTACGGCACGCTTGAACGCGCGAACGGTTCGGAATATCAAGAAGACTATCGTTATTCGGTCGGCATGAGCTATCGCTTCTAAGCCCTCGAGTTTCAAAAACAATCTCTGCCATGCCGCATTGGAAAGATGCGGCATCGCTTTCGCCCTCGGATCTTCGGGTTCGGGGGTGTTCTTTAGATCGAATGCTGAAGTTGTGGGTAGTCAGGTTATCTTCCAAGCAGTTCTGCGGGATCGTGATATTGAAGTACGTAATAGATAGGCTTTCATGCTATAGTATTGCATACTATATCTCTTCATCATATGGTGATGGTTGATAGCAATTTTGGCTTTAAAAGGAGTTGCGAGGGCAATGCGTAAACTTCATTGCTCGGATGAAATGATGGCAGCAGGGTTGACAGATGCTGATTTAGGTTCAAATTCATTTAAAAATGGATCCCATATTGAATGGGATGGTAAATCTGGCGGTTTACGGACTATTATTGATAATCGTTTCAAGGGTAGGTAATTTATTCTTGTAATTTGGGCTAATGGTGATCTTTTCAATATTCCCAGTGATCAATTGGGATATTTGAGTCGGCAAGCTGCACCACTTTTTGAATTCGAGGATGCAGCCATCGAAAATGGATTGCAAAGCGTTATTTAGTCCAGATTTTAGATGAATATTCGTCAAATCAAGGAGTTTAAGATGACTGTCAATATATCAGAGGCGTTGAGCGAAAGTATTAATGATCTTAATGAAATTCTCTATTCACAGAAATTGATTGATAAAAAAGAATATGAACGTGTTAGTGCGCAGTTTCCAATGGCGGCGGTGTCAACAGAAATGGATGGACGTCAGTTTGCTCAGATTCGTCGAAAAATAAATTTATCTCAGGCGGCGCTGGCTCAGCTTCTGGGTACATCAGTTTCCACTATTTCAAAATGGGAATGCGGTAAAAATCCGATAACTCCATCAGTTATTGTTTTAATGAATGTATTAGACAAGCATGGTCTAGCTGTTTTGATGTGAATTTAACTTTAGAGAACTTGGAAGCTAATCGACTGAAAATACCTTTCGTTATCCTGCTGAGGGCTTGGGACATCCTGAAGAGCCTTAATAGCGATTTGCAAGGTGTTTGGAATCGTCGAATTACGCAAGAGTATTGCCTAGACTATTCATCCGCAGAATCGAGGACCGCCATTCATTCAATGTGTTACTCACTCGAGAAGCCTATAACAGCAATCTCCCCGCCGGCGTTGGTTTCCTCTCCTGCAGGACGGGTGACCGTCTATGAAGAGAAATAATCTGGCTTGTTTTCAAGCCGCTTGACAGGCAGAAGCGCACGGTCTACTGCTCTGAGCCAGAAAGCCTGACTGGCGAGGTCAGCGTGCAAATGTTTCGCCGCAAAGTCGTTGGCGGGAAGCGTGGCGCTGTCAATCCATACTGATTTGAGGTTGGCTCCGGAGGCGCTGGATCCGTGCTGCTCGAACTGATCAGCCAGCACTTGTGAGAGCAGAAAACCAAAAGTGTATTGCCAATCGTAGAAGACGGGCTGCGTGCGGTAGAAGTGCGTTTTATAGGCCCAGACATAGCGGTCTTCGCCTACTGCAGCGTCCCCAAAATAGTGATGCCATGACTCGACGGACAGTTTGTTTACCGTTTCAAGCGACAGCAGACCTTTCTGACGTTCCAGGAGAATGTGCTTCAAAAGACGGTGGCGCGCAGGGATCGTAAGCAGGCAGTTGGTAAGACGTTTAAGCATCTGCCAGCGGTGAAGTTTTTCTTCCGGCGTATTCGCTGCGGCACGGAGCAGCGACCGGGAAAGAACGGTTTCACAGAAGTTTCCGGCGAGTTCCGTCATCGCAAGCATTGGCACTCGCGCAGGAGCGGGGGCCTGGTGAAGCACCTGCATATGCCAGGCCGCGCCAAGGAGATGTGACAATGCCGCTTCGCCCGAGAGCGTGGGAAGATAGTTTGCAAGAATCCTGACGGCGTCGAGAGCCGGCAGATCATCACACCAAGTGCCGCCGGTTTTCATCGACTGACCATGTGCGTCAATCCAGCCCGAATGTGCAGCAATGTCGAGGAATTGAGTGAATTCCGGGTCGAGCTGGGCAAAAGCCCGTTTCAGATCCTCAATGGCACCCCAAAAAAATCGGCCTTTTGTATATAGAGCGTCTGGCGACGGCGAGAGGAGATTCCAAACTCTCATTGGACCATCGCCGAAAGCGCGCTGCCGAAGCGAAACAGCCAGCCGAATGCGAGGCAGCCGGGCCTCCAAGGCATTAAAGAGTGCTCGGTAGACGCGCAGATCCATGCGTTCAGAACGCATGACATAGGGAAAGAGCTCTTCTCCGGCAAGTTTTAGGAGCGCAAGGTGAAATCCCGTGTGAGCGTTGAGAACATCCAGAAAGCTCGGAGAGTGCGATGCGAACCAAGCATTCATCGCCTCAAAAGTCGTGCGCCGTAATACGGGATCATCAGCATTTTTGAGGACTGCAATGCTTGCGCCGAACCCCTGGATACGCGGATGGCCGTCAGAGTCCTTGACATTGAGCGCCATAGTGCTCGTGAGATGGGTGTGCAGTGCGCGGACCGGTTCGAGCACCGATGCGGAAACATCATTTGCAAAGGACGCTTTGTCGGGCGGCAGGTCGTCGAGAATAGTGCCGCGCAGGCGTCTTGCCTCTTTCCAGAGACGCAGTTCAGGGTGAGCGCTAAAAATGGGGTCATTGGACGCACGCTCAGCCAGATCGCGAAAAATGGGCTCAACGAGTTTGTTGAGCTCTGCGGCTTTATGTCCGATATCCCCCCTGGCTTTGACCGCTGCCGTATCCGCTGCAGAAAGACCAAGATGCGCGCGGCAGATCGTCCGCAGCGTCTTCACGAGGTCTTGGCCTCGTGCAAAGAGCTGGAGGACTTCCGGATAGGTTCCAGGTCTCTCGGCCGCGGCTGCCGTAGCTCCAGTCAAAGCACCGAGCGTCACGTCAAGACTGAAGGAGAGTTCCTGAAACTTGGCGCTGCGGACATTGGCCGCACCGTCGTCAGCCCAGGAGGGAAGGGCGTTGGTCTGTTTCATCGAAAAAAGAGGTGGTAGTAGAACCACCTATCGGATAAGGGTTAACGTCAGTGTGACAGAAATTGGACAGTGCTGGAAGGGGTCGGATCCCCGCATTTTGCTCTGGCTCTAAGCAATGGGAGGTACGGGAGTACCCCCGGAAGCAGTCTGACCATCCCGACAAACCCTAGGCAGGGTGCAGGCGGCTGAGCAGAATGGAATGCATTGAAAGAGTGCAGCGGGCGTAAATACCCGGAAAAACACGACCCGGATCCTGGCTGCAGTCTGATCTCAGGAGACTTTCATGGCCGGAATTATCTTCGGTTGCATCATACTCGTCCTCGTCGGATGGGCGATCGTAAAAGGGAAGTACGCGCCCTTTATTCTCATTGCAAGCGGCGTTGCCATGCTTGCATTCTCTGTTTTCTTTGATACGGGTTCATTCATGCCCAAAAAAGCGCTTCCGACTGGAAACGATTACCTGAACATCATCGAGTTCATCCGCTACATGTTCTCGACGCGTCTCGCCGGCCTGGGTCTTCTCATTATGACGATGGTGGGTTTTGCCTCCTATATGACCCATATCGGTGCGAATGATGCTTTTGTGAATATCGCGATCAAGCCGCTTTCAATCATCAAGAGCCCTTATGCGCTGGTGTTCCTGGCCTTCCTTCTCGGCAAGGCGGTCTCCATGGTGATTACCTCCGCAGTGGGTCTCGGCGTGCTCTGCCTTGCATTGATGGGCCCGGCGCTTGCAGCCCTCGGCATGAACAAGAAGGCAATCGGTGCGGTTTTTGTCACCTCCGGTGCAGCTTCACTCGTTCTCATCGGCGGCTCAACTGCGGCTGCGGCGAAGGCTTGCTCGCTCTCGATTCTTGATTACGTTTTTGTATTCAAAATTCCTGCAGCGCTTCCCACCGTTCTGGTTATGGGGCTTGCCCATGTTTTCTGGCAGAAGTATCTCGACCGCCGCGAGGGCTGGAATCCCCAAGAACATATGGGCGAGCAGCTTGTCTTTGAAGGTGAGGATGTGAAAAAGCCGAGCACTGCGGCGCCGAAGTTCTACGCCATCCTGCCCTTCCTGCCGATGATTTTTGTGGTGGTTTTCTCCCGCTACTGCATCGACTCCATCAAACTCGACATCACAACCCTGATGTTCTTCTGCGTTGCGATTGCGATGATTTGTGAAGCTGTGCGCTGGCGCGGCAGCATCGAGAAATTAGGGGCCGGACTGAAGGCGTTTCTGATGTCCATGGGCAAGGCCATGTCCGGTGTGGTGGCTCTCGTTATTGCAGCCGGTATTTTTGCCGAAGGCTTCAAGGCGCTCGGTATGGTGGATGCGATCGTTAACCTCTCGAGCGCAGTCGGTGCCGGTGCGATCGGCATGTCCATCCTTTTCGTAGTGATCACGACGCTTGTCACCATCATTACGGGGTCGAACGGGGCGTCCTTTTACCCGCTGATCGAAATGGTGCCGAAGATCGCCAAGGACATGGGCGTCAACCCGGTGATGCTCGTTTTGCCGATGCATCAGGCTTCAACCATTGCCAGACCGCTTTCGCCGGTTGCCGGCGTTGTGGTCGCCATTGCCGCAATGCTCAAAATGTCGCCGCTTGAACTCGTCAAGCGTGCAAGCGTGCCTTCGATCGCAGGCCTGATTGCTCACCACATCTTCGCTTTCTGGCTCTCTCTTTGATTGATGACTTCGACGAATAGGAAATAACAAAAATGACGAAGGATCTGCAGAGCATTCTTCAGGCCCCTGAATGGTCGATGGATGACGCCTACGGCTCGGTCGGTTCAGAGAAGTGGAATCAAAGCATTGAACGCGCGGCGGCGCTTCTTAATGCGCTCCATTCCATGGAACGGCCCGTTGCCCGTGAGGCGCTGGCTGATCATTTCAAAGAGTTCGATGAAGCCAATACATTAATTTCGTCGCTTGCCGCTTTTGCGAAGTGTCAGGGAGCAAAGGACGCGGGTGATGAAGAAGCGTCTTCCGCGGCGGGAATTGTGGGTTCGCTCCAAGTCAGACTTGAAGCCGCGGCACTGCCGCTCTTTGAGGCGGCTGAAGCCCTGCCGGCAGACGATGCGCTTTGGCAGTCATCTCCGCTCGCTGATTGGCGCTTTGTTATTTGTGAGCGAAAAAATGAGTGGCACCGAAAGCTCTCGCCGAGCGACCGTGAGTGGCTCTCTGACTTTGGAGAAAAGTGTTTTCTGCCGCTTGGGGCTGTTTTTAAGACGCTCCAAAAAGGGGTTGACTTCGAGGCTGAGAACAGTCAAGGCGAATCTGAACGTATCCGTGCAGCCAAGCTCGTCTCCGTCATTAAGGGGGCGCCTGACCGGACATTGCGCCGAAACGTAAATATTGGTCTTGCGAAGTCCTATGGCGAACGAGCGGAACTTTACGCAGCGCTTCTCAATGAACTTCATGGCTTCCGGCTCGCCGCTTTCGGGCGGGCAGGCGTTGATGCCGTGGATGTATCTCTCGCGCAGAACCGCATGAGCCGAGGAGCGCTTTTTGCCATGCGGGAAGCGATTGTGCGCCATCTCGACGAGATTCGGGAGGCGGTACGGCTCAGAGCACCTTATTTTGAAAAGGGTGCGCGCAGGCTCGCCGTGTACGATCTGATGGCGCCGGCCCCCCAGCAGGGCAAAAATACGGTCCCTGCGCTGATTCCTTATGCCGAAGGCATTGACATTGTGAAGAAGGCTTTGGGTGCCGTAGATCCGGAAATGTCGGATTTCATCGAATTGATGCTTCGCAGCCGCTGGGTCGATGCGGCGCCTTCGGATAAGAAAATCGGCGGAGCCTTTTATTCGCGCTTCAATGAATTTCGGATCCCGCGCGTCTTCTCAAGCTATATGGGCACGATTACAACCGTGCTGCAGCAGGGACACGAACTCGGGCATGCCTTCCATTACTGGATCATGCGCGATCTTCCCGTGGTACAGACGGAATTCCCCATGACGCTCACCGAAACGGCAAGCACCTTTAACGAGGCTTTGGTTCGGCGCTACCTTCTTGAGCATGCCGCGAGCGACGCCGAGCGTTTCTCCATGCTCTGGCAGGAGCTGCGCAGCGCCGCGAATTTCCTCCTCAACACGATGGTGCGTTTTGATTTTGAATGCGCCTTTATTGAACAGCGAAAGGCGGGAGTGGTCCCCGCCAAGCGCTGTGTCGAACTGATGCGGGAAGCTTGGGGAAACTGGTACGGCGATTCGACCGAGGGGGCCGATGACTATCTGTGGGCCTATAAGCTCCACTTCTATAAGACTGACCAGCTTCTCTACAACTACCCGTACACCGTGGGCTATCTGCTTTCCTCGGGGCTCCTTGCCGAACTCGATAAGCGCGGTCCTGATTTCATGCCTTTTTACCGCGCAATGCTGCGCGATACCGGACGCGACACGGTCGACGGCATCGTACGCCGTCACTGCGGTGCGGATGCTGCGAATCCCGCTTTTTGGGAAAACGCCATGCAGGCGCCTCTCGCTGCCGTGAAAGCGTTCGCGGCGCTCAGCAGCAGCAAATGACCGATATGAAGCACTCTCAATTCCAAAACTTCAACCGTTTCCAAAGGAGGAAAACCATGAAGCATACTGCACTCCACCTTGCAGTCTTTGGTGTTCTGGCCGGCGCAGCTCTTGCTGCGCAAGCGGCCGATGTTCAGATTTACGGCCGCGTTGACGCAGGCTTTCTTTACGAACATAAGAAGGGTGAAGACACCTTTACTCAGAAAGCTGGCGGCCGTGCACATAACCGAATCGGCTTCAACGTCGTTGAAGATCTCGGCAACGGCGTGAAGGTCAAAGCCTATTTAGAGAACGGCTTTTATATTGATAACGGCCAATTTGATGACAGCGAAATGCTCTTCAATCGCCGCTCGATTCTCGCTCTGCAGGGTTCATTGGGTGAAATCGGCTTCGGCCGCATGGGCACGGTTCAGTCCACCGTGGCGCCTTATACCATGGGCCTTATCAAATATGATCCGTTCGGGACGTCATACGGCAATGCTTCAATTGGATCAACTTTCTCCAATACGGGCCGAACGAACAACACTGTGACTTGGATCTCACCGACGGCCAATGGGTTCCGTGTGGGGGCTTCTTATTCTTTAGGCGATAATTCTGACACCCTTTATGAAAATCTTGCCGACCGCAAACATACGGGTGCGCTTGCTGTGGACTACACCGGCAAGGATGTGTACTTCAGCCTGAACTACGGCAATGTGGATTACGGCAACCTAGAAGGGAAGTCCAAGGATTCAAACGGGCAGGCGATTTCTTTTGGCGGCTGGTATCGCTTCATTCCGGAAGCAAGAGTCTTCTTTGGCGCTCAGTATTCCACCCATTGGGACAAGGGTGCCGGCCTCTCGAGCGCAAAAGTGACAGCGGCAACGGATGATGAACGAAGCGCTGGGTGGGAGGGCTACAGCCTTCTGCTGGGTACGGATTACGTGATCGGGAGCCACAAACTGATTGGCGGCGTCCAATACTATGACGGCGAACTTAGCGGCAATTCCGACTACAACTTCCGCCGCACCGTTTTTTCCGCTGCTTATGAGTACAAATTGGCGAAGAAGGTCTGGCTCTATTTTGCGGCGACACATTCCGTGGGCGGCGGGGATCTGAAAGCGGCTGCAGATAAGGAGGGTCTCACCAAGACTACACAAGTTTTTACGGGTCTCAACTTCAATTTCTGATGAGGTTTATTCGGCACGCTTGACCGGCCAGCACAGAAACGCTTCCTTTTTGGAGGCTCCCCCTTCTTAAGGGCAGTGAGGGTGTGCCATTTTATTTGTCAACGCTAAATTGACATAACCTATAAATTATTAAAAGCACGCGAGGGAGGTGAAGAGCTCTCTCTTGCAAGGCAATCAGTGCATTCTCTTCAATCTTGATGAACTTCGTGTTTCCAGTCTTTGGCTGGGATCACGAAGTTTTTTATTATCTGCTCTATCATAATTAAGAATGTTTTTTTCATGATTTATTAAATATTGACATTTATTATTTTTGCTATATGAAATATGTTTCTGCATTATAAAAGATAAGTGATGACAGGCCGGTTTTGAGAACTATTTAATTGTTTTCATGCGTTGTCAACATATTGATGGTTTCAACGACTCATATAAGAAGATGCGTTTGATAAAGACGCAGAGGAGAGGTTGTACAAATGTGTGCTGACAGGCCGCATTTTTAAATCCTGTATTACTGACAAATATTAAATTTCTTTATAAATAACAAAATGTTGTGATGAAGGTAGGTCTGCCTTGGAAGTTATGTATCAACTCATAGTTAATATCTAACAATAAAATTATTTTATTAGATACATGAAGCTAACCCCTAGAAAACAATAAAAAGTTAAGTAAATCTCATGCACACTAATGCTATAAGTTTACGTTTATAAATTTCTAAATCATTTAAGGCTAATTTTGTGCAAGTTGTGCTTTCGAAAGGAGGAAAAGTCAATATTTTTTGTGAGATGGGTATGTTTTTTGGCTGCTAAACGACGGCATGGAATACCCTTTGACTCTGGTTTAAATTGATTGAAGTCAATGTTAATGAGGACGGGAATGACAGGATGCCTATTGTCTTTTACTGCGTGAGTAGGAAAGACAAGGGGCAACCAAAAAAATCACCAGAGGATGATGAAGATGAATAGGATCTTCAAGACGAAATGGAGTGACTCTCACAAACAATATGTCGTGACCGACGAAAACCACTCTAATAAAGGGAAAACTGCTAAGAGTTCGGTTACTCTGGCAGTTTCAGCCTTAATGCTTGTCGCAGGCGCAGCTTCTGCAGCCTATATAGAGCCAGGCTTCAAGGCACAAGATGCTGCTCAGATGGATCAAGCGAAAACATCATGGGAAACGGCTGAGTATCAGAAAAATTGGGGCTTGTCAGCATTGAAAGCATCCACTGCCTATGCTCTTGGTTTTCATGGTCAGGGCGTTAAAGTGGGAATGATGGATTCAGGTATCCTGACCACACATAAGGAATTATCCGGTGATCGTTGGCAAACGGTGGCTGCATCTGGTGAATTTACTCATGATGGTGAACGCTATCCGCAATATGCTTATGGACGTTCTCCACAGGACACAGGAAAATATAAGAAGGGTGATAAATTCACCGTTGACGGCGCTTATAAAGCTGGAGTCAATGATAATCATGGGACGGGCTGCGCGGGTGTTTATGCTGGTAACCGCGATGGCTCCGGCATGCATGGCGTCGCCTGGGGATCCGATTTCTATTCGGCCAATACCGGCGGATCGGACGACATGAATTATGGTCCGTTCCCAGATTATGGATTCTTCAAAACAGGCTATGACGCCTTGGTAAATTCAGGTGTGAAGATTATTAACAACAGTTTTGGCACTAACTTAAAACAGGTAGATGAAAGGGGAAATATCGTTTACTACTATTACAGTGGTCCTGAACTTACTACAGTGAATGATATTGAATACGAATATTTCCTGTTCAAAAAACAATACAACGAAGGACCAAGTTTTGTCGATGCGGCTTGGGGTGCTGTGAAGGGAAAGGATGTCATTCAAGTCTTCACTAACGGCAATAACGATCGCGCCAATCCGTATCATCGCGCACTCTATCCGTATTTCAATCCAGAAGCTGAAGCGCAGTGGATTGCTATTGCTGGTCTGAAGCAAGTTGACAGTCTTAATGACCCCAGCAACTACAAACTGGAAGCTAAATTTAACGAGGCTGGTTACGCAAAGTACTGGACACTGGTTGGTCCGGGACAGAATGGCAATACCGCTAATATTGCTGGAGATGATAAGTATGGCCGCTACAGCGGTACGTCTATGGCTGCGCCGTTTGTTTCTGGTGCCTTTGCTGTCTTGGCTTCCCGCTATCAGGATATGAGTGCCCTGCAGGTTCGTGAAGTTCTTTTGACAACAGCGAACCACAAGAATACTGATGGTACGGACATGGAAGGCTGGGCGAATGTCAGCGGAAATGCTCCGGCCGAAGGCGAGGTTTCTGACCGTATGGGATGGGGCGTTCCTGATCTTGAAAAAGGTATGTATGGTCTTGGTCAGCTTTCCGGCAAGTTCGAGTACAACCTCAAGGCTGGTAATCTGGATGTTTGGTCAAATGACATTTCTCAGGCCGCACTTGATCAACGGGCTCGTGAGGATCTCGCATGGCTGAGGTCGGTGACCGAAGACGGAACGACTGACGGTAAGGTTGTCGTCTCTAATGTACTGACTGATTACAAGCTGACAAATACAAGTACAGCTTCGGCTAATCAAGACGGTCGGGAACATAACTTTGACCTTGCCGGCATCAAGGATAAAAATATCCGTCTGGAAGATGCTAAGAAGTGGCGTCTTGAATACTATGAAAAGCGTGCCTCAGCAATCCGCACCAAGATTGCAAATGGTCTTTATGACGGATCACTTGTTAAGAAGGGCGACGGTACGCTTGTTCTGACCGGCAACAATACTTTCCGAGGCGGCGTCACTCTTAATGAGGGCAGCCTTTATGGTTTCAACGACTCCTTCGGTATCACGGAGACCGCTGCGGGCAAGGCCAATGGCCTTGTCACCGTGAACGGCGGCAAGTTTGGCGTTATCAATAAATACGACGACAAGCTCACACTGAAAGGCACAATCACTGACGGCGCATCTGATCATTCCGTCGATGCCGTGATCAATGCCGGCGGTACATTCCTTGTAATGGCCGGTCAGGACGTTGAGATGGGCACACTCACCTTCAAGGACGGTGCAGGCTACAGTGTCAGTTCGACTGACATTGATGTACTGAAAGCCGCTTACGAAGGTAATGCTCAGACGGGTACTGTGAAGCTCGATAAGCTCACAGGTCTTGATGCTGCCGCTGCGAACCCCGACTATGCGCTCTTCAAAACTGAACTCACGTTCGACGAGACGAGCTCAATTCTGACAGGTACGCTTTCGGCAGATAAGAGTCTCTCATTAGCAAACTATGGGTCTGGCAACGGCCGCAAGATCGGGCAGGCAATCGACGCTGAACGCACCGGCGCTCTTTTCGAGAGCCTCCTCAGTGCTTCGAAGGCTCAGGTCGAATCGACCTATGCGTCTCTGGGTGACGATTTCTATCTCAACAGCCGCAATGCTTCCATCGTCAACGGCTTGACCCTCACACGCGCGGTGAAGGATCAGGCTGCCGGCATCGGTGAAGGCCGCGTTGTTGAAATGGCCGACGGCAATGGCCGTCTATGGGCGACGGGCATCGGCGCCTGGAGTTCCATTGACTACGGCAGCTCCGACATGGACAGCAACTTCTATGCCGGCCTTATCGGCGCAGAGGTTGATGTCGCGGATTCGACCAAGATCGGAGTCTTCTTTGGTGCGGGAACAACGGAGAACAAGGCGGGGAGCTTCAAGGTTGAAAGCAACGACATTCATGTTGGACTCTATGGTCTGACGAACGTTGAAGACATCGCTTCCATCCATTATGGGTTCATCTATACCCATCAGTCTGCCGATGCGAACCGCACGCTGACCGTCAAGGATCTGGCGGGCTACAACAAGTGGTCGGGCGACGCTGATGTTACGCAGATCTTTGCTGAAGCTGCCTTCAAGGGTTTCAACACTGCGGCGTATTCAGTGGAACCTTACTTCGGCCTCGCATGGATTCATGCTGAATCAGACAGTTATTCCGAATCTGTCGGCGGCATGACTTTCACAACGAATCCTGAAGATCAAGACCTGCAGGTGAGCTCGCTCGGTATTCGAGCCGGTGTACCGTTCAGTTTCGGTGCTGCCAAGGTCACTCTGAAGGGTGATCTTGCCTGGAACCACTTTTTTGGTGATACCGAAGCTGAGGCCCGCATGAATCTCGCCGGTTCGGGTACAGCCTTGATCAAAGGCGGCGAGCTCTCCGACATGGCGACGGTTGGTCTGGGTGTCGAAGCTCAGCTCAGCAAGATCGCCACGTTCGGACTTTCCTACACGGGTGCTTATGACGGCAATGTAACTATGCACGGTTTGCGGGCCAATCTGCGCTTTGCGTTCTAACCGATAACGCCTTATTCGAACTGGTCGAAGTCTTGAAGCGGCGACAGGGGAATTGGGCGATTAAAGAAACAGGACCGCTTCAGTTTGAAATGACTGAAGCGGTCTTTATGAACGCCGGTGAGGCTGGAGCAATGTTCAAGGAATAGGACTACATCGGGGTTGGCAGCCAGATGGTTCGTGGCGTTTGTGACTAATTTGACCGTTCGCCGAAAAAGCACCGAAGATTTAAACGTCACGCCATTCATGTTGCATATGGCAAGCACGAAATTGCTTCTTAATTTCTAAAAAATATAAGTAATATCAAGGTAGTTTGATTCTATATGGCTGAAACATTGAATAGCTGTGAGTGATCTCAGCTGAGACGGTTAGTTTTCATGCTGAGGAATCGAGCAAAAAAACGGAGAAGTTGCCAGCAAAGAACCTGTGTGGCAAGGAAAGGCTTTCGAGCCCTTTCGCGTGGGTGCATAGAATGAACGACATTGAGCGTCTAGATCAGCATCTGTTGCTGACGGAGTCTGACAAAGGACACAAAGCTAAGCCATACTGATTTTCGAATGCAGAATCAAAGTGTTCAGATAGTGTTTGCATTTGGCGATTGGGCAGGGACTGACGGCAGCTGTCTGGAAGCAGAAGAGGCTGCAGCTGACAATCGCCGCCAGATAGGTATATATTCTCTCCATTAAATAAACACATGTTCATTTAATGGAGAATGAATGTCATGCAGCGCAGAACCCTTCTGATTTCCGCCGTTGGTGCGGCAGTTGCAACAACCTTTAGTACGTCTGCAGGCGCCGTGCAGAATCGCGTCACTGGATCACTTCCCAATGTGATTGATAAAAACATCCGCATTTATGGCAACGACGCTTATCCCGTGCCGCACCGTCGTGCCATGGGGATCGGTGCCGTGCGCGCCCGCATGCCGCACGACTTCGTTCCGGGCAGGCGGTTTCTGCTCAAAAAGGGAGAAATAAGAACACCCGGCGGAGCGCCGCTTGAAAGCGATGTTGTGCTTGAAGAAAATGTGGCTCTGAAAATGCGCGACGGCACGACTATCTATACCGATGTCTTCCGTCCCAATGATGATGGCCGCCATCCCGCGATTGTGGCCTGGAGTCCCTACGGCAAAACCGTGGGCGGTCAGCGTCTGGATGACGTCCCCAAACGTTCCGGCGTTCCGCAGAATGCTGTTTCTGGGCTCGAGAAGTTTGAGGGCGCCGATCCGGCCTTCTGGACAGCGCAGGGCTATGTTGTGCTCAACCCTGATCCCCGAGGCGTGGGGCATTCTGAAGGCGATATTTCCTATTGGGGGCGGCAGCTTGCTGAGGATGGATATGACTTCATTGAATGGGCGGCTGCGCAGTCTTGGAGCAACGGCCGGGTCGGCATGGCCGGCAACTCCTGGCTAACGGTTTCGCAGTGGTTTATCGCTGCAGAGAATCCTCCGCACCTTGCTGCCATTGCGCCGTGGGAAGGTTTCTGCGACCACTTTGAAGAACCGGGCACGCGAGGCGGCATCCCCGAGCCCGGGTTCCCGGAAGTGATCATCAAAACCTTTGCCGGTCCGAACTATATTGAGGATCAGCCGCGGATGATTGCCACGCACCTGGTAAAGGATGCGTATTGGGAAAACATGGCTGCGCGTCTGGAAAAAATCCAAGTGCCCGCTTATGTGGTGGCGAGTTATACCAATCCGGTGCATACACACGGCTCGTTTGCCGGCTTTATGCGGATTGCCTCCAAAGACAAGTGGCTTCGCGTCAACAACACCAATGAATGGTATGACCTTTATTCACCGAAGTACCGTGCGGAATTGCTGACCTTCTTTGACCGTTACCTCAAAGGCACGGACAACGGATTTGAAAAGACGCCCCGCGTGCGTTATTCAGTGCTCGACTCGGGCGGCACCGCAGAGCGGGTGGATGTGCCTGCTGAGAACTGGCCGCTGCCGGAAACAACGCTTAAACGTCTGTATCTGGCCGAGGACGGTCGGCTGACGGAGTCTCTTTCGACGAATGCCTCGTCCCTGCAGTACGATTCGGCCTCCGGAAGCGTTAAGTTCCGCTATGTCTTCCCAGAAAATGCCGACGTGGTTGGATACATGCGTGCGAAGCTCTGGATGGAGACGCCCGAATCTGATGATATGGATGTTGAGGTGGTTGTCCGCAAAGTGTCGCCGGCCGGAGAAGCCCTCCATCGTCCGATTCCAGAGTTTATTGCCCCCGATGCCGTCGCAACGGGAAGACTGCGTGCTTCAATGCGCGAACTCGACGCCAAGCGCACGACAGAGCTCGAACCCTTTTATGTCTACAAACACCCGAAGAAGCTCCGTCCTGGCGAACGGGTGCCGCTCGACATTGCGGTCTGGCCGATGGGCGAACATTATCGAAAAGGGGAGGTCTTGGAGCTCGAGGTGCGCGGCGTGAAGATTGTGCCCACGACCTTTGAAATGGGATTTGGCCGTCACCCCATTCCGGTGCCGGCTGCCGGCGGAACCTATGATCCGCTGCACCCGCCTGTCATGGAGGTGTTGGGAGGCGATATGCCGGTGCCTGCGAGTGTTTCGGCAGCGACCGTGCCGACGCCGGCTTCGGCCAATCACGGCGCTCATATCGTTCATTTTGGCGGCGCCAATGATTCGTGGCTTCAAATTCCAATTTTGAAGATTTAAGCTCATAGCGGCCAGTTCTGAGCCTCGAGGCGTTAGAGTTGAGTATTCCATCGTTCCGGCTGAATCAAATGAGCCGGAGCGATGGAGCTGCTTTCATCTTTGAATGCCTGCATATTGAGGAACAGAGCATTATGGGCTCCAGCGCAAGACCAACGCAGACAGAAGGAACCGTTCGCCGCCGCGGCAGACGTCCGGCCTCCGAAGTTTCGGGCCGCTCAATACTGCTTGAGACGGCGCAGCGCCATTTTTCACGCTGCGGCTTCGGCGGCACATCGCTCAGAGCGATTGCGCGGGATGCCGGCGTGACGCCGGCTTTGGTTTGTCAGCTTTTCGGCAGCAAAGAGGGACTCTATGACGCGCTCCTTGAGAAGCTCGCCTTAGATCAGCAAACACAGCTCACCGAACTGGTTCGTCTTGCGGACCTTGCAGAACGTCACCCGAAAGCCGCATTTGAACGCTGGGTGCAGATGCTGGTTCAAATTGGTCCCGCCATTTCGGATGTTCCTGCATTGCTCATGCATGAGGTCGACCCCATGCCTGAGGAGCACGACAATGGGGAAAGCCGCATTCCGCGCATTACTGAAAAACTGGTGCGGCCTTTCAAAGCAGCCTCCATGCCCATACTGAGAAAGGCATTGGAAGCAGGCATTATTCGCGGTACCTCTCCAGATCTGGTCTTCTCTCTCCTGATGGGGGCCGTTTCTGCGACGCTGCTGGCGCCGCAGATATCTGGAGAATCCCCGGCAGCGAATATGGATTTTCGCGAACGAGCTGCGGAAACCCTTTTATTGCTGGTTTTGAAGTGAGATTTTCGCTCACCATAAATGATTGGCAGGAGGGATGCCAAAAACCATCGGGTTCCCTGAAATGAAGACCGCCGTGTTCTGCGGCTGGATCTTGTCCTCATGCCTTTAGAAATTGCGGGATTAGGCCAAGAGGTCCAGCCGAAAGCTCGAGATCAAGCGGTTATTTGGCGGCAGTGGTTTGAGTTTGGGCTTGGAGAGGCTTCTTTTCTTCCTCGGAAGAAGGCTCTTTCGTTTCATCGTTTTTGGGAATGATGAAGAAGTTCACACGGTCCTTTTCGACAAAGAACGGAGGGTTCAATGCTTTCTCCGGCGCTGGGCCCTTGCGGGTGTTGATGTAGGCGTAGACATACTCTGGAAGATCGGGCGCCGCAGCCATCATGGCCTTTGCCCAGTCGAATTTCGGCTTCAAAACAGCGTCGCGGAACTTGAGCTGAACGTCCTTCCCTTGGATATACCAGACTTGAATCTGCGGGTCGGTGAAGCGCAGCGTTGAAATCTGCGGCGCGAAGGTCCAAAGACCGAAATTGACAATTTCGATGCCGCACTGACCCATTCCCAAGAAGGTGTCCTTCCAGGGTTTGCATCCCAATTCCTCGTTGACGACTTCAATCCCGGCGTCATTGTTGCCGGTCCCTTTTTCGTCGATGTGGTATGAAATCTGATAGTTCTTGAACTGATCCTGCTTCTTGAGTGATTCGGCGATGGCAGGGATGGCCCTAGCAACGAAAGCGTTGACGGCGGCTTTCCTGTCCTGAGCTTCTTCGGCGCGGACGTATCCCACCAAGCTGTCGGGCGTCGGATCGGTCGAGGGCAAGAGGAGCGACTGTGCGAGCCAGAGACCGAAGCCGATGTTCCAGTCGGCTGTTCCCGAAAGGATGCCGCTGCCCGCAACATTCCCGTGGAGTGCCCCCCAGACGGCGCCGTCAAGCAGCATCGATCCATCGCTCGTCAGCTTGACGTCCTTCGGCGCAGGGCGATCCATGATGTGCTTAACACCGAATTCCGTTGCGAGATTATTCGCTCGGCTCAATTTTTTTTGATACTGATATTCGGGTGTGTGTTTGGCGGCTCTTTCGGGATCGACGGGGCCGGTGGAAACGCAGCCGGAGAGGGCTGCTGCGGCGGCAGCAGCAGTCAAAGAAAGAAGAAGGGCGGATTTATTCTGCATGACGGGCGGGTTAAAGTGTAGGGCGAAGATTTTCTTGGGCGAAAACTGTTCTGTGTGCCAATCAGCGATTTCTATCGACACAATAGCGGCCAATCATACAGCAAATGTATACGAAAGCAATATTTGTAATGCTGAGCCTCAGGAGGCTTTTGAGATCATTTCTAACAATCGGTGTTTTTCTCGTTTTGAAGGGAAGCAATGAAGGCTTTATTCGGCGGGGAGTGCCGCTCCCCATGGACCTTTAGGGAGTTTTTCCGCGATTTCTCGAGCCATAGAAACAAGGCGCATCAAGGCCGGCGAGGCGGTTTCAAGCGACGGCAGGGCCAGTCCCAGCGCAACGCGTTCCTGCGGATGAAAGGGCTTTAGGACAACATTGCCTTTGAGGTTGATGCTTTGCAGCCGGTTGTTGACAGAAACGCCTAGTCCGGCATTAACCATGGCATAGGCTGAATACGGGTCATTCGTCTGCAGATGAATTTTCGGTTCAATTTTGTGGCGGGTGAAGAAGTCATCAATGTCCGAATTGTGATGAAGCCGCGGATAGATGAAGGGTTCGTCGGCAATTTGCCTCACGGTAACGCAGTCGGCTTGAATCAAAGGATGGCCGGGCGGTAGGAGCGCCACAAACTCTGTTTCCATCAATGGAAAAAAGTCGCCGTCGTAGGAGTGCTGAGAAAGGAAGGCGCAGTCGAGCGAGCCGTTTCTCAGCCGCTCGATGAGTTCGGCATCTGCACCTTCGACGGTTGAAAGCGTGATGGCCGGATAAGCATCGGAAAACTGCTTGAGGAGCTGCGGCAGCCAAGTTGTCGAAATGCTGAAATAGGAGCCGATGGTGAGTGAACCTGTTAATAGTCCCTTCACAGCGGCAATTTCCTCGTGAACGCGGCGTTCCGCGGTCATCAAATCTCTGAGGCGGGCGATGCTGGGTTCAGCGCCTTTAGCTGGCACCACGCCGCGGCGGCCTCTGAGGAGAAGCGTTGTTTTGAGTTCGGTTTCGAGCGACGAGATCTGGCGGTTGAGTCCCGACTGCGTCATGCCGAGTTTTTCGGCTGCGAGCGAAAAGGTTCCGCATTCAATGGCGGTGAGGAGGTACTGTACTTTTTCCAGATTCATCGAACGTCAGCTCTGAGGGAGCAGGATACTTATAGTGAGTATTTTGCATATCACATGTTCATTCAGGGCATTTTACGCACAAGGCGCTTCGGCATAAACTTCTTTTTCATCGTTGAATTCAGATTCGTTTTCCCTATTCTTGCGGAGCTTATTTATGCTGAACTTTGCCTGTGACTATCTCGATGCCGCACACCCCAAGGTATTCGAGGCGCTCATGAAAAACAACTTCGTGAAGACAGGCTGCTATGACGAGAGCGAAAGCGACTGCTTTTGCAATGCTGCCCGTGAAAAAATTCGCGCTGCCTGCGGTGTGCCGGATGCTGAAGTTCGTTTTCTTTCCGGCGGAACGCAGACCAACAAGGTGGTGATCAGCACGATGCTCAAACCCTGGCAGGGCGTGATTGCGGCCCGAACGGGTCACATTGCCGTGCATGAGGCTGGCGCCATTGAGGCCTCCGGTCACAAAGTGATCGAGATTGCTGAACATCAGGGCAAAATTTCTGCCGAAGCGGTCGATAAGGTTTTTCGCGCTTGGCACGGTGACGGCAACCGCCTGCACATGGTGGAACCGGGCATGGTTTACATCACGCAGCCGACGGAATACGGCACCGTCTATTCGCTCGCGGAACTGACTGCACTTTCGGAGGTCTGCCGCCGCTGGGGCGCACCGCTTTATGTTGACGGCGCACGGCTTTTTTATGCATTGGGTTCCGTCTCGAACGATGTGACGCTCAAGGACCTGGCTCGTCTGGCCGACGTTTTCTATATCGGCGGGACCAAGTGCGGTCTGCTCTTCGGCGAGGCGGTTGTGTTCCCCAAGGCGGGCACGGTGCCGGGGTTCTTCACGCTGATGAAGCAGTACGGCGCAATGCTCGCCAAGAGCAAGGTGCTCGGCATCCAGTTCGATGCGCTCTTTACGGAAGAGCTTGGCCTTCAGCTCGGCCGTCATGCCGTGCTTCAGGCCGACCGCATCCGTGAAGCACTGACGAAGAAGGGCTATGAACTGCTTTTTGGCAGCACGACCAATCAGATCTTCCTGCGGCTCACCAATGCGGAAGCTGATCGTCTGGGTCAGTCTGTAGAGATGAGTTTCTGGGAAAGGCTTGATGATGAGCATGTGGTCAAGCGCATTGCCACTTCATGGGCAACGGACCCCAAGGATGTGGATGCATTGATCGCGTTCTTTTAAGCGCCGTATCTCGATCTCGTCACATGCATCTCACTGTGGCTGACTGCAGTGCGGCGGCCTGAGGCCGAACGCTAAAACAAACGGCGGGCGCCATCTTTTGAGGAGGCCCCCGCCGTTCTTTTTCGATCTCCGATTCGGAAAATGCTTCAGGATTTCGAATCAGCTCCGCCGCCAGGCATGAAACTTCTCACGGAGCGTCTCAAAAAGCGTGAAGAGGAACGGGATAAAGAAGATCCCGATGAGCGTGGCCGAGAGCATGCCCGCGAAGGTCGTGATGCCGATGGCCCGACGGCTCGCGGAGCCCGCCCCTGTCGCGAACACCAGCGGCAGGACGCCGAAGAGGAAGCTCCAGGCCGTCATCATCACCGCGCGGAAGCGGATGGAGGCGCCTTGCTTGGCGGCTTCAGTGATGGAGAGTCCGGACTCACGAGCTGTTTTCGCGAATTCGACCATCAAAATGGCGTTCTTGCCGGCCAGGCCGATGAGCATCACCATGCCGAGCTGCGTGTAAATCGACATGTCGCCGCCGGTGAGTTCGAGCCCCAGAAGCGCTCCCATGACGGCAAAGAGCACGGAAAGCATGACCGAGAGCGGAATCGTCCAGCTTTCATACTGTGCGACGAGGAACAAGTACGCAAAGAGAAGCGCCAGACCCATCAAAGTGACGATTTGACCGGCGTTCTGCCTTTCCTGATAGGAGAGGCCCGTCCACTCGATGTGATAGTCCTTGGGGAGCGACGCGGCGGCCGTATCCTCAATGGCCTTATAAAAGGCCCCTGAGCTCACGCCGGCAGCGCTTTGCGCATTGACCCCCGCAGAGGTCATCTTGTTAAAGCGCGTAATCTGCTGGGGCCCCACTTCCCAGGAGAGTGAGCCCAGGGCTGAGAGCGGCACAATATTGCCGTCAGAAGATGTCGTGGGAATTTCTTCGAGCGAGAGGTTTGAACCTCGGTATTTTGAATCAGCCTGCACGATGACTTCGTAGTTGCTGCCGTTCATTGTGAAGTCGTTCACATAGTAGGAGGCGAGCAGCGTCTGCATGGTGGAGTAGACGTCTGAGGCAGGCACCTGAAGGAGCTCAGCTTTTTCACGGTCGAGCGTGAAGCGCAGCTGCGGCGTGTCAGCGCTGTAGGAGCTCATAGCGAAGAGCGTTTCCGGGCGCTCACCCAGCGCCGACTTAAAGCGGTTCACGGCATCCGAGAGATGCGCCGTATCGACCGTCCCGACGCCGCAGATTTCAAAGGATGCGCCGCCCGTGCCGCCCAGACCCATAATGGCGGGCGGCGTGAAAGAGACGATCTCTGCGGCCGCAATGTCCTGCGTGCGTTTGGCAATTTCGGCCTGAATGGCTGAAAGCTGCGTTTCCGGCGTCGTGCGCTCGTTCCAGGGCTTGAGGTCCAGAACGGCCATGCCGGCGTATTCGCCGGATCCGGAGAGCATGCTCATGCCGACATTCTGCATAACGGTCTGCACGCCTGGAATGGTGCGAAGCCGCTCCAGCATGGTTTCCATCACGGCTTCCGTACGGTTTTGCGTTGCGTCTGCCTGGAGCTCGATATTGGCAAAGATAATGCCTTTGTCTTCAGAAGGAATGAAGGCCGTCGGAATACGCCCATAGAGGAACCAGGTGACGCCCACGGCAGCAATCATCCCGACGGCCGCAATCAGACTGCGGCGGATGAGCCAAGCCGAGCCCCGCACATAGTTTTCGCGGGAGGCTGAAAGAAATCGGTTGAAGGGCTTAAAGAACTTTGCTGAAAATCCCCGCGAAGCCTGCTCGGCATCTGCTGCGCCGTCGCCGGGGCGCAGCACGAGTGCACAGAGCGCCGGGGAGAGCGTGAGCGCAACGACGGCTGAAATGCAGAGTGCCACGCACATGGAGACGGCAAACTGGCGGTAAATTGCTCCCACCATGCCGCCGTAGAAGGCGAGCGGCAGATAGCAGGCAACCGTGACGAGCGTCGTGGCGATAACAGCGCCGGTGATTTCCTGCATGCTCTTGACGGCCGCATCGTGCGGCGAGAGGCCTTGAGCAATCAGACGCTCTGTGTTTTCGACGACGACGATGGCGTCGTCAACGAGCGAGCCGATGACGAGAATGAGACCAAAGAGCGTGAGCGTATTGATGCTTAAGCCCAAAGCGGCCATGACGGTGAAAGTGCCGATCAAAGAGACCGGAATCGCCGCGGCCGGGATGAGCGTAGCCCGCCAGCTCTGCAGGAACACCCAGGTGATGAGGATCACCAGCAGAAGGGCAGAAAGGATGGTGACAACCATTTCCTCCATGGTTGTCTGAATGAATTTTGTCGGATCGTAGGCGGGACTCACGGTGACGCCTTCTGGCAGCCGCGGCTCCCATTCAGCGAGCTTGGCCTTGACGCGGTTCATCGTGGCGAGCGCATTGGCGTCAGGACTGCGGTAGAGCGCGAGCCCAACGGCCGGTTCGCCGTTGATGGTGGTGCCCCCGGTGTAGCTGCTCGAGCCGAGCTCGACTCTTGCGACGTCGCTCAGACGCACGACGCGTCCGCTCGCGGCATCGCTTCGCAGAATAATGGCGCCGAATTCGGCAGGATCCGCCAGACGGCCGGTCACATTCACCTTGTAGGTGACGGAATCTGAAGATCCTTCACTGCCGACATTGCCCGGCGCAGCCTGAATGTTCTGCGCATTGATGGCGTTCGTCACATCGCTCGTGCTGATGCCCATTCCGGCCATGCGCACCGGATCGAGCCAAATGCGCATCGCGTATTCGCTCTGGCTCATCATGCTCGTGGACGAAACTCCGTCGACACGGGCGAGGTCATCTTTAAGCGTTTTGTCAACGTAGTTGGCGAGCTCATTGAGATCCATCGACGCGCCGTTGGTGCGGAAGACGAACATGCCGAGCGTGTCGCTGCCGCGTTTTTCCACTGATACGCCGGTTTTCGTCACTTCGCTCGGCAGCTGGGCATCAGCACGCTTGACGGCATTTTGCAGATTAACGAGCGCAATGTCGCTGTCGGTCCCGGTTTTGAAGGTGACTTGGCAGTTGTACGTACCCGAATTGGAGCTCGTCGACGAAAAGTAAAGGAGATCCTCAACGCCGTTGATTTCGTTTTCAATCGGAATGGCAACGGTCTGTGTGACAACGTCCGCGGAAGCGCCCGCATAGGTGGCCGAGATGAAAAGCGTCGGGGGACTGATTTCCGGATATTCCTCTACGGGGAGATTCCAAAGGGAAATCAGACCTGAAATAGTGATGACAAGACTCACCACCGCGGCAAAGCGCGGGTGCTCGATGAAAAACTTGGAAAACATCAATGCACCCCAATCAGTTGGACGGCTGCTCGGCAGCGGCGCTGGCCGATGGAGCCGCCGCCTGCAGGACCTTGACGGTTTTCCCTTCGCCCGCCTTCTGCATGCCTTCCACAACGACGACATCGTCTTTTTGGAGCCCGGCGGTGATGAGCTGTCGGCCGTTCACCGCACGGCCGACCTCCACTCGGCGCTTTTGAGTCTTGGCCGCGCCGTCCTGAGGTGCATTCACTACCCAGACGTAGGCGCCTTCGGCGTCATGCTGCAGAGCCGAAGGCTGCACGGCCGGGAAGAGAGAATCGGGCTTTGAGAGCGTAATGGTGATCGTCACCGTGCTTCCCGGGACGAGACGGCCGAGAGGATCCTTAAATTCCGCAGCGGCATAGAGCGTATCGGTCTTCTCGTCGGCAGCGTTGTCGACCGCGGTGATGCGGCCGATTTCCGAAAGGACGGATCCGTCAGAAAGTTCCGCCTGCACAGCGGCCGATTTTTGAAGCTCCGCAATACTGCCGAAGAGCCCGGCGATGTCCTTCATCGAAAGCGCTGCGCGGACTCGAACGGGGGACACGGACACCAGTGTGGCGAGGGTCGTGCTTGCTGAACCGGCGGCCGTCACGTAGTTCCCGGCCGAGTAGTTGGTGAAGCTCATGCGGCCGTCCATCGGGGCGGCAATCACACAGTGCTTAAGATTGTCTTCGGCAGTGATCAGCGCTGCTTTGGCTGAGGCGAGCGCGGCAGCAGAGGTTTTCGCGGTTCGTTCAGCGGCGTCAAGCACATCGCGGCTCGAGGCCTTCTGTTCGTAGAGCGCCTGCTGACGCTTATAGTCGCGTTCGGCGTAGAGCGATTCGGCCTGAGCCTGCATGACGGCCGCTTTGGCAGACTGGAGCGCAGCCTGGTACTGCACATCGTCGAGACGGTAGAGCACATCGCCCTTTTTGACGAGCGCGCCGTCGGCAAAAGCAACCTCTTTTATTTCACCGGACACTCTGGCAGTGATGTTCACCGTATGGAGCGCAGTCACGCGGCCTGCCAATCGGCGGCTCACCGTCTGCGGCAGCATTTCTACGGCTTGGACGGCCACCACAGGGAGTTTGGCGTTTGGCGCTGGGGCAGCCTGGACGGTGCCGAAGAGGCTGGCGGCAAGGCATGCCGTCGAGAGTGCCGCAAGCGTGATGAGGCGGATAGAAGAGCGTTTCATGAGAATTTTGTGTTTCCAAATCAATATTCAGCCTAAAGCCGGCGGTCAATCAGGTCAATCACTGCTCACTGCAGTCGTTATCTCTCTCCACTCGGTGCGGGCTTTAGCCAGACCGAGCGCGAGGGTGCGGTAAAAGGCGGCGCGGTCTGCAGGCGGAGCCTCTGCAATGAGACTGTCAAGCAGGGCATTCATCATGGCTTCATGGCGATGAATTTGTCTGATGCCCTCATCGGTGAGCCGAATCACGACGGCGCGGCGGTCGTTGGGTGCGGTTGATCGGTCGATCAGTCCGACGTCGACCAATGTCTGAACGGTTTGCGATACAGCCCCGGGCGAGAGCGACACGGCCTGAGCCAAGGCTTTGACGCCAAGCCCCTCGGGATGAACGAGCTGAAGCTGATGGAGAATCTTGCCGGGTGCCGTTGGGATAAAACCGTCGATTTTTTCAGGCTTATGCCGTGCGTCGCGGATTTGTTCATGGGCACAGCCGAGCCTAAGGAGGAGTTCAGTAAAGTCGGGCAGGTCTGTCCAGGACATGTTGATCCAAAAATAATTTAGCAGCTAAACTATTTTTATTCTAAACATTCTATGGACGGCAGAAACCGCAGGACTGATGCAAAGTGTTGCTGCCCAAAATGCTCATCCAAATAAGCGGCAGCTGAGTGTTCTGTTTGAGCCGCATCCGACGGCTGGATTCGGCCGAGCTCCTCCATCGAAACGCTCAAGCGGGCAGCGTCGTTTTGAGAAGCCCCTCGGACTTTAGAAGCAGCGTCCGATCAGATAAGCGTTTCAGGATGCCTCAAAAGCGGATGAAAGGGATATAATTCGCCGGCAAAATAAATGTAACATACGACCTGCACAGAGCAGGGCGTCCGCAGGAGCAGCAATGCCGAAACGATTAATGCCGACTCGCGACAATCTTCGCAGGAGCCACGGCGCCCTTAATGCTTCGGAAAATGACATTGCGGGCGTTGAGCTCATGCTTTATCTCATTCGCGCGTCCGATGTGATTCGTGAAGAAATCTACGGCGCACTTCGGCGCGATACCGGACTCACAGAAGGGAAATTCGCACTCCTGATGATTCTTTATGACATCAGCGAACCGGTGCCCTTGGTTGAGCTTTCCGTGCGCATTGGCGTATCTCCCTCGACCACCTCCATCATGGTGACGCGCATGCTGCAGACAGAGGAGCCGCTCGTTGCCAAAACCGTGGATCCCGTTGATGCCCGCTCGGCCTTGATTTCACTCACGCCCGCCGGCCGCCGCCTGTTGGAGTCGGCCATGCTCCCGCATTTCAACCGTGTCAGTGATTTCGCCAAAACGCTCTCGAGTGCGGAACGCGAAACAATGATTGCGCTCTTAAAGAAACTCGTGGCCGGACACTGACACGATCCTTGCTTATTCCCACGACTTTGATGCCGTTCGGGGCTCTCCTGAAGCGGCCTGCGTTTTCTTTTTCTCAACACTTTGCCGACAAAATAAAATGAATCTCTCCAAAAAGCAGCTTAGAGACATCACGCGCACCGCACTGGGCTTTACCGGTGTGCTTTGCGCAGCAGCCGCATTGATTTGGCTGGGAAACCGCAACGATGCCGTGACGAATGCTGAAAGTCTCAAGGCAGGCATTCTCACGGCGCATCAGGTGAAAGCGGCTTTCGAAACGGTGAGCGGCCGTCTGGTCGATCGTCCGATTGAAGAAGGCATGACGGTTGAAGCGGGCGCGAAGCTCCTCGCCATTGACGGCACAGACATTGGCCTTTCGATTCGTCAGACTGAGGCGCTGATTCATCAGGCCGATGCGCAGATAGCTGCCGAAGAGGAAGGCATTCGGCTTGCGCTTGCCGAAGCGAATACTGAGGAGCAAACCCTCTGGCGTCAGATTGAAGCGTCTGAAGCGGCTCGGAAGTCGGCCTCAGCAGAATGGCTTCGCGCCGAGGCCGATTGGAAGAGAGCTCAGCGGCTCTTGCCGCAGGGGGCGATGGCGCAGTCGGATTTCGATGCGCTTAAAGCCGCAGCAGCATCTGCGCGCGAAGGACTCTCGTCGGCAGAGCGTGCCGTAGATGCAGCCTGCGTCGGGGCTCGTGCTGAAGACCGTCAAAAGCTATCGCGCACCGGATCGGCCGAAGGCATGCGGCTCGATGCGGTGGTCAACGCCCGTCAGGCGGCGGAAAACCGACGCATCAGCCTGGAGTCGCTCAAAGCCGGGCGTGAGGCTTCCGCTGCTGCCCTTGAGCAGCTCAAAGTCAACCAGAGCCGCCTGACGCTTAAGGCGCCGGAAAAAGCCAAAGTGCTCGAAGTGCTCTATGAAAAGGGAGAACTGGTTTCCCCCAATGCCCCAGCCGTGCTGCTTGAATCCGAGCGTCTTTATTTCGACATCTACGTTGCCGAAAACAAGGTGACGGGCTTTCAGGAGGGCGCCAAGGTGACATGCTGGTCGCCCGCTCTAGGCCAAGATGTGCGCGGGACCGTGCTTTCCGTGACCGCTGCGCCCGATTTTGCGGACCTCAAAATGGTGCGTGAACGCGGCCAGGCGGATCTGACGCTCTTCAAAGTCCGCATCAATGTCGAACCGGCCAAGGGGCTCCTTACCGGCATGACGCTGGAGGTGAAGCTGTGATTCGCCGATTTCTGCGCATTTCCCGCAGCATTCTTGAAGAATGGACTGCCATGTTTTCCGGGCGGTTTCCGCCCTACCACAAGATGGGCATTGCGGTTGCGCTGATTACAACCGCCGCATTTTCCATCATTCTTTCCCACGATGTAGTTTTCGAAGCGCCCGTGGCGGTGATCGACCTCGATCAGTCACGCTGGTCGGCGCAGCTCATTGAAAAACTCAATGCCTCGCCCTATATGCAGGTTGAGCGCGTCGTGCATTCCCCGGCAGATCCCCGCCGAATGACAGCTCACGACCGAGTACAGGCCGTGATTTTCATTCCGAAGGATGCGCAGGCGTCCTTGCTTCGCGGTGCTCAGACCGTCCGGCTCGGCACCTATCTGGACGACTCCAATACCGCTCAGAACGGGGAACTCATTTCTCAGCTTAATGAAATCACGGCTGAGCTCAGTGCTGAAACTGCGGTTTCCCGTCCCGGCGGCGTCTCCGCACTTGGACAGACGACCGCCGGCACCGAGGCGCTCCTATCGCCCCTTCACATGGGGTTTCGTTATCTCTCCAATCCGACGGGACAGGGTGCAACCGGAACGGTCATCAACTTTTTGCTTTTCTTCTCACTCATGTTCCATGGCCTCACGAGCCTTATGATCATTGGGCGGCTGCGCGTCACTGGAGTGTGGAATACGTCCGTGCTCTCGGGAAGTCTGGTGTCGCTTCTCTTGCGGGGCGTCCCTTATGCGCTTATTTATACGACGGTGGTGACGACAGCCATATCGGTCCTCACCACATTCGGGCAGCTGAGGTTCGCCGGCAGTATTTGGCAGTTTGTGCCGGCACTCTTTTTGGGCGCCATGGCCAATACTTGGGTGGCTTATCTGCTGTCATGGAACTGCAAAAACCCGGGCGAGGGCGCCGGGCGCATGATCTTTCTTGTGCCGGTCGGTTTTATCCTCGGCGGCGCCACCATGGCTGTCGGCTTTCTGCACGGATGGGTAAAGTTCGCCTCTTTCGGAATTCCGCTCGTCTGGATCTTCAATTTCTGGCGCGACATTGGCCTGCGGGGCATTGACTGGGCGGGTATGGCGGATTTATGGGGCTCCTTCTTGGGCTACCTCACCTTCATTGCGCTCTTGGTCGGCATTCGCTTTTGGCGCGAGGAGGTCAAAATGATGGCCGACAGGAAGGACGCTTGGGAGACCCTGCGCGACGTGGAAAACGCACCGGCGGAGGCCGATCAGTTTCCCAATCCGGATGGCCGTCACGGTGAACCCATAGCGCTGCGGCCGACGGCCAAGTAATTGCGTCTCACGCTCTTTTTCCAAAAAGCCGATCGGGTAGAGAGCGGGTTTGCACCTCGCTCCCTCCCACACCACCGGACGTGC
>ENA-ORSO01000523-ORSO01000523.1-human-gut-metagenome-genome-assembly--contig:-NODE-523-length-32724-cov-152.562429_pt1 | contig 32724 bp, 17 predicted proteins | sample MGYA00241902_ERZ509168 | MGnify/ENA primary metagenome ERZ509168 (study PRJEB26280, sample SAMEA2338806) | human gut metagenome | biome: human gut; feature: human-associated habitat; material: faeces... | reverse complement strand
GTTCTGAGAGGCAATTTAAATTTTACCTGCTTCATCATTTGCTTGATTTTTAAGTTAATGTATAATTTAATGTTTATGTTTATTCTTGTTTTTAGTCTCGGCCACACTTTAACTACATTTACCTTTACTTGCGGTTTCGTTAGGAAATCATTGTTTGTTAGGTTCTTTATATTTATAAGGTGGCAGAAAGCGGATTTGCATCCTCTTTGCATGCTTTTTTGCGGCATTCTCAGACTTTCTGAGTGCAAAATTAAATTCTTTTTTGATACGCTGTACTATTTTTTAGTTAATTCCGTTATTTCTTTAGTGCAAACGTTTGCACAACTTTTTCTTGATTTACATCAACGAAATGGTCCGATTTAACGGATATTTCTCTAATTTTGCATTGTAACTAAAAACAATTATGAAAGAAATTGTACCCATAACAATGAAAGATATCGCGCGCGATCTCGGATGTAGCATAGCTACGGTGAGTAGAGCGTTGAAGAACAGCCCTCGTATCAGTGCTGCTCAGAAGGAGCGTATCCAGGCTTATGCCAGGGCGCACAACTTCTATCCGAACGTGATCGGTGAAGCCTTGCGACATAGTAAGGTGCAGCCGATGAAGGTAATTGGAGTTATCGTACCGGAGTTCGTACATTATTACTTTATGTCTGTTGTCTCTGGCATAGAGGAAGAGGCTCGTGCCCGCGGCTATCGTGTGATGGTGGCGCAGAGTAACGAACGGTATGATAAGGAAGTGGCTATTTGTGAAGACTTCTATAAGAATAAGGTGTGTGGCATTATCGTCTCTCAGGCCAAGGACACCAAGCAGTATGATCATTTCCAAAAATTGATGGATAATGGTGTACCGCTCGTATTCTATGATAGAATATGTACAGGCGTGAACTGTTCTCGTGTGGTTGTAGATGACTACATGGGAGCTTTCACTGCCGTCACTCATCTGATAGATACCGGATGCAAGAAAATCGCATTCTATGGTTCGCCGATGAATATGGAGATTTCCAAAAACCGCTACAACGGCTATCGGGATGCACTCCTAAAACATGGACTGAAAGAAAATCCGGACTGGGTGAAGATCTGTGACAACCGTGCACAGGCTGAGGCGCTCACACCAGAGATTCTTGAAACAGAAGATCGTCCGGATGCATTCTTTGCCATCAATGATGATACGGCTATCGGTATTCTCTATACTGCCAAGCGTATGGGGTATAAGGTGCCGGAAGAAATTAGTGTCTGCGGATTTACCAACGGTGACCGTGCCAAGGCTTCCGACCCGATGCTTACTACGGTGGAGCAGCGGGGTATTGCCGTGGGAGAGGAAGCCGCCAATATTCTCATAGGACAGGTGGAAGGATCCATTCCTGTGGATGAGGTGGAGAAGAGAGTCGTCAGAACAAGATTGGTGGTGAGAGGTACTACCCGATAATGTGTGGCGAATGGTTGAATACGGAAAAAATTAAAACAAAAATAATATGACACAAAAACCTGATTTGAGTTTCTGGAAGCTTTGGAATTTAAGCTTTGGATTCTTCGGGGTACAGATTGCCTACGCCCTTCAGAGCGCCAATATATCCCGAATTTTTGCAACGTTGGGTGCAGACCCACACAACTTGAGTTATTTCTGGATTCTCCCTCCGCTGATGGGAATCTTAGTGCAACCTATCGTCGGTACTTTGAGCGATAAGACCTGGTGCCGCTTCGGTCGTCGAATACCTTACTTATTTATTGGTGCTTCGGTGGCTGTATTGGTGATGTGCCTGCTGCCTAATGCCGGTTCGCTCGGATTGACGGTGAGCGGTGCGATGCTTTTCGGTTTGATAGCCCTGATGTTCTTGGATACAAGTATCAATATGGCGATGCAGCCTTTCAAGATGCTGGTGGGTGATATGGTCAATGAGAAGCAGAAGGCGAAAGCTTACTCTATCCAGAGTTTCCTCTGCAATGCCGGTTCTGTGGCTGGTTATATTTTCCCATTCCTCTTTACTTTCTTGGGTATCAAGAATGTGGCTGATAAGGGTGTGGTTCCTGATTCTGTGATCTGGTCATTCTATATCGGTGCTGCTATTCTGATTCTTTGCGTTATCTATACTACGATGAAGGTGAAGGAGTGGAATCCTCAGCAGTATGCAGAATATAATGAAGTGAAGAGTGAAGATGCTTCTGAAGACAAGGCCGATTGGATTACTTTGCTCCGCAAAGCGCCTGCTACTTTCTGGAAGGTGGGTCTTGTGCAGTTCTTCTGCTGGGCTGGTTTCCTTTATCTCTGGAATTATTCTACAGGTGCCATTGCTGAGACGGTTTGGAATACTACCGATCCTACTTCCGAGGCATTCCAGGAGGCTGGCAACTGGGTAGGTATCCTCTTTGCTGTTCAGGCTGTGGGTAGTGTGCTTTGGGCGGTTGTGCTGCCTCAGTTTAAGAATACCAAGATGGCTTATGCGGTCAGTCTGGTCATTGGTGGTATTGGTTTCGCCTTGATTCCTTTCCTGCATGACCCATATCTGCAGTTTATTTCATTCCTGATGATTGGTGCCGGTTGGGCAGCCATGTTGGCAATGCCTTTCACTTTTGTTACCAATGCCCTGCAGGGATATGGACACATGGGTGCTTATCTGGGCCTTTTCAATGGAACGATTTGTATTCCTCAGATTGTAGCTGCCATCTGTGGTGGTGCTATTTTGAGCCTGGTGGGTTCTCATCAGAGTGACATGATGATAGTGGCTGGTATCTTGCTGATATGCGGCGCTTTATCTGTTTCCTTCATCAAGGAAAAATAAGAAATAAGTAAGAAGATAAGTAAAATTAAATAGCAAGGTTGTGCAACCGATTGCGCAACCTTTTTTCAATTTTTGTGCAAAAAAGTGTTTGATTTTTCGATAAATAATATTACCTTCGCAGCGTAAATAATAACCTTTGTATCTTATGGTGTTTCATTTTAATATAGATTATAAAACTGTCTATGGCGAGGAACTCGTTTTGAATATGACAGTTGATGGGAAGGAGGTCCAGTATAAAATGGGGACTGAGGATGGCTCTCGCTGGTCATTCGATTGGGATGGTACCCCAAAGTCTAAGAACAATTCCTACTTTTACAGTGTAAGTAGAGATGGCTTTTGCACCAAGGCTGAATGGCAATTGGCGAGGCATCAGTTGAACTGTACGGCTGAGCGTGCCGGTGATTATACTTTGTATGACCGTTGGCATGATATTCCTGAGGATTCATACTTCTATAGCAGCGCCTTTACTGACTGCATTAACCATCAGCAGTTAGGCAAAGTGAAGGAGCATTCCTTTGCTAAGACGATCCGCCTGATTGTTCGTGCTCCACAACTTCGTGAGGGCGAACGTTTAGCAGTAGTAGGTTCTGATCCTGCACTCGGTGCTTGGGACAGAAACCATGCTCTTCCTATGGTTCAGCAGGCTTACAATGAGTGGACTGTTGATATCAATGTAGAGACTTTAGCTGTCAACTATCTGGAATTCAAGTTCGTAGCGCTCAATGAAAAGAAGGAATGTCTTTGGGAAACCGGTTACAACCGTTCTATTGAAATCCCTGAGATGAAGAGCGGTACGTTGATTTCTTATGAGTTGAGCCAGTCGTTCCTGGAGCGTTGGAACCGTAAGTTGGCGGGTACACAGGTGCCTGTTTTCTCACTCAGAAGTAAGAAGAGTGCCGGTATCGGTGATTTCGGTGATCTCAAGAGCATGATCGATCTGGTGGCTAAAACCGGTCAGAAGGTTCTTCAGCTTTTGCCTATCAATGATACGACTATCACGCATACCTGGACAGACTCTTATCCGTACAGCTGTATCAGTGTCTTCGCTATTCATCCTCAGTATGCAGATCTTCGTGCATTACCAGAGTTGAAGGATGCCAAGAAGCGCGCTGAGGCTGAAAAGACGAGAGCAGAACTCAATGCGCTCCCTCAGATAGATTATGAGAAAGTAAATGATTTCAAGATAAACTATTTGCACCAAATCTTCGAACAGGAAGGAAAACAAATGTTAAAGAGTGCCGATTTTCAGGCATTTTTTCAGGAAACAGAACAGTGGCTTGTGCCTTACGCACAGTATTCTTACTTGCGTGACAAGTATGGCACTGCCGATTTCTCTCAGTGGCCAGACGACCATAAGGTATGGGATGAAGCTGAGCGTAAATCATTGAGCGATTCTAAGAGTAAAGCATACAAGGAGGTGGAATTCTTCTACTTCGTACAGTATGTATTAAATACACAGATGAAGGCGGCTCACGAGCATGCTAAGGCAAAGGGTGTTATTCTGAAGGGTGATATTCCTATCGGTGTAAACCGCTATAGCTGTGATGTGTGGGTGGAGCCTAAGTACTTCAATCTCAATGGACAGGCGGGTGCTCCACCTGATGATTTCTCAGCAAATGGTCAGAACTGGGGATTCCCTACTTACAACTGGCATGAAATGTTGAAGGATGGTTGCCAGTGGTGGGTTCGCCGCTTCCAGAACATGTCTCTGTACTTTGATGCTTACCGTATCGACCATGTACTCGGTTTCTTCCGTATCTGGGAGATTCCTGTAGATTCTGTTCACGGATTGCTGGGTCAGTTTGCTCCTGCGTTGGGAATGACGGCAGATGAGATTCGTTCTTATGGCCTTAATTTCCAGGAGGATAGATTCACCCGTCCTTTCATTACCGACTGGGTTCTGAACCGCATGTTCCATGAGCGTGCTGACGAAGTGAAGGAGAAATATCTCGACCGCTTGGATGACGAGCGTTATCAGATGAAACCGGAGGTGAATAGCCAGCGCAAGGTGGAAGCTTTGTTTGAAGGTGCTACCGATCAGAAGGATATCTGGCTCCGTGATGCTCTCTATGCTCTGATTAGCGATGTGCTCTTCGTTCGTGATCATCGTAATCCGGGATTGTTCCATCCACGTATCTCGGCTCAGTTTGATTTCATCTTTGAGTCACTTTATGATAACGACAAGGCTGCGTTCAATCGTCTTTATAATGATTATTTCTATCGTCGCAACAACCAGTATTGGTATGGTGAGGCGATGAAGAAATTGCCTAAGTTGGTTCAGGCTACTCGTATGTTGGTATGTGCCGAAGACCTCGGAATGGTGCCTGATTGTGTGCCATGGGTAATGAATGAGTTGAAAATCTTGAGCCTGGAGCTGCAGAGCATGCCTAAGGATCCTTCTGTGAAGTTCGGTCATCTGAGCCGTAATCCTTATCGCTCGGTTTGTACCATTTCAAGTCATGATATGCCTACCCTCCGTCAGTGGTGGGATGAGAATATCCAGCGTACTCAAGAGTATTATAATACGATGCTCTATCGTCAGGGTCCTGCTCCTCATCCGCTCCCAGGTTGGCTTGCCAAGGATATTATCTCACGTCATCTGACCTCTCCTTCTATGCTCTGTGTGTTGAGTATTCAGGATTGGCTTGCTATCGACGAGCATCTCCGCTTGCCTGATGCGAATGCAGAGCGTATCAATATCCCTGCTAATCCTAAGCATTACTGGCGCTATCGTATGCACCTTAATATCGAGGATCTGGCAAAGGATGCTGCTTTCATGAATCAGTTGACAGAAATGATTTCACAGGGTGGAAGAAACTAAGATTTCTTCAAAAGCATTGAAACGTTTCTCGTTAGTTTGAAATAGTTTTTTCTTAGAATTGAATGGTTTTTAGTTAGTTTTTTGGGGAAAAGAACGAGGGGCGTGCAATCGTTTGCACACTCCCTTTTTGATTTATTGTATATTATAATATGGTGTATTTCCAAGATTTTTACTAATTTTGCACTATAGAAAACAATAGCAATAAATATGAAGAAAATCAGTGTTTTACTTATGGGCTTGTTGCTCCCTATGTTTGCAGCAGCTCAGACCGTTAAGTCTCCTGACGGGAATGTGTCTTTGACCTTCTCCCTGACAGGTAATGGGCAGCCTACTTATGAGATGAGTTACAAAGGCAAGACTGTCTGTAAGCCTTCTCATCTCGGTTTGGAGTTGGCAAAGGATAAGCATGCCTCTAAGGGGATGGAAGAAACGGATTTGATGGATGGTTTCACCGAAACCGGTAGCAAAACTTCTACTTTTGATGAGACTTGGAAACCTGTCTGGGGTGAAACTTCCACCATTCGCAATCATTACAATGAGTTGGAGGTAAACCTCAATCAGGCTTCTTCCAATCGTAATATTACCATCCGTTTCCGTGTCTATGATTACGGTATGGGCTTGCGCTACGAGTTTCCTCAGCAGGAATCTTTGAATTACTTCGTGATTCAGGAGGAGCACACTCAGTTTGCAATGGCTGGTGATCATACTGCATACTGGATTCCAGGTGATTATGATACACAGGAGTATGAGTACAACATCACTCCGCTGACTGGTATCCGTCCTATCATCGCTGCTAATCGTGAGAAATATAAGAGTAATTCTTCTACTACTGTTTTCTCTGATACGGGCGTGCAGACTTCCCTGCAGTTGAAGACGAAGGATGGTCTTTATATCAATATCCATGAGGCTGCCTGTCTGGATTATCCTACCATGCACCTCAACCTCGACGAGAAGAATCTCGTGCTTGAGTCTTGGTTGACTCCTGATGCTGTAGGTCGCAAGGGCTTTATCCAGACTCCATTCAATACACCTTGGCGTACTGTTCTCGTGAGTGATGATGCGCGTGATATGCTTTCTTGCAAGTTGACATTGAACCTCAATGAACCTTGTAAGATAGAGGATACTTCCTGGATTCACCCTACCAAGTACTGTGGTGTATGGTGGAACATGATTGTAGGTACCAAGACATGGAGTTATACGAATGATCTTCCTTCTGTTCGTCTGGGTGTTACTGATTATAGCAAGTGTAAGCCTAATGGTACTCATGGTGCTACCAATGAGGAAGTGAAGCGCTATATTGACTTTGCTGCAAAGAATGGTTTGCAGGAAGTATTGGTTGAAGGTTGGAACGAAGGATGGGAAGACTGGTTCGGTCATCAGAAACTGGATGTCTTTGATTTTGTGACTCCTTATCCTGACTTCGATATCAAGATGCTCAATGATTATGCGCACTCTAAGGGTGTTAAGTTGATGATGCACCACGAGACCTCTTCTGCAGCACTCAACTATGAGCGTCATTTGGAAAATGCCTTCAATCTGATGAACAAGTATGGTTATGATGCAGTGAAGACTGGTTATGTGGGTGACATCATTCCAAGAGGTGAGTATCACTACAGCCAGTTGATGAATAATCACTATCAGCGTGTCATCGAGACTGCTGCTAAGCATCATATTATGGTGAACGCTCATGAGGCTACCCGCCCTACTGGTATCTGCCGTACCTGGCCTAACCTGGTGGGTAATGAGAGTGCAAGAGGTACTGAGTATGAGGCATTTGGCGGTTCTGTTTCTTATCATACCGTGATGTTGCCTTTCACCCGTCTGCAGGGTGGTCCTATGGATTATACTCCAGGTATCTTCGAGACCAAGCTTTCTGAGTGGAGCAACAATCAGAGTTATGTGCATTCTACTCTCTGCGGTCAGCTTTCTCTTTACCTCGTGATGTACAGTCCTTTGCAGATGGCAGCCGACTTACCTGAGCATTATGAGAAGTATGATGATGCCTTCCAGTTCATTCGTGATGTAGCTTGCGATTGGGATGATTCTAAGTATTTGGAGGCTGAACCTGCTAAGTATATTACTGTTGCTCGTAAGGCTAAGGGTACTAACAACTGGTTTGTTGGTGGCAAGACTGATGCTGCCCGTACTTCAGTAGTAAAACTTGACTTCCTCGATAAGGGCAAGAAGTATGATTGCGCTATTTATCAGGATGGCAAGAATGCTGATTATGAAAAGAACCCTAAGTCTTATCAGATTATTCACAAGACTGTGAAGAAGGGTGATGTTTTGAAGATTAAAGAAGCTCGTGGTGGTGGTTTTGCCATTTCATTGCTTGCAAAATAAACTTTAAAATTTTAACTGGTGTACACTTTGGTTGTGAAATTCATGAAAAAACAGGGCTTTTATATTCGTCGTATTTTCTGTATTTCCGACCGAATGGCAAGGTGGAATCAAATACGCTAAAAATGAGCGTGTTTGGTTCTGCCTATTTCTGCATAAAATACGCTTTTGCAGGTGCTTTATGCAAGAAAAAAGATAGTATAATAGCTATTGCTTAGTTAAAAGTCTATATTTATACATAAAACAGAGTATAATTCTTGTTTGGATTTTCTCTCAATCTAGCAAAAACTTAACCGTATGAGCATTAAAAATCAATTTTTAGTAGCCTTGACTGCTGTTTTAGTTCCCCATTCATTGATGGCACAAGGTGCTTTCAATGAAATGTCCTATTCTAAGGATAAAACTACTTTCTCTTTGAATTCACCTACAGCTTCTGTTGAAGTAGATGGTGTAACTGGTGCAACTCCACAGGTTTCTTCCAGTAGTGCAAAACCGAGTGTAAAAATCCGTATTTATAAAGATGGACTGATAGGAAAACCTGCCAAGACCATCAAGATGAAAAGTGTAGGTAAGGATCGATGGGAAGCTACCGTAAAGGGTGACTTGAAGGGAAAGTTCTATACTTTTGATATAGGAAAGGGTGAATGTCCGGGTACATTTGCAAAGGCTGTTGGCGTCAATGGTAATCGTGGTGCCATCATTGATCTGAGTCAGACCAACCCGGAAGGTTGGGAAAATGATGTGCGTCCTGCATTGAAATCACCTGCTGATCTCATTATCTATGAGTTGCATTTCCGTGATTTTTCTATTTCTCCAACTTCGGGTTTGAAGTATAAAGGTAAGTATCTTGCTCTTACCGAACCAAAAGCTATTGAATATCTTAAGAAGTTGGGTATCAATGCAATACACTTCCAGCCTTGTTTTGATTTTGCTTCTGTAGATGAAACAAAACTGGACAAACCACAGTTTAACTGGGGCTATGATCCGAAGAATTATAATGTACCAGAAGGCAGTTATGCTACTGATCCATATAATCCTGCAGTCCGTATCAAGGAATTCAAGCAGATGGTGCAGGCACTTCATAAGGCAGGTATCCGTGTGATTTTTGATGCTGTATATAATCATACTTTCGACATCAACGGCAGCAATTTCCAGCGTACTTATCCAGACTATTATTATCGCAAGACAGTGGATGGTAAGTATTCTAATGGTTCTGGTTGTGGCAATGAGACTGCATCCGAAAGACCATTGATGCGTGAGTTTATGATAGAGAGCGTGAAATATTGGGTGAATGAATATCATATAGATGGTTTCCGTTTCGACCTGATGGGCGTGCATGATATCGAGACGATGAATCAGATTCGTGCAGCTGTTGACGAGATTGATCCTTCTATTTATATATATGGTGAAGGATGGAGCGCAGGAAGCTGTGCTTATCCTACAGAGAAGTTGGCAGTGAAGGCTAATACGCCACAACTCCATGGCATCGGTGCTTTTAGCGATGATATGCGTGATGCTCTTCGTGGTCCTTTCTCTGATGATACCAAGGGCGCCTTGTTGGCTGGTATTCCAGGAGAGGAGGAGAGCCTGAAGTTTGGTATCGTTGGTGGTATTGCCCATCCACAGGTGGATATGAATAAGGTAAATTACGACAAGAAACCTTGGACTAACAATCCTACTCAGCAGATTAGCTATATTAGTTGCCATGATGATATGTGTCTGGTAGATCGTTTGAAGGCAAGTATTCCTGGCTTGAAGGATCCGTCTGTTTCTGAAAGTGACCGCTTGGCTGAGTTAATCCGATTGGACTTGCTGGGTCAGACTGCAGTTTTCACTTCTCAGGGTGTACCGTTTATCTTGGCAGGAGAGGAAATGTTGCGCGACAAGAAGGGTGTTCACAACAGTTTTAATTCTCCTGATAGCATCAATCAGTTCAACTGGGATCATCTCAAGAAATATCCACAGGTTTTTGAGTATTATCGCAATTTAATCCAATTGCGTAAGAATCATCCTGCATTCCGTTTGGCTACTGCAGAAAAGGTTCGTGAGCACCTGGAGTTCTTGCCAACTGTCAGTCCTGATGCTGTTAATCAGGTGAAGAATGAGGGCTGCCTTGTGGCTTTCATGCTCAAGAACTTAGCAGGCATAGACGCTTGGAAGAATATTATTGTCATCTTGAATGCAAACCGTGAGGCAAAGTCTGTCGCTATTCCTGAGGGTGAATATCATGTGGCTTGTTGCAATGGTATCATCAATGAGGAGGGTATCGGTATGCCTGTTAGTGGTAAGGAGGTCTTGGTAGATGCACAATCTGCTTTGATTCTTTATGCTAAATAAGCATGAAACTTGGCAATGATTCAAGATATCATCAAGAAAAAATCATTATAAAATATAATTTTACTATTGACTAAATCTATAAGAAAATGAGAAAAATATTTGTATCGTTAATGTTGCTTATGGGTACAATGAGCATGAATGCAGCGGTCTCTGTTGACCGCATTGAACCAACAGACTGGTATGTAGGTATGAAGGATGCTTCTCTCCAGTTGATGGTGTATGGTAAAGACGTGCGAAATGCGGATGTTGAGATTGATTATCCTGGCGTTCGCGTCGATTCTGTCGCAAAACTCGAATCTCCTAACTATCTCTTGGTTTATCTCAACTTAGAGGGTGCAAAGGCGGGAGAAATGACCTTGAAATTCAAGCAGGGTAAGTCTGTCAAGAAGGTGAAGTACCAACTGAAAAACCGTGAAATGGCTGGTGATAAGCGCATAGGCTTTAGCAATGAGGATGTGCTCTATATGTTGATGCCAGACCGCTTTGCGAATGGTAATCCTAAGAATGATGCTTTCAAGACTATGAGAGACAAGACTTGCGACCGTAAGGCACCAAGTCTTCGTCATGGTGGTGACCTGGAAGGTATCCGCCAGCATTTGGATTATTTCAACCAACTGGGTGTTACCGCATTATGGTTTACTCCGGTATTGGAGAATGATAGCCCTAATGATGGCAAGAACAGTACTTATCATGGTTATGCTACTACCAATTACTATCGTGTAGATCCTCGTTTCGGTACCAATGCTGAATACAAAAAGTTGGTAGATGAGGCTCACCAGAAAGGATTGAAGGTGGTGATGGATATGATTTTCAACCATTGCGGTTTTGAGCATCCTTGGGTAGCTGACATGCCATCTAAAGACTGGTTTAATACTCCAGAGTGGTTGCTTCCTGAATACCAGACTCCTGAACATCTGAAAAAGATAGGTACTGTAGATGGTGCACGCACTGTGAATGATATGTATAAGCAGACCAGCTATAAGTTGACTCCGGTTTTGGATCCGTATGCCAGCAAAGTTGACTTTGGGGAGACTGTAGATGGCTGGTTTGTGCCTTCTATGCCAGATTTGAATCAGCGCAACCCACATGTTATCAAATACCTTATACAAAACAGCGAGTGGTGGATTGAAACAGTGGGTATAGATGGTATTCGCATGGATACTTATCCATACGCAGACCGTGATGCCATGGCTTTGTGGATGAAGACGCTGGATCAGGAATATCCTAACTTTAATACCGTAGGTGAAACTTGGGTAACAGAGCCTGCTTATACGGCTGCTTGGCAGAAAGACAGCAAACTGTCAGAGAAAAACAGTTATCTGAAGACTGTCATGGACTTTGCCTTCTACGATCGTATTAATAGTGCCAAGAAGGAAGAGACGGATGATTGGTGGAATGGAATGAATCGTATCTACAATGTATTCTGCTACGATTATCTCTATCCTAATCCAAAGAGTGTGATGGCATTTGTGGAAAATCATGATACCGACCGATTCTTGGGTGAGGGAAAAGACTCATTAGCTTTGAAGCAGGCGTTGGCACTTCTTCTGACAGTCAACCGTACTCCTCAACTCTATTATGGTACTGAGGTTCTGATGAATGGTACTAAGCGTGTTACCGATGGTAATGTTCGTAAGGACTTCCCTGGTGGATGGACTGGTGATCAGCATAATGCTTTCACAGCAGAAGGAAGAACTAATGCTGAAAACCAGATGTTCAACTGGTTGAGCAATCTCTTGCATTGGCGTCAGGGGAATGAGGTAATTACTAAGGGAAAGCAGACCCAGTTCTGTCCTCAGAATGGTGTTTATGTTATTGCCCGTCAATACAAGGGTAAGAATGTGATGACCATCATCAATGGTAAGAATGAAGCCAACGAACTCAATGTGAGCCGTTATGCAGAGATTATCGGCAATGCGGCAAAGGCTACAGATGTAACCAATGGTCGTACTGTCCTTATCGATAAGAACGTGAAGCTTCGTCCACGCCAGACAATGGTGCTCGAGTTCTAAATATCTGATTTGAATTTTATTATTTCGGATTTGAATATCAAACATATATATTCATTACTTTGATTGATGTCCCAGTAAGCCGTGATTGGCTTATTGGGACGTTTTTTTTCTAAAAATTCTTTCTTTTCGAATATTCTTTGTATTTTTGCATTGAATATAATGAATATGGTGAGATACTTGTTTATATTGATAATGGTTCTGATAGTTAACTTGGGCATCTTTGCTCAGGGTAGCCTTCCTAATCGTTATCATGCCAGTTATCTCAACATGGCATCAGGAATGCCCAACAATTTTGCCGATGATATTTTTCAGGATTCTTATGGTTATATGTGGATTAGCACACATGGAGGCGGTCTGGTGCGCTATGACGGATATGATTTTATGAATTTTGGATTAGGGGCTATCGGTGTGCAGTTGAGAAGCAATAATTGCAGGAATGTCTATGAAGACTCGTTTCGGCGCTTGTGGATAGCCTTTGAGGAAGGTCCGCAAGTTTTAGACCTCAAGACCATGCAGGCTATAGTTCCACCTTGTGAGAATGAGGCACTTGCCCAAAAGCTCTCTAAGGCACTCAAGCAATTCTGTACCCGTATGTATTGCGATTCAAAAGGCAATATGTGGATGCTTTCCCAGGTAGGAATTTATCGTTTTGCCTTCAATGAGAAGGGGGAGATCAACAGCATCCTGTTTGCTGCTTGTCCTTTCAATGCACCAGATTTAGGGCTATGTGATGTGTATGGCAAGGGAACTGTCGTTATCTGCAATGAGGGTAAAGTTAGTGAGTTTTATGTGAAGAACAACCGCCTGTTAGCCAGAGATTTAACTTCTCAATTTGCTCCGTTGGGTAATAACTATGCCGGTGCTGTGATTTATTATCATCAAAAAATCTGGCTGGCTACCAATAAAGGTTTGTTCAATAGTAATAAGCAAGTCTATCATTGTTCTGCTGATACCCGCCATTCCCTGCAGCATGAGGTTGTGACAAGTCTGGCGATTTCTCCGGAAGGCAAACTTTTAGTGGGCTCTCTCTGCGGTGTAGATATTCTTGATGATAAGACGCAGGAAATAGAGCATTGGAATATCAGCAGTCCTGTCAATCCCTTGAGCAGTAACTTTGTTAATTCTCTTTTTTCCCGAGACGGACAGATTTGGGTCGGCACGGAGGCGGGTGGTATTACGAAATTGATGCCACGTCTGTTGCAGTTGGAATTCTATCGTCATGACCCAGATCATCCAGGCAGTCTTTCCCCCAATGCAGTCAATGCCATGTATTCGGCGCCTGATGGTACGCTCTATGCAGGAACGGTAGAGGGCGGTCTCAATTGTCTGATGCCCCATTCCGACCATTTTATTCATTATACGACAGCCAATTCCGGTTTGCCGCACAACAGTGTATCTGCTCTCACTGCCGACTCCAAGGGAAATCTCTGGATTGGTACATGGGGATCAGGTTTGGCTGTCATGAATCTTCAGCATCCAGGACAGATTTTCCATATCCTGACAGAAGGAAAATACCACGATTTGCTTTATTTCGTGGGTGCTTTGGCTTACGATGAGCGGAATGATGGTATGTGGATAGGAACTAATGCCGGTCTGTTCTTTTATGATTTGAAACGTAAGCAATTGGAAATTCCATTCCCAGAGGCTTTGTCGGTGCGTGGATGTATCGGCAGTCTGATTACCCAGGATGGACGTCTCTTGATGGGAGAAATTAGAGGATATCTGGAGGTGAATTTGAAATCCCGCCATTCAGGTAAGCGCTTTTTTGCAGTTAAGCGACACCCTTATAAGTTGGATAATCCAGAGAGTGGGGTTATTGATAAAATACTCTCTTTCTGCCAGACTCATGATGGCAAGATTTGGATGGGTAGTAATGGATATGGAATGTACTGTCTTTCCACAAATCAGTCAGGAAAACAGGAAATCAGATCTTTTACGATGTCCAATGGTTTGGCGAATAATACTGTAAAGGGAATCGTGGAAGATCAGCAGGGGATGCTCTGGATAGCTACTGATCATGGACTTTCTGTGTTTAATCCAAAGACCGAGACATTCAGCAGTTTCTATAAGAATGATGGTTTGCTGAGTGCGCAGTTCTATTTTAATGGTGCCATCCGTTCACGCTCTGGAGTCATCTATTTAGGAACGGACTGTGGAATGATGGCAGTCAAGGGGTTCAATCATAATTCCTATACTCAGAAGAATCTGCGCTTTACTGAACTTTTCGTAGATAACCAACCTGTTCTTGCTGGCAGCAAATATCTGGATGAGGATATTTCCTTAGCCAAGAAAATCCGCTTGCATGAGAGTGATAAGTCATTTACCATTCATTTCTCTGCGCTCAATTATGGTAGTGAGACACAGGGAGTCTATCTCTGTAGGATGAAAGGATATGAGAATGACTGGGTACAACTTCAGCCAGGGCAGCACAGTGTACGCTATTCCACCTTGCCAGCTGGCGACTATGAGTTTGAGGTGAAGTATGCTCCTTCCATTGCTTCCTCCCAGGAACAGGTGGCGAGCATCGAGGTGAGCGTAACCCCTTATTTCTGGAAGAGTTGGTGGTTTGTATCTATCATCCTGATAGGTATCATTGCCGCCGTACAGTATCTCTATATGCGCCGCCTGGAAAAAATGCGTGAACAGGAAGTGGAGGCACTTTACCGTCCGATAGAGGCGGCTCTGAAGGAAAGTGATGAGCCGGGTAAGTTGCAGAACCGTATTCAGGCGATTCTGGAAAATCAGCGACGCTATCAGGAAAGTCAGGACAAGACGGTTTTAGCAGACAAGGAGGCGGTAGAGAAAAATTCCATACCTTTCATGGATGAAGTGATGAGTATTATGGAGAAGAATTTCCATGATTCTGAGTTTGGGGTCCAGGAGTTGGCTGATGCCTTGGGAATGAATCGCAGTGTACTCAGCAAGAAATTGAATGCAGAAACAGGACTCCCTACCTCTCAGTTTATCCGCAATTACCGCTTGGATATTGCCAGAAAAATGATTACCGACAATGTAGCCAATCGTAATATTACGGAGATCGCTTATCGTGTGGGATTCAACGACCCGAAATATTTTACCCGTTGTTTTACCAAGCAGTATGGAATGGCTCCTTCGAGTTTCAAGGAAGAGATTTCTTAAGGTGCAAGGTCTTGGCTTTTCGCTTTTTGAAGGGGATCTCGTAAAGCTAAGGCTGTTTATAGAAGAATTCTTGTGTCTAAGGCTGTTTTTTAGGGAGAAAAACTGAAGTAGAGTGTCTGTTGTCCACCTATTATCTCCTTTTGTCCACCTTCGGTTGCTCTGTAATTAGTAACTTTGCGTCCGTAAAAACAAATCGTAAATAATTAAACCTAAGAAACAGATATGAAGAAACTTTTCCAATCAACGCTCTGTCTTTTGTCTTTTTCGGCAATGGCACAGACTCAACTTACAGATTCTGAACTTCAGAATCTGTATAAGAATTGTACCTATAGCGGTCGTATTTCTGTTCACGATCCTTCTATTGTTGTAGATACTTTTACCTCTAAAACTACCCCAGTGTATTATGTCTATGGTTCGCATCTGGGTCGTGGTAAAACCGATTCGTCTCGCAACTATCGCAGTTGGACCACATTCAGGGTTGGTGAAGAGAGTACGGATGCCAATAATAGTCTCTTTGCTGGTCCTTCTGGTGGAACTGTCAATTACAAGAATGCTTATTCGCTTCATGTCATCAAGAAGGTGAAGAACTATCGGGGTGAGGAAGTAGATTTCGGTAACTTTGATGCGCACGAATGGCAATATAAAGATTATACAGTGCAAGGCAATCAGTGGGCACCAGATGTCATCTATAATAAAAAGATGAGGAAATGGTGTATGTATATGAGTTTGAATGGCGACCACTGGGGCTCTTCCATTGTTTGTCTTACTGCCAAAAGTCCAGAAGGTCCATGGACTTATCAGGGCCCAGTCGTTTTCTCTGGTTTCCAGGGAACTTTTGAACATAATGGTTTTGCAGCTGCAGAAGACTGGAAGCATACAGATCTGGAGATTGCAACAGGCGAAACGACTTTGCCACAACGTTATCAAGTGGGCAGCAGTTGGGGATCTTACTGGCCTAACTGTATAGACCCTTGTGTGTTCTATGATGATGAGGGTAATCTCTGGATGGGATATGGTTCCTGGTCGGGTGGTATCTTCATGCTGAAACTGAATGAGGAAAATGGTCTTCGTGACTATGAATATACCTATGATTATGAGGTGAATGGGGTGAAGACTCAACCGGGAAGTGCCAACGGCAGATGTACCAGTGACCCATATTTCGGCAAGAAGATTGCTGGTGGATACTATGTATCAGGCGAAGCAAGCTATATAGAGAAGATTGGCAAGCATTGGTTTCTCTTTATGAGCTATGGTGGTTTTGCACCAGATGGCGGTTATCAGATGCGTATTTTCCGTGCAGACAAGCCTACAGGTCCTTATAAGGATTGTTGGGGAACTCCTGCCACATATGATAAAGCTGTGAAGAATTATGATTCCAACGCTGCCGACAATCGTGGTGTACTGCTCATGGGCGGTTATCAGTGGGATACAATGCCTGTTGCAGAGATTGCACAGGGACATAATTCCGCCTTTACCGATAAGGAAGGCCGTTCTTTTGTGGTTTATCATACCAAGTTCAACGATGGAAGTATAGGTCATCAGGTACGAGTACACCAGTTGTTCCTGAATGATGAAGGCTGGTTGATGGCAGCACCATTCGAGTTTAATGGAGAGAAAGTTACCAATCAGGATATTGCAACCAAGGCGTCTGTTGCCGACGATGATATTCCGGGTGTATATCAGTTCATTCGCCACAAATATAATCAGAGTGCAGCTTCCAAGGCTTATCAAAAGCCAGTAAATATCCAGTTGACTGCTGATGGTAAGATTACCGGTAGTTTATCTGGTACTTGGAGCCGTATCGCAGGAACTGACTATATCCATTTGGAAATCGGTGGCGTAACTTATCGGGGTGTCTTAGTAGAGCAAAGCGTTGATTATACGAATGTCAAGATGCTGAGTATAGCTGCGCTTTCTTCTTCCAGTGGTAGTCTTGCTATAGGACAGAATAATTTTACATACCAGCAGGAAATCTGGGCAGTCAAGGCAAAACCGGAAGTTTCCATCGCTTATACTAAAGATCATATAGTTGTACCTTTCGCAGATGGAGCTACTATCAATTGCAGTCAGACGATGCCTACCAAGGGACTGATGGGAGCAAAGATTTCCTGGAAGTCCAGCGATATAAGCGTTATGTCCACTGGTGGAGTTGTCTATAAGAATGGTCATGTTGTGATGACATTGACCATCAGCTGCGGCGATTACAGCTATACGAAGGTGTACAATCTCACGGTGGATAAGGATGCAGAGGAAACAACTCCTATCTATTATCCGGTATCTGCACAAAAGAATACAACGAATGCTTATAATACCAACTATAGTCAGGAATATACGCTAAAAGCTGGTAAGAAAGCACAATTCATGTTCTATAACTATACTGCAGGTACAGCTAATTTTAAGAGTTGGGTATTGGGTGTTTCCAATGTGGCTCATAATGCAGCTGGTTATAAGGAGTATGTGATGTTGCGCAATGACAATTGGGAGAATATTGCAGCTAATAATACTGGCTGCACCAATAATTACGATTGGTCAACATTTGTGCAGGATATGAATGGTTCTTTGGTTGATATGACCGTGGAATATGAAGCTACAGGCGCTTTCAAGATGACTGCTGTTATCACCACGAAAACCAAGAAGGTTTATAATTATTCCTATACCAAGACCATCAGCGAGAAACCATCCAAGCTCAATCTCTTCTTTACAGGTGAGAATTCCTATATTGATGGTTCCAGCATTGCTACAGGCATAGAGGCTCCTGTCATCATTCAGAAGAAGCAGACTGATGGAAAATGGTACAATCTTGCTGGTCAGCAGGTAGATAAGAACTACAAGGGTGTAGTGATTGTGAATGGCAAGAAATTTGTGAACAGGTAATTCGCCTATATATCATTTCGCTTATATATAATAAGGTGTAATCATATGAATATTTCTGATATACTATTGGGAGCAGCAATCATCATTGCTGCTCCTGCTGTAAATAGAGTAGGAGAAGCCAAGGCGCAGCAAATCCATCCGGATCAGGTCGTCGTAGATTCTCCTTTCGTTCACGACCCAGTGCTGGCGTATGAAAATGGGAAATACTATCTTTACAGTACTGGTCATGGCATTTCGCAGATGACTTCTGCCGACCGTAAGCATTGGACATTGTGCAGGGAGGGAGTGTTGAAGAACCATGAGATACCAGCCTGGACTCATGATAGTGTGCCCGGTTTCCATACTCATATCTGGGCACCGGATGTTATCCGCTATAGGAATAAATGGTATCTTGCCTATTCTTGTTCTACTTTTGGAAAGAATACTTCAGCTATAGGCTTGCTCAGTAATACTTCGCTTGCGAATATGAATGGTTGGAAGGACGAAGGCTGTATTCTCGCATCGGAAGGCAAACGGGATAACTGGAATGCTATTGATCCCAATTTTGTGATAGACGATAAGGGAAATCCTTGGATGACTTGGGGGTCTTTTTGGGATGGAATCCAGTTGGTTAAGCTCGATAAGAAGACGATGCATGTGAAGAAGGGCGCTAAGCCTCAGACCATCGCCCGCCGTCATGCTTTTGGCGATGCTTCTGCAGAACCAAACCCTACCTCTAAGTTTGCCGGCACCAATGCCATAGAGGCTCCTTTCATCATGAAGCATGGTGGTTATTACTATCTCTTCGTGAGTTGGGATTACTGCTGTCGTGGCATCAAGAGCAACTATCGTGTGGCAGTAGGAAGAAGCAAGAATGTTGCTGGTCCTTATCTTGATAAGAATGGTAAGGATATGCGCAATGGTGGTGGCACGCTGATTCTTGAAGGCGATAAGAAGGAATTTGAGGCGATGGGCCATTGTTCTGCCTACTCCTTCCCTGATGGTGACTTCTTCTTCTGTCATGGTTACAGTATTGCAAAAAATGGCGCCAGCATCCTGGTTCAGAAGAAGATCAACTGGACGGAAAATGGCTGGTTGACTTTAGAGTAATAAGGAATCATAAACTAAACATAATAAAACCAAAGCCAACAGTAAACTGAAAACAAAACTTAAAACGAGGCGACAATCTGCATCACGCAGGTTGCCGCCCAAACTGTTTCTAACTAACTAATTTTAAATTTATCAACTATTTTCTACATGTAAATTTAAACTTAAACTCAATATCTTTCTTTTATTTCAATCTGATGATATTCAGCGAATTGGCTGGAATCTCTACCGTAGCACCATTCTTCTCTGTAGTCACGTAGTTCTCTACAGGATAGATGTTGGTAGGATTGTCGATGGTATTCTCCTCCAGACCGTTCTTGGCAGAAAGACGGATGAGCTTGCCATTCTTGATCTGCTTGCCCTGGAGATTGATCTTCGCTGTCGTATGCTCGGTGCTGGTGTTGGCAATCTTCAGGATTACCTCACCCGTCTGCTCATCAAGCGTTGCTGTAGAGAAAATGCCAGGAAGGGTATTTGCCTTCAACTTGGTTGAGAATACTTCCTTGCCATCCAACCTGGCGAAGATGCTGTCGCCTACCACCTTCAGCTCGATATCATACCACTTGCCGGTTTCAATCTTGCCTGGGCAGGTAGCAATCTGACTCTTGGCACCATTCACGATAGACTCCACGCCGTGCTGGGTATTGTTCCAGCCACCGAGGTTCAACCAACAGTAGTTGTTCTTATCCACGTAGTTGAAGACGATGAGGAAACCTTCGTTGCCGGCATCCTTTTTCGCGCGTACCTTATATATATAACCATTGCTGGTGATTTCGCCCGGATTCAGGTAGATGCAACTTTCCTCGTTGCTGGTCTGCTTGATGAGGCTACCTTCTGTCTTCCACTGACCGCGAACATCTGTAGGCAATTCCTGCAGTGTCATCGGCAGAGCCTTTCCGTTCTCATCGCTATAGCCCTTGTCTTCAAATGACACCTGAGTAGCCCATGTTCCCATACCTACACGGCAGATGGCTGGCTTTACACGAGCCTGATCATACTTGTATGGATTATCCTGGTTAACCTTCAATACACGGGTACCGATGTTGTTCGCCATCACGTTCTGAACGTAGTAGGATGGAGTTCCGAATACCTTATCGGATGTATATTGAATCATGTCTGGTGCCCACATACGGTTGTTGAGATTGGCGAAGATTGGAGCGTAGGATGCCATGGTCACGATATCGGAATTGTTCTCGATGCCCATCATATAGACAGCCTCACCGAGTGCTGCATCGAGTGAACCCATATTGCCGAAGCCCTGGGTTACGGCATATTCGCCTACATAAATCTCGCTGCCCTTGCGGTTGTAGTTATCATACTTGTTGAAGTTCTCTGCAAACCAGGCTGGGTTTCTGTAGTAGTGCTCGTCGAGGAGCTCTACGCTCTCATCGCTGTGCCACTTAGGATTGTCATCGCCCCAGGCTACCACGTTGCCGATGAGGTGCATCTTAGGATATTTCGCCAATACGGCATCCTTGAATTTCTTGAAGCGCTCGTAGTAATGATCGCTCTGCTGGCGAGGGTCTGGCTGGTTATTCTCATTACCAATTTCCAGATACTCGATATTGTATGGCTCTGGATGACCGTTCTTGGCACGCAGCGCACCATACTTGGAGGTAATAGGACCGTTGGCATACTCCAAGGCATTCATGCACTCGTCAATCCAAGGCTGGATGCTATCTACCGGAGTCATACCGCCGTGCCACAAACCAACATTCACCACATAGAGTGGCTTAGCATTCAAATCCTCAGCCAACTGCAGATACTCATCGAAGCCCATACCGTCGCTGGTACGGTAGCGCCAGTTTACGTTCTTATGACCTGGACGTTCCTCGATAGGACCGATGGTTTTCTCCCAGTGGAAAGCATTCTCCGGAGATTCCTGTCCCTCTACGTAGCAACCGCCAGGGAAGCGGACGAACTTAGGCTGGATATTATAGAGAAGCTGCGCCAAGTCAGGACGCAAGCCATTCTCGCGATTCTTGAAAGTAGGAGGGAAGAGGCTTACTACATCCAGAACGATGGTACCCTTGCCATCAGCAACGAGTTCGAACTGAGCCTTTGCATCGTTTCCGTTGGCAGTCAACTCAGCCGTATATTTAGTCCATTTCTTGCCAACCTTGGCATTGAGAGCAGTTTCTGCATACACCTTGTCGCCCTTTGCGTTGATGAGACGAGCCTTCAATCCGCCCTTGTAGCTACCTTTTGCCCAGAAAGAGAGTTTGTAGGTTCTGCCTTGAACAGCATTGATGCCCCAGAAACCCTCGTTGATGATAGAAGCTGTGGCAGCAGGTTTGGCAGCGATGGTCAATTGGAGTGCCTTACCCTGAGCTTTGTTGAGTAAGTCCTTGTTGATAAGTTGCGCATTGATTTTAGCACCTTCCTGAGCGGCAGTTTTCCAAGTAGGAATATCCTTTTCAGAATCCTCGAATGATCGGTTGCTGATGAGTTCGGCATAGAGACCGCCGTCAGCAGCATGGTTGATGTCCTCGAAGAAGATACCATATAAATTAGGTGAAACCTTGATGCCTGGATTAGAGGCATCCACATTGATAGTAACTTGGGCATTGGCAGCCATGGTTGAGGCGAGCAATGCAGAAAGTAAAATCTGTTTCTTGTTCATTGTTTATTCTTAGGTTTTTTATTTCCGTTTTATTTAATTACAGTTGCAAAATTACGAAGAAATGGCAAAAAATGGGTGGACAAAAAGCAAAATATAGTGTAAAAGGTGGATTTTCTGCTGAAAATCCACCTTCTTATGGTATAATTAAAGACTAAAATTACAAATAATCTTGTAAAAAACGAAAGAAAATAGTGCTTATTCCGCTACGAAAGTGATTTTAGTGTATTTCGTAGCGAAATAAACGCTATTCTTCAAATCTTTTACCCGTAGAATTTTGTGGGATTTTTGCTTGCAAAGCGACAAAATATCTTATTTCCTAAGTACAAAAGACTTGTTTGCGACTCGTATCTCTGAAAGATAGGAATCTGTGTTTCGGGTTTACGGGTGGTGTCTTACTTGCGTCCCCCTTGTGCTTATCGGGGGCACAAATGTGCTCTTACCCGAGCACAATGTTGCCTTTACCTTGGCACAATAGTGCCCTTCCTTAGGCACTTTACAAAATAGAAAGGTAGCCACCTTCAATTTTATAAAACTGAAATAGTAGACACTTCTTATTTGTCGTTCTGTTCGCTTGCGATTTTACTCTTCACCCTTCACCTTTTCGTCTGAAATGCCGATAAACACAGGGGTTTTGAGGGTGAAGGGTAAAGTTCAACCCTTCACCGCCCTTCACCTTTTTCTTGATTTAGCCCCCTCTTATGAGTCCATCCAGTCGTCTATTAAGACTATAACTTGCCTTCATAGACGACAGCCTTAGGCTTCATAGACGATTCATCTTGAGGTGAAGGCCGATGAAGGGTGGTGAAGGGTGATTTTTAGTTATTTTGTTTGTAATCGCTTGTATATCAGATGATTATGTTGATAGGGTGAAGGGTGAAGAGTTTTCTCCGTTTCGCTTTTCAAATTTTCGACTTTTATTTATTACTGCCAAATAACATAGTAAGATTTTGTTTAATATAGTAATACCAGCCCGGCGAAAGCCGAGTAGAGTATCATTCTTATCGGATTGATCTTCATTACCTTCACGCCGATAAAGGTAGCAAGGAAGAGGGCGATGGAGATGTAGAAATGCCAGGGATTCTCTGGAGTAGAGAAATTCTCTGGAGTCATCAGGAGCAGTGCTGCGGCGCCTACCAGGCCCACGATGCATGGGCGCAAACCGATGAAGATGCTCTGCACCATCGATGTGTTCATATATTTATACAGCATTTTGCTGATAAGAATCATCAAAATCAAAGAGGGGAGAACCAGGGCAAAGGTTGCCACGGCACTTCCGAGTATGGCCATCATGCCGTTCATGCCTGCATTGTGCACAGCGGTATAGCCGCAATAGGTAGCAGAGTTGATGCCGATAGGTCCTGGTGTCATCTGTGAGATAGCCACCACATCGGTAAACTCTTGCATCGTCATCCAATGATACTGCGTAACTACCTGTCCCTGAATCAGGGAAATCATGGAGTAGCCACCTCCGAATCCGAAGATGCCTATCTGAAGGAATACGATGAAAAGTTGAAGAAATATCATAGTTTATTCTTTTTTTAATTGCAAATGTACTGATTTTCTTGATTACCGCCAAATTATTTTAAAAAACTTTACGCTCTTTTTGGTAAATAAGTGTAATATCCTTGCTGTTATTGGAAAAAAGTTGTAAATTTGCACGTGAAAAGCTGGAAAAAAGTTGCAACTTAAAGCCTGAAAAGCTGGAAAAAAGTTGCAAATAAGTATCCGAAAAGCTGGAAAAAAGTTGTAAGAATATGCTTAAAAGAAAGATAATCAGTGAGTTGGTAAAGTGGAAGCAAGAATCTTCTAATAAGGCACTTCTCATAAAAGGTGCTCGACAGATTGGCAAGACTACAATTGTTCGCCAATTTGCAATGGCTCACTATAAAAATATGGTTGAGATTAACTTTGAGCAGATGCCTATGGCAAAACAAGCTTTCGAAGGAAATCTGGATGCACGTACCATTCTGATAAACTTATCAGCTATGGGATTCGGACCTTTGGAGCCAGGGCAAACTCTGATATTCTTTGACGAGATACAGGCTTGTCCTAAGGCTCGTACTGCAATCAAATTTTTAGTTGAGGATGGACAATATGATTATATAGAATCTGGTTCTTTGCTAGGTATTAATTATAAGGATGTGTCTTCTTATCCTGTAGGATTCGAAAGAGAATTGGATATGTATCCACTTGACTTCGAGGAATTTCTTTGGGCATGTAATATCAGCAAGGATGTAATTGAAATGTTGAAAGAGTGCTACCAAAATTTGCGTCCTGTGCCTGAATTTCTACATGGTCAAATCATGGAGCGTTATCGTCAATACTTGATAGTTGGTGGTATGCCAGAAGTTGTTGTTACCTATTTGAGCAATGAGGATTTCAATAAGACGATAGCTGTTCAGAAGGACATTCTGAATGGTTATCGTAATGATATTTCTAAATATGCAGGTAATGACAAGTTGTTGGTAAAGTCTGTGTTTGATGCTATTCCAGGGCAGTTGAGTAAGCAAGATAAGCGTTTTATATTAGCTTCTATTGAAAAAAATGCTTCTCGTCGCAAGTATGGAGCACCTACGCAATGGCTTGTTGATGCAGGTATGGCGTATTATTCCTTTAATGTCGGGGTTTTCGAATTGCCTTTTCCTATCCATGAGAATCTGAGACTATACAAGTTGTTTTTTCTCGATTCTGGTTTGATGTGTGCCATGATGCTCAATGGTATTCAGGCACAGGTTTTGTCTGGAGATATTGATGTGAATGAAGGGGCATTGACTGAGAATTATGTAGCAGGAGAATTTGCCAAGCATGGCATTTCTCTCAACTATTATGACAGAAAGAGTAAGCATGAGCTGGATTTTATTTTCCCAGAGAAGAATAAAATTAGTATTGTGGAAGTGAAATCTGGTAAGGATTATAAGCAACATGCTTCTCTCGATATGGCTCATTCACTTTTTGCTGACAAAATCAATCGGCGTATTGTCATGAGTGGTAATAACTTGGAAATAGAAGATGGGTGTATCTATTTGCCGTTTTACATGAGTATGTTTTTGGGTGGTGAATAAATTTATTAGTCGTGGAAATATACTAAAAATATGAGATTTCCACGACTAATACTTCTTAAAAAGGCTTCTTTGCGGTGGTAATAGCCTTGCGAAGCCTTTTAAGTTCCTTTTCATCCTTGCACTCTTGAATCAGCTTCAAGAAGTCTTGGTTTGAAATGCTTTTGTCATTAAATGCTTCGAGCAGTTCGATGTGTTCTTCCTCCTTGTTAAACTCTATTTCTTGGTGAGAATGGCGATACTCTTTTCTCAACATAATATAGGTAGTAAGAAATTCAGGACAGAGCGAGAACAGTTCTTTGCAGAAAGGAGCTACAGGATTGCCAATATGCTCATTGACCCTTGCCTCAAAGAGAAGTAGCTTCTTGTCAATGGCTTTTTTCTCCTCACCTTCCTGAGAAATGCTAACAATTTGGAATGTTACATCGTATGCCTCATCATACCTTTTGAGTTCATAAAGAGCACGCCCTTTAATGAACATCGCTTCAAGACAGGTTCTTCGTCCCAGTACCATGTTTGTGTAACCGATGGCTTCCTCATATCGTTTGCCATACAAGCAGAGAACTGCATTGAGAAAGTTTGCAGTCATACTACAGTCCTTAAGTAATTGAGCATCCTTTGTCTTTCCTAATAAGCATGTATCATCCAGCATGATATCAAACATTCTTTTGGCTGTCAAGGCTGCATTCCGATAGTCATTCTTGCGAATCTTATCTTGCATCAAATGCAGGCAAGTTTTGGTAGCCATGTCGTAGTCTTTTGTGCATAGATATTGGTAGATTCGCTTTTCCGCACCTAATACGTCATCAATCATCTCTGTGTCATTGTAAGAGTTGGCAAATACTCTTACCTCTTGATTTTGGGTGACGTGATAAGGGTGGATAGGATTACTAAGTGTCAATCCTTCCAAAGAACGTAAACGACTGATGGCAACGTAAGCTTGTCCAGGCAAGAAGGTGCCATGAGATAAGTCAAAGTGCATTCTTTCAAAAGTCATTCCTTGTGATCTATGGATAGTTATAGCCCAAGCTAATTTCAAGGGAAATTGTGTGAATGTTCCCATAACTTGGGTTTCTAACTTGTGGGTTTGACGATTGTATTTGCTCTTGACATTATCCCATGTCACTTCTTTGACATCAATGGTTTTGCCGCTTTCCAAAGTCACTTGTATTTTATCATCGCTAAGTTCTGAAACTTTACCGATTGTTCCATTCATATAACCACTACCTATGTTGTTGCGGCAGAATATGACTTGTGCGCCTACTTTTAGTCTGAGTTTCTCTGGTACAGGTGCTTCATTCTTTTTGAATTCGTTTTGAATCTTTGCCTGATAGCAGAATTCTTCCGATTGGATTGCTCCTAATTTCTCCTCGTTGATATTCTCAGCCATCTTGTTGAATGCGGTTAAGGTTACAGAGAAATCTTGCCCTTCATACTCCTTGCCGACATGCTGATTTAGTAGTTCTAAATCTTCAGAGTTTACTTCACCTGTGCGCATCTTGTTCAGAACGGCAAGAAATTCTTTATCGCTTTGACGATATACTTTTTGAAACTCAATCTTGGGAAGGTTCATTCTTTTCAAGACAAAAGCCTTGTAAAAGAATGGTGTTCCAGCACCATAAAGGTCTTGGAGCATTTCTGCATCGGCGCTATTAGACTTGATGATAGGAGGTAACTGGAACAAGTCACCTACAAAAACGACCTGTTTTCCACCAAAAGGCATGTTGGTCTTGAATACCATGCGAAGACATCGGTCCATTCCATCCACCATATCACACCTTACCATAGATACTTCGTCTACGATGATTGTATCTGTTTCTTCGAGAATACATTTGTTCTCATACGAAAGTACAGTGTTGGTATGCGGTCCAATGGCTTGCATAGGAAAGCCAAAGAAGGAATGCATCGTTTGGCCTCCGACTGTGATAGCTGCAATGCCAGTAGGTGCCAATACCAAGAAGTTTTTGTTGATTTCTTCCTGGATGCGTTTGATAAAGGTTGTCTTACCTGTGCCAGCCTTTCCTGTGATGAAAAGGCAATTGTTGGTGTTTGCAACAAGGTCGAATGCTTTTTGCTGTTCTGCATTCTGTAGGTCGAGTGTTGAAATGTTCTTTTCCATATCGTCGTCTTTTGTTTTCTGATGCAAAATTACGACGTTGTAGTGTAGTCTTTCTTCACAACAAAATAAAAGTAGGGCGATATGATGAAAATGTCATATCGCCCTAATATTGTAGCAAGAGTTTTTTACGCCTTATCCCATTCTAAACGATTTCTTTCTTCATCTGGGTGTTCACGAATGTAGCTGCGATAGAATAGGATTAAATCGCATAGTTGGAAAGTGAAACTTTTTAGCAAGAATGTGGATGATTGTACGCGTTCCATATATTCTTTCTTACTTATATCCTCTTCTGTACTATTCTCGGAATGGCAGAAGGGTGGAAGAATATTGACTATTACTTTCATTGTCTTTGACATTGCCTCTGGGAGAATGCGCTTATAACTTTTATAGACAATTTCTCCTTTAGAGTTTGTGGCATTCTTACCACTAAGGATAATACTTGACCAAGTAAAGTTCACCTGCTTACCCCAGTCGGGCAATAAGCCATGAATAGCCATAGAACGGAATACGTATTCTAAAACTTCGCGGGCTTTCTCAAATTTATCATTGTAATCTTTAGACTCGATTGTGTCTGGAAAATGAATAGGAATGAGTAAATCCTCAAGGGCATTGTACCCCATGTCGTCAATGCCGCATTCTTCTATAGCATCAAATACATCCTTGTACATTTTCTGAATCTGAAGGCGAGGAGACTTCCTAGCATGTACTTTGATGCGTTTATACAGCATTTCGTTGTCAACATTTTTGGAATAGTATTCTTTATGAGTACTATTTGTCCAATCAGCATCCCATTTCATACGATCATCATTGATGGAGTCAGATACCTCTTCTGCATCACCGCCAGTCAAGACATACCATGGAATAACACGCCCTCTTTTTTCACAAATGAGGGCTATGTCATTTAAGGCTCTGCCAAGAAATCTTACAGCATTATCCTCGCTGTCACGATGGTACTTGCATTTTGCATCCAAAATGATAGCTGACCAACAATCAAAGTCATTTTCTAATGCTGCTTTTGCTTCATCCCAACAAGGGAAAGCAACTAATTGTAATCCGAAGTTCTCTGCCTTTAATGGGTATTTCTCTATTACCATAGGGTCGTCTTCAACCCAAAGAACTTGGATTAAGTCTAAATCGTAATCTTTCATATCTAAAGAGTTTTAAGAATATTCGTACGATTGAAAGTAAGTATATACTTGACTCTGAACTCGTCATCTGGAGAAGAAACAAGTTCTATCTTTCCGTCATACTTACGCATGATTCCGTCTATCTCATTGCATCCGATACCATGATGTCCGTTAGAGTTAAGGGAGGTTGATACTCCATATTCTAATAGGGATGATGTGCTACGGTCGGCTGGTATTGGCAATCCATTGTTCTCAACGCATATTTTCAATGCGATACCATCTGTTTCCCATGAAAACCGTAATTGGTAGTCATTGCGGGATTCGTCTTTAAATCCATGGGATATTGCGTTTGAAACAATATTGTCCAAAATCTGCGTGAGAGCATCTCTTGGGAACATCATTGTATAAATAGGTTCTCCCTTACGTAATATGGTTTCTCCAGATAAATCAGTCAAGTCTTTATCTGCCAAATTATGTCCTTTAGTCCATTTTACAATAGGCTTGAAGTTTACCCAACCATTTTCATGCTTTTGGATATAGCTTTCGACGAACTCCTCTGGATTAATCCATTCTGGCTTGGTAAAAGTGTATTCCACATCTGCAATATGGTCCAACTTTACCAACAAATCCTTAGTTGCCATAGAAAGATATTCGAAGGCATCCTTGACGGTTGTTTGTTTGATGCGTGAAATACGCTCATTGTCTGAAATCGTTCCATTTTGTCTTTCTCTGTAAGCATTCAATGCGTAGAAAGTAGCTTCTATGGCCGAAGCAGACTGTGTCAATGCATGTTTGCGCATACGGACAGCCTTGATATAGCTCTTATGCTCTTGTTCCAACTCTTTACGGGATGACTCAAAAGCATTATAGTTGGCTTCCGACAAGAATGTAGCTCGTTCCAAATCGGTGTGATTTGGAACAATAATCTTGTCCATAATCAATGGGAAGAGTTGTGCATCCACTTCTCCTTCACAAATGGACATGATTTGGTTTCTAACCTCAGGAGTGAGCAATAAAGCTGCAACATATCGCACATCAATGCCTTCTTTAGGAACAAGACAAGCGAGCTGGCTGTAAGCAACAATGCCTTCAGATGGTAAATCCTTGATGTAGCCAACTACGAACTTATCTTTTCTGCCATAGAGAAGGATGCAAGGCTGTTCTATTTTATGAAGCCATCCTAATGACTTTTCAAAAATGGCATCTCCAGCTAACTTTAGACTAGCTTTGCATAGCTTTGCATCCTTGTACTCTGTAGCCAAGTTTCTAGGGATAACAACAGGAATATTCTTTTCTTTATTAGAAAGATTCCACTCTATGACATTCTTTTCTTCGTTGAATACAGTCTTCTTAAAGACAATATCTTCTTCCTTCTTAACCTTTAAGTCATGGAATGATACGATTTCAGAAAGCGAAATTCCTTCTTCAGACTTGGCTGTCAAATAATAGCTTGGCCAAAGTATTTCTGGGTTAAGCAAATCGGGAGATATCTTTGTTTCTTTCCCTGTAACGGCATTCTTTATGCAAATAGAGCTGTTAACAGCTTTATTTACATAGAGGCAAATTCTTTTTTCTGTACTTCCGGCTTGAGTCTCCTCTGTTTCTTTTAAAGAAACGATGGAATAGATATGCTTATCTTTAGCGAGCTTTGTTGTAAAGTTTGCTAAAGAATGATCAACAGCCTCGCGTTTGTTCATAAATAGCATTAATTCGCTATTTTGAGGCATGAATGAAAATAGCATCTCAGCCTTAATGCAGGATGAGATTTTTGTTGCTCCAAATATAGCAATGTCAATATCTGCCATATATTGGCTATTTTCTGTGTCTTTGCTATATTGTTTGATTTCGGATTTTATACCAGCTGCAAATAAACGGATTTGCCCTAATGCCCAAGCTTTGTTTTTATAAATCTCTTTTTCGCTGCTATATCCTTTGATAGTGCAGCCAGGAAACAGCATGGCAATATCACCAGATCCAGAATTGGCGATGAATATAGTTTTTCCTGTTCCTATTTTAGCTGTGGTCAAAGTATCATAAGCTACTTTAGATGGCTTTTTTAAAGAAAAGTCAAGTGTCGTTCTTAAATTATGATAGAGGCAATCAAAGATAGATTCTGATACTTCAGAAAAGTGATTAGCCAAGAATACCAACTCTGTCTCCTTGAGTGCATCAACATAAAAATCAGCCACATATTTTGAAAGTGCTTCCAAAATAGCTTGGTCTGCATTCTCACCTGCTACTCTCTTATAAAGAGTTGCAAGCAACTGCTCCTCTGCCTCATCATTGTAAGGCATAGCAAATTCATGTACTCCATCAGATTCGCAGCTTTTTGGACAATGCTCATCTACAAAGTTACGATACTTGGCAACAAGTGCCTCTACTGTGAAGTTGTTGTTTACTGTCTGCATATTCTTTTGCTTTTTGTTTTACGACTGCAAAATTACAGGGATGTTGTGCAGTCTTTCTTCACACCAAAATATTTTTGATACATTTTTGCGATTATCTCCTTAATTTCTTCTCGAAGAGACTCTGGAGAGAGTATTTCCACATCATCACGGAACCAAATGAGCTCAGAAATCAATTCCTTGTTAGGGATAAGATTTAGTGAGATAATTCCTTCTGATTCATTCTCCACTATTTGCGAATGGTGAATCGGCTTGGAAATCACGTATGGTAGGCGTTGTGGGGAGAATTTCAGACGAATATGCTCTATCTTCTTGTCCTTCTCTATGGATATGCCAAGGATATCACGGAAATAAGCATCGAAATCGAAACGCAAGTTTCTTTTGAATGCTGTATCGGAATATTCGATATTTTCGATTCGGTCTAATGGGACAATGGATAAATCTTCAAATTCTGAATTATATCCTAAAAGATACCACCTATTATTATATTGCTTGAGGTAGTACGGATGAATCGCCCATTTTACGACCTCTTTGCCAAAAGGGTGATAGTCGATGAGGACAGGTTGGCGTTTGATAACGCAGTTGGTAAGAGTGGATAGAAATCGCAAGCCTTTCATGTCTCGGTTTTGTTCAAATCCGATAAAGTTTGTCTCTACTCCTCTTAGACCAAAGCGGTATCGAAGATTGGTAAGCAATTCTTCAATCCAACTATACATAGGTATGCCCTGAAAACGAGAAAGTGAAGTGATAAGCGTTTCGAGTTGCTCTACTTCCATCTCTGTTATCGGAGTCTCTATAATGGAAAAGTCGTACTCATAGCGTAGGTACTTGCGCTTGCCATCTTGATAGGATTTTATTGGCGCTTCCCATCCTTCGCTACTTTTCATAAACTTGATGTCGTCGTATATCTGTTTCTTGGATATAGACTTTATTCCGGCATCAGCTAATTGACCATTAACTTTTTCCATAAGATCTTCTATGAAGTACTTATGGTATTTGTCACTGAAACATTTGTCCAGTATCTTGTATCTTATGAAAGCATTTTTGTTTATAGGCATGGTATCTGTTAGTATGTTTTTTACTTTCTTTTATTTTCGAATAGTTGAAGCTGGCGACTTAAATCCTCTTCTGAAGGGAGAGCTTCACGTATTTTCTTGATACGTACCTTGTCATAAGAGGCAACTCCCATTTTTGGGGAATGTTCGGTTTCTTGAATTTCTGCACCAAGTTGTTGCAGCTTCGTATTTAGCTTATTATCAGAGTTTTGTAATTCTCCACCAAGTTGGTGGAGTTTTTCGTTCGCTTTGTTTGTGGAATAAAAAAGATACCATTTTTCATATTCCAAAGGTTAGTAGTACTGAATCCTTTCGCCTTAGGAAATGCGGCTTTTAAGTCGAGACTAACCTGTTCTACTACACCTGCTCCCCAATGCTCTTCTGCACGACGAACGACAAGGTCACGTCCCAGTTGCCAATTGAATAACAACTGTTCTGAATTTACCTTAACCGCAGATTTTATCTGCGCTTTCTTGTATCTACCTTTCAGTTCTTCGATCCATGACGCATAAGCTTCGTCTATGTGAACATTTTTAGAACTTGCAAAATGTGGTTTTGTCTCTTCCATATTCTGATTTCTTAATTACTCCGTCGGTTGGATAAACTGTCCATAGACGTATCCACCTAAGGCAGCTACGATAATTACCCAGATAGGGTTGACACCCATCAGCCATATCAGGAGGGCAGATAAGATAGGAACCCAGCAGTTGACGAACGAGATGTGGGCACTCTTGGCCAATGAAAAGGTAGGAACAGCTATTAGAGCCACGACGGCAGGACGGATGCCTGCAAACATCGCCGCAATCACCTTGTTGTCCTCAAACTGATGGAAAAACATAGCAATCGCTAATATAATAAGGAAGGAAGGCAACGAAGCGCCGAGGGTGCAGACAATGGCTCCCGGTGTCTTTGCCAACTTATATCCGAGCAGGGAACTCATGTTGATGG
>ENA-ORSO01000502-ORSO01000502.1-human-gut-metagenome-genome-assembly--contig:-NODE-502-length-33646-cov-110.403739_pt1 | contig 33646 bp, 40 predicted proteins | sample MGYA00241902_ERZ509168 | MGnify/ENA primary metagenome ERZ509168 (study PRJEB26280, sample SAMEA2338806) | human gut metagenome | biome: human gut; feature: human-associated habitat; material: faeces... | reverse complement strand
AGTTTGGCGCAAGGAAGTTTTGGAACTGGAATTTGAGGCATAATGTTACCTTTAAATATCTCATACAATTATGAGATATTATATCACAGACAAAAAGAAAGGGAAAGTCTTAAATCGCCTTTCCCTTGCTGTTTTGACCGGTTTTTTAGTTTTTTACATTTTCTTATGGCATACTTTTCTACAAAATCCGAGTGGAATGATTGATGAGTTTATGAAGACAATAGATCTTCAAAATTAACTAAGAAAATGTTTTCAATACCTGAAAATACCTAAGATCACTCCAATTAATGGCAAGAACCTGAGTTGTGCAAATTTTAGGATGGCTTATATAAGCTGTTTGTAAAAAAAGTTAAAAAAAAGTTTAAAAAAGACTTTTCTTTTTGAAAAAAATCATTATAATTTTCAACGTTTTCTGCGGATGGATGGCAGAGCGGTTGAATGCAACGGTCTTGAAAACCGTCGAGGGTTTACGCCCTCCGTGAGTTCGAATCTCACTCCATCCGCCATTTAATGAAAATATTCTTTCAAACCAGATACTTTTTTTCTGGTCTTCGTCGTGAAAACTAGATCTGCGGATGGATGGCAGAGCGGTTGAATGCAACGGTCTTGAAAACCGTCGAGGGTTTACGCCCTCCGTGAGTTCGAATCTCACTCCATCCGCCACTTCAAATCATGTTTTCAATTTCCACTTAATATTTCTTTTTTGTATTTACTGTTTTGTAAGTTCTGTTTTGTTGTTTTTGTGTTTTTACCTGTCTATTGTTATTAATGTGAGCTGCATCAAATTAAATGTGAAGTTATATAACCTTACGTTATAAATTCTTTTTTGTACTATCAAAACTCATAAATTTTTTTGCGAACTAATTCATCTTTTTGGTTCTAAATGCTAGTTTTATTTTTGTTGATGTCTTAGATTGGCTAATCATAATAAAAACATAATCAATTTTCTCAATATGTCTTAGGTGAATTATGAATTTCAAAAAAGTATCAGCATTTTTGCTGTCTGGACTTGCTTTAGGTGCTATCGTCGCTTACACCACAACTAAGTCAACTAACTCTGGCTATGAAGGTGATGACTTACCTTTTACTTGGCAAAACACTAATCTGTACTTTGTGATTACTGATCGTTTCTCTAATGGCGATAAGAGCAACGACAACAGCTATGGTAGACCTTATAAGGATTCAGCTGGCTACAACGCTGGTACTTTCCATGGTGGAGATTTTAAAGGCCTTACACAGAAATTAGACTACATTCGCTCATTGGGTGTAAATGCAATTTGGGTAAGCTCTCCTGTTGAACAGTCTCACGGTTGGGTCGGTGGCGGTCCTATGGGTATGTATCAATACTATGCTTATCATGGTTACTATGCCTTAGACTTCACCTCTATTGACGCTAATATGGGCACAGTTGAAGATTTTAGAACTTTTGTAAATGAAGCTCATAAAAGAGGTATCAGAGTTTTAATTGATGTGGTTATGAATCACACTGGTTATGCAACTTTAAAAGATATGTGTGATTTCAACTTTGGTAGAACCTCTCATGGCGAAGATCCTTGCAAAGAGTGGATCCCAAATAAAGATTTTGGTCAGACATTCCACGACAAGCCAATTGACGCAAGATATGACTCTTCATGGAATAGATGGTGGGGTAAAGACTGGATCTTATTTGACGGTTATGGTGAGAGCTGCGGTGCTGAGGATGGTTTAGACAAATGCTTAGCTTATCTTCCTGATTTAAAGAACACTGATCCTAACGCAAAACCTGTTAACATTCCTGAGTTCTTAAAGGACAAGTGGAAGAGTCCAGATAAAGATCATGATATTCCAGCTGCTTTAAAATACAGACAGGGTTCAATGAGTGTAGCTCAGTTTGAGGCTCACTGGTTAGCATCATGGGTCGAAGAGTTTGGTATTGATGGTTTCAGATGCGATACCGTAAAGTATGTTTCTAAAGACTCATGGAAACTTCTAAAAGAATACTCTACAGAAGCTCTAGAGCACTGGAGAGACAAGAACAAGGGTAAAGATCCTGCTGCTTCTTGGACAGATCCTTTCTATATGACAGGTGAGGTCTGGGCATTCACAAATGATCCTAATGACAAGTCAGAGTATGCTAAAAAGGGTGGATTTGACTCACTTATAGATTTTTACTTTAACCCTGATGGTGTGAACCTCAATACCTGTATCACTCCAGATCAGAGCGATTGGGTAACGTATGGCAACCTGTATGGCAGATTAGAAGGAAAACCTGCTTTAATGAACATGACCTATATTTCTTCACACGATACTTCATTATGTCGTAAGAAGGATATGGCTAAAGTTGGTGTTAATTTCTTAATGTTGCCAGGATCTGTACAAATCTATTACGGCGATGAGACCAACCGTCAGAACGATATGGGTGGCGGTATCGATCTTGAACAGGGTATTCGTTCAGATATGAACTTTCCTAAAGATATTGATAGTGCTTCAAAGTGGGCACAGAATGTAAGCTCATTTAGTAAGGATGTTTCTGCTGATCCTGTATTAGCAACCTGGCAGCGAGCAGGTCAGTTCAGACTGAGAAATCCTGCTGTAGGTGCGGGTGAGCAGGAGAAATTATCTGATAACACATTCTGCCGTCGCTTTAAAGATCCATCAAAGAACATCGATAACGCAGTAGTTCTACATGTAGGCGATACTAAGAAGATTGAGGTTGGTAAATGCTTTGCTGATGGCAAGAAAGTTCAAGATGGCATGACCGGCATTGAATATACTGTCAACAACGGTCATGTAGAAGGTGATTTTAAGAAATGGGCTTTATTGGAAATTGCAAGACACTAAATACATTTGATAGGTTTTGGTAATCCAGCATATTTTGCAGCTGATTTTGCAGCCCCGTCAGGGAACAGTTTAGCTAAGGTTATGGATGAACTTAATTTTTCATAACCTTTGGATTTAAGAAGTCTAATTAGGCCACGAATAGGGGGAGTAGTTGCAAATTCTTTGTAATACTCCCTTACTTCATTAATAATCAGAATATGCTCTTCTGTTAAAGTAAGCCCATCTCTTTTGGCCATGAAATGCATTAAATCCAAAGACCAGTCAGCTTCGTTTTTCAGGTAACCGTCTTCGTCAGTTAAAATTTGTCTTCCATTGTATTCGATTGTCATATATAATAGCTCCATTCTCTGCGGATGGATGGCAGAGCGGTTGAATGCAACGGTCTTGAAAACCGTCGAGGGTTTACGCCCTCCGTGAGTTCGAATCTCACTCCATCCGCCATTTCAAGAATTTGAGATGTAGAGAAAAAAGTTTTGATTTAGTTGTTTAATATTTTGTTTCCTTTAAACAACAAACAGAAGCTATTAAGATAGCTTCAGCATAAAGTTGACCTTTAAGAGGTATTACTTCTTACTGTTATGCTCTGATACACGTAATGTGTCGGCTTGTTACGTGTAACTCTTTTTATTATATCAGTTTTAGTGTGTTATTCCTAGTTTCAGGCTAATTCTCACGTCTGATCATTTTCGATCGTTATGATTATCTATTTTCGATCATTGTGATCTATGCCCATTTTCTGAGCTTTTCTTTACTTGTTTGACAATTAGTCTTTTTTACTTATAGTTATTTTTTCTTTTACAGATTGAGGTTTATTTATGAGAATTTATAGACCGCCTGTTAGCGAAAATGATTTTCTAAAGGTCATTTCTAAAATCCGTTTTGGCAAAGCTAAAGAGAAAATTATTGCTTTAGGTGGCAATTTGACAATCAGAGCCTATACGTCAGGTTCTGTTGTTTTCTTTTATCGTTCTAACAGACTGAAAAAGCTAACAAGGTTAGGTCGATATATTGATGACCTAACTTTTAAAGAAGCTTGCAATGCCTGCGAAAAAATCCATCGTTGCAATGACGATGTAAGCTATTATTTATGTTTACCTCGTCAGCATACACTTCTTTATGAAGATCAAACTAATGAGCCTATTTTCCAAGATATTGCTGAATCTTGGTTAAATACTAAAAAGGAGTTGGCTCGTTTTGCCAATTACAGAAAATGTATTGAATATCTTTCTTTTTTAAATCCTTTGAAATTAAGCCAGATTAAAAATGTTTATGTTAAAAATAAGCTGATCGAGCTTAATTTACGACCTTATAAGTTACGTGAAACTATTTCAGTTTTATGCCGTGTAATGGATCTTGCTGTTCAGGATGAATACTTAGATCATCATAATTTGCATTATTTAATGAATTCTGAATGCTTTCCTAAACCAAAGATTATTAATGATGGCTATAAATACGTTGAATTTGAGAATTTAGAGGAGTTTCTACCTTCTCTTGAACAATTATCTACTCAAATGCAGTATTACTTTCTGATGCTCATTTTTACGTGTTTAAGACCAGGTGAATGTCGTCAGTTAAAATTTGAATACTTTGATATTAAATACAAAGTTATCAATGTTCCAGGTTCAGTTATGAAAGTTAAGACAGCTAAACCTTTTAGGATCCCTTTAACTGATGAATTAGCAGGTTTGTTCTGTAATGCACGTAAGTATTTTAAAAGGAAAGGTTCCTATATTGATGCCTCAAGCTATATCTTTCAGGCAAAAACATCCACAAAACCTTTATGTGAAAGGGATATAAGTACTGCCATAAAAATGTGTTCTAAAGGCACTGTTCATCCTCATGGATTTAGAAAAACAGCCAGAAGCTATTTTGCTGAACAAGGTGTTAATCTTGAAGTCGCAGCTATGTGTTTAGCACATAAATTGAACACAGGAGCTGATGCTGTTTATCAGAAATCTGATTTATTAAATCAAAGACGTGATGTGATGATGAATTACCATCAAGCAATTTTTGAAATACTGCCTGATAGCTTAAAGAAACTTTTTAATTTGAAGGAATAAATTTTGATAATTGATCTTTTTTAAACAGTGTATCAATTTCAAATTGAGCACATAAATCCCAAGGAGTATATGTTGCTAGATGAGGCTCTTTGCCATTTATCATTAAAGTTCCTTTAATTGGTTCTTCTGCTCTTTCGTCATAGGAAGTTATATATAAGTCAATGTAGCCATCTGAAAAATATGAGCTAAAATGCAGATATGCAGTGCCGTTTTCTTCGGCTTTATTTGCTATAAGCTGGCTCATATTTTCTTGTATTGACAGTAATTCCTGTCTTGACATGGTTCTTAAAAGTTCGTTACTGGTTTCTGAGGTTAAGAAATCAAGCATAATTTCATTAGCTTTTTCTTTTCTGATCATGAAGTTATTTACAACTTTATCTGCTACAACAAAAACAGCTAGTAATGGTGTTTTCTTATTTTTTTCGTAAAAATACTGGATACTTTCACAGACATCATCTTTATCAAGACATTTGTTTATTCTTATGCCTAGAGAATGACTTAATTTAAACATTACTAGATCATCTAAGATTAACAAAAATTTAGGAAGATCCTGCTTTTCTATTCCTTTTAAAATATTTTCATTCTTTAAATCATAATTATTTACACACCATCTGCTAATAGCTGGTAATGCTTTTTGAAAAGCTACTATATTATCTCCTTTAGGATCAGTATTGATATATAAAGTATCATTTAAAGGTGAATATGAAGATAGATCTGATTCTATATATGGAATCCTATAATTTTCTAAAAATTCCAACAGATTTACATCTGTAGCTGTCTGATAGTAAGATGAATAGTCTGAGCTGTCTGTTATTGAAAACACTGGTACTGGATATACAGTTTCTTTGATTAAATCGTCTTCCCAATACAGAATATTTACTACATCTGCATTATCGTACAGTTCTTGACCTTTTTTCTTAAAATCTTGAACTATTCCCCAACGAGGATCAATCAGAGATTTTTCCTGTAATCCTAAGATTAAAAAGTTTAATCCCTGATAGAGCTTGTTAGTATTGTAATTTACAGGCATTGCGTAATGCCAGAAGACTTTTCGATTTAAGGTATCAGTATACAATTCATCAATTAACTGTTTTAATTCAGTCATGTTTATTTGATCCTTCAAATTTAATAACAGACAGCCTTTAACTATTTACATTTATTTATCAAAGCGGTTTCCGATTGAGCCGTCTTTTTGTCCAAATAAAGCATTACACTTAATACATTTATAGAACTTTTTACCAGTTTTTTTACTGGTTAGCAGAGTAACTGCGTGTTCTGCCTTACAAGCAGGGCAGGTCAGATAGCTACTTGTATCTTTTGGTGTATATTTAATTTCTTCACCAGGATTGTAATTGTTGTCTTTAAAACGTGCTTTACAATCTTTATTGTTGCAACACCAAGTAAATACACCTTTTTTGAATTTTGATTCAAATCTTTTTAAAGTTCCTGTTTTACATTTAGGGCATACTTTTCGCTCTTGAGGTTTATCATTAACATCATCTAAAAAGATTCCACATTCTTTATTTGAGCAGTGCCAGTAAAATACTCCTTTAGTGTACTTAGATTCGTTTCTGTATAATCTAGCTCCACATTTAGGGCATTTTTCAAAATTATCAGCTGGTGCTGTTTCATTTGACTTATCAATTTCTGACATGGTTTTTCTTAACTCCATTTCTTTTTGATTTATAAAATCAGAAAGTTTTAATTTTCCTTCCTGAATAGTTCTTAGCTTCTCTTCTTCATGGGCTGTAAGAGATGCTGATTGTAATTGTTTAGGAATTACAGAAAGTGCAATTCTTCCTGCATCGGTTGAAATGATTTTTCCCTTGGTTTTTCCTGCTTTACCTATTTCAATAAAACTGTGAGATTTTAATCTTTCGATAATTTCAGCTCTAGTTGCTTCAGTACCGAGTCCATCTGTTTGTTTTAACAGTTTTTTTTCATTTGGATCATCTATAAATTTAGCTATATTCTTCATAGCCTGAATTAAGGTACCTTCAGTAAAATACTTAGGAGGAGTAGTCTGTCCTGTGATTTTTTTTAAATCAGAAACTAATACATTTTCTCCCTTAGTAATTTCAGGTAGATTTTTGACTGTATCTTCTTCGTCTGCTTTATTGCTATCAAAAGCTTTAAATCCCAGTTGCACTGGAGATTTTAAGGTTGTTTTAAATTTATAATTTTTTACGGTTGTTTCGATGGTCAGTTCATTATATGTATAAGGAGGCATAAAGCAGCTGATATATCGTTTAACGATTAAATGATAGACCTTAGAACAGTCTGCACTTAAATCTGCAATTTCTTCTGGTGTAATTTTTCGTGGTGTTGGTGCTAATCCAGTGTGAGCTGCTTCACCCACTTTTTTATCGTTAAAAACACGATTATTGTCAATGTTATTTGCTTGTTTTAAAGCGGTCTGATACTGAGGTAATACTGATAGATATGTTAAGATGTTTTTAACATCATTAATTTGGGCTTGTGGTAAGTATTCACATGAACTTCTAGGATAGGTTGTCAGCTTATGTGTTTCATATAACTGCTGAGCAATATCAAGGGTTTTCTTTGCTGAAAAATTAAATAATTTTGAACACTCTACCTGTAGATCAGCTAAAGTATATAGAAGCTTTGGATTTGTTTTCTTTAGCTCTTTTTTTACATCTGTAACTGTACCATTATTTTCTTTAATTTCAGAACAAATTCTTTCTAAAACACTAGCATCTGTTAAGTATCCTTCAGGATCTAATAAATCTTCTGGTATAACTAATCTACCTTTGTAGTTAGCTTTTGTTGCTTTAAAGTTAGCTTCTAGATTAAAAAAGTCTTTGGGTTTGAAATTTGCAATAGCTTTGTCTCTATCAGCAACAATTTTAAGTACTGGTGTTTGTACTCTTCCTACAGAAATTAAACGATGATTTTTAATTGTCAGCTGACGACTGTAATTCATTCCAACAAGCCAATCTGCGATACCTCTAGCCTCAGCTGCTAAGCCCCATGAGTAATATTCCTCATTAGGTACGATAGCATTTAAAGCTCTTTTAACTGATACAGAGTCCATTGCAGACTGCCAGTATCTCAAAACTTTTCCTTTGTAGCCAATATGCTCTAGAACTTCATCTACCAGAAGTTGACCTTCACGATCAGGATCTCCTGCATTTACAACCTCTGTTGCCTGTGAAACCAAAGATTTTATAATCTTAAGCTGCTTACCTTTTCCGTTTGAAACAAATTTCTTAAAATGTTCAGGAATTATAGGAAGATCTTCTCGTCTCCAGATTTTTTTCTTTGTTTTAGGATTAACTGGAACTGCGTCACTTAAGTAATAATCAGGTTCAGCTCTTTCAAGTAGATGTCCAAAACAGTTTGTAACTATTGATCCATCGTTACACTTAATATAACCATCTTCTCTTGAAGCAATACCAATTGAATCAGCAATTGCTCTAGCTACAGATGGCTTTTCTGCTACATAAACTCTCATATTTTTTTACCTTTATCAAATAATAATTGCATTATATCAAATAAAATTAAATATAATAGAATATATCAGTAATTGTTTAATTTTTATTGTGAGGTTTTATGAAACTTGCCAATTTATCAAATGTTCCAAAAATTGTAGTTTTAAGTCCTAAAACTATTTTTCTTAAAAATTTGTTTAAAGCAGTAACTTTATTATTACTTTCAGCTAATTTAATTTTGTTAATTTGTAATAATAGTGAAAATAAGGCTTTAACTAATGTAGCTAATTTTTCAGTTAAAATATCTGATAAAACAGATTTTAATCAGAAGACAGCCTATGCCATTGGAGTAGCCGTGGCAAGAAATTTAGCTACAGAAAAGGCTAAGCAGGAAGAGTTATTAGGCAAAATTAATAACAAATATGTAGTTGCTGGTCTAATTGATGGTTTATACAATAATTCTCAAATCAACGATCAGGAACTTGAAAAAACTTTAGCAGATCTAGATCAAAAACTTACTGAAAAAGAAATTTCTAATCTTCAAGATTTAAAAAATAAAAATTTGCAAGAGGCAGATAACTTTTTTGCCAAAAATAGACAGGAGCCTGATGTAATTGTTACTGATTCAGGTGTTCAATATAAATACCTTCATAAAGGTAATGGCTTAAGTGCAAATAATGCTAAAAGCGTTAGAATCACTTATGTTGGTAAGAATTTAAAAGGTGAAATTTTCGATCAACAGTTAAAAGGAATTGACTTTAATTTGTCTCAGGTTATTCCTGGTCTAAAAAAAATTATTTCTTTATTAAGAGAAGAAGATGAAGTTGAAGTTTGGATCCCTGCAAAATTAGCTTATAGAGATAATGCTGTTGGCTCTTTAATTGAACCTTTTTCTGCTTTATATTTTAAAATTAAGCTATTAAAAGTATTAAAATAATATATTCTATTATATAATCTGATATATAATGTTTTCAGCAAACTGATAAAGTTGTTCTAAATATTTTAGACTGTAATTGATAAAGTTGAATCCTGTATCAATATATATACTTAAAAAAAATATTAATACTGTGTACATAATGTACACAGTAATGATTAAGTTTGCTGTTTCTTTTGTTATTAGTTTTGATGTCATTTTTTTATAGTTAAAAATCTAAATATTTATGAGTATTTTAACATCAATTTCTCCTGTTGAAGCTATTAATATAATTGCAGCTTACAGTGAATTTACTGGATTCAGTCCTTCATCAATGTTGGTATTACTTTCAAGCTGTAAACGGTATGGTTTTTCTTTTGAAGAAATTTTAGAAGATTCTAAATTTCGTTATAAAAATTTTGATTTGGAAACTGTTTTTTCTAATTTAAAAGCTCTTGCAATTAAAAAACTTATAACTGAATATTCTTTTTATAGCAGTGATGATCCTGCTGATTTACCAGATCCTAATGAAGTTTTTAGTAATAATAAAACATCTTGCTCAAAAAAGGTTTTTAATAAAATGAGTGAACTATTTAAATTTAAAGAAGATTTTTTAAATATTATTCATGATTTAATTGAGGTTCATTAGTTATGTTTCCTATATCGGATCTACCTCCTTCAATGCCTGTAGCTGAAGTTAGAATTTATTGTTCTGTTGAAGCAGCCATTCATTATGCAATGCCAGCAGATCTTATCTATGCAGTATCACTAACTGAAGGCGGTAAATCTGATTCTAAAGTAAAAAATTCTAATGGTACTTATGATCTTGGTTTTATGCAGTTCAATACAGCTTATTTAAAAACTTTAAAATCAGAAGGAATTGCTCATGATGATGTCATGAAAAATAACTGCTATCCATTTCATTTAGCAGCTTGGAGAATTAAAAATCATCTTTTAGAAGAAGGGAATGATACTTTAAAAAAAGTTAGCTATTACCATAGCCGAACCGAATCTTTTAATAATATTTATAAACAAAAATTATGTTCTAATTTAAAAAAATTTCCTTTAAAAAAGGCTGAAAAATATTTTTCTATAATTATTAAACGTTTAAAAGCTTTGTATAAAGGCTAAATGTATATATGAAATATTTTCTCTATTTAATACTTTTATTCTGTTTCAATGCTTATTCATCTGAAATTCCTTTTAATCTTGATGAAGATAAGCTATTTGTTATTGGAGAAAATATTAATGCGTCTGATATAAATATTAATGATCTTTTACCTCATAAAAAATCAAAGCAAACTGAAAAATCATCTACTACTGAACATAATACTGAGCAAGTAATTTCATTTTCAAAAAATTTAGATACAGGTTCAAAAAATACTTATAAAGCTTCAGAGCCTGCTTTAAAGGAAGAAGTTAATGCTACTGAAATTAAATCTGTGAAATTAAATAAAGAAAATTTAGATCATCCACCAGTTCCTGATAATTTAATAAAATTAGATCAAAATCTTGATCTAATGGCTGAAAATGATCTTGCTCAATTAAAAAAACAGGTATTATCAAGTTCTAATTCAAATAATTTAGAGGTTACAAGCAATGAACAATCAACACTTCCATCTAATAACTTAGATACAATGGCGTTAGAACTTCGTTCTGAAAAATTACAATTAGAGAAGCTCAAACAAGATTTAGTAGATATGAAGAAAAAACAAAATTCATCTACTGTTTTAACTTCTAAAGATTTTCAATTTCGTAAATAAACTTTATTAAAGGTTAGTAATTATGAATAATTTTGCCAGCATTGGTTCTCCTCAAGTTTCTTCTGAAAATACAGTTCTGTTGCCTTTTAATTTTAATAATTATCCAGATTGTGATGATTTGATTGAGATTTATAATCATCATCTAGGTAATATTCAAGATTCTATTGCTTTTATGCTCAGAACATTAAAAGCTACTCAATCAAATAATTTAGAAATTTCTTTGTCAAAAATTATTTCTTTAATTAAAGCTCAAGGGGATTCATCTACTACTAATTCATCTGTACAAGACTTACAAACACAAATTACAAAATTACTGAATGAAAATTCAGAATTGAAGCTAAAATTATCTGATTTAGAAACAAAAGAGGGAGCTAAGGTGCTACCCATTTCTAAATTTGAAGAAACTCCTCCTGCCCCTCAATCAAGTAATATAAATGAAATAACATCTACAACTGTATCTGATAATTTAAAAGAGCAAATACAAACAGAGCCTGTTAATTCAGGAGCCCAATCTGAAGATCTTATTCGTAAGCAAGATGACGGAGATTTATCATCTTATTTTGCTACAGAGGATGAAAAGCATTCAAATCCAACTGATTTTAATCAGATTTATAAAAATGCTAAATATCCCTATATCAAAAGATTTAGTGATGATCTTTTAACTCCAGAAGCCAAACAGGAAGAAGCCTATCTAAATAAATTACAAACTTTAAGTTCTAAATTAGAATTAGAAACAGATCCTGACAGTTTTAAATCTTCTTTAGTCAGTGATGAGTTAGATTTAATTTTAGCTAAAGCTTTAAATAACCTTAAAGAAAACGATCAGTTAGATTTACCAACAGAATTTGATGATGATGCTAAAGATGCTTGTCTTAAAGAAGCTCTTAGTCTTTACGAGCAAATTGACAAACAATCTTTCCCAGAGCTTTATGAAATTGATAAAAATTCAATTACAGTTGAATTGGAAAAAAGATTGGCAGCAAAACGTTTAGGGTTAAGAATAAATCGTTATCGTAGTAAAGATATAAGTAAAAATACTCATTCATCATTACTCGATAAATCTAAATTAGATAAAACTGATAACAGCGGAATTATTGCAGTGCAAGAACATAATAATCTTGCTGCTAATCAGAAAATGGCTGTTCCCACTGCTTTAATTTCTCAAAAAAATGATGATCATGATGTTAATGCAAGCTTAAAACCTTCTGGTGAAGAGTTAAAAGAACAGCAATCAGGTTCTAATGAATCTGCCAATCCAAATTTAAATAAATTTGATCATACAGATCCGATGTCAGGAGCTTTTGAAAATTTGGATACTTTAGGGACTTCTCCTGAGAAAAAAGAAAATGATAATAAAGCTCCAAATGAAAATGACTTTGAAAATAAAGGTTCTCCAATGGATCTTGATGGTTATGTTCAAGATTCTGACCATTCAAATTTATCTAATCAAACTTCTGATCCATCACTTTCTTCATCAGATGATAATGGTGAGGATAACAACGAAGATACTCAAAATTCAGAGCTCTCTAAAAACTCTACAACTCAGGATGATGATAAGTCTATTTCACCTCAAGATACAAATGGTTCAAATAATCTTAAAAAGAATCTATTTGCTTTAGCTGGTGGTAATCTATCTGATGATGAGCAAGATCATGATGATGAACAGGTTGAAACTAATAATAGTCAAGTAAGCAATGATCTCTCCAAAATAGATAACATGTTGAAACATTTAACTTTTCTTAAAACAAAAAATCCAAATGAAATTATTGATTTAGATCTAAATGATTTGAATTTATTGGGTATGCTAAAACCTTGGGAACGGCTGTTCCATAAGAAAAGATGTCTGATTAAAATGTCGATTGATAATGCTATTTCAGTTCTAGAAGATCATAAAAAAGATGATCATGATTTATTAGCTAAATTAGTTACCTTTAATAGAAATTCTAAATGGAAATATAATCCAAATTCGCAAGATTCTATTGAATAATAGATTTTATGATTTATTTTGCCCCTTTTTAGGGGCTTTTTTATTAAATTTGTAGCCATGGCTGCATTTTTTTATTGACACTATATAACTAATTGTATATACTAATCTATATAAAGTAATATATAAAGAGGTAACAAAAAAAATGCAAAAAGTTGAATTATCAAATACATTAACTTTTATACGTCAAAATTATCAAACTGCATTAATTCACTATGGTGAGACTTTAATTGAAGAACCGATTAAACAATTAAGAGGATTAGTATCTTCTGAAGGATTAATTAACACTTCAGAAATTTCTAAAGCTATTTATGTAGCTTTAGATTATTTTGCAACACCATCTTGTGAATTTATTCAACCTAACTTTTCAACAGTATTAACTGTTGAAGAGTTGTTAAGTAAGATTCAAAAAGTGACCATGGGAAATAAGTTTCTAACTGTAATTGAAGTTGCAGTAAGGGAACAAAAAATTTCGGCTGAGAGTGCTACCTATCTAACACATCTCTATGAGCTTAGAGATCAAGAGCTAAACTGTATTGCAAATAAATTAAGATGCAAAATGGCAATAAAAGCTCTAAAAGCTTTACAAAGTGAGTCATCAGATAAGGAGCAGTAATCTCTAATATATACCATCTTCAGAAGATGGTATATATTGAGTGTTATTTAGCTAATATAAAGGAATAACAGTATGATTTTATTGAATATTGTTTTATTGGCAATGGTAGTTTTTAATTTTTGGTATATTTTTAAACTTAATTCTGTTTTTGAAAAGTTTGTTAATAGTCATATAAAGCAAATCAGTATTCTAAACATGAAAATCAATCTATTGGAAAAGAATATTAGAAGTAATAATCTGATTGAAGGTTCATCTTATGAAGAAAAATAAAATTCATATCACTTATAAAGAAGTTTTTGAAGCAGCTGGAATGGACTTACCTAATAATTCAGATTTTTTTGCTGTTGGTAAAATTAAATACCTTTTTAAGGATTACGTAGATGATGCCTTTTTACACGATTTAACATTTTCATTTGATATTGAAGAATTTATTCTTGATTGTGTTGATTGTAATTTACTGTGTAAAGAAATTAGTCTGAAATCTTTTAATTCTAAATTAGATTCAAATTTAGATTGTGGGGCTTTCAAAAAACTAATCACATCTAAATTAGCTCAGGATTTATTAAACAATATTGAAGATGAAAATATTATCTTTTATTCAGTCGAAAAAGATGAATCAGGAAAAATTATGTTCATTAATGAACAATGGTTTTATGATTCTAATTGGTGCCAAAGTTTCATTTCTCGTGACCAACTTAATCTATTAGGAGTTATTCATGATAGAAATCGACAGCCAAACTCTTAAAATCATTTTAGAAGATCTTGAAGATTATGTTTATCAGTTAAAAGTTGTTGCAAAATATCTTTGCGAAAATAATGATTATGATATTCAAGAAGTTGAAAAACTTATTAGTCATTTATCTGCATTAAATGTAAAAGGATGATTTATGAAATTTGATTTAATAAAAATTAAAGACATTATTACAGAAATTAAATTGCCTGTAGATCCTTATGCTCCTGAGTATTTTGTATCTTCTAAGCATGTCTTTTATTTTGATGATCCTGTAGATAAGAATTTTCTTATTCAATGTACCTGTTCTAATTTTGAAGATATTTTAAATTTAAAGCTTTTTGAAAACTTATTTAATAAAAATGATGATCTAAATACTAAAGTAAATAAGGTTAATTTTGCTTTAAATTCTGATTCTGAATTTTTACATAAAACAATCGAACTTATTGCGTTAAAAATGCTTCAATTTTTTGAAGAGTCAAATTCTGAATTGTTTTTACCACCCTTAAAAACAGATTGGAGTGCTTGTGCACTGGCTTATTATTGTAATAAAAGCTGGCATATTCATGAAATTATAAAAGATGATGTTGATCTTTGTATTGGAGAGCTAAAAGTATGTGAAGCTAATTGGTGTAAGCGAGAACATCCTGTTTATGTAACAGATTTACCTCTTTATAAAGACACCTATCAACTTTTGATTCAGCTTCTTAATCATCATTGCTTAAAGAAAGCAACAATTTTGACTTTAGATGATCAAGATCAAGTTTTAATTGATGATTTACTTCATAAATTAACAGTATTGGAAATTAATGATGAATTTGAATAATTTTACTTTAGAGGTATTTTCAAAATGAAATGTTGTAATAAGGAAGATATTCTTTACACCACAGCGCATAACGAACTTTATGTTCGAAAATATGTAGGAATGGAAGGTTATCTTGCCAATTCTACAGAAGAATTAATGAAAAAAATACAAGATGATTCTTTTATTTCCAAGATCAAAGATACAGTAGTTGGTTCTCCAAACGATTTTGATTGGAGACCTCTATACTATACTGAAGTAATATCTGAAAATGAAAAGGATCGATATTGTATTTTTCTCCCAAAAGATAAAGTTTTTGAATATGATCAATTTAGGGATTGCAAATCGGTTCAAGAGCTTTATAGTTTGATTGTTTACTTTACTACAGATTCAAATTCAATTGATTTAAACTTTGGTACTTTGGATCTCTTCGATTATTTAACAGGATCTATTCTTCATTTGAGAGATAAATCTACAAAAAAAGAATATGCCGTAAAAATAAGAAATTTAAATGAAAAGAAATACGATGATTCTTATTCTGAAATCTTTATTAATGGCAAATCTCTATATTGGTGGTTTTGTGACTATGAAATTTTTACTGATAAATGGCAACCTTTCGGTGTAATTGTTAAAAATCCAAAAGATTTAAAACCAATTGAAGAGCAAATTTTTTAACCAAAAAAGATATTAGTGATTGGTGTTCCAGCGAATATAACTAAAAATTAAATTTAAGGTTTATTTAACTTCAGAGGAATTTTTTAAATGAAATGTTGTAGTGAGGAAGATATTCTTTACACCACAAGACATAACGAACTTTATGTTCGAAAATATGTAGGAATGGAAGGATAATTACGTAAAAATAATCAAGTAGGGGAATGAATCCTCTACTTGATTAAAAATCCTAGCCATGGCTAGATTTCAAAAGGATTTTTGTCTATGTTCTTTTGTTTTTCCTCTTCTTCTATTTCACTGATTAATCTTCCATTTTTTAAGATAATATCAGTTGCAGCAGGGCATTCTATTTGAGCTCTTTTTAATAATAAAGGATTTTGGAAATACAGAGGTTGTATTCCGTGGATTGCTGGTTGACCTGCTGTAAAAATAAGCATTTCACCAGGCTTTTGGATATTACCCAAATTGTCTTTAACAGGAGCTGCTAATTGCATACATTCATCTTTTGTAATCAAAGCTCTTCCTGTAGCTTGCATTGATCTTGATGTACTTGCTTTCAAGCCTCCACCTGAAATTGATTTGTTTTCTTCTAAGATTGTTGTTGTACCTGCTTTATCAGACATAATTTGAGCAGTTTCAGTTTTTAAAGGTGCATAAAAGATATTTACGTGACAATTTGATGATATAGATTCATCTTTTCCGTACTTATCGAATAACTGAGCCATGTCTTGAGTAATCAGATAAGCTTTCATTCCATAACCAGCAATAAAAGCGAGTGATTCTTGCATTTTTTCAACTTTTCCTAAAGAAGGAAACTCATCTAACATGAGCAACATTTTGTTTTTGTAGGATTTTACTGATCTGCCTTTTTCAAATTCCATATCTGATGCACAAAGTGTTAGTACGAGTGAAATAAACAGCTTAACTAAAGGCGACAAACGGTCTTTATCTGTTGGTTCTGTTACTAAATATAGTGCTACTGGCTTATCTGAGTTCATGATCTGTTTAATTCTAAAATCAGAACATGAGGTATTTTCAGCAATAATTGGATCTGTATATAAAGACAAAAATGATGTTGCTGTTGATAAAACAGAACCAGCTTCTTCATTAGGTCTGTCTTTCATGTGTTGACCAGCAATAATAGCTGCATCACGTGCTTTATATGGTTTACCTTCTCTGTCTAAGCCTTTTGCCATATCTTCCCATAGATTTTTAACATCCATGGTATCAGAATCATCTGATTCATCATCAATTGAAGATGTGTCTCCATTTCGTGAAGCCATATATTTTTCTCTAATTTTAGCTGTATCAATCTGACCTGCTAACATTAAAGATAATGTTGCAATATTACATTTCTCAGGGCAATTATGCTTTAAGTGCACCACACATCCTACTAAAAGTTCGTAAGCTGTTTTAGCCCAGTGATCTTTTAAGCCTTCACCTTTTGGATCTACGATTTGAGTTACAATATTTTGTGTATCAGCTGTTTCTTTTGTTCCATCACAGATACGCTTTTTCAAACTGTCTGTTTTATGGTCGTAGCAATATTCTGTTGAACCTTCTGCTCGAATTTCCTCTAAGGGATTCCATCTAGCTACATTGTATAATCCTTTAGCTTCATCGATACATTGTCTCTTTTTCGCTGGTTCAAAGCGAATATAGTACTTATTGGCACATTCCTTATTCCAGCCTCCTGTTAAGGCGCATAATTCTCCTTTTAGATCGGTAGCTACAAATGAATACATCCATGTCAGCATCGTTGGATTAACTAATCCAACACCTTTACCTGAACGAGTTGGTGCCACACATAAGATGTGCTCAGGACCATTGTGTCGAAGATATTTTACTTCTCCAGTTTTAGGATCTTGCCATGCTCCAACAAATACACCTTCAGGCTTAATCTCTTTAATTTTCTTTTTATGCCAGGGCATTAAATTATAGACTTTATCTTCAAAGGTTAATTTATGGGGAATTAAAGCCATGCGTTCTATATCTTTTCGATTCGCCCATCGAGCTGAACCGTGCAAGAATCTATTTCCAGATAATTTGTTGGATGTAAAAAACTTTATCAGCAATGCAATAATTAAAAAAGGGGCACCTCCACAATACCCCATTGAAATGGTTTCTTCAGATAAATTAGGATATGCTCTTCTAATATCTCCCCATGAAGTTAAAATTTTTAATGGAAAATAGATTGGTACATCTCCAATATAAAACATAGCATTACCTAAATAAGGAGAATATTGTAATTCTGATGCAAAATATTGTGTCGCTGTTTGAAATCCAGAATAGATCCCAACTACTACTAAAAATATTAAAAAATATTTTTGTGATTTTGAGGTTGTTCGAAGATTCGAATCCTGTCCAGAAAATTCTGGTGCTACTCTAATGTCATAATCTTCATTGTATTTTTTTGCCATTTTTATTTTCCTTTCTTAAAATTTCGTTTATTGGCTGATTTCTGATTTTTATTGATAATCATGCCGTTTTTACTAATTCTGACTTCAGTTCCATTTTTGGTTGTTTTTAATCTCTCTAAAGCATATTTTTCATCTTCAAGTTCTTTTAAATAAACAATCTGTTCTTTTTCTAAAAGTGCGTAAAATTTTTTATCAAGTTTTCTTAATCCTTTGTAAATAAATATTCCTTTTTGAGATTGATATTTCTCATGAGGCAATACATCTTTATATCCTTGTTGAAACTTGTTATTTCTTTCCTTGATATACTGATCAAGCTCTTTATGTTCAGATAAGTCTGTTGAATTGAGTTTTTTATCAATATCTTCAAGAAAATTTGAAAGACTTTTGGAATTATCTTTTTCCTTATAGTTTGTTTTTACTTCTGAATTAGCGTTCTCTATTCCTCTTCGTTTTTCGTCTGATACCTTCCATCGCATTCCAGATAATAATTCTCTCTTCGGCTGCTTTCCCATACTATTTCGTTGGTCAGTTGACAATAGCATTGAAGTACGGTTTTGGTCCTCTGCCAAATGCAATTTGGACAAGTCACGCATGCTACTTTCTTGTCTGGTAGTTTGTCTAAATTGCTTAGTTGAGCCTGTATCAGCGTTGGAGATGTGATCTCTGTTGGTGCTTGGGCTTGTGGTATTTTGGATGGATCCGTTGTAGTTTTCTGATTCAACTCTGAATCTTGAGAAAGCTCTTCTTGTTCCAAATTGTTTTCCATTTCGTCTAATTGATCTTCCAACATATTTAGACTGCTTGATCCTTCTGAGATTTGAGAATGCTCTAATTTTTTCTCTTTCACTTCTGTGCTTTTCCCGTTCTTGTTTTCTAAGCTCATATTCCTGATTTAACTCCTGATTTGATAAAGAAATATTTAAATTCTGAATTAAACTCAATTCTAAAAATCTGCGCTGAAAATCATTTGTTCCGTGACATTTAACCTTGTCTCCTTTAGTAATGCTTTTTTTACATATAAAAATGCTAGTCGCTATAGTTTTGGTTGAGGGTAAATCGTTCAACATGAGTTTTGAACCATCATCTTTTATAAAGTCTCCCTGAAATTTCCCTTTTCCTTTAAATATCAGTTGACCTTTTCCTGTTATTTTGTGAAGAGCTAATGATTCATTGGCTAATGCTTGCTTTTCTGATTTAATATTTAATAAATTTTGTGTTATTCCCTGACTCATATTTACTTTAATACGAGGAAATTCCAGATAGTTTTGATGATATTGTTTTCTGCTTTCTTTTCTTGATAGCAATAAAATTAGATTGCGATTTTGGATTGCCTTTGTCTTTATGCCGATTTTTAAATAACTTAAAAAGTTTTCAGGCATTCTGGTAGCAATTGGTGAATTTTCAATTCTTTCTTTAATGTGAATATATGAGGTATAGAGTGTATCTATCTTGCTTTTATATTCTGCTTCTGCCTGTTCTAATTTTTCTTCAAGCATAGAAATGTTGTTATAAAAGGCTTTTTTGATACTTTTGGTTTTTTGAAGGTATTTTTTCTTTTCCTGTTTTTTTAAATATTTATATTGATACTCCAGCTCTTCCTTGAGATCTTCTAATTTATGCAAGTTTTCATTTTCTTTTATTTTAGCTCTCTTGTATTCATCAAAAGCTTCATTTAATGAGGTGCCATATTCTGCATATTTAAGAAAATCATCATTCTCAAAATTAACAGGCTTTGCTTCATATTTTGATATAGGCTGAATATCTAAATTTTCATCAAAAGGAATAAAAGCTCCTAATCTTTTTTCAAGATCAGAAAGAGATAGTTTTAATTCTCCCCATTTATTAAAAGCAGATCCTTTGATGTAGATTTTTTTATTTGGGTTTTCAGGATCATCTGTTTCAAACGCTATACCTCTGCCGAGTTTTACACATTTAATGTTGTGTTTTAGACAGATTTCATGAAATTCAGACCATGATTTGGATTGATCTAGTAGTGGCTTAAATTTCTTTATATATGTAAATAAAGATTGTTGACCTGTCTTAGCTTCTAGATCATCAGACAAATTCTCTCCTGTCATTTTGTGAGTTTTTTCATGGTTATCTTTTTTTAATGAAAATCTTTCTTCCAGTTTTTTATCCAAAGCTAACCATTTTTTGTGACTTTTGGATAAATCATTAATTTTAAGATTTTGAGGATTAACATCTGAAAACACTAGATGCAAATGTTCGTTGTCTGTATCTTTGTGTACAGCCCAAAATGCCAGATGTTCTTCTAATTTTAAGGCTTTTAGATGAGATTCAGCAACTTCATACCATTGTTCCGCTGATAGATGTTCACCAGCATTAAGAGAAATAATGATGTGATGTGTTCTCAGTTTGTTTTTACTTCTAGCAGTTGCTGTCTGTTTATATCTATAGTTTAATTGAGCAATTAAGCTTGCAGCATCTTCAAGATCTGAAGATGCACAGTTTATTGCACCTGAGCATAAAACTCGGTGTAAAATATTTTCTTTCTTATGATCATCACCATATAAAAGATATTGTGCTAAGCGTTTAGGATTATCTGCTGAAGAAGAGAATCCTTTATTATTTGTTTTATCTACAGTTATCATGTTTTATTTAAAGTAAAATTTGTTATAATGGCTTTTGTATATAAAAATAAAACATGATTTTTATAAAACTCAGACTACGTTAAGATTTCTCGGATCTTTTCGTAGTCTTTTTTTTTCTAGCCATGGCTATTGTTCCATTAGTTCTTTTAATTTTGAATTGCTAATAGCATTTTTTAAATAAGGTTTTGCAAAATTGGCTGTAAATGCTCCGTATAGACTGTTTGCTATGAGTAATTTTGCTAGATTAAAATCTAAAACACAGTCCCACTTGCATACACCTAATGAGCCTCCATTTTTAGGTAATTCTTTTAATCTGTCTATAAAATTAAACTCCATAAAATCTTTTCCTTTTTTGCCAATTATTTTATTTAATTTTTGTTTTTCTTCTTCTGTTAGATTGTTATACAGAGTTTCAAATTCTGAACGGTGTTCGCTGTTTAATATTGCAGGATCTTTAATGATCTGTCTTTTAGTAATTGTTTCAAATTCTGATAAGATCAAATTAAAAAGACCATCATGTTTTTCTGAAAAAATAGTATCGATAACGATTATTTTGCTGTTATAAATACCAACAATTTTATTGATTTGAAGTTGCATTTTTTTGTTCCTCAAGTTCATCAGTTTTTCTTTGATAAGAAATAATTAATTTCCTTAATTCTTTAAGAGCCATTTTTTCAGCTTCAAAACCTTCTTTTAAACGTTTAATATCTTTATAGTCTTCGTTGTTCTCTAAGAATTTGCCTAATTTAACCAGATAATTACCAGTTCTGGTTAATACATCAATAGCTCTTCCAAAACGAAAAAACAGATCATAATCTGTGTTTATAATCCTATAACGATCAGAGAAAATCGTATTACGAATATACTGATTCATTTTCATGTTATTGCTAGTTGCTCTAACTCTTAATTCAGCATAATCATCTTTACAAAGCCTTACATGAATATCATAGCTTTTTCTTTCTAAATCACTTTTGTATCTTCGGTCTTTTTTATCTTTTTCATCTGAAGTAATCACAGTTTTTTCCTTTACGCTTTAAATTTATTGTTATTAAAATTTTGATAATTTAGCTGTCTTACTTCAGGAGAACCATAAAAAAGTTTTGGTTGTCTGATTTTTAATGTAAAAATACGATTATAAATAAACTGCTTAAGTTCATCTTCAGTGACTGAACTTAATATTGAACCTAAATAAACAATTTCTTTATCTGCAAATTTAGGTAGGGTTAAAATTTCATTCTTATTTAAACTTGGCTTTTTAATATTTTTAAGCCATATTAAAGATAAATCATTTTCATTTATAAACAGATCTATTCTTCTACAGGTTATATCTGTTTGGATCTGTTTACTATCTTTTGCTAGATTTTCCAGCTGAATTGGTTTCAATTTTATTCCTATCATATAAGATGCCTTTATATATTTATTATTTCTTTAAAGCAAAGATATTGCGTTGAGTGCGTTCTTTTGTTACTCCGTTATCAAGCCATAGGCTACCACGCTTTACTTCAACATTCTTATAAACTTCGGTCACAGCACTACAGAACTTTTTCTTGATGGGATAGTCACCTACGGTTACAACCAAATATGAGTCCATTTTTAATTACCTCTTATTTAGTAAATTTAAATATCACATTGTACGGTAGTGCAATCGGTCTCACCAGAGCAGGATAACTTCTTGAAAACTCTGTTTGAAAGAAGTTAGTTAAATTATACAAATTTCAATTTGGGATAATTTAACACATCCTGCCTGTTTTCTATTTTATCTGTATTTTAGATTATTTTCCATTATGTAAAATATTTTTTATTTTTTATTTTTATTTTATAAATCTTACTTTTGTCTTATTGTTTCTTAGATTTCGATTTCGGATTTTATGTATCTTTATCTTCTATTTTATGATATAGTAAAAATAGAAAAATTAACTATATGGAAGATGTTTTTGCTTTGAATAAAATCGAATTGCTATTACAAGATTTTGAAAAGAAAAATCTAATTTTTTCAGCTTCTATTAAGAATAAAAAACTGATCCGTGAATTAATTTTTAAACTCGTATTAGAAAAAATTAATAAAGGGAACGAGCTAAAAATTGCTCCAAAAGTAATTTTTAAAATGTGCCAAGAAAATTACTGGTTTAATAGATACATTTCTTATTATCACTTTTATAAGTTTTTTTTAAATTTAAAATGAATAATAACTACCAATTTTTCAAAGAATTACTTGAAATTAAAGGTAAAAGTAAAAAAATTAAGAAACTGGCTTCAGGTATTCTAAATTTTTACTTGCCAGATGTATTTTCTATTTTTAAAGAAACTGGTCGAATTGATTATTCATACTGTTCTTTAGTAAGAAGATTTTTGTTGAACAAGGATCCTCTAATCGCCAATATTAGTGAACCTACTTTTAATAGCTGGTTTAAGAAAATTGTTGAGGATCAAGATGTAATCAGAGCAAACTTGATTTCATCGTCAACAACTCAAATTATGACCGCTCAGGTGCCTAGCAGCAAAGCTGAATACAATTCAGCTCAAAATGCTGCTTTTATTGCCGTGGCTGATAAAAATCAAGCCACGGCTGCACCAGAGCCTGTTGGCGTTAAAAATCACGTTTCCGCTACAGTTTCAAATAATGCTTTAAAAAATTCAGCTAAAACTGTAGCGGAAAATGATTTAACTTCAAATGATTGGGATAATGGTGATGATGATTTATCACCTGAATTTCTCACCATTGATGAATTAGAAGCTAAAAAAAAGGAACAAGAACATCTAAATTATTTGAATCTTAGAAGATTGTATTGTCCTTTACCAGCTCTTCCGTTAACTCCACTCAAATTCGGTTCACCTGAATACCCATTTAAAAGAGAACATCAAAAACTTTTTATTGATTCAAGAGGCTTACTCTTTGATGGTTGTTCTTGTGATAATGAATCTGAATATTCACCCATACCTAAAAATTTTGAGGTGAATGCTGAATTAGGTAATATTGAAGATAATGATCTTTTTTATATTTATAGATATTCAGGTAAAGATAATGGTGGAAGAGAAACTTATTTATCCTGTTCGTCAAAAGAGCTGGTTTCTTATGTTTTAAAAAATTATGGTGAAATGAGCACTAAAAAATGTGTCTTTTGGAAAGTTTAATTTTATTTTTTTATAGAGGTCTTATATGCAAAATTACATCAATATCATTCTAGGAGCTAAGGGCGGTATCGGTAAAACCGTAATCACAACTTACTTAGCTGAATTCTTAATGGTAAAAAAAAGACAGAAGATTACTGTTATTGATACTGATACAAATAATGGCACTCTGATTAAATATCCATTCTTTATGTCCAGATTCATTGATTTTAAAGATGAGACTGGTGCCATTACAGCTTTAAGTATTCAAGAGCAAATTGCAGAAGAGTATTCAAATGCAAATGCAATTATTGATACAGGAGCTAATTCATATTACGCATGGTTTTCTTATTTAAAAGATATGATGGGCGTTCAAATGCTCCAAATCAAGGGTGCTAAAGTTCTCATTCATGTTCCTATCGTTCCAGGTCAAATGCAGACTGAATGTTTTAATTGCTTAAAAGAAATTGTAAATGCTGATCTTGGAGCTGAAATTGTGGTTCATCTGAATAATGGTTTTAACTCTTTCGGTCAAGGGATTAAAAATGAGCGTTTACCTAATGCAATTGAAATTGTAAATATGCCTATGTGGGCTCCATTTGCTGGCAAAATTAAGTACATCGTTGAAGAGCCAAGAATTCAGATTACGATGAAGCACACTTATGATTCTATTCGTAATCAATACATCACCTTGTCTGAAATTGCTGATAGCTCTTTAGATAATCTTAAAAATTATTCAATGCTAGGTGAAGATAATATTCCTACAAGAAAAGCCAGTGCCTGTGACAAACTAATGTGTCAAAAGATTAGATCTGATATTTTTAATAACTATAAAGTATTAGATCCTCTATATGATATTAAATAATCAACATGTTAAAAAAAGAATTTATTAAAGCTTACGAAAAAGAATCAGGTATCTCTCTTAGAGAAGATGATCCTATTGTGGCAATCGCTTTTATATTTGAGACTGTAATGCAAAGAAATTTAAAACTTACAGGTCATTATTACATGACCTTAGTATCAATTCTGCTTTTTCTGACCTTTATCGTGGGCTTTTTCTGTGGATATTTAATTCATTAGCATAGGAGAATATATGCCAGCAGTTCATTTCACACTTTCTCGCTGTCGCTCAGGTAAAACTTTTATCTGTTGGCTCTTAACTCAATACGCCTTGTATAATGGTCAAGTTTTAAAAATCTATGATCTTGATCCTAACTTTGCAATTAGTAAATTTAAAGCTCTTCAGGCAAAACAACTGAATTTACAAGTAAAAAATGACGATGGAAGCATCGGCTATGACTTTAGTCAAGTAGTTACAATTATGAAAGAAACATATTCTGATGTGATTTTTGATGCTCCAGCAGAATTATTTTCTTTAATCTTAAATACTTTTAGAAAAAACGATGGTGAGTTAGTTAAATTTCTCAACAAACTTGACGTAAAAGTTGTGTTTCATCTTCCTGTTTCAGGTGGTGAATATAATAAAAATGAAGGTATTAAATGTGTAAATGAAGTTTTAACTACTATTACTGGAGTTGATTGTATTGTTTGGTTAAATCACTATCCTGAACCTATTTTTGAGGAAAATATGACTCAAAATCGCTTGATGAATTATTTTGCTGATAAACCAAGTCTTAAATATATCGTGGATTTGCCTTTACTAACTTCAGGCGAAAATTTAACCAAAGATAATGACAATTTACTATTAAAACAAATTCTAAGTGAAAAAAGAATTTTTGGTGAAATTCTTGATCCAATTCATTTTAAGTATGCGCAAGAGCCGTCTCTTAATGGAGTTCCTGTTTTTATAATGACAGATTATCAGATAGCTTTTTTAAGAGATGAATTTGATAAAGCAATTCAAAATGTAGCTGAAATCGCTTCTTAAAAAAGTAGGATTTAAGTAAAAAATAGTATATAAATGCAGCCATGGCTACATTTTTTTATTGACACTATATAACTAATTGTATATACTAATCTATATAAAGTAATATATAAAAGAACTTTTAAATAAGGAATTTATTATGAAATATTTGTTATTTATTTTGTGTTTTGTTTCTTTTTCAAGTCATGCCATAGATACCTGGGGTATTTTAAACAGTTTTGATTTAGATCAAGTACAAAAAGAACTTAAAGTTATTAATCATAAATTAGAGCAGATCGACTCTAAGCTAAAAATCAATCTATCTAATTGTGAAAAAGTAGATAACTATGACGAAGATTATGTGATCTATAAATGCAAAAAGGGAGAATAAATCATGAATTACTTTTATATTCCTCGCACCATGCCTAATGAGCAAGAATATCAAACTACTTTTCATTTAGATTTTGATATTGCAGATCATTTTGGTTTAGAAGGTGTTATTGATACTTTTAATCGTGCCTTTAGTTCCTGGAAGCACAATATTAAATATATCACTGAATTATGTATTGTTATGAACATTAGAAGCTGGTTTTGGTATGAAAAAGGTAATAAGCAATTAGCTAAGTTATATTCAGATTTTTATTACTAAGTAAGAGACTTTGTCTATGCTGATAATTCTCCGTTTAATGATAATGATAAATCATACTTTTTTGATTTAACAGATTGAGATAATGGAAGAAAGAGTAACTAAAAGAAAAGACAAGGTAGAGAATACAGAATATGATAGTACAGAATATGAAAGGTACAAATTTATATAATAAATATGCCATAAGAAGTGTCGGAATTATTAAAGAAAAAAAGATTGAGAAACAACTTTCATTGTTCCCTTATTATTGTAACCGAACAATTCCTAGAATAAAATTTATTAACGTTTCCAAAACACTAAGTGGTACTTCTATTTATTTAGAAGCAAAAGGTATTTTTACGCTTTTATATCCTAACTATACTGGTATGGACAGCGTTTCTCCAATAGTAAAAGGAGTTTGTGAGACTTTTACAAAACATTATAAAGACAACGATACTCTTAATAGAGAGTATTATTTTATCTCTGAAATTGGTTTTGAAATTTTTGATTTAAAAGGGAATGCAAGAACTTTTATTTGTGATCTACTAGAGTTAGAAGAAGACGGATTTAATTTTAAAGTTAGCGAAATATTAAAAGAAAAAAATAACGATACAATAAAACCATTGAAATATATGTTAGGAATAACAAAAGATGATGGTAATTATGTAGAACCATTTGTAAAAACTTTAGAATTAAACAATATAAAAATTCATAAAGGTGACTTTGAGCACGTTCTGATGGCTAAGAAGAACACACAAAATGCAACAAATAAAGAAGTTTATTGAGATGACTATTCTTTTATTTTTCTTACTAATTGATATTGCTCTTTATTTAGCAACTTATGCATATGGAAGACTTTAAGCATGAAAGAAAAAAACAATGAACTTTGATACTTTAAAAACTTTAAGTAAAGGTCAAGTTATACAAGTATTCTTAATAAATGGTGAAAATGTAAAAGGTAAATTTGCTGGTGTAGCTTGTGGTTCTTTATTTATGAGTAATTGTACTGTTACAAACAGAAAATCAATAAGTCATAAAGTAAACAATGCTTTTGTACCTGTTGATTCTATAAAAGAATAAAAAGTTATTGAAGGTAATTAAAATGAATTTTGATGTAAAAGATATTAAATCATGGACTAATAGACATGATGTTAGAACACTATCAGTTACAGGCTTTTTTGGAAATTCTTTATCAGAAATTGATGACGAAATTAAAAGATACAACAATGGAGAAAAAGACCGCTTACATGAATTGTACAAGATAAGCGACAATGGCTGTTGTTGTTTTGGATATGCACTGTATTTTGCGGATACAGGCGCTTTTAGTGGAACTAATAATTTCGCATTTTTCTTACCATTAGATGCGGTAAAAAAGGATAAGCCAAAAGAAAAGAGGTATCGCCCCTTTAAAACTATTGATGAACTTGAAAAAGTATTAAACAAAGATAATAGAAGTGCACATCAATTTATGTGTGTTGGTAATGACATTTTTATTAGAGATAAAAATCAAATAACATATTTGATGATTACAAGAATTGATAGAGATGCTAAAACAAACGAAGTGATTAATGTGAATGGTATGTCACCTATATATTTGTTTAATAATTATGAGATTAGAGTTGGTGCTGAATGGTTGCCTTTTGGAGTTGAGATTGAGATTGAGAGTGATGAGTAGTGAGTTTATTTGCATCGTTGTTTTAGATAGGTTGACTAGAAAGACAAATCCAAATAAAAACAAAAAAGGCGAGGTTAATAATGAATAAGTTTAAGATAAACTATGTCGTAAGCAGATTTAATCTCAAAACTGATGAATTTATTGATAGAGCCTGCGTTATTGTCGAGAAAAATTCAGAACAAGTACATCTTGGTTGTAGATATTTTAATTTTACTTTTAAAAAAGATGTTTATGTAGATTTTTTTAACTCTGATGAAAATCTTATAAGAGAAGCTGTTGATATATTATCAAAGTCAAGCCTCACGAGTAATTATTATGTATCTAGGGCTTTTGAATTCACTGATACAAAAGGTGATACAAGACTCTTTGGTCTAATTCCAAAATGTGAAGACTGCAACTGTAGAATGTACTTAGTAGAGTTTTCTTTCCCAGACATGAGAGAAAAAGAATATCCTAAGACTGTTGATGTGGATAAATACCTAAATCTTGAAGATACTAAAAAGGTCTTAGAGAAGTTGTTAGAGTTGAATAAAATTGATGATGACGCTTTTTGTTTTACATCAGAAACAGGGGCTAAGCGGTGTTTCTTTTTACCATTAGACAAAGTCAAAAAAGATAAGTCAAAAGAAAAGAAGTATCGACCTATTAAATCATTAGTTGAACTATCAATAGCTATCTATGGAGAATTAAATCATTTTAAAACAGTTTGCATGGGTAATGATTTATTTATTAGACTTAAGGGATGTAAAAACTATGAAAGGGTGTTAATTACACATTTAGAATTTGATAATAATCATGCTTTAGTTGCAATAAATGGCAATACACTAAAAACTTTGTTTGAAAATTATGAACTAAGAAACGATAAAGGTGAATATGTGCCTTTTGGAGTTGAGGTGGAAGATGAATATTCCTCTTTTTAATACATTACAGGTGATAAGCACTGAACGCAGCTCTGATGTTACAGCTTATGCTGATTATGACTTTAAGCTGTTTATTAAAGTAATGAAAAAGATTTTAAGACATAAAAACTTTAATCTGAATTATGAAAATTAAGATTAAAAATCAAGTTTTGAATCTGGTATGAAGGAAGAGTAAAAAAATGAAAATGACTGATAGTGATATTTTTGAAAAGTATAAACTGGTTCCTCATTACGTGATAAAGCGTACATCTTTAAATAATTATAGAAAAAAAATTAAAGAATATTTATCAGTGTCTTTTGAAGAAAACAATACACTAGATTGTGTTACCTTTAAATGTAAAGATGATAAAAGCACTATTTTTGTTATGACTTTTAAACAGTCAGATATTTATAATCATCCTGTTTTATTAGATTTAATTTGTAAATCTTTAACAGAACAAAGTTGTATATTTAATGAAGCTTTAGTCAAATATGAATACGTAACAGGTAGTGCCTTTGGCATTGTAGTGAAAGATGATAATGCTCTAAGTCATTTTGAACATTTTATTTATAAATGGACTGTTCAAAATGGCAAAAATACAATGATCATTTCAAAACTTGTAAACAAAAAGTTAGTTCCTCTTAAAAAGAAAATTGTTGAAGACGATTGTGGCGACTATAATCTTGCTATTAGAGGATTGGAATTAAACGGTTATAAACTGATATATTCAATTAAATAGGTAAAAGAACATGAAAGATAATCAATTAAAGTTAGCTGTGTCAGAAATATCAGGAGCAATTTATCTTGGAATACCTAAAAATTCTGATGAATTAAAAGATCCTGTTAATTTTTCTGAAGAATTCTTTAAAACACTTATAGTCTATTGTTCAATTAAAAAATCATTTATTTATGATGGTCATAAATACAATATTCAATTATCACCAGAACAATCAAACTAATACAGATTTGTGAGAGGTTATAAATGTATTGCAATAAAAAAGGAAAATATTTTTACTCAGGAATTGAAGTCCTTAATAAAGATAAATCCAGTCCTTTATTTAAGCTCATGTATAAAAAATTCAAATTTTTAAAAAAGACTGATTTTTTGTTTGAGGTTAAAGATGGTTATAAAGTAATTGTCAATCTATTAGAATTTGCTTGTTTCCCTTGTTTTGTCTGGAACGAGCATACTCATCAGCTATATTCTTACAGTTTAGATTATGAGCCAAAAGACAAAATGTGTGATAAAGAAACTTTTGAGGGAATTTATTCTCAACAAGAATTTATCAAACTTATAAAAAAATGGTTAAGGCATGCAACATTATGAAATTAAGAAATTTATTGTCTAAGAAAAAACTACAAACAGGTTGTACTGTACAACCTCAATCAAAGGAAGAGTTAGTTGCTATTATTAAAGATACAATTGCAACTTATGGAAATGAAGTTGATTTGAACTTTATTGATACTTCAAAAATTATTAACATGAGTTGCTTATTTCAAAATTCTAATTTTAATGGAAACATTAACAAGTGGAACGTATCCAATGTTAAAAACATGGATTGTATGTTCAGTAGTGCTTTTAAATTTAACCAGCCTTTAAACGACTGGAACACATCTAATGTAGAATCAATGTGTTATATGTTTTCTGATGCAAAATCATTTAATCAGCCTATTAATAAGTGGGATCTTTCTAAACTCAAATCTATGTTTGGCATGTTTTGTAATGCTGAATCTTTTAACCAACCTTTAGATAAATGGAATATATCAAATGTAAAAGATCTTCACAGCGTGTTTTCAGGTGCTAAATCATTTAATCAATCCATTGAAAATTGGAACGTTTCTAATGTAGAAAACATTGAAGCTATTTTTTATAATGCTGTTGCTTTTAATAAAAAATTAAATAGATGGAATACTTTTAACATAAAAAATATGCAAAATGCTTTTTATGGAGCTTCTTCTTTTAATCGCCCTTTGAATAACTGGAATGTATCTAATGTAGCTAACATGTATCAAATGTTTAAAGCCTGTAAATCTTTTAATCAGCCTTTAAATAAATGGAATGTATCAAATGTAAATATAATGAGTCACATGTTTGAAGATACAAAAGCTTTTAACCAACCTATCAATAATTGGAATATCAGTCATCTTTTGATTGCAAATGCTATGTTTAAAAATGCTTTAAGCTTTAATCAAGATTTAGATAATTGGAAGTTTAATTCTAGCTGTTCAGTCGATGATTTTCTATTTGGTGCAACCAGTTTTAAAAGTAAATTACCTAAAAATCTAGTTCACAAGCAAATAGTAGAATATTACATTCATGTAATATATGAATTGAAGTCTTAGGATCCATCTTATGATAAAAGATCATAAATTGCTGTTTAAACAGTTCAATAATATTTTTAAAAGCTTCAATCCTTTTGAAAAAGAACTGATCTTATATAAATATTTTGTAAATCTGCCTTCAAAACATAATGCTGCTTTATCTAAGCTTGCTTTTCCTAAAGATATAAATGTTTTAATTGATTATTTTGAAAGCCTGCAAATTCTGATTTCTATCAAAGAACAGGGCATAGTTTTTACACCTAAATTCATTGCTGATTTTATGGTAAAAGACTGTATTAAAATCTTTGACAAAAATATCTTAGATCCTGCTTGTGGATGTGGTGTTTTCCTTATTTCTGCTATTGATCATTTAATTCAAAATGGTGTCTCTCCTAGAGATGCCTTTAATCTTGTTTATGGTATTGATGTTAACCAGGATAATGTCCGAAGATGTAAACTTGTTCTACAGATTTATGCTCATCAATTTGGAATAAAAGATTTTACTGCAGACAATATTCTTTGCCTTGATTCTTTAAAGACTAACTATGCGGACCTTTTTAAGGTAAATAACTTTTTTCATATTGTAGGTAATCCTCCTTATGTAAATCCTCATAAGTTACCTTTAAAACAATCATTATTTTTAAAAACACAGTTTTCAACTACTCAATCAGGAACTGCTAATATCTTTTATGCTTTTATTGAACATTCTTTAAAATTTTTAGATCCTGATGGCAAATTAGTTTTTATTGTTCCTAATAATTTTCTTACAATTAGTTCTGCTAAAAATTTAAGAGATTTTATTTTCAAAGCTAATTGTCTTGAAAAGATCATTGATTTTGGCTGCAATATGGTGTTTTTACCTGTAAGAACTTATAGTTGCATCTTATTTTTATCTTTAAAAAGAAAAAATCATTTTAATGTCTTGAATTTAAAACCATCTAAGCAAATTAAAAATATTTTGACTCAAGCAGATTTAAAGAGTTTTGTCTTAAATCAGAATGTACTTAGTTATCCAAAATGGATGTTAAAGCCTGATCTGATTTCTTCAAATATAGAAAAAATTAAAAATCAGAAAATAAAACTTGGAAAATATATTCATACAGGTATTGCTACTCTTAATGATGACTTGTTTATCATAAATTATGATCCAGTAACTGACTGCTATTATAAAAAAGTAAATAATCAACTTTTTTACTTTGAAAAAAGCCTGATTAAATATCTATATAAAATCCCAGAATTAAAAAATTCTGTTTCTATCAAGAAATATATTCTTTTTCCTTATAGATATAACCAAATTCATAACAGATACGAAATCATTAAAGAGAATGAATTAAAAATTCAATTTCCTAAGACATATAACTATTTAATAGCAGTTCATGACGAACTAATTAAAAGAGATCATGGAAAAACAAATTCTGTTGCCTGGTATGCCTATGGCAGATCTCAAGGTTTGAATTTTTCTGAAAATAAGATCTTATTTCCTACTTTTGCTGGTACTCCAAAATTTAAAGTAATTAAAGATCATTCTTTGTTTTGCAATGGCTCTGCTATAACTGATTGTCCTGAAAACATCATTAGCTTAGATGTTTTATGTAGAATTCTTAATTCTCAAATTATGAGTTATTACATCTCAAATACCAGTTATTCAATTCAAGGTAATTATTTCTGTTATCAAAAAAAATATCTTGAAAGTTTTTCTGTTCCTGAATTTTCAATTTATGAACAATTTTTAATCTTAAGAGCTTCAAACGAAGAGTTAAACAGATTCTTAATTAAGAAATATGGATTAAAGATTGATAAAAGCTAGCCATGGCTAGAGATTTTTTAATGTGTATTAAGAGGTATTTATGTTTAAAATTACAGTGTGAACGAAATTTTATTGGAGGAGATCTTATTTATAGATAATTATAAATATAACTTAAAATATACTTAAAAATGTAGTAATATATCTATATAAAAATCAATAATTTCAATTAGTTATTGCATTTTACTAAAAATGTACCTATAGTTATCGCAGGTGCCAAAAACACTTGTTAAAAAACATCAGCGCAGTGCTTGCGATAACAGTACATTCTCACATAATCACTCATGTGATCTCTGTGTCGAGAGTGCGACTAATACAATACCTGCAAGGGGAATATGTCCGCCATGCTCTGATGTCATGGTTTTTGGCTCTCGGCTTCCAAAATTGACAAAAACAGTTTTGGTTGTTATTTGCTTAACATCAGGAGATTAATCATGATCGGTTCATTCTTACCTGCACAGCAGGAGTCTTTATTTTCTTATCATTCTCAAAAAATCCGTACTG
>ENA-ORSO01000492-ORSO01000492.1-human-gut-metagenome-genome-assembly--contig:-NODE-492-length-34213-cov-3.641870_pt1 | contig 34213 bp, 28 predicted proteins | sample MGYA00241902_ERZ509168 | MGnify/ENA primary metagenome ERZ509168 (study PRJEB26280, sample SAMEA2338806) | human gut metagenome | biome: human gut; feature: human-associated habitat; material: faeces... | reverse complement strand
AGACAGACCAGCCGGCACCGGGGTGCGTTTTCAGCATTGGAGCGCTGAAAGGTTTGTCGAGCGCCTGCCGAAGAAGATAGAGGTTGCTTCTGAGACTATCAGACATTGGAGCTCCGTCAGGCCAAACTTTGCTTTCCAATTCCTCTCGGCTCACCACGCGGGGACTCGCCCGCATCAGCACCGTGAGAATGCGGAAACACGTTGGGTTGAGACGCAGCGATTTGCCCTCGCGCTCAACGGAGAGCGCATCCGGGTCGAGCACCAGGGGTCCCACCTGCAGTTTCTTTGAACCGCCCTCCGTTTCGCCGCTTCGTCCCGCACGCCGCAAAAGAGCTTCCACGCGGGCATTAAGCTCAAGCAGCGAAAAAGGTTTGATGACGTAATCGTCCGCTCCGGACTCGAGCCCCGCGACGCGGTCGTCAACGGCATCGCGCGCGGTGAGCATCAGGATCAGTATCGAAGACCCCGAGAGGCGAAGCCGGCGGCAAAAGCTCATTCCGTCTTCCCCAGGCAGCCCCACATCCAAAACAATGAGTGCAAAGTCTTCTTCGGCAATCAGCTGAGCGGCCGATGCAGCATCCGAAGCGCCGATCGTTTGATAGCCGCGTAAGTTCAGATATTCGCAGATGTTTTCTCGAATATCAGAATTATCGTCCACGACCAGGATGCGGTTAGCCATTCGTTCCTCGCGCTAGTGAAGTCTCCTAAAGACGCGCAGAACGAACTCTCCATGTCGTCCGCGCATCACAGCACAACATTTTATGGGACGACTTCTTCGTTGGCATTCGCGGCCCTAAATTTTGTTTACCGATCCTTTTGTTTTCACTCATGAATCCTCTTTTTTGACGGGGTTTTGACGGACGCTTTACACCGCCTTGACGGCCATTGGGAAAAATCACCACCGTCAGAGTCCCGAGAGGGTCAGGACTCGCAAATCTCTGAGCGTCACCGCCCAGTTTGTGATTCATCATGTCGTCCATTTTCAACCTGTTCCGCAGCAGCTCCGCATCCGACTTCAGTTCGCCCTATGCACGCAAAACGGCCGACTGGAACATCGTCCTTTGGCTGCTCGTACCCGCCTGGCTGCTTTTTTGGCTGTGGACCAATCCGCCTCACGGGTTCGATCTCGCCTTTGAACAACAGTTCTATGTGAACAAGGCCTGGCCGCTTCATGCAGACGGCCGCATTGAGTTCTGGCTCCACTTCATGCCGAAGGTCATTTCCGGCGTGCTTTTCGCATGCGTGCTGGGGGCTCTCACCTATCTGCATCAGTGCCGCCGCGCGGCAGTCATTCTCGGCGACCACGAAGATGCGGCACATTGCAAACTCATCCTCTCGCGTCTTTACTATGCCGTGGGCGCCGCGCTCCTGTGCGTGGGAATCCTCTGGTGGATGAAGCAGTCCACCGGCGTCTCCTGCCCCTGGAGCGTCACTGAATTCGGCGGCAGCGCCGCCGTGGCGGATCCCGGTCTGCCCTTCCTGCCGAAACCGGGACGCTGCTGGCCAAGCGGCGCTGCCGGCAGCGGCTTTTGCCTGCTTCCGCTCTACTTCGCTTTCCGCGACTTCAGGCCCAGACTTGCCCGTCTGCTGCTCGCACTGGCACTCCTTTCGGGTTTCGGCGCAGGGTTCGCCCGCGTGGTGGTGGGAGCTCACTTCCCGTCACATGTTTTTGCCGCGTTGGCTCTCGACTGGCTGATTTCTGCGGGCATCTATATTGCCGCTTTTGACCGCGCCGGACTGGTGCGCAAGCTTCGCGCGCTGCTGCCTTTCGGCCGCCGTTCGACTGAGGATCAGCCCGGCCGCGTGACGCTTTATCTTTTCACGAGTCTCTGGTGGGCCATCGTCTTCAATGGTCCGATGACCGCCAAGCTCGCGATTGACAACAACCTCGTCACGACCGACTCGCTCATCCTAAGCTTGGGCACGACGGCCGCCTTTGCATTCGTCTCCGCTGCAATCATTGAACTCTGCGGACTGCTGCCGAAGAGGGTCTTCCGCATTCTGCTGCTGATTTTGAATACGCTCGGAGCCGCCGCTTTTGCCGCCGCCTATCTTTACGGCACGGCAATGACGCCGGACATGGTCCGCAACTTCCTTGCCACCGATCCGGCAGAAGCACAAGCCTACCTGAGCACCCGTTCCGTTCTCCTCTTCCTGGCCGCCTGGCTGCCGCCGATGCTCGTCACGCTGGCCGCAAATCTAAAGAAATCCGCCAGCTCTGCTCGTCCGACGCTGCTGCGCCGTCTGCTTATATTCCTTCGCCGGCTTTTTACCTCCATTGGGTTTGCTGCTGTGGGCGTTGCGCTCATCGGCCTCAATTTCCAGGCTTTCGCCGGTGCAATGAGAAACGACAAGTCACTGCGCTACATGATCGCGCCGGTTAATGTCGTCTATTCGGGCATGCGCACCATCGTAGGCGACTCGAGCCCGGAAACCAACGCCGTGCGTGTGGCCGTCGACCCTTCCCCGTCGCTTGCCGTCAAGCCGTCTCGTCCGGCGGTGCTTGTTGTGATGGTAGGAGAAACCACGCGCTCAGCCTCCTGGCAGCTCGCGGGTTACAGCCGCGAAACCAATCCGCAGCTCTCCGAGCTTCAGATCATCAGCATCCCTCGCGTTGAAGCCTGCGGGACGTCCACCGACGTATCTCTGCCCTGCATGATGAGCCGCATTGGCCGCAGCGACTACAACCGTGATCGAATCCTCTCCGAAGAACAGCTCCCGAGTCTCTTAAACCGCGCCGGGGCCAACGTGCTCTGGATTGACAATCAATCGGGCTGCAAAGGTGCCTGTACGGGCGTCAGCACCCGTGCGACGACGCCTAATCCGCAGGACTGCCCCAACGGGGAATGCGGTGACCGGGTATTCCTCTCGGAATTGAAAGGCGAACTTGGGAAACTGCCCGCCGACCGTCCGACGGTGCTCTTCCTTCACATGATGGGGTCTCACGGTCCGGCCTATTCGCTTCGCTCCGACAAGGAGAGAAAGCTCTTCGAACCGGAATGCACCGATGCAGACCTTAAGAGCTGCAGCCGCGAATCGGTTATGAACGCTTACGACAACAGCGTGCGCGAAACGGATTACGTTCTGGCGTCTCTGATCCGCATGCTTAAAGATACGTCCGGCAGCATTGATTCCGCACTCGTTTATGTCTCCGACCATGGCGAGTCCCTCGGTGAGGGCGGCCTCTACCTCCATGGCGCCCCCTACTGGATGGCGCCCAAGGAACAGACTGAAGTGCCGATGGCGCTCTGGATGAATTCGGGATTTGAAAAGACTTTCGGCATCAACCGCAGCAAGCTTGAAAAGAATGCCGCCGGCCGAGTGACTCATGAGAGCCTTTACCACACCGTCCTAGGACTCCTCAACGTCAAGTCAACGACCTATGTGCCGACCTACGACCTGACGCACTAAAGGAGCTTGTCGCCCGTCAGGCGAAAACGAAGAAGGACTCGGTAGCCGCGCAATAGGCAATAGGCTCTCTATCGAGTCCTTCTCTTTTTGGGAAGTGTTTTCTCTGAATAACGGCAGGCACTGCAGTCCGTTATTCACTGTGATCAACACGTCCGAACAGTCTTCGGCACTCTGCTGCCTGAGGATGAAGCCCATTAAAGAGACTTCGATAGTGCTTATCCGCCGATTCCAGCAGCTCCCGGCGCTCTTCGGGTTCAGGCTTATTCACCAGACCAGCCGTGCGGTGGAGATTGAGCGCAAGCTCGCCAGCGGCAAGGAGCAGCTCATCAGGATGCGGCACACCCAGTTGATCACCCGGAACCGTCAGCAGCACGCGCGTCCAGAAGCGAAGATCCGGATTTTCAAGCTGTGAAAGCGTATCGGCAGCCAATTCAACAGCAGCGGGCAGCATGTCGCCGTCCAATGATGACGGCAAAAGCTCAGACCAGTCTTCCACAAGAGACGCGCGCAATTCACGGTTAGCGTCGCCTAACCGCTTGATGGCCACATCGAACTGTCCAGTACGCATGGCAAGCGTGCCTTCAATCAGCGCAAACGGTGCGCCGACACTCCCGCCGGCCGTAGCTGCGGCACGCAGCGTCGGCAAGAGATTCAGTGCAACCTGAGCCGGCGCAAGCGTCGTCTGTACATCTGCATCCGTCTGAGAGAAACCTTCCACCATGGCGCGCAAAAGCCGTCTGGCATAAGCCGCATCCAAAAGTGTTTCCTGAGAAATTGCAGAAAGCGCGGCGGCGATCACGCGTGCGCGTCCAGGCCCGGAATATGGGAAGGCTTCGAGCAGGGCCACTGCTTCTTCATGCGCCGGCGATGCCTCTTCCTGACGGCGAGCATGTTCCTCACGCCGAATGTGATCCGTCTGGGCAAATTTAGCCATATAACGATCAAGCCATTCAAGCATGCGGACTCCTCCCTTCCTAAACCGTTTCTGCGGTCTCAATCCTAGCCAATAAACATGCGGCTTGTCCTACGCATTTGCCTCTACCAAAATGGAGAAAAATTAGAGGATTGATCGCGAAATACGGGAGAAAACAAATAATGAGCATCTGCAGCATCGATCGACATGAAATCTCACACTTAAACACTGCATAGCCATTCATGTCGAGATCAAACTTACTGAAGACCGTGTAATCAATGCGCAGTTGGGTGTCCACAACTGAGGGTATTTACTACACATTAATTTTACCTACTGTTAGAACGACAAAAAATGCAAACATTTGCCGCGTGAGGACAGCGCAACCGTCGGATCTGATGCAGGCCGAGACTGCAAACAGCCAAAAGGACAATTGTTTTTTAAGGTTTTTTAGACTGCACTTTTCAAAAACAACTGTTCATTTAAAGGCGCATCAAAGATATTTATTGGCATGACAAATTCGTTCTATCAAGCGATGCACAGAAAGTTATTGCGCATAACGCATTCGAGCAGGATAGCTCTCTCAAACAACATCTCGTAGGATAGAAACAGATTTGTGAAAACTATCGCAACGGCAAATATAAATTACATAGCCACAAGATAGATTCGCAAACTTATCAATCATTAAATATTCCGTTCGCAATTATGAGCTTTAAGTACACAAATTTACCCCCCCCCTTCCAAATATGCATTTTCTTTGCTGACAATTGCTATTCTTAGCACATCTTCCATTGCCTTTGGCGCCACCAAAATAGAATGGGCAGGCGCAGCTAGTGGAAGTGGAGACTCACAAATTACCTCAGAATTTTCCAATGGCAAATATGATGACATTGAAATCTCTGGCATTGAAATTTTTTTAGAAGGATATGCAAATCTTTGGAATAATGGTGATACAACCGAAGGGCTCATTCTCAAAGGAAAAAATTTAACTGTTCAAGGAAATGATAAAAACGTAACCATAGTCAATGTTTCACAGAATGACCGAATTGAAAACAATGGCGGGTTATATGCAAAAAACGGATCTGAAATTAATTTCAACAATCTGCAGAACGTCTACATTGCCGCCATTGGAGGAAAAGAGGAGAGAAATGACAGCACAGCAATCTCAGCTAAAGTAGCTGGCAATAAAGTATCTGTTTCAGGTAACACGGTCAGACTGATTGGATCACTGGACGTATCTGGATTCGGCAATCAAATTGAAGTCTCCATGAGCGGCAAGGATTCTTTTTGGTACGGCAGTAAATGCGGCACAGGATTTCTTACAGAAGTTACAATATCTCTCGCAAATCAGGCCACATGGATTTTCAATGCAAGCGAGTCAAAATACAATCAAAATGGACAATTAGATAACTTGTCTCTTGATGGAGGCATAGTCGTTATTGCCGATGAAATCGTCTGGCAAACATATGAAAATACTATTATTAAGGACTCTACAGGGAACGAATATGTTCTATCCGATTATAGGAATCGTGACGGCAAATATTCTGAAGTAGATATCAGCAATTTAACCGGTCCAGGCGGCATTTTTAAAGTCGATCTGGATTGGCAGTCCAATAAAGGCGCAAAAAAATATACCGATACAAGCGACTTCATCAAGATTGGCAAAGTTGAAGACAATTCGAACCAAACGGTATGGTTCGACATCAGCAAAGCCCATTTGGATGAAATGAAGGATGGCGACAAACTATATTTCGCGAGTGTTGGATCCGGAGATACGACCTTCTCTACCAACGCTGATGGTGAAGTCAGCAGCGCTGACGAAATCTACAGCTTCAAATACAGCACTCAAAGCGAAAAATCTGACAAGCTCACGTACTGGTTCCTGACGAAATCTCAGGGAGGCACCAACGAAAATGTCGCCCTCTTGAGAAACGCTGCACTGGCATCCTATTCATTGGCTTCGGATCTGGATCGCTTCCACGAGCGCCGGGACGAAGCTCGTTATGAAGAGGTTGGTGCCGGCGGTCTTTGGGCTCGCTATCGCTACTCCGACATTGGCCGCGACAACACTTTCGACATGGACAAAAACATGATCCAAGTGGGCTATGACAAGGAAGTATCCACTGCCGACAGCCGCAAAATCGTGGGCATTGCTTTTGACTACACCCATGCCGATACCGATCTCACCGGTATTTCCGGCAGCGGCACCAATGATCGCTACGCCTTGAACCTCTACTATTCTGTTCTGGCCGACTGCGGCGGCTATGCCGACTTCACCGCGAGAATTGGTCGTCTCGGCAGCGATTATGACCTCCGTAACCAGGCGGGGCAAAAAATCGGCAGTTCGTTCTGGCAGACGTTCTACGGCGTGAGCGCTGAATTCGGCTGGCGGTACGATTTGAATGACACGTTCTTCATCGAACCGCAGACTCAGCTCCAAATCATCCGCATTGAAGGCGACCAGTTCGAAACGGACGGCGGCATCAAAGCTCAAATTGCAGACACCAACAGCGTCATTGGTCGAATCGGTCTTCGTGCCGGCAGCACCTTCACGCTCGGCTCTGCAGAACATAAAAGCTCGGCGTATGTCTTCGCTGACGCACTCCGCGAGTTCAAGGGCGATTATGCCTTCGCTGCCGCAGGCCATTCGACAGCGGGCGACTTCACCTATTCCGGCAAAGAGACTTGGTATGACGCAGGTATTGGTACCAATGTGGCCTTGAGTTCCAATATCAACTTCCGCCTCAACGCCAAATACATTTTCGGCGGCGTTTTCGAGAGCAGCCGACAAATTGATGCCGCGATTCATTTCGCCTTCTAACCCATAGCAGTGCGGCCTGCGGCCCCAACAGGGGCTGCGGGACGATCACTCTCACCGATCAGTCGGGCTACCTAGCCGGATCACCTCATTTTTTTCAGGTGGTCCGGCTAAATGCATTCTGCGTGTATCCATACCTGTACGTCGCGATCGCATACAGCGTACAAGACAAATAATTGCCTCTCTTTAAATTTCCGCTTTCATTAGATAAACCCAGCAATCGAATGCGCCATTAGAGATTAACAATCACACTAATAGATTGAAGGATAATATCTTATATATAGACGCCATATATGGGTATTTAGAATAAACGAAACCAAATCTCAGGGATAAACGGCCCAAAAATGCCGCTGCCGTCACATCATTTAGTTGGAGCCCCACAACTTAGGGAAAACTCTCTAGATCAATAGATGTATAGAAATGAAAACACATCTAAACAAGCTTGTTTTCATTTGTCAACAGAAGCTGATATGGAATACGTCCCGACCACGACATCGGCAATAAATGACTTTTTGTAAACGAAATTTGGGGCGAATGACTCGGAAACGCCTCTGGCAAAGCAGTAATCAATTTTTTAGATTCTGAAAACTTACTGGCGTGCATTTTATGCAATGCATCGCGCTTCCCTTCAAGATTTATTCACAAACATCAAAAACACGCATCCCACTATAGGATTGGATCCGATTTTTCCAAAATCATCTTCAATTGCGGAATCAAGCCATTAATAAAGCGACTGCCGCAATAAAAGATACATTTACAAACAATCCAACCTTGGATGCTTGCGTGATGACGAACTACCTCCATAAAGTCCTGCCACCACAGTATTCACATGTGAATAAGGTTTACTGTCTTTTGGCAGCTGCAGTATTTTTCGCTCTTCCGCTTCGCTCAACAGAAGCGGCCGCAGAAAATATTCTCAAATACGACGGTCCAACGAATATTCATGGAGATGCCAGAACATGGGCATCCAAAAATGAATATGACGGCATCGATATCCGTGTAACGGGTGTTGATCCCGGCTATTACACCGAAACGACAGAAGCTCTTGTTGTAAACGGAAAAACTCTTCATGTTAAGGGCAAAGGCAAGTTCGTCCGCATTGTCAATACTGCTCAGAACGAACGAATTGACAACAACGGCGGCCTCTATGCCAAGGGCGGATCGACCGTTAATTTCACCGACGTCGATTCGATTTATATTGCTGCGATCGCTGGCAAGGAAGGCGGCAATGACAGCACGGTCATATCCGCTAAAGACCCAGGCAGCGACATGAAGGGATATACAAATACCGTGAATATCTCCGGCACTGCTGTTCAGTTAATCGGATCCATAGATGTCATGCATAGTTTGGGTTCAGTGTTTTTCAATCGAAATGCCAGGCACACAGTCAATGCCGCCCTGTCCGGTTCTGATTCCTTTTGGTATGGCAGCGCCATTGGCGAAATGGATGAACGGACAGCAGTTAATCTCTCGCTCGCTGATGGTGCCACTTGGATCTTTAATGCAGGAAAGTCCTCTCTAAATGCTGGCGGGATAATAAGAAACCTGAAGCTTGACAAAGGTGTAGTTCTTTTTGCGGATGCCGAGGTTTGGGAAACCTATCGAAAGACGGTGATTAAAGGTACGGATTACGTATTGGCGAATTTCCGAGATCATAACGAAAGATATTCTCAGGTTGAAATTCGCAATCTCACGGGACCTGGCGGCATCTTCAAAATCGATCTGGACTGGCTGTCCAACAACGGCGAACGGCAATACACCGAGAAGAGTGACTTCATCACCATCGGCACAGCGGAAGACGGCTCACACCAAATCGTTGAATTCGACATCGGCAAAGCTCATCTGGACGAAATGAAAAACGGCGACAAGCTCTATTTCGCAAGCGTGGAGTCAGGAAACACAACCTTCTCCACCAATGCTGACGGTGAAATCAATCGTGCTGATGAACTCTATCGCTTTGCGCTTCACACGAAGAGTGAAGAAGATGAAACTGATCAGCTTACTTATTGGTTCCTGACCAAGTCCATCGGCAGTGCTAACGAAAACGTCGACTTCTTGAATAATGCGGTGCTGGCCTCCTTCTCACTGGCCTCTGATCTGGATCGCTTCCATGAGCGTCAAGGTGAAGCTCGCCGTGAGGAACGCGGCGCCAATGGTCTTTGGGCTCGCTGGCGCTATTCAGATATCGGTCGTAAGCAGGCGTTTGACATGAATAAAAACATGATCCAGGTCGGCTACAACAAGGAAGTCTCCTCGGCAGACAGTCACAAAATTGTCAGCTTGGCCTTTGACTATACGCGTGCGGATACAGATCTCTTCGGCGTTTCCGGCAGCGGCAGCAGCGATTGCTATGGACTGAACCTCTATTACACGGTCTTGGGCGAGAGCGGCAGCTATGCTGACTTCAATGCGAAGATCGGTCGTCTCGGCAGTGAATACGGCCTCCGAAACGATTCCGGCCAGAAAATCGGCGGATCGCTTTGGCAGACGTTCTACGGCATGGGGGCTGAGCTGGGCTGGAAATTTGAGTTCAATGACTTCCTCTTTATTGAACCGCAGACTCAGCTTCAAGTCATCCGCATTGAAGGCACTCGGTTTGAAACGGAGGGCGGCATCAAGGCTCAAATTGCGGATACCAACAGCATCATCGGCCGAGTTGGTTTCCGTGCCGGCAGCAGCTTCTCGTTTGGTTCTGCTCAACGCCTCAGCACGGCCTATATCTACGGCGACGTTCTCCGCGAGTTCAAAGGGGATCACGTCTTCGCTGCCAGAGGCCATTCCACGTCTGCCGACTTCTCATACGCTGACTAAGAAACTTGGTATGACGCCGGTATTGGCGCCGACTTGGCTTTGAGCAGTCATACCGATCTTTGGCTCAATGCCAAATACATCTTCGGCGGCTATTTCGAGAGCAGCCGACAGATTAATGCGGGCGTGCGCTTCTCTTTCTAACCCTCTCGCAGACTTCCGCGGTCTCCGTTGAGACCGCGTGAAGCGCTGCACTTTCGGAAAGTCGGGTTGAGTACCCGGACGGAGCGTCAACTTCCCCCATTGACGAGCCGGCCAAAACTCAACCCGCGTTTGATGAGGTGATGAGCCGCCGAACCTGAAATCATCCGGCAGACCTTGTCAGGCTTAATTACTGCCGCTTTCACCCGCCGCAGGGCGGTGAGGATGTCTAAGCGCGGGATACCAGTACCTCGCAAAAATCGGAATCCGGGACAGTTGTCACCAGAAAAGCTGCCTTAAGCGCTGGCGTGAGACGGGCAGTCAGGCATTTCGTTGTGGGGAGCGCGGCACTGCAGCGCATCGGCGCCGCCTGCGGACGAGTGCACTGCTTGGCCTATGAAATCGAACGAAGTTCCGCGGCTAAGCAAACGGCCGACTCCCCGGCTATTTGTTTGACAGCACTGCTGCGGTTCCGAACGCTTTTTCTTGGGCGGAGATTGATTGGATCCTTCAATTACTCTCGATATTTACGCTTCATTTTGACCGATGCTGTCAGGAATATTCTCAGGTACCTGTACCAGAATTCGAGAAAAGGATAATCCCTTAATTTTCAATGCATTAACAGCATACCCAGAAGCAGCTGTTCATAGCTAGAATTACAGTATTCCTTCGTTGGAAACTTCTCATGCGTCGCGCCGTCACCTTCTCTTTAGTTGTCCTTACCGTCTTTTTGTGGGCTGCCAGCCTTTGGCGGCTTTCAGTCCGCGTCACCGGGATGGATCTCGTCTGCGCCGGCATTCCGGCCGGACTGGCACTGCTGCTTCTGATCGGTTTTGCGGTCTCAGGGCGCATTTTTAATCCCAACGACAATGTTCGGCGGGTTTTCTCTGCCGTCCTCGCCGTCACGCTCCTTTTGACGATTGGGCTCGTCTACGCGGACATTTTTGCCTTTTCAGGCGCTATTTTTGAGCGGGGTCTGGCCATCTGGCGTCTTGATATCTTCTATCAGGAGCGCTTTGCCTACACCCTTGCTTTTGCCGGAGGCATCGTGCATCCGATCCTCTTCATCATTGCGGGTGTAGGCCTGCTCTGCCTGCCGCCCCCGAAGGACGGCTTCACGATGCGGTGAGCCCCAAGCGAGCGCAACAATCTAGCCATGCTCCCAACGGTCGCTCCAGCCTTGAGCCGGGCCGCTGGGATCAGAAGGATCCGCCTCATCATCGTCGAGCGGCAGAAACGCTGTTTTCGGATGCCCGCATTCTGGGCAGACGAAATCATCCGGCAGCTCTAAAAAGGGCGTGCCGGGGTCTATTGCCTCTTCGGGACACCCTTCGTCCGGGCTGTAGACATACCAGCAGACCTTGCACTGCATGCGCGTATGAGCACCCACGCGGTCTCGAGCGTATTTATCAAGCAGCGCCTCCACCTCAGCACCGGTAGCAAAATGCGGGGCGCCCGTTCCTTCTTCAGACATTAAGCACCTCCTCGGCCTTGATTTCGCCGCCGCCCAGAGTGCCGCGCTGCAAATCGTGACGCACCCATTCAATCAAGTCGGTGCATTTCGCCGCGCCATCGGCGAATTCTTCTGCCGAAATCGGAATTTCCGGCGGCACCTTGGCGATAACGTAAGCATCAAGGAGCGTCTTCCCGGCATTGTTGATGATTCGGGTTCTCCAGAGATTACGCACTTTGGTGTTCTGAATATGAGAACGCGTAATGCCCTGCAGCTCCACATCAATATCCCCCTGACCCAGGGTGGAAAGGAGCGCAGTCATATCGCCGGGCGACAATGGCTGACGCTTCAATTCAAGCATGAAGCAAGGATCGGTCGGCATATCCGGCACGCCGGCATCGGCATCGAAAGCATCCAGCCGGTACTGCAGTTCCTGCAGAATGGCCGGCGCAGCAAAGACATCTGCGCTCGGATTGACGAGCTGCGGAATCTTATCGAGACCCCGAGTGCCGACCACCTGAACCGTACGCGGCAGCCGTGCCAAAACAAAGAAATTCTCCTGCCCTGAGCGGCCGCTCTGCACGCGCCAGAGTCCCGGGACGCTCGTGTCGCCCGCTTTGGCCTCACCGCCGAAGAGCTTGATGCGAACTTCACCTTCGCCCAAGGTCGCCAAGAGAAAATCGATGTGTTTAGGGTCGAAATGTGAGAAATCCCAGACTTCCTGCAAGCCGCTGCCGTCAGCAGGCGCACGGCCAGCTTTGATGTCTTCCAAATGCGCTTCAATTTTCGAGCGCACATCGCTCAGAAAAGCAATCGTTGCCTCCGCCGCCGCGCGTTCGGTTTCCGGATCAAGTTTGGGTGCCGAAAGCCAGCGCCGTGCGGCTTCTTCAACGGTAAAAGTCTGCATGGGTCTCTCCTCTTGAATTCAATTAGATGCTCAGCGTTCATCAACCGCAGTGATGATCAGCTTGGCCGCCGGCGGGCAAAATGGAAATCGTGCGCTTGGGCGCCTCTGTACGCGCCGCAATCTCTGCGAGTTCGCGCAGGTATTCATCCCAGTCCTTCAGTCCCTGACAGGCACCGAGATAGACGCTGCCGCGAAAGAGCGCCACGGCGGGGAGTTTGCGCATTCCCCAGCGGGCAGCCAAGGCGCGGCCTTCCTTCACATCGCTCATCCAAGCGCCGTTTTCGGGTGCGAGCGCCGCCTCAATCGCCTTTTTGAGCTCCGCACCGATCACGAGAATGTCGAGCGTTTCTTTCTGATTGTTGGGATCATCACCGAAAAGCGCGATCTTAAGACCGGGAGTGTCGAGGAATTTTTCAACACTCTCGGAGGTAAGCCGCTGAAAACCTTCAGTCGTCCACAGACGATTGAAGAGCGGATGATTTTCCGGGTCAATCTGCGACACGCGGGTGTATTTGGCCATTGTGAAGATTCCTTGGGTGCGAAGCGGGGTTAAAGCGGCTTTCCGGGGGTGCGGCCGACAAGGGCGCGCAGATGTTCCGGTAGCTCCGGAGCGCGGTCAATCAGATCGCCGAACCCCGAGCGGATTGTCTCTTCGTCAGCGTCGCCCGCCATGACGCGAGCCGTTGCACCGAGAGCGGCTTCAATTTCGCCGGCCTCTGTCTCGTCAATTTCTCGGATCGCTCGATTCTGAAAAACCAGCAGCCATGCGCCGACCGCCGGCTGATCAATCATGGAGCAATCCACCTCAAGCCTGCGGCCGTTGCGTTCACAGACAATCATCATCGGGCCGCTTTCGAGCACCTTCATCGGCAGCGCAATGCACATTTGCGACGTTTCCTTTACCAAATTCACTGAATGCACCAAGCTAAAGAAAATGCCTGATGCCTCAGGATGCTTCCTTATTAAGTTTCTTCGGGATTTTCCACGGCATGTCCCGCCGTCCGCACAAGGAAGCGTTCATCGCCGAAACGGCAAGCTTCCTTGGCATCCGGACGCCCGGCTTCATATTCATTGAGCTCGAGTACGCTGAAGCTGAGCGGAGTCACCTTCGTTCCCGCCGGACGCGGGGTAAGCTTTACACCCCATTCTTCAAGGAATTTGGCGCCAAGCTCAACAGCCTCGTCGAGGCGGCTGCGAATGAGCGGCGAAAGACTTCCGCCGTAGTCGTCAAGCAGTTCCGGCTGAATACCCACGACCGCTAAATCTTCGAGCTCGTAGCCCAGAATGGCGGCTGATGCAAGCAGATCATTGAAGCCCGTCTGGTGCGGTGAAATCTTGGTTGACGACCAGATCTTCACATCACTCTTTTTGAGCACCTTGAGCGTACCCGGTTTTTCCTTGAAGTCGCAGCAGTCGAAAACAAGCATGCGGCGAGTCGAAAGAATTTCGTCAAGGAGCCATCCGCCTAGCGTGCCGCCGTCCATCACTTCGACGCCTGCGGGCGTTTCATAGCGCTGGTGAAACGCTTCGGCCGCGCGGGGGCCAAAGCCTTCATCGGCCCAAAGAATGTTGCCGATGCCAAGGATCAGCACGTCACGGCTGGCTGAACCGCCCTTAGGCAGTAAATCGGGGTGCACGTTCGCTTTCATCTTGAAATTTGAGGTTTTTATGCGAAAGAGATCTAGGCCGAAGCCTGACCGTCACTATAGTCGCGCGGAGAACTACTCCGCCATAGCCCAATGGGCGGTCGAGCAGATTACTTATGCGACACTTTGTAAGTAGTACTCCTATGAAGTTCTCTAAATATTTTTGATGATTTCTACGGGTTAGTGATGTTTCTATCCTATCCCAACAATACGTATAATCAAATCAAACCTTCGTTTCCCCGCAAAAAAAGAGAGGTTCTGTATGCCAGAAGTCATCTTCGGTCCGCGCAGAAATGCGGCAGCACGAAAGCTCGCAGCCTCGCAAAATACCGACAAGCACCCCAATTGGGGCGGCAGACGCCCTGGCTCCGGACGAAAACCCGCCGGAGAGAGACCGCTCGACGCCATGATCGTCGTGCGCATGACGGATAAGCAGAAAGCATTTTTCAAAATGGCCGGCGGCAGCGCCTGGCTGCGCCGCGTTCTGGAAGTCTGCATGGAAAGAAAACAGTTCAATATGGCGTCTGACCGCGACCCCAACGAGAAGGAACTTCTCGGAGGTCTTGAGATTGACGACATCCTGCCCGAGTCTCTGTCCTCCAAATCCACTGGATTCTGATTCTTCAGATTCAGATCCCATTTCTGCCGATGCCGAATGAGCATTAATGGGCGAAACGGTCTGCCGCAGCCCTTCGGCAAGCCGCAATTGATTCTGCTGCGGTCATTGAGCTTGACCGCAGAGCAGAGTTTTTTGCCTGCAAATTTTTGGATCGGCGTCGCGCCTTATGCTTCCTGTGCGCAAGGGATGCGGTCGAGCCGGGAATCGTTCCCGGCATTCATCGGTTATCCGGCTGCGTCCGCCTGCTCGTGTGAGAAGAAGATCCCTCGAAGTGCGCCGCAGACTTGACGGTCAGCGAAGCATTTCCTGCTTAAACGAAGTTCCGCAGCGGCTCGGCAGGCGCTCAAAGTCCGCGGACATTGCTGCTGCGGCAGCAACAAGCCGTTTGGCGCACTCTGACTGCGGATGAGCAATCACCTCGTCCGGCGTACCGGACTCGACGATGCTGCCGTGGTTCATCACAAGCATCTCATCGCAAAAAGACTGTATGAGTTCCAAACTGTGGCTGATGAAAAGGACGGTGAGTCCGGACTCGCGGCGGAGGTCCTTCAAGAGCGTCATGATCTGACCGGCCACGGTGACATCAAGCGCACTCGTTGCCTCGTCGCAGATGAGGAGTTCGGGCGAAACCGCCAGCGCCCGGGCAATGGCAGCGCGCTGACACTGCCCGCCGCTCACTTCATGCGGGTAACGCACAGCCATGTCAGCCGTCAGTCCGCAGCGTTCGAGCAGCCGGGCTGCGCATCGATCCGCTTCATGACGGCTACAGCCTTGATTGCGAAGCGGCTCACCGATGCCGTCGCCCAATGTTCGGCGCGGGTCAAACGAGGCCGCAGGCTGCTGAAAAACCATTTGCATCGTGCGGTAGACCTCACGCAGCGCCCTTTCATTCAAATGCGTAATATCGTGCCCTTTTAAGAGAATCGTTCCTGCTGTTGGAGGCATCAGACGCATGATGAGCCGCACGAGCGTACTCTTTCCGCAGCCGGAATCGCCGACGACGCCAAGCGCCGTGCCGGCCGCAAGGTCAAACGTAACATTGCTGACGGCAGTGATCGGCTCTCTTTTATGGATTTCAAACACTTTAGTGAGACCGCGCACTGACAAAACGGGGATCATTCTGCGTTCTTCCGAAGTCGAGGGGTTGCTGCAATGAGTGCTCGGGTATAGTCGGCCTGCGGATGACAGAGAACATCTGCCGCAGAACCGATTTCCACCATGCGTCCGTCCTTGAGCACAAGGAGCCTGTCGGCCATGCGTGCCGCAACACCCATATCGTGCGTGACGAGCATGATGGCCGTGCCGAAATGCGCTCTCAGAGCGAGCAGTTCGCGCATCACCTCGACCTCGACAGAGGCATCGAGCGCGCTCGTCGGTTCGTCAGCAAGGAGAACCTGCGGGCGCAGAAGCATCGCCATAACGATGCCTACACGCTGACACATACCGCCGGAAAGCTCAAAGGGATAACTTTCCCAAAGCCGTTCCGGCGTTTCAAAATTCAGCGTTCGGAAAAGATCGAATGCACGTTTGCGGACTTCCCGTTCTGTAGTGCGTTCATGAGCGGCGACCGCTTCAAACACTTGGTCTCCCACCGTGCGAACGGGCGCGAGCGAGGCGGAGGCATCCTGAAAAATCATCCCGACAGAGGCCCCGCGAATAGGCCGCAGAGCCCGCTCGGAGAGCGTCGGAAGATCTTTGCCATTAAACCAGATGTGGCCTCGGGTGATGAGTCCGCCCGCTCCGAGCAGTTTGGCCGCAGCCCTCAGGAGCGTACTTTTGCCGCATCCTGATTCGCCGACGACAGCAAGAATCTCTCCTCGGCCGAGGGTGATGCTGATGTCGTGCAGGACAGCACAGCCCTCGAAGCTCACGTCAACGTGCTCGTAGCGAAGCACAGCCTCATCCGTATGAAAACTCATTTTCAGGCGTTCCGGTTACTGTTTGGCGGGGGCCGGTGCGAGTTGTGCCGTTATTTCATAGAAGTCCGTCGGGTGTGCAGTGAGTCCGACAACGGTGTCCTTCGTGATCATGCTCATCTTCAGGTGCGAGAAAAAGATGAAAGCGTCATCGTCAAGCACGGTTTGCTGCATTTGAACAGCCAGTTCCCCGCGTTTTTTCACATCGAAGGTGTCATTGAGCTCGCGGGCGAGTGCTTCGAGTTTGTCGCTGTGATAGTGCCCGTTGTTGACCGCCGAGCGATCTAACGCATGGGTCGTAAAGAAATACGCCGGATCACCCGTGGGAGCCGTCACCATGGCGCTTACATAAATGTCCCAGAGTTCGGGCCGCACGCGAATCGAATTGTGATCGGCCGTATTGTTGATGACGACATCAATGCCGATCGCCTTGAGATTGGCCTGAGCGGATTCGGCAAGCAGGGGCTGCTCCTGACGGCTCGGATAAGTGAGCCAGCGAATACGCAGCGGCTGGCCGTTTTTATCTCGGATGCCGTCGCCGTCTGAATCCACCCAGCCGGCTGCGTCAAGCACTGCGCGGGCGAGATCCGGATTGTAAGGTTTGGCCTTTACCGAATCGCCGCCGAAGGCAAAAGTTGAAGGAAAGGCGCCTTTGGCTGCATAACCGTTGCCGTTCAGCAGATCGCGCACAAAGCGCTCCTTGTCCACGCCCATTGCAATCGCCTTGCGTACGGCAGGATCCTGCACAATCGGGCTCTTGAAGTTCATATGCGCAAAGAACGTGCGGCTCGTGGGGGTACTCGTAAAGGTATAGCCGCCCTTTTGGAAAATCGGATAGCTGGCATACGGCATGCCGTATGCACCGTCAATTTCACCAGACTGAAGTGCCATGGTAAGCGTGTCGCCGTCAGAAATCGTGAGCACCTTCACCTGATCAAACCCCGGCGTACCGTTCCAGTACTTTTCATTGCGCACGAGTTCGATCGTTTCGCCCGAAACCAGTTTCGTCACTTTATACGGACCCGTGCCCACAACGATGCCGTCATCCGTAATGCCCGCTTCCATGTCAAAGATGATCCCGTAGGGGTCAGAGAGATAGTTCAGAAGCGTCGGATTGGGCCGCTTGGTTTTGATCGTAACCGTCTGACCTTCTGCCGAGATCGAGTCGATTATCAGGTCGCCTTGAGCTCGGTCATGGACCTTCACGAGATGCTCCAGACACGCTTTGACGGCAGCCCCGGTCAACGGGCGGCCATTTGAAAAAGCAATGCCTTCGCGCAGGGTGAGCTTCCAGGTCAGAGGATCGATGAGCTCATAGCTCGCGGCGAGCCAGGGCTCGATCTCCATTTTGTTGGAGTAGCGAAAAAGGGTTTCGCCGACGCCGTAGCGCATCGCTGCCCATCCGGCATATTTGAAATGCGGATTAACGTTAGGCTCTTCGTTTTCGGGATTAAAGGTAGTGTCTCCAAAAACAAAAGTCATGGGAGCGGCTGCCGTCTTGGCCTGCTTTGCCTTGTCTTCTCCCGAGCAGCCTGCGGCGAGACCTGCTGCAAGACATACCGATAGGAGCAGCGTCAGAGGGCGATTGCTGAGCTTGAGGTTCATCATGGTGATCTTCTCCAAAAAAGCGGTTTTTAGTCGTTTCCCGCCGGTGTTTATTCGTCTTCCGATAGGACTGATTCAATCGGTCAGCGCTGTGTGTTTTTGGGGTCCAGCCGATCCCGCACGGCGTCGCCCAAAAGGTTGAAGGCCGCGACAGCGAAGAGAATTGCAGCCCCCGGCGCGAGAATCACCCAGGGATAGGTCTGCAGCATGCTTCTGCCGCCGCTCATCATGTTGCCGAGCTCAGCTGTGGGCGGCTGAGCGCCAAGACCGAGGAATGAGAGCCCCGCCAATTCCATCATCATCGTGCCGATGTCAAGCATGGCTGTGACGAGAATCGGTCCCATGGCGTTGGGCAGGATGTGCCGCCAAATCTGCGCCGCGGTCGTTGCGCCTGACATCTTGGCGGCTGCGAGAAAGTCTGAATCCTTCAGCCGCAGCGTCTGACTGCGCGCAATCCGTGCGTACTTGGGCCAGCTGATGGCCGCAAGCGCAAACACCGCATTGATCAGGCCGCCGTTAAGGAGCGCCGCAATTGCAAGCGCAAAGACTAGTCCCGGGAATGCGAGGCAGACGTCCGAAATACGCATCATGATCGTATCGACGTATCCGCCGCGATAGCCGCAGATCATCCCCACAATGGTGCCTGTCGTCATAATGATGAATACAAGGCTCAAAGTGGCAGAAATGCTGGTGCGCAGTCCCACCAGAATGCGCGAAAAGAGGTCTCGCCCGTAACGGTCTGTCCCTGCCCAGTGCTCCCAGGAAGGCGGCGAAAGCGAAGCAAAGATCTGTGCATTGGGATCGTATGGCGCAATCCATTCGGAAAAGAGCGCAGTAAGGCATACCAATGCGGCTAAAGCTGCAATTGCATAAAACCCCCATCGCTGCCGGACCTTCCGCCGACGCTGCACGGCAGCGGGCAGGATGATCTGCGCGGTCATGAGACTCCCCTCCCTAAACGAATCCGCGGATCAAGCCACTGATAAGAAAGATCCGTCATGAGATTGACGCAGACGTATATGATCGCCATCCACATCACATAGGCCTGAATCATCGGATAATCGCGCATATTGATGGCGTCGACCGCAAGCTTGCCCACGCCGTCCCACATGAAGATCGACTCCACAATGGCCGTGCCGCCGAGAAGACTGCCGATGGAGAGCATCAAAAGCGTAATGATCGTCACTAGGGATGAGCGCAGAACGCTGAAGATCAGCGTGGCAGCAAAAGGGATCCCGCGGGCCCGGGCGGCCAATACGTAGTCTTTGCTGAGTTCGTCGAGTACCGTTGCCCGCACCTGCCGAATATATTTGGCAGACATCGCCAGCGCGAGCGTGGAAGCCGGAAGTATCACGCTTTCAACCGTGAGCTGACGTGAAATCACCGGCAGCCACTGCAGCTGAATAGCAAAGATGTAAAGCAAAAGGAGTGCCGCAAAGAAGTTGGGGATGCTGTTGCCCACAAAACTCAGACTGCGGATCACCCAGTCGCACCAGCGGTTTTGATTGACCGCCGAAAAAACACCGAGCGGCAGTGATATGAGAAGCGTGAGACCGACAGACACTCCGGTAAGCAGAAGCGTTGCGGGCAGTTTTGCAATGAAGGTCTCAAAGACTGGGCGTCCCGATACGTAACTGCGTCCCATGTCGCCTTGGAGGAGCTTCCCCAGCCAGGTGAAGTACTGTGTGAGAAACGGTTTGTCGAGTCCCAATTCCGCGCGCGCTGCTGCCACAACGGCATCAGAAGCGGCCATCCCCGTACGCTCCATGGACTGCAGGACGACATCACTGCCGGCCAGACGCATCATCGCAAAGGACAAAAACGTAATGACGAAAAGAATGGGGATGAGCTGCAGCAGGCGCGAAAACACATAGTGTTTCACCGCGATCCCTCCTCGGCCGCAGCAGTCTTGACTGCCTGCACCAAAAACATCGGCGTCGAAGCGTTGTTGATGCGCTCATCCTCAGTCCAAACTTCTTTCCAGATGTCTTCATTGCTCGTGACGCTCATGGAAAGCGCACCGAGAAGAGCGTGGTCCCACGCGGGCCGCATGCGGCGAGAAAGGACTGCGCGGCGGGCAATGGCTTCCATAGCGGCGACATCGGTCCCTAAGGTGTCATCTTCGGCGCCTGATGCACAGACGTTGGCGCGATCTTCGAGATGGGCAGCCTGTGCAGAGGCGTCATAGAGGTAGCGATACCAGTTGGCATCAAAATTAAGAAGCAGCCCGTTGGGTTTGAGGACGCGTGCCCACTCAGCATAAGCGCGCTCAGGGTGCGGGAGATTCCAGGTGAGATTGCGTGAGACAACAACATCAAAACTCGCATCCGCAAAACCGAGTTTCTCAGCATCCATAGAGCGAAAGTGAATGTACTCGGCGGCTTCACCCGCGTTGAGGCGTGCCTCATTGAGCATTGCATCGGTGTAATCGACGGCGGTCACCGCATACCCCAGCGCATGGAGAATGACCGCAAAGAATCCCGGCCCAGTGCCGACATCGAGCACACGGATGCAGCTGCGGGCACGATCGGGAAAGCGAGCCTGGATGCGCACGTCGAGTGTCTGAGTCCAGATACGGCGCTGTGCAGTAGCAAGCTCTTTGCGGTTCACGTCGCCGTAGCTCGGCGCCCGATGTGTCCAATAGGTACGGTTGGCCTCGGCGTAGGCCGCTTCGTTCATCATGGGGTTGTTTCCTGCGGCAGGCGTGCTGAGAGTACAAAAATAGGCGTCGGATTAAAAAATTCGTCAATCTCACTGTAGATGCGCTGCCAAACGCCATGATCGAATTGAATGTCAGCAAAGCCTGCTGCCCGCAGGAGCACTGCGTCCCAATGGGGCCGCACGCCCTGACCGGGCTGAAGCTCATGCTTGATGGCTTCATACTCCCTCCAGCACGCTGGCGATATGTCTTTGTGAGCATGAAGTTTCGGCAGCTCATCACAATGCTCTCGGCAGTAATCCGCATCGAAGTTGATGAGAACCCCGCCGGGACGCAGCAGTTTTGCCCAGGCGCGATAGGCTCGCTCGAGATTGGGCAGCGTCCAGGTGAGATTGCGGGATATCACCGCGTCAAAGCTGCCGGGCGCAAAGCTCGGAGCTTCGGCGTCCATTACAAAAAACTCTGCGGAGATGTTGAGATGCCGGGCGAGTTCTTTCGCCTTGGCAATCATTGCCGGCGTGAGATCAATGCCGACAACTTCATGCCCAAGCGGCGAAAGCAAAAAAGTAAAAAAACCTGTGCCGGCGCCAACATCGAGCACTCGCAAGGGCTTGTTGTCTGCTGATTCGGGCAGTTTCGGAACAATCTCTTCGAGCCAGCGTCTCGCTTTCGGGCTGTCGAGTTCCCGCAAACGCTGATCGGCAAAAGCCCGAGCGCGTATGGACCAGTAATCCGTTATTCGCTTTTTGAGGACGGTCACGATGAGGAAGGCTTCTCTGAGGAAATGGGAAGGCCGCTCGCAGCGGGGGGCAGTAAATCGTATGAAGATTTTTTAAATCATCATAACTTATGAAATACCTGACGACAACTCGCCTTGGCTGCGGCCGAGGCAAGCGCAGGCGCCAGAAATCAGCGCAAAACGGCCATTTCTAGTTCTGAAGGCTTAGGTCGCAATCTTCGAGCGGCTGAGGACTGCATCAGGGGCATGAAAAATGTTTTTGCTGCCATCCGAGCGCCTCCCTTTCACGGGCTTGATGCCGACCCTTTCCAGAACAGTGCGGCCGGCACGCTGAGGCGCTTCGTGTTAATGGGCTTGGCCTAGACAAAAAATCGTGCCGCTCGTGAATCGGGCCGCTGCCGGGGAGGAGAAAAAACCTCAGCGCTTGCCCGCCGCGTAAAACTTTTTATGCGCGGCGTTAATGACTTCGACCGCTTCAGCCTCCATCTCCGCATAGGTGCGCGCCGTCCGCGGACGGATGCCGAAAACGAACTGAATCTGACGCGCGGGGTAACGCGGATCCTCACGCACCATCGTCTGAAAAGTAAGCCCGCGCCCGGCCTTGAAATCTTCATCGCTCATTGCACGCATGGCAGCAAAAAAACTCGCTCTGGCAGCCAAGTCAGCGTTATTCATGGCCGGACAAGTGCGCTTGAAGATCACCAGCGGTTCCCCGCGTTCATCAAACTTCGGCCCCTCGTCCTCGTCCTTTTTCTTCTCTTCATGCTTCACGATTCAGGTCTCCAAAATGCTTGAGCAGGTGCCGGAACAAACCCGTCTTGAGGCAAAACGTCGGTTCAAACCCTAGCCTGCGCGCGGATGGAAGCATTTTGCCTCATGAAGGATGCCTTCGGCGGCAGTTCTATGCAGATACCCCCTGCCAAGAACCCGAAGGAAACGCCATGACGCACCAAGAAAGTGCACGGCAGCAGCTTGCGATCCCTCGATTAATATTCGCACCAGTGCGGTAAACAAATGCCTCGCAAGACGACATTCACGCACTGTTACGCATCCAAGCGGCGCGGCATCGGTGCGAAGCACCGCTCGAAATGTCGCCTATTCCACGCGGCATTCTCGGCAACAGAAAGGGAGAACCGTCCGGATTGACGCGCAGTATGCATGGTGAGCGGTGAGAAGCTGCTCCGGCGCCGAACCCTAAGTCAGAGGAAGCGCCGGGCGAACGTACCCATGACCGTCAACGCACTTAAAAAAAGAAGAGATATCAGGGCTAACCCGAGTTTTGGCACGCTTTCTGCTCAACTCACCATCAGAGCGGCTGCATCGTCACAAACGATGTCTCCCGCTCCCCTTTGATTCAGTACTCAACATCAGGAGACCCTTCTCATGAAGCTCGTCACCGTCATCATCAAGCCCTTCAAGCTCGACGACGTCCGCGAGGCCCTTTCCGCCGCCGGCGTTCACGGCCTCACCGTTACGGAAGTCAAGGGCTTCGGCCGTCAGCGCGGCCATACGGAGCTCTACCGCGGCGCGGAATATGTCGTCGACTTTCTTCCCAAAATCCGCATCGACATCGCCGTCACTGACGACGCGGTTGACACCGTGATTGAAGCTGTTCTTGCTTCCGCGCGCACCGGCAAGGTCGGCGACGGGAAGATCTTCGTGAGCCCGCTCGAACACGTCGTGCGCATCCGCACGGGTGAAGAAGACGAAGGCGCCATCTGAAGCAAAGCCGCACAAAACATATACGCACGCATTCAGGAATTAAACCCCTTTGAACAAGGTGGCAAACATGACTTCCCTTAAGAAACTTCTCCCCGCGCTGGCCCTCGGCATTGCGGCCATTCCCGCCTTTGCGGGCGACGAACCTGCGCTTGACAAGGCTGACACGGCCTGGATCATGGTCGCCGGTCTCTTGGTGCTCTTCATGACCATTCCGGGCATCGCCCTCTTTTACGCAGGCATGGTGCGCAAAAAGAACATGCTGAGCACGCTCGCCCAGTCGGTTGCAATCTGCGGCCTGATGTCAATTCTCTGGTACGCCGTCGGCTACTCGCTTGCCTTTTCTGAAGGCACCCCCTTTATCGGCGGTCTCTCCAAGGCCTTCCTTTCGGGCATCAGCATTTCAACGCTCTCGGGGTCCATCCCGGAACTGCTCTTTGTCTTCTTCCAGATGACATTTGCCATCCTGACTCCCGCGCTCATCACCGGGTCGCTCGCTGAACGCATGAAATTTTCGTCGCTCTGCGTCTTCATGGTGGCCTGGAGTCTTCTCGTGTATGCCCCGATCTGCCACTGGGTTTGGGCTTCCGACGGATTCTTCTTCCAGATGGGTGCGCTTGACTACGCCGGCGGCACGGTCGTGCACATCAATGCCGGTATTGCCGGTCTCGTCGCCTGCCTGATGCTCGGCCGCCGCACTGGCTACGGTTCGCAGCACCTTGCTCCGGCCAACCTCACCTTTGCGATGATCGGCGCCTGCCTGCTCTGGTTCGGCTGGATGGGCTTCAACGGCGGCTCTGGTCTGGCTGCGAATGAACGTGCTGTGATGGCAATCCTTGTCACGCAGATCGCTGCTGCTGCCGGCACCATCTCCTGGATGGCAGCCGAATGGATTTCCCGCGGCAAGCCCTCGCTTCTCGGCATGATTTCCGGTGCGGTTGCCGGTTTGGTCGCGATTACCCCGGCTTCGGGCTTCGTTGAACCCGCCCCAGCACTTTTCATCGGTCTTGTTGCCGGCGTCCTCTGCTTCTGGATGGTTGCCGTCGTCAAAGCCAAGCTCGGTTATGACGACTCTTTGGACGCCTTCGGCGTACACGGCATCGGCGGCATGCTCGGCGCCGTTCTGACGGGCTTCTTTGCAACGAGCGCCGTGACGGGCTCCGAACTCCCGCCGATGATGACGCAGGTCGGCATCCAGATCTTCTCGGTCGCAGCCACGCTGATCTACGGCGGCATTGTGAGCTTCATCATCCTCTTTGTGATCAAGAAGACCATGGGTCTGCGCGTCACGAAGGACGAAGAACTTACGGGTCTTGACCTGGCGATCCACGGCGAACGCATTGAATAATGCGCAGCCCCGGTGAGATTCAAAACCCAAAAGGCGCACTCTGGGAAAAAACTCGCCTGAGTGCGCCCGTAAGATTCTCCCGTCAAAAATGAAAAGAGCCCGCAGGCACTGCGGGCTCTTTTCGCTTAAAGGAAGCGCAATGCCTCAGAAGAGCTTCTGATTGAAGTAAACGCGCTTGAGCATATCTTCAGCATCGGGGCCGCGAACACTTACCCCTGCGAATTCAGCATCGTTCATTGAAGTAAAGGTCACCATGGCGATCTTGAACTTTTCGTCGTCGCCCTTGCGGAAATCGAACTGAACGAGCGCGCCGTCGTCAAAAGTGCAGCCGAACTGCACGTCGCCGTCTTCGATCTCTTCCCAGACCTGACTGCCAGGCCGGCAGGAGCCGTACTGCGCGAAAGCTTCCGCCACCGTCACGGTATCGTCAATCGGCAGCACCATGGCTTTGACCGTTTTCACGTCCGGCGTTTCGACGGGCGCAGGCGCCTGAGGCATTGGAACCGGCCCGCTGGTCGTCGCGCAGCCGGCAAGCAGCGCCGCTAGGCAGCAGGCGGCGGCCGTCATTTGATAAGCGTGCGTGCGAGTCATATTCGAATCCTCCAATGCGTCTCACCGATTCCCGAAATATCCCTTCGGCCGGGCAGAAAAAAAGCGCCGCAGTTAGAGTGAGCGGCGCTCTTCATTGATCAAGCAGCTGAGTGTCAATTTATCACCCGCCACTGAAGCTAATCTTAGGGAGAGACTGAGCGCAGCCCGCACTTGCTCTCAAAAGCAAACCGGCCTCGCAAAGATTTGCGAAGCCGGCTGAAATAAAGGATTAGATTTTCATCGAATCCATTATTTGATCACGCCGCAGGCCATACGGGCACCGCCGCCGCCGAGGGCGGCAGGATGATCATGGAAGTTGTCGCCGCCGACGTGAATCATCAGCGCATGGCTGCGCACTTCGTCAAGCGTCTTGAGCTTCGGCGCGAGTACCGGCACATTGGCTACGCCCTCAGCATTCACATAAAGACTCGGCAGATCGCCCTTGTGGCCCTTGTCATCCCACGGATAGGAATGGTTGCCCGTCTTTTCCGGGTCCCAATGTCCGCCGGCCTTCATGCCAAGACCCTTTTCGGTCAAACCGCAGTCCGGATTGGCATGAACGTGAAAGCCGTGGAGACCTGGCGCAAGATCCTTGAGCTGCGGATAGAAGGCCAGCCCATAGGCATTCTTGACAATCACAACATTGCCGATCGGTTTTGCACCGTCCTGGCTGAGGAGCTCAACGGGCACGACGATCTTTTCGGCTTCAGCCATCGGATCGTAGAGCTTGGTTTGGTCTGCGGCAACGGCCGGCAGAGCAACAGCAGCGGCGAGCATGGCGCTGGCAAGCATCGAAAAAGCTTTCATAAAGCACTCCAAAAGGATGGATCGGAACCTGAGGAGAATCCTCTCTTCCGATGTAGCTATGGATTAGCTTACCGTTATTACAAAACTATTTCCAATAGTATTTGTTAATTTTTATGATTGATTATCCAATCACAAATCATCGGTATTTCAATGCTTTTGGAGATCGTACATGGGACCAAGCGGTCCTTCGACAGGGCTGCCTTCTCCATCCAAAAGTCTCAGACCATGCTCAGTCGAATCAGCAAGCCAAGCCGGGGAATGGTCTTTGGGCGTGAAGGTGAATCGTCTGCCCTCGAGCTTCCAGCTGCCGGCCTCAGAAAAAGAAGGCGTGCGGCCGAGGTCATCCTTTTCACCTTCGTAGGTATAAATGCGCGTATACGTTCCGTCGGCGCGAACATAGATCGTCGTTCGAAGGCCGGCACAGTCGCCGCAAGGGAGGAGCCCCTCATAAACGCCGATCGATGCGGCGGAGGCTTCAGACGGCTGAAGACTTTCGGCTGCGGCAAATGCTGGAGAATGCTCTCCATTCGTGGGGGCCGAACAGCCCGCAAGCGTCACGGTTAGGACGCCGGCTGCTGCGGCAATCAGGGCAGTGTGTGCGAGTTTCATTTCGCGCTCCCGGAAAATAATAAGAAGGCATCGGCCGAAATCAGGCCGATGCCTTGGCTCAGCTGAGTCTATCGGGAGCGCTGGTCTGTCTTTAGGGACAGCAACAACTCATGACCAAAAGATGTGTCTGTTAACGACTTACCCTCATTGATTGAAAATCCCCGTAGAGAGATACCGATCTCCGCGGTCGCAGATGATCGTGACAATCACAGCCCCGGGATTGGCCGCGGCCACACGAAGCGCTCCTGAAACCGCACCGCCCGAACTGATGCCGCAGCAAATGCCCTCACGGCGAGCCAGAGCGCGAACGGTATCTTCCGCATCTTTTTGCAAAATATCGAGTGTTTCATCAACGAGTTCCGGACGGTAAATCCCGGGCCGATACTCCGCCGGCCAGCGGCGAATACCGGGAATGCGGCTTCCTTCTGCCGGCTGCAGACCCACCACCCGTACATTGGGATTTTTTTCTTTCAGAAAGCGCGACGTGCCGGTAATGGTGCCGGTCGTGCCCATGGCCGAGACGAAATGCGTCACGCGGCCGGCCGTCTGCGTCCAGATTTCAGGGCCTGTTGTGCGGTAGTGCGCAAGCGGATTGTCAGGGTTGTTGAATTGGTCAAGCTGCCACCCTTCACCGCGCTGAGCCATGGCATTAGCGAGGTCGCGCGCACCCTCCATGCCTTTTTCAGCGGGCGAGAGGATCAGTTCCGCACCATAGGCCTGAATGGCCGCACAGCGCTCCGCCGTCGAATTGGCCGGCAGGATGATCTTCATCCGATACCCTTTCAAGGCCGCGATCATGGCGAGCGCGATGCCGGTATTGCCGCTCGTCGCTTCAACGAGCGCGTCGCCCGGCTTGATATCTCCGCGCTTTTCAGCCTCTTCAATCATGGATCGGGCAGCGCGGTCCTTGATGGAGCCGGCAGGATTATTGCCTTCGAGCTTCACCCAAACTTCACTGCCGTTATGGGGAACAAGGTGCTCAAGACGCACGAGCGGCGTAGCGCCGACAACGTCGATTACGGTTTCAGCGGACATACTTCATCCTTAAATACATACCAATCAAATGAAAAGCGCAGCTTCATGCTTAAGCGCCTTTGGCGGTTCGGCAGCCTCTGGCGATGAATGCTCATGGCCGTGCTCACCGACAAACGGCCAGCGGGGTTTGCGGACATGAACCGGCAGACGCTCTTCACCTCGATAGAGGTAAGCGCGCTCAAAACTCATCAGATAGCCGCGCCCAAGCCGCGGCAGCGCATCCTCGAGCACGAATGCGTTGAGAGCGTTCTCGTACCAGCCTTCCGGTTCGGCTTCAACCTGAATCGCGCCGCCCTTGGGAACGGCGCTGCGGATCACCACCGGGAGCAGCCCCGCCTTTTGCGCGGCAGCAGAATCTTCCTCAGCTTCAAGCCGCCGCATGCGGGCATCTTTTGGACGCAAAAGCAAATCCGCCGGACCGTCCGGAATGGATTTCGGATCGACAACCGGCCTTCCGTCAGCGCCGCCGTCAAGCGCCAGATCAACCGTTCCGACGTGAAGCCGCCCGTTCGAGATCATCGCCGGAATCCGGTTCACATCGCTCAAAAACTCAATCACAAAGCGTGTCTTCGGATGCTCCCAGATTTCCGCGGGCTTATCAGCCTGCTCTATGCGGCCGTTATGCATCACGACGACGCGGTCGGCAACCTGCATAGCCTCTTCCTGATCGTGCGTCACAAATACGCCGGTAAACCCGAGCTCTCGGTGCAGACGCTTGATCCATTGACGCAGCTCCTCGCGCACCTGCGCATCCAATGCGCCGAAGGGCTCGTCAAGGAGCAGCACCTCGGGTTCCACCGCCAGCACGCGGGCAAGCGCCACGCGCTGCTGCTGACCGCCCGAGAGCTGCGCCGGATAGTGACCGGCTTTGTCAGAGAGCTGCACCATGGCCAAAAGCTCCGCAACGCGCTTCTCAATTTCAGCTTTCGGCAGCCGCTCGCTGCGGGGCTTCACCGTGAGTCCGAATGCCACGTTTTCGGCAACCGTCATATGGCGGAAAAGCGCGTAGTTCTGAAAGACAAAACCCACGCGCCGTTCTGCGGCGGTGAGTTGGGTAACGTCGCTCTTTCCAAAACGAATGCGTCCGCTCGTTTCGGTCTCCAGTCCGGCAAGAATGCGCAGGAGCGTCGTTTTGCCCGACCCCGAGGGACCCAAGAGCGCAATCATCTCGCCCGATGCAATCTTCAAGTTGATGTCGGAAAGCACTTCAGCATTGCCGAAGCGCTTTCGGATGTTTTCTATATCAATGCTCATTTGTATTTTGCGTCCTCTCCGAAATCAGGCGCGGCGGCGATGACGGCGCAGAAAAAGCGTGGCCAGCGCAAGCAGCGCGAGCAGCGCGGCTGCGGTAAAGGCCCCGACGGTGTTGTAGTCCTGCTCTAAGAGCTCGATCTGCAGGGGCAGCGTCATGGTTTCACCCCGCACGGATCCGGAGACGACAGAAACCGCGCCGAATTCGCCGATCGCGCGCGCGTTGGTGAGGAGCACTCCATAAAGGAGTGCGCCGGAAATTTTGGGCAGCGTCACACGAAAGAACATCTGCCAAGGCGACGCACCCAACAAAAGCGCCGCCTCTTCTTCGCTCGACCCCTGACTGGTCATGAGCGGAATGAGTTCGCGGGCCACAAAGGGACAGGTGACAAAAATCGTGACGAGCACCATGCCCGGCCAGGCAAAGAGGATCTGGACCTGTGCCGCATCGAGCCAAGGCGCCAAAGGACCATTTGCACCGTACCAGAGCAGATAGATAAGACCTGCCACCACCGGTGAAACCGCAAACGGAATGTCGATGCACGAAAGAAGCGCCGTTTTCCCTGGGAACGAGAACCGCGTGACAGCCCACGCGAGCATCACGCCGAAGATCATGTTGACCGGCACCGTGATGAGCGCAATGAATACTGTGAGCGCAACGGCATGAATCATTTCGGGGTGAACGAGATTCTCAAGAACCGGAGCAATCCCCTTCTGAAACGCCTGAATAAAGATGAATACAAGCGGCACGGCCAGGAAGAGACCGGCCGCGAGGATGCCCAGACCAATGAGCGCCCACTGCGCGGGCGTCTGACGATTTGCCTGCAATTGCGCACTCATGACGGACTCCCGATGCGGCGTGCAAAACGCTTAAGCAGCTGATTGGCCGCAATGAAAAGAACGAGCGACAGGCCGAGCACGACAGATGCAATGGCGCTCGCTGCCGGATAGTCGAATTCCTGCAGCCGCATGAAAATGGCGAGCGAGAGCACTTCCGTTTCGAAGGCAATATTCCCGGAAATGAAGATAATCGCACCGAATTCGCCGAGACTGCGGCAGAAAGCGAGTACGGTCCCCGCCGCCAGCGCCGGCGCGATTTCAGGCAGAATCACCCGGCGAAAGATCTGCAGCCGCGATGCGCCGAGCGTGAGCGCGGCTTCCTCGCAGCTCCGGTTGACTTCAGCAAGCACGGGCTGCACCGAACGCACAACAAACGGAATGCTCGTGAACGCCATCGCAGCGACGATGCCGAGCCAGGTGTAGCTCACCTTAATGCCAAAGGGCGCAAGCACTGCGCCGTACCATCCGTCGGCAGCAAAGAGTGCCGAGAGCGTGAGACCCGCCACTGCGGTGGGGAGCACAAACGGCAGATCGATCAGCCCGTCAAGCAGCCGACGGCCGGGAAACCGGTAGCGCACCAGAATCCACGCCAGAAGGAGCCCCAGCAAAGCGTTGATGACTGAGGCCCAAAAAGCCGAAAGAATCGTCACCCGAAAAGCGGCAGTCGTCTGCGGATGAGTGAGAATCGCCCAGTACTGCGCCCAGGTGAGCTCGGAGAGCTGCACGACGAGCGCAGTCATGGGGAGAAGCAGGACGAGCGATACAAAAAGAACGCTCGTCCCCAAGGAAAGCCCGAATCCGGGCAGAACCCTGCGTCTGCGCATGGCAGTTCGTCTCAAGGGTTACTGACGGCCGGCAGCGACCAAACGGTCAAACTCCGCTCCGGCTGCAAAGTGCTCCTTCATCACCTTTTCCCACGAACCGAATTTGTCTTCGACCGTAAAGAGCTTGGTGGCGGGGAAGCGGTCCTTGAGCGCATCCATGGTCTTTTGATCGTTCACTCGGTAGTAAAAGGAGGTGACGATCTCACGGGCTTGCGGACTGTAGAGGTAATTCAGATAGGCCTTAGCCGGCTCAAGCGTGCCCTTGGCCTCAACAACCTTGTCAACCCAGGCAACCGGGAACTCCGCAAGAATGTCGGTTTTAGGCACCACAACAACATAGTCCTTGTCTTTATAGAGATTACGAATGTTATTGATCTCTGACTCAAAGCTGATAAGCACGTCCCCAATGCCGCGGTCATTAAACGTGGTCGTAGCGCCGCGTCCGCCCGTATCAAAGACGGCCACGTTCTTCAGGAACTTCTTCATGAATTCTTCGGTCTGGGCCTTATTGCCGCCGTTGGCCTGATCTGCTGACTCCCATGCAGCCAGATAGGTGTAGCGGGCATTGCCCGAGGTCTTCGGATTCGGGAAGACAAGCTTCACATCAGGACGCGCGAGATCAGACCAATCCTGAATGTTCTTGGGATTACCCTTGCGGACGAGAAAAGCCATGGTCGAGTACCAGGGCGAGCTGCGGTTAGGCAGACGCGCCTGCCAATCCGCAGGAATGAGTTTGCCTTTGTCATGCAGTACCTGAATATCGGTCACCTGGTTAAAGGTGACGACATCGGCCTTCTGTCCCTGAAGGATGGCCAGAGCCTGTTTGGACGAACCGGCATGCGACTGCCGAATCGTCAGCTTGTCGTCGGGATGAGCCTTATCCCACTCCTCAATGAAGGGTTTGTTGAGCGCCGTGAACAGTTCACGGGCAACGTCGTAGGAGGAGTTGAGCAGTTCCGCGGCCGAAGCGGGCACGGCAGCCGAGGCGCCGAGCAGCGCAGCAAGCGCAAAGCCGGCGGCTGTTTTCTTGAAAATGCTTGTATTCATCAGAGGATCTCCGAGACTATGAGTGAGTCTTTCCAGGGCAAGATCGCTTGAAGGGCGAAGCGCACCTGCAGAAAGCGCAGGATGTTTTCATCGGGTTTTCCCGAAGAGTGAAATCACTATACCCCATTCCTTAGCAATTTGGTCATGTATTGCTCAAGGTATTACTCCGCCCCGTATTTGCGCTATACATCCTCAAATGAGCGCCCTCTTTTCCAGATCTGAAGGCGAGCTTCGGGGAATTCCTGAGGTCTGAAGATGGAAACCTCCAGTAACATGCGCCCTGAGGTCAAGAGAAAACGGCGTCTGATTCCGTAAGGGAACGGACGCCGTTTCCTTATGTAAAAAATGCCTGTCATCCAACCAGAGAACCGCATCCTTTCCAAAGCGTGCAAGGGCAGCTATCCGTAACCATGATCCGCCGCCCAAGCTTCGCGGCCGACAGTGCTGAGCGCTTCTGAACAGCCCGCAGACAGCCTACAATGGCGCGGCTACTCAAGGGAGAATCTTTTTAATCATGACCGACAGCGCCAAGCTTCCCAAAATCGTAATCCTCGGCACCGGCGGCACGATCGTGAGTTCGGGCGACGATCCGCTCATGCTGACGGGCTACCGCATCAAAGGCCTCAATGTTGAAACATTGCTCTGCGCGGTGCCTGAACTGCAGCATTTCGCACGCATCGAAGCCCATCAGGTCGCCAATATCGACTCCAGTTCGATGACCTTCAGTATCTGGCTTGAACTCGGCCGAGCGATCGAAAAGGCAGCCGCCGATCCCGACACAGCCGGCATCGTGGTCACGCACGGCACTGACACGATGGAAGAGACGGCATGGTTTACGCACCTGACAGCCAAAACCCAGAAACCCATTGTCTTCACCGGTGCCATGCGGCCGGCGACTGCTCTCAGCGCTGACGGTCCGCTCAACCTCCTCAATGCCGTACGCATTGCTGCGGATCCGAAAGCCGCCGGCCGCGGCGTTCTCGTTGCACTCAACGACGTGATCCTTTCGGCTCGGGACGCCATGAAAATCAGCCCGACGAACGCAGCTGCCTTTGGTCCTAATGTTCAAGGTCCGCTTGGACTGATTGCCGGTGCGGAAATCTTATGGCTCGGTCGTCCGGAACGGGCTTTCGGTTCTGAGACGCCCTTTTCCATTCCAAAGCTTGCTGCCCTGGAGATTCCTCGCGTCGACATCGTTTACTCTCATGCTGACGACGACGGCGTGATGGTGCGTGCGGCCTGCGCTGCAGGCGCACGTGCAATTGTGCATGCCGGCACCGGCAATGGCTCGATCCACTGCTGCACGGATGAAGCATTGGCAGATGCCGCAGATGCGGGCGTGCTGATTATCCGCGCCAGCCGTGTGACGACCGGCGCAGTAACAACTGGACTCGCCGAGTGGCAGGAGCGCGGTTATGTCCCGGCCGGGACGCTCACCCCGCAGAAAGCTCGCGTGCTTGCACAGCTTGTCGTTGCCGAATACGGCCAAGTGCAGCCAGCTTTAGCCGAGGCCTTTTCCAAATACTAAACTTTCAGCGGCGCTCGAGTTCGCAGCAGTCCTTAGGGAGCGGCTGATCCGGCGTTGGTTCAGCCTTCAGCCGTTCGCCTTCAACGATGAAGGTGAGCCGCTGCGCGCCGCCCGTGGTCTTCAGAACAACCTTGCCGTCCTGAACGGTATAAAAACCCGTTTCAATGCCGGGATCGCGCTTGATGGAAAGTGCATAGCAGCCGTAGTGATCAAGCGTCAGTTCGGCTGAAGATTTTTCGCCCGTTTTGAGTGAAACCAGATCTCCGCCCCAGTGTCCCTCAAGACCGGTATCTTCGCGGGCAGCGGCCGAACCGGAAGCAAGAACGGCAAAACCGCAAAAAGCGGCAAGAAGGAGTGCGGAGGTCTTAGTCTGCATGAGAGGTGCCTTTTATATTCAGCGCGAAGTAATCGGACGAACGCGTGACCGATCGTAATCAGCCGATCTGTTCTGATGCCGCATCATAAGAGCCGAAAACCTTCATCAGGCTTAACGCACGGCGTGATACGGGAGTCTCCTGCCGCTGCGGATGCTCGACGAGACGTCTTTCGACTGGCGCTTGAAAAGCATCACGCTTATTTATATGCATAACCAGCGCTTCTGCAGCACTACGAACCTGTGTAAACCTATTCCTCCCCGATTACTGAAAATTTAGCAATCCGGTATTCGGAAGTTCCGGTATGATCCGACTCACGGTTGAGCGGCAAGGTGTCGCTCGCCTCCCTCCAACGCGGGGCGGCCTCAGAATTGGCGGTTTTTGCCGCCATGACAGTGCCGTGCGGCACTGCCGACAAGGCAAAGGCCCAATCCGCGCCAACGGAAAGGGCCTTGTCTTTTCTAGGAGGGCAGGCGATGCAAAGTCAAAAATCTTCGCCAATCTCCGTAGAGATAGTAGCACGCTTGGGGAAGAAACTCATCCGAGGGCATGTGGGACCCGCACCAATCGGGTAGAGAGCGGGTTTGCACCTCGCTCCCTCCCACACC
>ENA-ORSO01000490-ORSO01000490.1-human-gut-metagenome-genome-assembly--contig:-NODE-490-length-34274-cov-150.363102_pt1 | contig 34274 bp, 19 predicted proteins | sample MGYA00241902_ERZ509168 | MGnify/ENA primary metagenome ERZ509168 (study PRJEB26280, sample SAMEA2338806) | human gut metagenome | biome: human gut; feature: human-associated habitat; material: faeces... | reverse complement strand
CGAGTGAAAGTGGCCCTAACTATATCACTTATCACCACAACTGGTTCGACCATTCTGACTCTCGTATGGCCCGTATTCGTACCATGAGTGTTCACATGTACAACAACTACTATCTGCACAATGATGTTTATGGTGTTGGTGCAACATCGGGCTCAAGTGTGTTCATGGAGTCTAACTACTTTGATGCTACCAAGCGTCCTATCATGAGTTCTCTGCAGGGTACTGATGCCAAGGGTGATGGTACTTTCTCTGGTGAGAAAGGTGGTTTGATTAAGGCATACGGCAATGTATTTGCCAACAAGCCAGACAACTTCAGCTATATCCCATACGCAGAAAACAATACAAGCTTCGATGCCTACGAGGTTTCTGATCCAAGTGAGCAGGTTCCTTCAAGCGTAAAGACTTTGGTAGGTGGTACTTCTTATGATAACTTCGATACCAACTCAAGCCTCATGTATGCATACGCTGCTGATAAGGCAGAAGATGTTCCTTCTATCGTAGAAGGCTTCTATGGTGCAGGTCGTTTGAATCATGGTGACATTGATTTCGTTATTCCTGATGAGACAGTCGTAACAAATGGTCATCAGCAGCCATGGCCTGCTTTGGCAAGTATTCTTGACGCTTATACTTCTGGTGTTGTTAAAGTGTTCGGTGAGAGCAATGCAACAGGCGAAGGTGGTTCTACTGAAGGTGGAAGCACTGGTGGTGAGACAGGTGGTTCTGGCGAAGGTGGTAGCACTGGCGGCTCTACTGGTGGTTCAGAAGGTGGCAGCACAGTAACTCCTATCGAGGGTACAGTAACTTGCTCATTTGCTGGAGGTAAGGCTTCTAATAGTAGCTTTACTGTAGCGGGAAACTTTAAAAATAGTACAACTGGGGTAACTGTAGATGGAAATACTTATAATGATTACCTCAAATTAGAATCTTCTGCAGGTACAGTATCTTTTAAGACAACAGCAAAAATGCAGATGACTTGTTATACTGGTGATACAAAGGCAAAATTAAAGATTGATGGTGCTGATGTTACTGGTGATACAACCAAGGGCGTTGTTACTGTAACTCTTGAGGTAGGTGATCATTCTATAGCCAAGGCTGGTTCTGGTTCTAAGTCTTTATATCTCATCAAACTTGTACCTGTAACAGAATAATGAATGTGTTTTGCCCGATGAGGGAAGGATGTATACAATAATTTCAAGGGCTGTCTTTTCTTGAAGAGGACAGCCCTTTTTTAGAAACAAAAACTAATCTTATCTAAAATGAAACAAACAAACTCTACTTTTTCTGCACAGCTTAAGGCTGTTTGTCGTAAAACTCTCTTGGCTTCTGCTTTGCTTTGTAGCTTCTCTATGATGGCAAATGCACAGACCCAGGATGGTCGTGACTTCTCTTTGGATGGCTTCGCTGCCTATGAAGGTACTCCTGGTACCAACTGGTATCGTGTCGGAGGAACTACCGGTGGTGCCGGTGGTAAGGTGGTGAAGGCTGACAACTTCTCTCAATTGCAGGCCTATCTCCAGGCAGCAGACCCATACATTGTTATCGTAGATCATGATATTACTACAGGCATCAAGTGCTATGTGGATGATCTGAGTACCGGTCGTTTGCTTGACGACCAGAGTGGTAAGTCTGGCGTAGAGTCTGTCTATGGCGAGCGCATTATGGTTGCTCCTAACAAGACTTTGATTGGCGTGGTGAACCCAACAACAGGTGAGGCTCCTCTCTTTTCTCATATCACCTTCGTGATGCAGTCGGTTGATAACATTATTATCCGTAACTGCCGTTTCACCATGAAGGGCGTTCCTGTGCTCAGAACAGGTGAGAATAAGATTGTGGCTTGGCGTAATGGAGCACAGGTAGAAGTGGGCGACCCTGACTGCATCGGAATCCAGGCAGATAAGGTGAGTGCCAAGACCGACTGGGGTGGACATATCTGGATAGACCATTGTGAATTCTTCAATGGTGGTGCAGCCAATAAAGACCGCTATGATGGTTTGCTCGACTGCAAGAACAATGTGCAGTGGATGACATTCAGCTATAACTATTTCCACGACCATGACAAGAGCTGCTTGTGGGGTAAGGGTGATTCTGATGTTTATGAGAACTGCCGCACCATCTCTTTCCATCATAATTTCTTTGATCAGATAGAAGGCTCCCGTCTTCCTCTCCAGCGTGGTGGTCATGTACATTATTATAATAACTATATGCGTGGTTGCGAGGATGGCTGGGATATCCGTACAGGAGCTGTGGCATACGAAGAAGGTTGCTATTTCGAAGATACGAAATCGCCTATCCGCTCAGATAGAGGTGGTAGCTTGAATATCTCTAAGGCTGAAGGCTATGATTGTATCTACAAGGGCTGTAACAACTTGATGGAAGGTTATGCCAATATTGATGGCGCTAAGATTAGCAAGTCTTTTCCTGTAACCAAGACAGATTGGGTTCCTACTCAAACCACATCCTCTTACACCCAGCATTATCTCGACAAGACGGTAGATGTTCCTGTCATCTGCGAGAAGTATTCTGGCGCAGGTAAGGTAGAAATCTGGAAGGCTTATACCTCTGCAATTCCTATGGTGGATATGTCTGAATTCGATCATGCCATCAAGAATTACAGCACAGCTAAGACCTACGATGCAGAAGGAAAGGAAATGGCAGGTGCTACAACCGGTATTTCCCATACCGACATGTTAGCAGAAACCGGCTCCTCTCGCATCGAGTATTATGATTTGGCAGGTTCCCGTCTTTCAGCTCCTCATAAAGGTATCAATATCGTCAGGAAGGTGAACCGTGATGGACATGTAAGCGTGAAGAAGGTAATTATCAGGTGAGAATCCGATAAAGATTCTTGCCTCTTTAATGAAAAAACGGACAAAAGCTAGATAAAGATTTGCTTTTGTCCGTTTTTTCTTTATTTTTGTCTTAAATCTATCTGCAGTTTTCTTCTTTTTTCTCTACTTTTGCAACTGAAAACAATTTTAAACGTAAAACGCAACCTAAAAGTAAAACAATGAACGCAATCCAGAATTTAGCAAAGAGAAGTTTGCTTCTCGTGGCATTGTTCGTCATCGGATGTCTGCAACTCATGGCGCAGACAAGAACCATCAAAGGTGAGGTGACTGATGCGCAGAATGGTGAGGCTCTGATTGGCGCCACTGTCATGGTGGAAGGCGAAAAGGGCGGTACAGTTACTGATTTTGACGGTAACTTCAGTCTTCAGGTATCTTCTTCAGCCAAGAAGATCAAGGTATCTTATATCGGTTATATTGATAAGGTACTTTCTATCTCAGACAATATGAAGGTGAAACTCGAATCCGACAGCAAGGCGCTGGCTGATGTCGTGGTCATCGGATATGGTACGGCAAGAAAGAGTGACCTGACTGGTTCCGTAGCTACCGTGAAATCGAAGGACTTTAATAAAGGTCTCGTTTCTTCTCCAGAACAGTTGATCAACGGTAAGGTTTCGGGTGTACAGATTATGTCCAACAGTGGTTCTGCCTCTGCCGGTAGTACCATCCGTGTGCGTGGTGGTGCATCTCTTAATGCTAGCAACGACCCTCTTATCGTGCTCGATGGTGTGCCATTGGAGCAGGGTGGTATCTCGGGTAACAGCAGCAACTTCCTCAGCATGATCAATCCATCTGATATCGAGAGCATGACTGTATTGAAGGATGCTTCTTCTACAGCCATCTATGGTTCCCGTGCATCTAACGGTGTCATCATCATTACCACCAAGAAGGGACAGCAGGGTGCTGTAAAGGTGAACTTCAATACCACCAACAGTTTGCAGACCCGTGCGCAGATGGTAGATATGCTCAGCCGTGATGAATTCGTGAATGTCATCAACCAGTTTGGTACAGATAACCAAAAGTCATTGCTCGGTACTGCCAATACCGATTGGAACGATGAGGTTTACCGCACAGCTTTCGGTACAGATAATAACCTCAGCGTGAGCGGCAGCATCGACAAGTGGTTGCCATTCCGTGTGTCTGTAGGCTATTACAACCAGAGCGGTCTGGTTCGCAAAGACAATGTAGAGCGCTGGACAGGTAACGTGGTGCTGACTCCTAGCTTCTTCCAGGATCACCTGAAGTTGACCATCAATGCCAAGGGAACCCTCAATAACAACTCATTCAATAATGGTGGTGCCGTATGGGCAGCTGCCACATTCAACCCAACCATCCCGGTTTATTCCGGCAACGACAAATATGGTGGCTATAATGAGGCACTCGATGCTGATGGCTATCCAGTGAATGCGGGTGTAAGAAACCCTCGCGGTCTGGTGGATCTGTATGATTCAAAGAGTAAGGTAAGCCGCTTCATCGGTTCTATGGATGTAGATTACAAGGTTCATTTCCTGCCAGAACTCAAGCTCCATGCTACCGTGGGTGCTGACTATGCCAAGGGCGACGGAACCATTTATGTTCCTGCCTACGCAGCACAGAGCTACAACAAGGATGAGTCTTTGGGCGGTAGCGATTACAAGTATGGTCCTCAGAAGAACGAGAACCGCTTGCTTACCCTCTATGCCAACTATGCAAAGTATTTCGAAGATATCAAGAGTAATGTAGATCTGACAGCCGGTTACGACTACCAGTACTGGAAGAGTACTACACCTCTTTATTATACCAAAAGTGCGGCAGGCACAACCCTGTCAACCGTAAAGGCATCAGATTACCGTCATGTAATGTTGTCATATTACGGACGTATCAACTATTCATTCGAGGGAAAGTATCTCCTGACGGCTACCGTTCGTCGAGACGCATCTTCCCGTTTCTCTAAGGATACCCGTTGGGGTACTTTCCCATCTGTTGCTTTGGGCTGGACTTTGACAGAAGAGCCTTGGTTGAAGAACCAGAAGGTACTTTCTAACTTGAAGCTCCGTGCCAGCTATGGTGTTACCGGTCAGCAGGAAGGTATCGGCAACTACAATTATCTGCCGGTTTATACATACAGTGTGACAGGTGCCGAAGCATTCATCAACGGACAGTATATCAATACTTACCGTCCTGAGGCATACGTATCAGACTTGAAGTGGGAGACAACAACCTCCTGGAACTTCGGTCTTGACTTCGGATTCCTGGATGGCCGTATCGGTGGTGCCATCGATTTCTATACCCGTAAAACCAAGGACCTGTTGGCTTCTGTACCAACAGCAGCAGGTACCAACTTCTCAAAGACCATCCTTACGAACGTAGGTAATGTGGACAGCAAGGGTATCGAAGTTTCTCTGAATGCAACCCCTATCCAGACCAAGGATTGGGAGTGGAACCTGAGCTACAACTTCACCTGGCAGAACATGAAGGTGAAGAACCTCTCACTCACAAAGGGTGGAAGCCAGACCAACGTGAAGGTAGGTCCATCTATCGATGCTTACCAGTTCCAGGTACTCTCAGAGGGATATGAGCCATACATGTTCTATGTATATCATCAGCTCTACGACTCTAAGACAGGCAAGCCTATCGAGGGTGCTTATGCCGATTTGAACAATGATGGCGAAATCAATGAGTCAGATCTCTACCGCTATCACTCTCCAGCCCCTAAGTACATCATGGGCTTGAGCACATCTTTGAGATACAAGCAGCTGACACTCGGTATGAGTTTCCGTGCCAACATCGACAACTATGTATACAACGGCATGGGTATGAGTACAGGTGCTTTCGAGACAGTAAGTTACAACAACTCACAGCTCAACAACCTCAACACCAGTTTCCTGAAGACAGGTTTCAAGACCCGTCAGTATCTCTCTGATTACTACGTAGAGAATGCTTCCTTCCTGAAACTCGACAACCTGAGTTTGAGTTACAATGTAGGCAAGATCAACAAGTGGGCTTCGCTCACCGTATCTGCAATGGTACAGAATGTATTCACCATCACCGGTTACTCAGGCACAGATCCTGAGGTGCCAAACGGAATGGACAACTCATTCTATCCACGTCCTCGCACTTACTCAGTAAGCCTCGGACTTCAGTTCTAACAATCAAAACAGATAACAATGAAACTTAAGAATATATTATATAGTATGATGATGGGAACAGCGGTGCTGACAGGCACAACCAGCTGTGTTTCCGATCTCGACCAATATCCTCATACAGAGACAACCTCTAAGGATGTTTATACCTCGCTTGCCAATTATGAGGCTGTGCTGGGCAAGATTTACGCTGCCATGGTGACCAGTGGTCAGGGCAAGGGCGGCGATAATAAGGATATGTCTTCCGTATTGAACAAAGGAGCAGGTTTCGACTACATGCGTATGTTTATCAATATGCAGGAGTGTGGTACCGATGAATTTGCCTCTACCTGGCTGACAGGTGAGCAGACCACCGGCCTGACCTATCTTTCATGGGATGCCAACGATGCCTGGGTATCAGATATGTACTATCGCATCTATTACAACATCGCCCTCTGCAATGAGTTCCTGCGCAATGCCAACAGTGCCAGTTTCTCAGGTGCTGATGCAGAGAAGATGAAGGAGTATAAGGCAGAAGTCCGTTTTATGCGTGCTCTGTTCTATTACCATGCCCTCGATTTCTATCGCAACATTCCGATGGTGACAGAGAACGACCCTGTGGGCAGCTACATTCCTCCTCGTTATACTCCACAGCAGACATTCGATTATATTGAGAGCGAGTTGAAGGATTGTGTAGGCGATATGCTTCCTGCATCCACCTGTCCTTACGGTCAGGCTTCTCAGGGTGCTGCCTATACCTTGCTTGCCAAGCTTTATCTGAACAGCGAGGTTTATACTGGTGTGCCTAAGTATACTGAGTGCAAGGAGGCTTGTGAGAAGGTGATGGATATGGGCTACTCTCTGGAGTCTGATTACAGCAAGCTTTTCAATGCAGATAACGACAAGCGTACCAACGAGATTATCTTCGCCTTGCCGGTAAGTGCAGAGCATACTGTAAGCTGGGGTTCATCTACTTATCTGGTTTGTGGACAGGTAAGTATGTCGAATGCCAACCAGAATGTAGCCGATTATGGTGTAACTGCCGGCTGGAGTGAATTCCGTCTTCGTCCTGAGTTCGTGGATAAGTTTACCCAGACCGATATTGATGGCAATGGTGACAAGCGTTGCAAGTTCTTTACCAATGGTCAGAGCAAGGATATTTCCAGCATGACTACAGAAACCGCCGGCTATCTCTCAGAGAAATGGAGCAACCTGAAGGATGATGGTACTACGGCAGCATCTAATACTGCTGATGCAGGTGTAGAAACCGATTTCCCTCTCTTCCGTTTGGCTGATGTCTATCTGATGTATGCCGAGTGCGTGGTTCGTCTGCATAATGACTGGGATAACTGGGCTGGTGGTAGTGATGCTGCAGATCCTGACGTGATTGCTTCCCGCAAGCAGGGTGCTATCTATTGGATCAACCAGCTTCGTGAGCGCTCTCATGCTTCTGATGTATGGGCAAGCAACTTTGCTGATGACGATGCCTTCCTTCAGTTCATCCTCGATGAGCGTGCCCGTGAGCTTTATCATGAGGGCTATCGCCGCACCGACCTGATTCGCTATGGTCAGTTCACAACCAACAAGTACATCTGGCAGTGGAAGGGTGGTGTCCACGACGGACAGGCAGTGGATAGCAAGTACAACATCTATCCAATCCCTAACACCGAGCTTACCGCAAATCCAAATCTTCATAACGACAACTATTAATAGGATAAAAGAATGAAAAAGATATTTAGAAACCTGATGATGCTTCTCTGCGCACTCACCGCCCTGGTGAGTTGCGACGAGAGCGGCGACAAGATATATCTGGATGGCTTCAAGGCATCCGATCTGATGGCATCGGCATCCGATGTGAAGCTGTCTGTAGATAACAGTAAGGACGTTGTCCTCTCGTTGGCTTGGCAGAATCCTACCTTGCTTTCGAGCGATGAAACCAAGCCTGCGGGCAGCGGAGTGTTGAAGACTTATCTGCAGGCATCCGCCTCAGAAGATTTCGCATCAGTAAAGGAATACACCGTAACCGACCTTTCCAAGGCTTTCACTGGTGCTGACCTCAACTCCCTTGCCAAGGATTTGGGAACTACTCCGGGTCAGAGTGCGCCTCTCTATTTCCGCATCAAGAGTCAGATGGGTGCCAATCTTGATGCCGCTTACAGCAATGTCTGCCAGGTAAAGGTTACTCCATACCTCATTGATATGAGCTACATCAATATCTTGGATAAGGATACTAAGGAACAAACCCTTACCTATCTCTATTCTCCAAACTCTGATGGTATTTATTCTGGCTACATGAATGTATCTTCTTGGCTCAACTTCTGGGGTAAGGAAAACGATGGTACCATTTGGGGTAATGTAGGACAGGATGGTCATGTGTACGAAATGGATAATACCGAGTCAGCATGGAGTTTCTGGTTCCCAGGTCAGGCTGGTATCTATTATGCAGTTATTGATACAAAGGCTAAGGAATTTAAGCCAACTCTCCTCAAATCTTTCCAACTGAATGGTGAAGATATGACCTACGATGCTCCTAACTATGCTTGGACCAAGGTCATTACAACTACAGCCGATAATACTCCAGTCAGCATCGTAGCTACAGGCGCTGAGTACAGCAAGGCTACTGGTACAGAAGATGCTGCAGCTGTGGTGAAGACCATGAACTATACTTTGGCTGATGGCAAGATGACAGATTCAGAGAACGCTGGTAGCGTGAATATACCTACGGCGGGTACTTATACCATAACCGTGAAGGTTGGAGATAAGAGTGATTTGACTTATTCTATCGTATCGGGAGATCAGACAACTCCGAAACCAACCATCAGTAATACTATCGGTATGTTCTCGAAAGATGGCAGTACTTTGTATGCAACCTTTACCAAGGTGAGTGAAGGCGTATATACATGTACCTACGATTTGTCGAATCTATATGATATGCGTTTCTATTTTATAGGAGATGATATAGATGACAAACGAGTATGTTATGGTTCTGTTCCTAACAGCCAATTCTCTCTTTATAAGGAGGAAGATGATAGCAATCGCCAAGGTTGGGACATCTGGTTTAATGATGATGCTAAAAGCATGGAATCGGCAACGATTACAGTTGACCTCAACACCATGACATGGCAATATAAATAATTAATAAGAAAAATAGCAATGAAGAATATATTTGGAAAAGCCATATTGCTGGCTACAGCACTCTTGTTTTCTATCACGGGCACGAGTTGCAGCAATGATGATAATACCACTCCCGAAAAGGAGAAGACATACGATATGAGTGGCTTCGCCAAGGGAGCCGATGTTTCCTGGCTCACAGAGATGGAGAAGGATGGTGTGAAATTCTATAATCAGAATGGCAAGGCTACAGAATGCATGAAACTCCTTCGCGAAGAAGGAACCAATTCCATCCGTCTGCGTGTCTGGGTAAATCCGGAAGGTGGCTGGTGTGGCAAGGATGATGTCATCGCCAAGGCTTGGCGAGCTCAGCAGCTCGGCTTCCGTCTGATGATTGACTTCCACTATTCTGATACCTGGGCTGACCCGGGCAACCAGAAAGTTCCTGCTGCATGGAAGGGCTATACTGCCGAGCAGATGAAACAGGCTGTGGCTGATCATACCAAGGATGTGTTGAAAGCCTTGAAGGATAGAGGTGTGACCAACGTAGAGTGGGTACAGGTGGGTAATGAAACCCGCGACGGAATGCTCTTCAACAGCGATGAGGCTGTAACCGGTCAGGTATCAAAGAATGCAGCCAACTTTGCTGCTTATGTTAACGCCGGTTATGATGCCGTAAAGGAAGTTTATCCTAATGCAAAGGTCATCGTTCATGTAGATAAAGGACAGGACCTCGGTGGACTTACCTGGCTCTACGATAAGTTGAAAGAAAATGACGGAAAGTGGGATGTCATCGGACTGTCTCTTTATCCAGAAGATGATAACTGGCAGAGTTATGCAGAGAGTTGTCTCTCTAACATCCAGACTCTTTCTTCCAAGTATGGCAAGGACGTCATCATCTCTGAAATCGGTATGTGGTGGGGCTCTGACCAGGCTGCGCCAATGATGAAGAAGATGGTGGATGGCTGCAAGGCAATCTCTACCTGCGAGGGCATCTTCTATTGGGAACCGGAAGTTTATAACAACTGGAAGCCAGCCAACTATATCACTCTGGGTTGGGATCCATATACCAAGGGAGCGTTCGACAACAGCGGCAAACCAACTGCCGTATTCGATGCATATAAATAAGAATATTAAATAGCAATATGATCAAGAGAAGCATTACTTTCATGACTCTTGCCCTGGCACTCACTACGCTGTGCCAGGCGCAGAGCAGAAAGGTTATCAACCTGCCTTCATGGGACTTCTCCCGTGATGGCAAGGCGTGGCAGCAGGTAGCTGTTCCGCACGATTGGGCTATCTCGGGACCTTTTGATAAGAAATGGGACCTGCAGATGGTGGCCATCGAGCAGAATGGCGAAACCGAAAAGACCGAGAAGTCGGGACGTTCTGGTGCACTGCCTTGGATAGGTGAGGGTATGTATAAGATGAACTGGACGGCTCCTAAGGGCTATAAGCGTGCCGTACTCGTCTTCGACGGTGCCATGAGCCAGCCTGTTGTCAGCGTCAATGGCAAGGAGGCAGGCAAGTGGGCTTACGGCTACAATGCCTTCCGCATCGACATCACACCTTTCATCCAGTTTGGTAAGAGTAATCTCATCGAGGTACATCTTAATAATGTAGAGGAGAGCAGTCGTTGGTATCCGGGAGGCGGTCTTTACCGTCCGGTTTCCGTAGAACTCTATGGCAACGAAAACTTCTCTACCTGGGATACCTTCGTCCGTACCCTGAAGGCTGATAAGCAGGAAGCTGAAGTAGAAGTAAATGCGCTGCTGGAAGGAAAGACTGGTAAGTCGGACAAGACCGTCATAGCCCTGTTGGATGAGGCTGGCAAGAAGGTTGCCGAGAAGATCGTCACAGGTGCCAATCCTGAAATCAAGACTACCCTGAAGGTAGCGAATCCTCAGCTCTGGTCTCCGGAATCTCCTTACCTCTATCAGGTAAAGCTTACCCGATATGAAGGAAAGAAGGTGGCTGATGTGCAGACCCTGAAGACCGGTATCCGCACCATTGCCGTATCCAAGGAATATGGTTTCCAGCTCAATGGCGTTACCCGCAAACTGAAGGGTGTCTGTCTGCACCACGACCTCGGTCCATTGGGTGCAGCAGAAAACAAGGCTGCTCTCATCCGCCAGATCAAGATGATGAAGCAGATGGGTTGCGATGCTATCCGTACAGCCCACAACATGCCTTCTACCATGCAGATGGAAATCTGCGATTCACTCGGTATGATGGTGATGGCAGAGAGTTTCGATATGTGGATTTATCCTAAATGCAAGAACGGCTATGCCAACTTCTTCAAGGAGTGGAGCGATAAGGATATCACCAATCTGGTAAAGCACCACCGCAACCATCCTAGCATCATTATGTGGAGTATCGGTAACGAGATTCCTGAACAGTGGAGCCAGGAGGGTGTGCAGATTGCCAAGCATCTGCAGGACCTCTGTCATCAGTATGACCCTTCCCGTCCTGTTACCCAGGGTATGGATAGGGCAGAAGATGCCTTGAAGAGCGGATTTGCCCAGGTAATGGATGTGCCGGGCTTCAACTATCGCGTACATAAATATTATAAGAATATTGAGCAGTTGCCTCAGGGCTTCCTCCTCGGTTCTGAAACCGCCTCTACGGTCAGCTCCCGTGGCGTATACAAGTTCCCGGTAGTGGTAAGTGATAAGGCTACCTATCCTGATGGTCAGTGCTCAAGCTATGATACCGAATACTGTTCCTGGAGCAATCTTCCTGATGATGACTGGAAGATGCAGGATGACTACAGTTGGGTAATCGGTGAGTTTGTATGGACCGGTTACGACTATCTGGGCGAGCCGACTCCATACGATACCTACTGGCCAAGCCGCAGCAGTTACTTCGGCATCTGCGACCTTGCCGGACTTCCAAAGGACCGCTACTATATGTATCGTGCCCGCTGGAACGGGCAGCAGCATACCACCCATCTTCTTCCTCACTGGAACTGGAAGGGCAGGGAAGGACAGGTTACCCCTGTATATTGCTATACCGATGGTGTGGAAGGCGAACTTTTCGTCAACGGCAAGAGTCAGGGCAGGGTTCGCAAGGACAAGTCAAGCCGCCTCGACCGCTACCGTCTGCGCTGGAACAATGTGAAGTATGAACCGGGTGAGATTCGCGTGGTTACCTACAACCAGTATGGCGATAAGGTGGGCGAGGACGTGAAGCGTACCGCCGGCGAGCCTGCACAGATGAAGTTCAGCGTAGAAACACCTGATCATGAGCCTATTGCCTGCATGGTAGAAGGCTGTACCGATGAGCACAATGTGCTTCTGAATGCCGATGGCAACGACCTTGCCTTCATCACCGTGAGTCTGCTGGATAAGGACGGCAATGAATGTCCGCTTGCCGATGACGAACTGACCTTCGAGGTGAGTGGTGCCGGCACTTTCAAGGCAGCCTGCAATGGCGATGCCACATCGCTCGAACCGTTCACCCTGCCACAGATGAAACTCTTCTCCGGCAAACTCGTAGTCATCGTACAGAGCAGCAAGCAGAAGGGCGACATCATCCTGAAGGTAAAAGACAGCAAGCGAAATATCGAAAAGTCGATTACGCTCCAGGCAATATAAGATGATAGACTAATTTAGGCACGGATTACACAGATTACACGGATTCTTTATGAGATGATAATCGCTTTATACAATGGCGCCATAAATCCGTGTAATCCGCGTAATCCGTGCCTTATTTATACTCGTAATCCGTGCCTTATTTATCCCTAGGCAAGATACGTATGACCTCCCCTCTTCTTTTTTTTATGAATTTTCTCCGATATTTTTTGGCGTTATCATGAATATTGTGTAAATTTGCACACATGAAAAAGTCAAAAGAACCTATAAACCGCATCAGCATGGCAATTGCTATGCTCTTTATTTCGCTTGCCATCCATGCGCAGCGTTTCGTCAACACCTCCCTTGAAGGTGCTCAGTCCGTTTGTGCCATTACCCAGGACAGTGATGGAATGATATGGCTCGGAACCGACAACGGTCTTTACAGCTATGATGGTTATCATGGCTACCGCCATTTCCAGGAACATGCATTCAGCAATACGCGTGTCAATGCGCTCGGTTTCGAGGGCAGAATGCTCTATCTGGCTACTGGCAACGGCATCCTGAAATTCGATACGCAATCTTATCAATATGCCGAAACACCAGCCATGAAGGCTTTTGCTGATGAGGCGAAGCGCAAGCAGCTGAAGGAACTCCGTGTGCTCGATATCAAGGGTGGTAAGACTGACTTCGGTGGCGATGTCTATGCCTTGCTCTCTACTCCGCGAGGTTTGCTCGTAGGTTCGCTTGCTGGTCTGCGTCTCGGCAGCAGACTGATTCCGCTTCGTGCCGGAGAACAGCCGCTGGTCAATGCGCTCGCCTATGATGCCAAGCGCCGATGCTACTGGATTGGTACCGAGGGCGCTCTCTATTGTGCCGATCTGCAACTCAGGAACTTCTCGCAGATTCCAGCTCTGAACGGCAATTCCATCAAATGTCTTTCTACAGATGCTGCCGGCAATCTCTATATCGGAACAGATAACGGACTCTATCAGATGGCACTCTCCAATGCCATCACCCATTATATCCACGATTCCCGCGATGATGCTTCTATTCCTAACAACATCGTCTGGGCTTGCTTTGTAGATAAATGGCAGAATGTATGGGTGGGTACTGACAATGGACTCTCCCGTCTCACTACCCATACCTATTACCGCTATGTATCGCTCGATAAGATTACGATGTCGGGTGAGGGCAACTGTCTCCATGCCATGCTCCAGACCCGTAACGGCGAATGGTGGATGGGCGGTACCAACGGTCTGATTCATTTCACCCGGAATGCTGAAGGTTATCAGAATGTGGCATGGTACAAGCAGAACAGCTCTGCCTTCCCGCTGAGTCATAACCGTGTACGCAAGATTTATGAAGACCATGACGGCGATGTATGGATCTGTACCGACCATGGCATCAACTTCTATGACCGCAGTTCCCGTCAGATGCGCAACTTCATCGTCTACGATAAGAGTGGCAAGTATTCTACTGCCTGGGCTTACGATATTCTCCAGGACAAGAAGGGCAGGATATGGATGGGTTCTTATCAGGGCGGTGTCTTCGTGATGGATAAGGCGGCTCTTCTGAGCGGCAAGACCATAGCCGACTGGCATTTCTCTGACAAGGGAAAAAATGCGCTCTCCGGTCTGCATGTAGGTCAGATGGTGATGGATGGAAAGGGTAGGATTTGGGTTTCTACCTATACCCGTCTCGACTGCATCAATCCGAACGATATGAAGGTGGTGCAGGTAGCTAACTCAGATGTTGTCAACTATCTGATGGCAGACAGCAAGGGCAATATCTGGATGGGTGATAACAATTCGGTAACCTGTTATTATGCAGCCGGTTCTGTGCTGGGTAACAGCTTTTCTTCCAAGATATGGCAGATTGGTGGCAAGGTAAGTACCATGTGCGATGTGGAAGGCAAGATATGGGTGGTATCGGGCAATGAATGCTGCGTAATCAATCCACAGGGCGAGAGCCAGCGCTTCATGATTCCTTCTGTTGTGCCGCTCAACATCTGTTACAGCAGACAGACTCATGAGGTAATGATGGGCGGCAATGACGGCTATGTGGCAATCAGTTCCGATGTAGCACAGAAGCCTAAGCAGTTTACTCGCCTGATGCTGGCTGGAATCATCGTAAACGGACAGGCTTGTGAGGAGCGTGGAGAAATCCTGAAACTGAAGAGTGATGAGAACAACTTCACCCTGCAGCTCACCGACCTTCCTTTTGCTGATCATCCTTCAGCCGTTTATGCTTACAAACTCGAAGGCAGCGACCACGACTGGCATTATCTGAACTCCGGCAATATCGATATCACCTACAATGGTTTGTCGTATGGCGATTATCATCTTACGGTTCATGCCGTGGATGGTGAAGGCAAGATAGCTGCCGAGGTTTATTCGCTCGACATCTCCGTCCTGCCGCCTTGGTATCTCTCCTGGTGGTGCAAGCTCTTCTATGTTACAGCGCTCATCGTGTTTGTGGCATGGCTGGTAAGCTGGTATTTCCTGCGTAAGGAACTGGCTGATGCTCAGAAGCAGAAGGCTGAGGTGTTGGAACAGGTACAGATGCGTATGGATTTCTTCAACCGTCTGACGGAAGATTTGAAGGCTGCCGTAGCTCATCATTCGTTCGAAGAGGTAACCGCTCTGATGGTCCGCTATCTGAATGTAAAGATACCGAAGGAGCCAGCATCTGTTGCCACTGAACTATCTGCTTCGCCAGTATCTGAGCCTGAGTCATCAACTTCAGAACCAGTTCCTGTTCTCTTTGAGTCTTCTGAAGAGGAAAAGAAGGGAGTAGACGTCAGCGAGTTGGATCCGGCAGATAAGCGTCTGCTCGAAGAGATTAATGAAGCGATAGAGAAGCACATGATCGATTCTGACTTCAATGTTTCGATGTTGCAGGATGTGATAGGCATAGGTGGCAAACAGCTGTATCGCAAGACGAAGGCGATAACGGGCCGTACGCCTGTAGAGTATATCCGTGAGATGCGTATGAAACGTGCAGCCGAGCTCCTGAGCCAGGGCAAGTTCAGTGTTTCCGAGGTGATGTATACCGTTGGTTTCTCTAACAGCAGCTATTTCTCCAAATGCTTCTCCAAGGAGTATGGCATGACTCCTACGGAATATATGAAGGTGAAGAGGTAAATAAATGATGTGCTTCCGTTAGCCTGCTGACTGAGCTACTTGCGTTAGCTGATTGAGCTACTTGCGTCAGCTGATAAAATACGTTCCGATGCAGTAAAAAATGCGTCCCGATGTAGCATTTGCTACGTCCCGACGCAGCAAAAGATACGTCCCGACGTAGTACAAGCTACGTCGGGACGTAATTTCAGCTTTATGAAAACGGCTGCATAGAAACAAAAAAAGTGTGTATTGAACTTGTTTTTGCAAACTGTAATCGGATGTGACAAAAAATCGACAATTAACTAAATTTATGAACATATATGCTAAAAAACATAGATATTTCATATCAAACATTTAAATTTTAAGCGATTATCTTGGGCAAATAAGAAAATATTCGTAATTTTGCACCGATTTAAGTTAAATAGGTATTTCCATGCGTGCATATTAGTGAAAGAATGTATAAATGGAGGGGGCGAAGTGTCGCCCTGAGTGCTTTCGGCTTTTACCAAACGAGAAAAAAATGAGAAAAAAATAATAATTATTAATTAGTAAACTTGAAACAAACAAGGATGAGAAGATTAACTCTTTTACTTGTCTCACTTGTATTGTTGTCTATCCAATCGGTCTTGGCGCAGAGTTTCAGCGTCAAGGGTACAGTCGTGTCTGCAGAAGACAACGAACCGATGATTGGTGTGACCATTATGCAAGAGGGAACATCAAATGGTGTGGTGACCGATATTGACGGTAACTATACCATCGAAATTAAGGGTGCTTCGAAGGCTACGCTTGCCTACTCGTATGTGGGATGCGTTACGCAGAAGCACGTTGTGAAAGCGCAGACAAATACGCTCAACATCACCCTTGCTTCGGATTCCAAGATGATGGACGAAGTGGTTGTGGTGGCGTATGGTGTGAGAAAGAAGGGAACCATTGCGGGTTCCGTGTCTGCCGTAAAGTCTGAAAAGATAGAAAATGTGCCAGCGGCAAGCTTCGACCAAGCTTTGCAGGGACAGAGTACTGGTTTGCAGGTCATCTCTTCTTCAGGTGAACCTAGCAAGGCGGCTACTTTCCAGATCCGTGGTACCAACTCTATCAACTCCGGCAAGTCGCCACTCTTTATCCTCGACGGCGTGCCAATCTCAAGTTCAGATTTCAATACCTTGAGTCCTAACGACATCGAAAGTATCTCTGTATTGAAAGATGCCTCTTCTACCTCTATCTATGGTGCCCGTGCGGCAAACGGTGTGGTTGTGATTACATCGAAGCGAGGATTGGCGATGGATAAGGCGAAGATTACGCTCCGTGCTCAGTATGGTTTTTCTGAGTTGGCTCAGAACAACTGGAAGATGATGAATACCGATGAGCGTATCCAGTTTGAGAAAGAAGTAGGTCTGGATACAGGTAAGGATTACAATCTCCTTTCAAGAGTAAACGTAAACTGGCTGGACGAGGTATTCAACGACCGCGCTCCGCTGCAGAGCTACGAACTTTCTATCAACCGTGCTACCGACCGCTTGAACTACTATGTTTCTGGTGGTTTTTATGATCAGGATGGTATTGCGCAGAATTCAACCTTCCGCCGTTACAACATCCGCACCAATGCTGATGTAAAGGCAGGCAAGTGGTTGAAGGTAGGTACCAACACCATGGCAGCCTACGAGGAGGCTCAGCAGGCTGACGACGGCAGTTATACTACCGTTACTCCTATCTCAGCATGCCGATTCATGTTGCCTTACTGGAATCCATACGCTAAGGATGGCAGTCTGGCTTCACTTTCAGCAGGCAACTGGGCAGGAACCAGTGAGAACCCTATCGTTTACATGGGCATGAATCCTATCAAGAACAAGAAATATAAGGTGCTCTCTACCATGTATGCTGAAATCTATCCGATAGAGAATCTGACTATCCGTACTCAGTTTGGTGCCGATTTCACCCATTCTACAGCGTTCCTCCAGTCGTTCCCAAGTCTCTCTTCAAACAACGGACAGGGTACTGCGGCACGCCAGAGCAGCGATGCCATCAACCTGACAGAGACCACTACGGCTAACTACCGTTTCACTCTGAACGATATCCATTCGTTCAACGTGATGCTGGGTCAGGAGGCTGTCAATTTCCACTCAGAGGGTTTCCAGGTATATTCCAAGGGTCAGACCAGCGACCTCCTGACCAATGTATCATCAGGTACACGTGCCAGCCGCTGGGCAGATTCATCTTCTGACTACTCTTACCTGTCATTCTTCATGCGTGGCGAGTACAACTATAAGGAGCTCTACTATGCCGACTTCTCTCTGCGTACTGATGCTTCTTCACGTTTCGGTAAGGATCATCGCTGGGGTACATTCTGGTCGCTCGGTTTCATGTACAACGTGAAGTCAACCGACTGGCTGAAGGATATGAAGTGGCTCAGCACAGCCCAGATTGCCGTAAGTACCGGTACATCGGGTAACTCTGAGATTCCTAACTATTATCACCTGGCTCTGGTATCGGGTGGTGCCAACTACGATAATACTGCCGGTTTCTCTCCATCACAGAGTGGTAACGAGGAATTGGGTTGGGAGTCAACATGGGCAAACAACTTCGCCCTCCGTTTGGGCTTCCTCGACAGAATCAACTTCAGCTTCGAGGCTTACTACAAGCGTACCTCCAATATGCTGATGCGCGTTCCTGAGTCTTACACCGTTACCGGCGAGGGCTATCGCTGGAAGAACGTAGGTGTGATGGCTAACAAGGGTATCGAGCTGAGCGCTGACGGTGATGTAATCCGCACACGCGACTTCACCTGGAATGTAAGTGCCAACGTATCTTACAACCAGAACCGATTGAAGGAACTCTATAACGGTGTAACCGAGTATGTAAACTCAACCACCGGTTTGAAGTATGTAGTAGGTCACTCAGTAAGCGAGTTCTTCCTGAACCGTTATGCCGGTGTGAATCCAGCGAATGGTGAGCAGCTCTGGTATGATAAGGATGGCAACGTGACCAACGAGTTCCGTGAGAGCGACAAGGTGATGACAGGCAAGACCTATGATGCACCTTGGATGGGCGGTTTCGGTACAAGCTTCCGTTGGAAGGGCTTGCAGCTTTCTGCCCAGTTCAGCTGGATTGGTACACGCTACGTGATCAACAACGACCGTTACTTCGAGGAGAGCGGTGTAACCTTCGGTACTGCTTACAACCAGTCAAACCGTCTGTTGTACGACCGTTGGAAGCAGCCAGGCGATATTACCGACATCCCACGTTGGGGCGAGGTAACCCAGCTCGACGACCGCTTCTTGGAGAATGCATCGTTCCTCCGTCTGAAGAATCTCAGTCTGTCCTATTCATTGCCACAGAGTCTGTTGCGCAAGACCAACTTCTTCTCTATGGTCAGAATCTACGGTCAGGCACAGAACCTCTTCACCGTAACCGGTTTCAACGGTCTGGATCCTGAGGTTTCATCCAATATTTACCAGGCACAGTATCCGGCATCACGCCAGTTTACTCTGGGTGTTGAATTGCAATTCTAACCAAGAAAGGAGAAAAAAATGAATATCAAAAATATAAAGACATACATCCTGTCGGGAATCCTAGCCCTCTCGATGTCTTCCTGTCTTGATAAGTATCCAGAGGATTCTATCCGCATGGACCAGGCTATCAACACGGTGGGCGACATGGACAAGCTGGTGTACGGTATCTACGACAGTTTCAAGAGCAGCGCCCTCTATTCGGGCAATCTGACAATCCTGCCAGATCTGCAGGCAGACTTCGTGTACTGCGTGAAAGGCTACTCTAATGCCTATGGCGATATCTACCGTTGGAAAGATATCAAGGCTACCAACACCGACATCGAGGCGGTATATGCCGATCTTTATGGTGTTATCAACAATGCCAACTTCCTGCTCGATAATGTAGATAAGGTAAAGGCAAACACCAACAGTGATAAGGAGCTCGACAAGTTGGAGCAGTGTGAGGGCGAGGCTTATTTTGCCCGTGCCCTGGCTTACTCAGAACTGATCAAGTGTTTCTGCAAGGCTTATGACAGCGATGAGCAGGCTGCGAAGGAACTCGGCGTTGTACTCACAGAGCACTATTACGGCAATGAGCCACAGAAGAGAGCCAGTCTGAAGGAATCATACGATTTCGTATTGAGAGACCTTGACAAGGCTGCTGAGTATCTGAAGGTAGACGAAGACTTCACAGGAAGTCTCTACAATGAGATTTACTTCAACGAGTATACCTGTCATGCCTTGCGTGCGCGCGTATCTTTATATATGCACAAGTATGATGATGCCATCAAGTATGCATCTAAGGTAATCGGCAGTAAGTATTATACATTGGAGAAGGCTTCTTCCAACACCTATTCAAACCAGGTGAACGATTATAAGTATATCTGGACCTATGGTGATTCGCGTGAGGCTATCTGGAAGGTAGGTTTTACCGTGAACAGCTATGGCGGTGCTCTGGGTACCATCTTCGATAACTACAACTATGTAACTTATCGTCCAGACTATGTGCCTGAGACATGGGTCATCAACTCATTCGACAGCAATGACCTCCGTGCTGCAGCCATCTTCACAACCCGTGTAACAGGTTATGAGCACGGTTTGCAGTGGCCTTTGCTGAGCAAGTATTTCGGCGATGCAGAATTCCTGAACAACAATATCCTGCATGTTCATCAGCCAATGGTATTCCGTCTCTCAGAGCAGTATCTGATACGTGCTGAGGCTTACGCCATGAAGGGGGACTATAGTAAGGCAGGTAAGGACATCTCTACCTTGCGTACAGCCCGCTACTCATCTTATGGCGGTAACACCTCGATGAGCGAGAGCAACGCCATGAAGATAATCGAGGCAGAGCGTGTGAAGGAACTCTATATGGAAGGCTTCCGTCTGAACGACCTCAAGCGCTGGCACAAGGGATTTGAGCGTAAGGCTGCCGACCAGCCTGCTGCCAACTTCGTGCAGAGCAGTCTGAAGGTTGAAAAGGATGACCCTCTCTTTGTCTGGCCAATTCCTCAGCATGAGCTTGAGGCACCAGGTTCTGAGATTCAGCCTAATGAAAGTAACAAATAAAATAAGGAGACGATCATGAAGAAAATAATGATGGGATGTTTGGCAGCCGTAGCTGCACTCATCGCTCTTGTGAGTTGTTCACAGGATTATACCACTTATGCTGGTCCAAGTCATATCATGTTCTCTGATACGCTCTATCAGTATGCTGTACAGGAAAGCAATGAGGTTTTCAATGTGCCTGTATCTGCAACCGAAAAAGCTGACTACGACCGCACCTTCGGCGTGGAGGTAGTAGACAAGCAGAGCAATGCCATCGAGGGTAAGCATTACCGCATCCTCAACAACACCGTTACAATCAAGGCGGGCGAGATGGTAGGAAATGTGAAGGTTCAGGGTATCTATGATAACATCGGCAAGACCGACTCGCTCGGCTTCACCCTGAAACTGGTGATTCCGGAGAAGTATAACTGGACAGATCTCTATAAGGACTATGCCCACGTGGTAATGCAGAAGTCTTGTCCTTTCGATATCCACAACTTCTCTGGCTGGTGCATGGTAACATCTACCTTCTACAGCAAGTATCTGAACAACGTAACCAACCGTCTGATCAAGACTGAGGTGGTGGAAGGCGAGGAGAATACCGTTCTGCTGAAGGATGTTTACTATAAGGGCTACAACCTGAAGTTGAAGTTCAGCACCAAGAACATTCTTGAGCCAAAGGTTGAGATGGACGACCAGATAGCTGGTGAAACCGGCGAGGCGTTCGGTACCATCTATGGAGACGGCAAGTTGCGCATCAGCCAGCCTTCTCTCTATACCTCTTATTATAACACCTGCCAGAACTATGTATTGCAGTATGTCACCATGAGTGTAGACAACAAGGATGGTTCAACCTACGGCAACGTAGGAACCTTCATCACCATGTATGAATGGATCAGCGATGCAGAGGCAGAGAAATTGAAAGAACAAGGATATTAATCGTAGAATAAAAAGAAAATGAAAACATTGATTTCAAAATATTGGCTCGTATTGATGGCGCTGGTATCAGTGACTCTGTTCACAGCTTGTTCCAGCGATGACGACGATGCCGTATCTCCTGTGTTCCCACAGGTACAGACTATCGGCGGTGCAGCTGGCGCTGAGTTGGACTTCACCTTCGATGCCAACGAGAGCTGGAGCCTTTCTTCAGACAAAATCTGGTGTAAACTGGTGCAGGGCGAGAAAACAGACGCCTTCGTACTCAATGGTGCTGCAGGCAAGCAGACCATCAAGGTTAAGATTACTGCTGATGATGCCAGCGATGATATGAGCGTGGCTCAGCTCTTCCTGAATATGGGTGGACAGAAGGTTGCCATCGCTGAGGTTAAGCGTTCGGCTGCCGACCATATATTGACGGTTTACGATGCGGCTGGCAATGATATCACCGAGACAGGTATCACCGTAGGTTACAATGTATACAACAAGTTTACTGTAAAGTCAAACTTCCGTTTTGCTGTTACCAATACTCCAGCTTGGGTAGACTTGGAAGGCGGCTTCCTGGTAGGTACACCTAACAAGGAAGTTGTAGGCGGTGTTTCCTTCAAGGAGGATCAGGGCGTAAGTGCTAAGTATGCCATCGCTAAGGACGGCAACTACACCATCACCTTCACTTCTGAGGATGGCAAGGCTGCTGTAACCATACCTGTTATCTATAATGGTATGACCACCAGCACCATGGATGTTACTTATCCAACCTCTTCACAGTGGGCAGTATGGAATGTATCTCTCGATGGTAAGGTGTTCACTCAGAATGGTTCTAGCCTGACTGGTGGTGATACCAACGATTTTACCTTCTACAACTTCGTTCCTTTCACCCTCAAGACCTTGGGTGATGCTTACCAGCTGGTAGTCTTCGAGAAAAAGGAAGATGGTCTGCGCGAGGAAACATCTGGCGCTGTGAAGTTGCAGGGTGAGAAGGGTGATGTGAAGCTCACAGTCGCTCCATTAGGCAGCGGAAGCCGTGAGTTCCTGGTCTATGCATTGCCACAGAGCGTATTCGAGAGTCTGGAGAATGGACTCGACGGAATGCTTGAGGAAGACTTCATGACAGTGAAGAGCGATTACGACCGTTACTTCCTGATGGATGTTGTACAGAAGGAAGAAAAGAAGGGCGATTCTGAAGTTACTGCTCCTATTGTTACCAGCATGGGTATGAATGTAGATTGTGCCTTGACAACCAATGATGACTTTAAGTCATATGCTGAGGGTTTCTTCAGTTATACTGGCAACGAGGTGTTCGAGTCAACTGTTTATGGTGGTTATGTAGCCATTTATCCTCAGATTGACGGATGGGATCCTTCAGCTGGAGCAAACGTAGTCATTTACGACGGTACAGGAAAAACTGTTCCTGATGAAAACTATGAGTTGCAGAAGGACGATAAGGGTATCTATGTTGGCTTGAATGCCGATAAGCTCGCTTATCCTATCTTTGCAGGTTTCAACAATATGCAGGGAGTATGCCAGCGAGTAGTCTTTATCAATAATATGGGATTTAGAAGCAAGAGAAAGTAATGAACAGAATGAAAATATTTTCAAAGGCACTCTTGTTGCTCTTGGTCTCTCTCCTGACCTTTGCAGCAACAAGTTGCTCTGATGATGAAACCGAGGGTTGGGACGGCACATACGGATATGTGCAGTTCAAGCTCAGCAAGAAGGTTTCTTCAAGAGCTACCCGTGCTGCTGCCCTTGACAAACTTGAGAAACTGGATGATGCCAAGAAAATCAAGGTGGTCATGGAGCACAACGGTACAACTGTCTCTCAGACACTGGTGCTCAATTCTTATAATTCAGAGAATGCTGAGTATGGTCTGAGAAGTGAAAAACTGCAACTCGCTTCGGGTACTTACACCGTCATCGGTTTCTATCTCTATGATGCTGTAGACGAGGAGTTGCTGGCTTCTTCTGCCGGCGAAACATTCACTGTAGTAGGTGGCGGTCTGGAAGTACAGAACCTCATGGTGGAGACTGTGGAGCGTGGTAAGGTGAAGTTCAATCTCGTGAAGGAGTGGGAGAAGACTCGTGCCGGTGGTACTGAGTATCTCTTCTCTAACATCCGTCTCGTTGATGTCAGCGTAACCAACCTCTTTACCCGTGAGACCTATACCTTCCCTGAACTGAAGGTGAAATACAAGGAGGGAAGCAAGGAGAATCAGAATCCGGACAATGAGAACGATAAGTATATGGACACAGGTACAGCTTACTGCGATTCTACCGTATGGCTGCCTGCCGGTACTTATCAGGTTACCTCATATACCACCTACGGCAAGACTGGTGCGGTGAAGACCAAGTATGAGACCCAGCCTGTAAAGGGTGAGGCTTTCATTATAGAGGACAATCAACTCAATGATAAAGCTCAGGTGCCTATCCTCCTTTCCAAGACAAAGGAGTATATCAAGGACTATGAGGCTTTGAAGGCTATCTGGGAATCTCTCCATGGTAAGGAGTGGAGCTTCTATGGCGATGCTACCTTCAAGGGAGCTAACTGGAACTTCAACAAGGAACTCGATATGTGGGGCGAACAGCCGGGCGTAACGCTCAACAGCAACGGCCGTGTCATCGGTCTTATCATCGCCGGTTTCGGTGCAAAGGGAATCGTACCTGATGCCATCGGACAGCTGACAGAACTCCAGGTGCTCAACCTCGGTTCTCACGATGAGAAGATTGGTGCCAACATCTTCAATAAATATGATGCAAACAGTCTGACTGCAGCAAAGAAGAGCAGCATGCGTCACGACTATGAGAACAAGTTCCTGAAGTATGACCCACGTGCCAACATGTCGGAGATGATTGTAAAAAGCTACAACTCTGATCCTAAGGTGGCACCGAAGAACAGAATCAAGAAGGACAGCCGCATCAACCTGAAGGATGCACAGATCGGTACATTGACCAACGACATTACCGATATTTCAAAGGCCATCTACCGTCTGACCAAATTGCAGCAGTTCTACATCGGTAACTCTTCTATCACATCCGATAAGGTTTGTGCGAACTTCTACAATGCTGACGATCCTGTTTATGGTAAGTTTGCACAGGAGTTTAAGGAAGAGGATTGGGACAAGATGGAAAACCTGACCGATATCGAGCTTTACAACTGTCCGAAGATCAGTCGCATTCCAGACTTCTACTATAAACTCCCTAAATTGCAGGCGATGAACCTGGCACGATGCAAGGGTATCTCAGCCAACCAGTTGAGAAGCGACTGGACCCGTCTGGCTACCGAGAAGACCGGTAAGACACTCCAGATTCTCTATATGAGTTACAACAACCTGGAGGAGTTCCCTGAGTATTCTGACTTGAAAAAGATGGTGAATCTCGGTCTGCTCGACCTGGCTTACAACAACATCAAGAAGGTACATCCGTTCGGTTCTGAGGTAGCACTTTCTTCACTCTATCTGAACAACAACCAGATTGAAGAGATTCCTGCTAATCTCTGTGCCTTTACAGATGATGTAGAGAGTCTGACCTTCGCTCATAACAAACTGAAGAAGATTCCGAATATCTTCGATGCAAGTTCTGTTCGCGAGATGGGTTCTGTAGACTTCTCTTACAACGAGATTACAGGTGTAGATAAGAGTCAAGGTACCTACAAGGGTATCAATGCTGCTTCAGTCAGTCTGTCAAACAATAAGATAGAGAAGTTCCCTTCAGAGTTGTTCACAGCCGGTTCGCCAATCACAACCATCGATTTGAGCGGCAACCAGATGCGTACCATCCCTAAGGGTTCCATCAAGGGCAAGAAGGCTTATCTGCTGCAGGTCATCGACCTCCGATTCAACAAGTTGACATCCCTCTCTGATGACTTCCGCTCAACCACATTGCCATACATTACCAATATGGACTTGAGCTATAACTGCTTCACCGAGGTGCCAACTCAGCCATTGAACAGTGCCGTGCTCCGTGCCTTTGCCATCAACCACCAGCGTGATGAGAATAACGACCAGCGTTGCCTGCGTACATGGCCTACAGGAATCACAACCTGTCCGAGCCTGATTCAGTTCCAGATTGGTTCCAACGATATCCGTAAGGTAGAAGAGACACTGACCTCTCACCTTTATATCCTGAATATCGCAGACAACCCTAACATCTCTATCGATGTAACCAGCGTCTGCCCATACATCAAGGCAGGTATGTATAAGCTGTTCTACGACAAGAATCAGGACATCCGCGGTTGCGATGCTTTGGATCTCGAAAATTAAACCCTATAAGAAAGTAGTAATATGAAATATATGAATAAACTGACATTAGGTATCGTTCTCGCTGCCGGGCTTTTCACAGCCTGCAGCGATAAGGATGATGTCGATATCCCGGGAGGACTGGCGCTCGATAAAGAGGAGATAGCCATAGGCCCTCAGGGTGGAACAGAGCAGATCGCCATCGCTGCCTCACAGGACTGGGTGGCAAATACCTCTGAGCCTTGGCTGATGCTTTCGCCTGCCAACGGCGTGGGTTCTGTTGAGGGTACCATCAAGGTGGATTCTACTCTTTCCAACACGCTCCGCAGCACAGAACTCAGTTTCCAGGGTGCAAACGGACAGAGTCGCAAGCTTACCATCACCCAGTTCGGTTATGGCAAGCAGATCTTCCTGAAGGATCCTGTAGTAGAAATAGAGAACTCTGATTCTTACGATAAACGTGCTTTCGAGAGTCTGATTTCTGCCAACGTAGAATGCAAGATTGGTAAGATTGAGTATTCTTTCGAGGGTGATATGACCGATGCTGAGAAGGAAGAGAACGAGAGCGAGCGTGAGGGCTGGCTCCTGAACAGCAAGGATGAAGCTAAGCTGACAGGTACTAACCTGGGTATCAAGCTGGACAGAAAGTACCGTCCTCGCACCGTGAAGTTCAAGTTCCGCTGGGCGATGAACGTGGTTCCTGCTGTTCGTGTGGCTAAGGTTCATCTCGTGCCAGTCAAGGCTGAAGACCAGCTGGTAGATGCAGATGGCAATCCTACAGATGATGTCATCCTGACCGTTCGTCAGAAGGCAGCACCAAAGATTGAGGACAACCGTGCCGGTGACTCTCTCTCTGTCATCATGATCAACCAGAAACTGGGTAGCATTGCTACCTTCGATTCCAGCGATAACATGCGCAACTGGAGCGGCGTAACGCTCTGGGAAGCTACTGATGATTTCGTGAAGGATCATCCAGAGGCTTTAGGACGTGTACGTTCTGTCAAGTTCAGCATGTTCAACCTTAAGAGTGGTGAAACTCTTCCTAAGGAAGTGGGTAATCTCAAGTTCCTGGAGTCATTCTCTGTTGCAGCTAACGAGAACAACCAGATTCGTGAGGTGAAGCTCGGTGAAGAAATCTGCTCGCTGAAGTATCTGAAGAATCTTACCGTTCAGGCTTACGGTCTGACTCAGTTGCCTGCTGACTTTGTTAAGCTGGGCGAGTGTCTTGAAACGCTCAACCTGGTAAGTAACAACTTCAACAAATTGTCGGATATCACCGATATCGTCAACGAGAAGAACTTCCCTAAGTTGCGTAACCTCATTCTCTATGCACAGCGCCGTACGGATGTTGTCACCAACATCGCTTCGCTGGGAGAAAAGAACGCATCAGGCGTCTATGTTTATAATAACTATCCTATCGGACTGTATGGTAAGGTAAATGCCGGATCTGCAGACCGCCAGGCGCTTCTCAAGCTCCTGACATGGGATAAGCTGAATACACTGGAGTTGTCTTACTGCTTCCTGGAGGGTGAACTTCCAACAGATGAAGAGATGACTGAAGCTTTGGAGGCTGCCGGCAAGGCTACCCGCTACAGCAGGGCAGACTTCTCTACCAACAAGAAAGATTATCTCGACAAGCTGGTAGGCGATACCTGCAAGTGGTTGCTCTCAGGCAAGGGTAATCCTGTAACCTGCAAACACAAGGATGGTTCTTTAGTTTATGAGGATGTTTATCCTCTTCAGGTGCCACGTGTATTGCCTAACTGCCGTCAGTTGTCGCTCAACCTTAACTTCCTGACAGGTGCGGTGCCAAAGTGGATTCTTTATCATCCACATCTGGTAGAATGGACTCCTTCTATCATGATCTTCAACCAGCAGCCTAAGGGAAAGAACAGCGATGGCGCTGCCGTTGGTTTCTCTAATATGACAGAAGACAGCTACAGCTACGACTACTATTACGGAACCAGCGACCCAGGTAGCAAGTGGGAGGTTCCAGGGGTAGCTTATCCGCTCTACTACCGCAAATACGTGGCAGCAGGCGATATTAATGAAGCTGCGCTGATGGCTAAGTACAGGAGAACTAAGAAAAAGTAAGATAAACATAAAAACAATATAGAAGCAAACAATGAAGAAAAAGTTTTTCTATATAGCAATGGTCGCATTGGCATTGACGGGCTGTTCTGACAGCCTGTCAACCATCGGCTCTTCTGACGGCAATTCAGAAATCACCATCCCTGCAGATGCTGAGGCGGGTGAACTGCTGATTAAGTTCAGTCCGGAAATGAGCGATATCCTCGACCAGGCACAACTGAGCAAGACCCGTGCCGGAAAGGTTACCCGTTCGGGTATTCCTTCTACCGACGAGGTGCTCGACATCCTGGGAAGCTACAGCTTCGAGCGTGTGTTCCCAGTAGATGCAAATACTGAGGCAAGAACCCGCGAGGCGGGACTCCACCTCTGGTATACGGTGAAGTTTAATAAGGGAACCGACCTGAAGGCGGCAGCCGAGCGCCTGAAGCAGTTGGGCGAAATCTCAAAGGTTCAGACCAACGGTCGCATCAAGCGTGCTTACAAGACAGACAGCAAGCGCATCTATCTCAGCGATAAGGCACTTCAGCAGAAGTCTACCCGCGCAGCAGCCAATGGTGAGCCTAATGACCCAGGCTTTGCCAGCCAGTGGCACTACCGTAACCTGGGCGAGGGCAACTATGATTTTGAGAACCTCAACAATAATCACGTGGGTGCTAAGGCTGGATGTGATGTGAATGCACTTGAGGCTTGGAAGACCTGTAAAGGTGATCCTTCTATCATCGTGGCTATTCTTGATGAGGGCGTGATGTATAAGCACCCTGATCTGGAAGCCAACATGTGGTGCAACCCTGGTGAAACTACTCAGGGTGCCAAGACTGACGGCGACGGAAACGGTTATGAGGGCGACCTTCATGGCTACAACTTCGTTACTGAGAGCGGCGATATTACCTGGACTGATGCCAATGACACCGGTCATGGTACTCACGTAGCTGGTACCATTGCAGCCGTAAATAATAATGGTAGAGGTGTTTGTGGTGTAGCTGGTGGTGACGGAACTCCTAACTCTGGTGTCAAGATCATGTCATGCCAGGTGTTCTCTGGTCAGAACAGTGTAACCTTGGCAGGCGAGGCGAGAGCCATCAAATATGCTGCCGATAATGGTGCTGTCATCCTGCAGTGCAGTTGGGGTTACAACTCTTCAGAGTCTAGCATCATCAACGGTTATACTCCGGGTCCTGCTACCGAGAAGGAATGGGCTGAGACCTATCCGCTGGAGAAGGAAGCTCTGGATTACTTCATCAACAATGCCGGTTCGCCTAATGGTGTCATCGACGGCGGTATTCCAGTCTTCGCAGCCGGTAACGAGTATGCTGGCAATCCTGCTTTCCCAGGTGCTTACTCTAAGTGCGTCAGCGTATCTTCATTAGCTGCCGACTATACTCCAGCCTGCTACACTGATTACGGTTCGCTCGTAACCCTGAGCGCTCCTGGTGGCGACTTGGAATATTACAGCAAGATTGGCGAGCAGGAAGATGAATACTGGGCAGAGACGACAACCGAGCAGAAAGGTGCTGTGCTCTCTACGATGATCCAGAACGGTAAGCCTGCTTACGGCTACATGGAGGGAACCTCTATGGCTTGTCCTCACGTTTCGGGTGTGGCTGCCTTGGGTCTCGCTTATGCTGCCAAGACGAACCGTCATTATCGTGCTGCCGATTTCGTAGCCCTGATGAAGAAATCTGTGAAGGAACTGGATAGTCATTATCAGAATGGTGCAACCAAGACCTACTACATGAACCATACTACCGTAGGTGCTTCGCCAGAGATTGTACAGCTCTCTAAGTACATCGGCAAGATGGGTGCTGGTCTGATTGATGCAGCTCAGCTCTTGAATAAAATCAAGAACAAGGAACTCAGTTCTGATATGAAGTTGCCTAACGTGTATGTGGGCATCGAGAAGACTGTTTCTCTCAACCTCGCTGCATATTTCGCAGGTCGGACAGAGGGATTCTCTTGCTCTGTAGCGAATGGCAGCGTAGCTTCTGCTTCGGTAGATGGCAAGACGCTCATCGTGAAGGGACTCGCTGCCGGAAGCACATCGCTCACCGTAACAGCTGCCAATGGTACCATCCAGACTGTAGTTGTGACCGTTAGAAAAAGTGCCGGTAATAATGGTTGGATGTAATTGGATGTAATATGAAGATATTTGCTTTTCTATCGCTTTTCTTCCTGGCTTTGCCTGTTACGGTGAATGCGCAGGAGGAACTGCTGAAGTTTGAGCATCCGCTTATCGATGCAGGTACGATGACCGAGGACGATGCGCCTCGCACCTTCACCTTCGTAGGTAAGAATGTGAGCAAGAAGATACTGCACATCACACAGGTGAGAACCACCTGTGGATGTACCAGTTCTTATGTCAAGGGCGATGTGATGAAGCCTGGCGATACCTGTCAGGTGCAGCTCACCTTCACGCCTAACCGCTATCCGGGCACCATCAATACGGGTGCTTATCTCTATCTGAAAGAGGTAGAGGGACAGCCTGCCGTTAAGCTTGCCTTAACGGGAAAGGTGCTGCCGGGTGCTGATCAGTGGGCACGCTATCCGCACAAGATGGGCGCACTCAGACTGAAACAGGCGAAGGCAAGTATCACAGAGGTAAAGCCGGGCACAGAGCCTGAGGCACGCATCCTCTGCGGAAACAGCGGTGACAAGCCGCTCCGTATATCCAGCCTCCTTCTTCCTCCTTATGCCCGTCTTACGACAGAGCCTGAGGTGATAGAACCGGGTGATGAGGCTGACCTCGTCATCACCATCATAGCCGATAAAATTCCGGCTACGATGCCCGAATCCTTCACCTTCCCTGTTATTCTGGAGGGCTTGGACGCCCGTCCGTCTGACAGAACGATACAGGTCGTTGTAAAGTTAGAAAGGTAAAAGGGTAAAAAAGTAAAAAAGAAAAAAATACCAAGACAATGAAATATTTGAAAAAACTCTTCACCCTCCTGGTGATTGCTTTGTTTGCCTGCGGCTTTGCAGCCTGCAGCAGCGATGATGAAGAACCGGAGGAGCCTTCTCTGGAAGTTACACCTGCCAATCTTCATGGCACATGGGAGTTGGCTGAGTGGAACGGTAAACCTCTTGCTGAGGGCACATACTGCTACATCGTTTTCAACCGCAAGGACCAGACTTTCGAGATGTATCAGAAGTTTGACAGTATGTATGGTCGCCATATCACCGGTTCGTTCGCTATCAAGAACGATCCATACCAGGGCTACATCATCAGCGGAAGCTATGATAACGGTAAGGGCGACTGGTACCAGAGTTATCTCGTAACCCGCCTCCTGGCATCGGGTTCCATGATATGGACCGCCAAGGACAATGTTACCGACATCAGCCGCTACAAGCGTTGCGATGAGGTACCTGCCGAGATACTCAAGGAATGTAAAGATCTCACAGAAGAATAAAAAAAAGAGCGAATTATCTGCAAATTCTGCGGATTATTCGCTCTTTTTTTGTATCTTTGCCCTCAAACTTATCATCAGGTTCAAAGTTTAAGGATATGATATTAACGATTACAGGTTCAGACAGCACCGGAGGCTCTGGTGTGCAGGCGGACATCAGGACGATTGCCGAGTTGGGCGGTTATGCTGTTTCGGCGATAACCAGCATCACTGTGCAGAATACGCTCGGTATTCAGGAGTTCTTCGATATTCCAGCCGAGATTGTTTCGGGGCAGATTGAGGCTATCATGAACGATATGCAGCCTGATATAGTGAAGATTGGTATGATACGCAGGGTGGAAACGCTGAATGTGGTCATCGATGCGTTGACCAAGTACCGTCCTGCCCATATCATCTATGCCCCTGCCATCTGGTCGAGCCAGGGCGATGCGCTGATGACGGAAGATGTGGTGAGCCAGATCAAATACCGTCTGCTGCCGCTCTGTTCTGTCGTCGTGTCACGCAAGAAGGAGAGCGACATCATTCTTCAGAATTCCAAACTGCTGAGCCTTGCCGAGAAGCAGGGACTCCGGATCTATCGCCTCGATAATGCCAATTCGCATGGTCTCATCAACCGTTTCTCTTCAGCCCTTGCCGTTTATCTGAATCAGGGCAAGAAGATGGAGGAGGCGTTGGCGATGGCACAGGATTTCATCAATGTAGAACTCGTGCGCCAAAGCAATCTGCAGGGCAGAAGTTCTGAGCTTTACAACCAGTTTATCTCGCAGGTGAATAACTTCTGCCGCACTTATAGCGATGTTCATTTCTATGCCGACCAGTTGAATGTGAGTGGCCGTTATCTGGCTCAGGTTACCCGCCGCATCTCCGGCAAGACGCCGAAGGCAATCATCGATGAATACATCGTGAAGGAGATAGAGCGTGAGCTCTCTACCACTACGCATACGGTTCAGGAGATAGCCAATACCTTCGGTTTCTCCTCCCAGGCTCATCTCACCAAATTCTTCAAGAAGATGAGAGGGGTAACGCCTTCTGCTTTCAGGCAACCAAAACCTGTTGATTAAAATGAGTCCAGCCAATTAAGGCAATAAAATACGGCCAACTGAGGAAATGAAATACGGCCAACTGAGGAAATAAAATCCAGCCAACTGAGGAAATATCAAAAAAAAATAGTATCTTTGCACACGTAATCAAATATTTGAAAATATGGAATACAAATATAGAATCGCAGACCAAATGCTGGCAAAGAAACTGGCAAGCAAGGGGGCTATCTTGATAGAAGGTCCAAAATGGTGTGGGAAAACTACCACCGCCGAACAGCAGGCTAATAGTATCCTGTATATGGATAATCCTGCCTCATTGGAAACAAATCTACAGATGGCAGAGATTGATGCTTCTGTCTTGCTGGAGGGTGATACGCCAAGACTTATTGATGAATGGCAGTTGGCACCCAAACTTTGGGATGCCATCAGATTTGAGGTTGACCATCGGCATGATGTGGGACAGTTTGTCTTGACAGGCTCTGCTGTTCCTGCAGATGAAAAAGATATGCACCATTCTGGAACGGGACGGTTCAGTTGGCTAACGATGAGACCAATGAGTCTCTATGAATCAGGCGAATCAAACGGAAAGGTGAGTTTGGCACATTTATTTGAAACACCAGAAAAGATAGTTGCCATTAACAAACTGAAGATAGATGATCTGGCATATCTGATTTGCCGTGGCGGTTGGCCTTTTGCTTGTGGATTACAAGGCGAAGCAGCTTTGGAACAAGCATTCGACTATGTGGATGCTGTTATTAAGAAAGATGTTTCGCGGGTGGATGGAGTAAATCGTAACGCAACGACTACAAGATTGCTATTGCGTTCATACGCCCGGAATCAAGGTTCGCAAGCAACCATCGGAACGATAGTGGCTGATATGATGACAAATGATGAAAATGAAATTAGCGTGAAGACAGCAGGTAGCTATCTGGAAGCCTTGCGCAAGATTTTTGTCATAGAGGATTCCGAAGCCTGGAATCCTAACCTACGCTCCAAGACGGCTATCCGTACTGCAAATACCCGTTACTTTATAGACCCGTCTATCGGAACGGCAGTATTGGGACTGGGGCCTAAAGATCTTATCAACGACCTCAATACGATGGGGCTCTTTTTTGAAACCCTTTGTATTCGTGATTTGCGAGTCTTTGCAGATGCATTAGATGGAGAGGTGTATCATTATCGCGATAAAAATGGATTGGAATGTGATGCTGTTGTGCATCTGCGTAATGGTAAATATGGACTTGTTGAAGTAAAGTTAGGTGGCGACAAGCTCATTAACGAGGGTGCAGAAAACCTGCTAACTCTTGCAGGTAAAATAAATACAGAAAAAATGAATGATCCATCTTTCATGATGGTACTTACGGGAACAGGCGATTTCGCTTATCGAAGAAAAGATGGTGTTTATGTTGTTCCTATCGGGTGCTTGAAAGATTAAAATAAGGTTCATTTTACTTCTTGCCTGGTAACGGTACTAAGTTGCATCAGCGTAGTGTATGAACGAAGAAAAGTTAAAGTAATTAAGTTAAAATAGAAACACGGACAAATTGAATTTGTCCGGCTCTTTTGTCCGGTCGCTTGTAAAGGGTTAAATATTAGTAACTTATAAGCTACCGGACAATTTGTCCGGACAAATTCAATTTGTCCGTGTTATTTTTTTCTTTGCTTTTTAACTCTATGTTTTCCACCTCGGAACTCATAGACTTAGGAACCATAAAACTATGAGTTGGGATTTTTAACATAAAGCTCTAAAGCAGCCAAAGGAGAATAAGAGAGGTTGGAACGTAAA